>Ga0209057_1000507_pt1 | contig 35135 bp, 25 predicted proteins | sample GraSoiAngelo_146_FD_185903 | JGI IMG/M metagenome (GOLD analysis project Ga0209057, IMG submission 185903) | Grasslands soil microbial communities from the Angelo Coastal Reserve, California, USA - 14_1009_05_30cm (SPAdes) (version 2) | ecosystem: Environmental > Terrestrial > Soil > Grasslands ... | reverse complement strand
GCTCTGTCAATAGCAAGCGCAAAGTAGACAACTCATAATTGCCTAACGACTTTTTGAGTTTGTTTTCACCGCATTGCACCACGTCGCCGACGCTGGTCAATTGCGAGTTCAGGTTTGGCAACACCTCACACAGATTTGCGCTGTTTTGCCGCAGAAACAGCTTCGACTGTAGAAAACGACCGTAGTACCGAACAGTCCCTGCTCCTGCTACGCTCAACTTTTAGGTGATAATCCGCCGCCTCGCTCCTCAGCACTGATTACCCTCCGGCCTCCAGCGGTCAGAACTGCGACGTTCAGGGTATTTGTGCCGCCGCCCGCCACACGGCCCGCTCTTTAGTATTTTCTGATCCGAATGTCCATCCACTGATTCGGAGCCGTTCCGCCCTCAGCCACTGGAGTAATAGTTATTCCAGCTGGCACATCTACTAAAGACTTTCCGATAGCTAGTGCCGCGTCTCCTACATTTGTACCGGGAGTAGTACAGTCGAGCAACACGCTATATGCTCGAATACCCATATCAGCATTCGCTACGGGCATTTCCCAAACAATGTAGGCGCCGTTGCTCATCGACGCATTGCCGGCAAAAGCTCGGCGTATCCCAATCCAGTAGGTTTTATTTGAATCTTTAATAATTTTTAACGCTAGAGGTCCGGCTACCGGAAGCGACGCTGTTAAGGTATCAAATCTGTATACACGGTAAGTACCGGAAGCGGTAACAGTAAGGACTTTTGATGAGGGCATCCATCCCAATTGAACTTTCATGGATGGAGGAAAATCCGATGAGGTACTACCGTAATTTCCCCCCATTGGGGAGTAGCTGTCACCCCGTTCTAATAATTTACCATATGGACTAATTGGATTGCCATCTGAAACTTGCCAGAGACTGGAGTGACCCAAAGTAGAGTGATCCGAAGTAGGGTGACCCGCAAAATAAGTATGACCTAGTTCATGCAAGGTAAGTCCAACTCCAAGATTGCCATACAGGAACGACACCACAAACCAACTCCCGTTAAAATTTATCCATTTAGAATGTGCAAGACCACCTCTACCTGCGGTGCCCTGATGTTGAAGAGAAGGAGAAGCAATTACAAAACGTTCAAACTTAGTAAGGTCGTACTGAACTTGAGCTAAAGTGAAAGCGTCTCCAGCAATTGCGTCGCATGCCCCCCATCCCGGTATGTTAGCGTAATAAGAAGCGGTATGGGGCAATCGATAGATTTTAGTTGTGATGGTAGAGTTTAGGCTCGTCTTGCCATAGGATGTATTGGCCAAACGAGTAGAAACCAAATCCATATTTGTAGAAGCTGTTGAATAGCTCAAAGTCGAAGCGATATCCAAGAATTGAGTACGAATAACTAAAGTCGGCTTTACTCCTGTACTCCATGAGAAATATTGAGCAAAAGCAGTGGAAACAACACACAGGAAGATAAATAAGCTTGATTTCTTGGTCATCTTTTAATTCCTCGTCAGAGTTGCTAAATCCTTCGAATGAAACAGCTAGCCTAACTTTCGCTCCAAACCGATGCGCCGCGTTTTGAAAGAATTAGTTCGAACATTATTTTGTAGTTGGCTTCTATAGCCTCCAGCTTTGCTGCCGTTTGCAATAATCTCCGGTATCCGCTCGTACCGTCGGGGCCAAGGGCAGAAAGTCAAGGGCGATATCACTTCGGTAAACGCGCCGGTTAACTCTATGACGTCAAGTTGTAATTCACACGAGTCGTTAACGCAATGCCGCGCCCGCTGCTAGTGTAAGCGATGATAGCCGTGCTCTGTTGCACGGGAATCGCTGACTCTGGCATCATGCCGCCAATGAAATACTGGGAAATCGTCGCTGACAAGCTCAGTGCTGCCGGTTGGTCATGGGGCTATTGCAGTGCCGTTACCCCAGATGGCTGGCGTTGGATTGTTGATGCCCATCGCGAAGGTCGCGGCTACGTTGTCCATTCTGACGAACTGCTGAGGGCATTTCTAGAATTGAACGCGATGCGGCTGCGGCCGCGCGCTCGTTGCGCTGGGCGACAATCCCTACTGGGGCGAAGGCACGATTATTCTGAGCCACAGCTTTGGGGAAGGGTTGCTGGCGCGGATGACCAAAGATGAGGTGCGCGCGCGCTCTGCTTTCGAAGCGGCTCGCACGCAGCAAGAAAAAATTGTGCAAGCGCAGCCCGACTACGGACCGGCGGTTTGCGTCCTCGCCATGATAGATGCTGGCTTGGGACGCAAAGAGCAGGCTTTGGAAGAAGGTCGTCGGGCGATTGCGCTTACGCCGATGGAAAAAGACGTCAATACCGGCAGTCGCGTCCTTCAATATTTCGCCATCACCGCGGCGTGGACAGGCGAGAAGGAGCTAGCTTTGCAGCAACTGGAAACTGGACTGCGTGCTCCCAACGCGTCGGGCGTGCTGAGCTACGGCGCCCTAAAACTGCTGCCCTTCTGGTACCCGCTGCGCGGCGATCCTCGTTTCGAGGACATTGTCGCTTCGCTCGCACCGAAGGAAGGGAAGTAATCGCCTCATTTTGCACGGTTCGGCCTTAACGATGAATCGTTTCCCATTGCCGCGGTGCGCATCAACGCAAAAAAGTAATCCGTGCTTGGTGAAATGCTCGGCGATGCCGTAACACCAGCCTTCAGCGTGTAGCCGATCCGCGATAACGACGAAACGCGCAGGCCTCTTGCGTCAATAAGAGGAAAAAGTGTTCTTTCTTGCTCTCAGTTCTTTCCCTAACAGGGGAACATGATTTATCGTTCACGTTCCCACTGTGACGCAACTACTCGCTCATGTCGGTAACACTGATTGACGAGTTTTGTTACACTAGTTGGGCGACCCCGAGATCGTCATCCAGGTCGTCCGACTCGGCATCGAGAAAGCTATTCCAGAACTTCAACCCCTCCGCTTCCCAAAGCTGACGCATCTTCATGGCCTCGCGCTTCCAATTATATTTCTTCTGCTTGAAAGCTACTGCTGACATCTCCGGGTGACCGCGATCCTTCAACAGTCTAACTGCATCCGTTGACTTGATCTTCGGATCGAAACACAGAATGAACGCTATATCCTCGTCGACTTGAGACCACAGGTTTGGTTTGAGTCGTTTACCTTCGAGAAGTTTGCCAAGCTCGATGAAGAAGTCTCTCCTGTCCTCCTTGGCCGCGCGATGGATAAGCTCGCTATAGCTTTCAAGTCCTCTGCGGCAAGGTGCGACACTGACATACCAGACGGTTTGACCAAACTAAGGAGTTCGTATGCCTCCCTACTTGCACGCCTCGCCTCCAAGTGAAAAAACGCATCGAGAAACTGATTCTCCGACATCACGCGGGCCCAGCTCTTCCGCGGAGACGTTCGCGCGCGCTTTGTGGTAGCTCGTCCTTTGCGTCTGCTCCGAGACGCATTTATTCGCATCGGCGCTGAACGCGAGGAGGTTTTCTGCTTCCCGCGCTGGGGCAATGGCCCAATAGCGCACTGTGTCTTCTGGCATCACCACCTCACGATAGGTGTTGTAGAGCATCGTAGGTGAAGTGTGTCCAAGTTCCGCGGCTACCCGCGGCGCATCGTGAATCGCGGCCAGTCGATAAGACGCGAAAGAATGCCGCAGTCCATTGTTTGGCCAGTCTGTTAAGCCCGCCGCTTTGCGCACCCGCTCCAGCTTGCCCCTGTAGCCACCAGGAACAACGCGGCCCATCTTGCCACTGTAGGGACGCAACCATGCCGCTAGATTGGGCTGGATAGGGATAATTCGCCGACGTGCGCTCTTAGCTTTGGCGGCCTTTATTTCAATGTGGCCGCGCGCAAGATCAACTTCACTCCAATCAGCCCGCTTAATCTCCGCGTCGCGCAGTCCTGCGAACGCGCCGATGGTAAGCATAGGAATAGTATCAGGCTCAACACGGTTCGCCGCCTGTAATAGCGCACGAAGTTCATCTACGGTGAAAATCTCCGGTGGTTTATCAATCAGTGTCGGCTTTGTCGTGTGCTCGACAGGATTAAAGTCCAGCATCCGACGCTTTGTGGCGTAACTGAATAACACGTGAATATTGGCCCGAAAGTTAGTGCGGCTCTTGGGCGAGAGCGGGAGGTTACCGAGCCAATAATCGACTTGTTCGACGGTTACGCTGGCGATCGGCTGGTTGCCGAAGTCCTCGCAGAAGCGGCGCAACCGTTTTCGTAAATCAATCAGATATAGTGCGGAGCGCCCGGCCTTTTGTTTGGCCGCAATCACTTCCGCTGCCAGTTGTGAGACCGTCGTCTTACAGCGCCGAACCTGTTCTAAGTGATGGATGAGGAAATCTCCCGCATCGACGATCGTCTTTCCGTATTCGGCGAGCCGTTTCCTTGTTTTGATGAAATCGGAAATCTCGTGCGGTGGGAGCCCCATCGCTTCTCTGCCGTGCATTTCCAGCGCCGTGAGTTGACGCATTCGTTCCGCCTCTGCCGCTGTGCGCGTCTTGAACCACTTGCGCCGCTGGCCGAATGGACGAAGATCGAGCACCCACGGAGAAGTCTTGCTGTGCTTATATGGTCGAACTTTCAGATTTGGTCGCTTCATGGCGATGATCGTTTTATTGCCAAAAGTATGCCAAAATCTCGTGAGAAAGTCAACAAAGAGTCAATGAGAACCTCCGGTAAGTCTGTGCTAGTATACGTAAATGACTAGTGTAAGGTAATTTAGGCTGGGTAGCTCAGTTGGCAGAGCAGAGGACTGAAAATCCTCGTGTCGGCGGTTCGATTCCGCCCCCAGCCATTTCTCCTCTGAGAAACGCGCCTTTTTCGCCTCGAAAATCGCGAGGGTCTGAAAACCGCGAAAGTGAAAGAAAAGGCAGGTTTCGACAATGCCGGTTCGCTTCGGCGAGCCGCCGAAAGCAGCACACGAAATGCGCGAATCCCCAAACAATTTAACTGTCAGCGTGCAGCGAATGCCGGCGCATCCTGCGATTGCAGATGCATCGCTACGGTTTGCGCGAGCCGATCAGGTAAGTAAGGCTTGGCGAGAAAGAGATGCTCCTTTTCGCGTTCGAACTCCGATCCGAAAAGCTCGGAGCTATAACCGCTGGTAAAGATGACTTTCAAATTCGGTTTATCCAGGATGAGGGTATGCGCTAGCTGTCGACCGGAGATAGATTCGGGCATCACAACATCCGTAAGTAGCAAGTCGATCTCATCGCGGTGTTCGGCCCACACCTCAAGCGCATCACGACCATTCACAGCTGAGAGCACGCGATAACCTAAAGCGGCAAGTGCTCCGCTGACGAACTCCCGCAACATTTCTTCATCTTCTACTACCAAGATAGTGATGGCATTAGTCGGTGTGGATTCGGTCGGTGAACTTTCTGATTTGGCTGACGCAGCGACGAATCCCTCGACGCTCAACGGGAAAAATGTGCGAATGGTCGTGCCTCGCCCTGGCGCGGTATCCACTTCAATCCAACCCCCGTGTTGCTTGAGCACCCCGTAAACGGTGGCCAGACCCATGCCAGTACCCTGGCCCGGATCTTTGGTCGTAAAAAATGGCTCAAAAATTCGACCGACCGTAGCCGCATCCATCCCGTAACCGCTATCTTTCACCGCCAGGCAGATGTAAGGACCAAGCTGCGATTCGGGATTGCGTGCCCGAGATGCGTTGTCGACTTCGACTCGCGTAGTGGTGAGAGTAAGCTTGCCGCCGTCGGGCATGGCATCGCGAGCATTCAACGCGAGGTTCATGATGACCTGTTCGACATTGTTGGGATCAGCGAAAATCGGCGGCAGATCGGGAGCCAGCTGCATATCAAGGGCGATGTGTTCCCCGATCAGTCGCCGCAACATCGCAACTGTTTGCTCGACAATCTCACTGAGTGCCAGCGGTCGCCTCTGGATGATTTGTTTTCGGCTATAGGCGAGAAGCTGGCGGGTCAAAGCGGTCGCGCGTTCCGCGGCGCGTTGCACCTGGTTGAGAGAAGAGGTTAGTTTTTTATCGAGCCGCGGATTCCGCAGTTGCATCGAGGTGTTTCCAAGAATGACGGTGAGAATGTTGTTGAAGTCGTGGGCAACGCCGGCCGCGAGCCGACCAACGGCTTCCATCTTTTGCGCCTGGCGTAATTCGTTTTCGAGCCGCACGCGATCAGTGATGTCCTGCAAGATGAGCAAGTGATAAGGAGCATTTCCAAGCTCGAGATTCTCGGCTGCGACCAGAACTTCGCGTCTTTCGTCAGAGGTGGTGCGAATGGTCGCGGCCAAGTTGCGCACGGCGTGACGAGCCGCAAGTTCTTCGCGGACAGTAGTCGGGGTGGATTCATCGGCCCAAAATGTCGTGCTACCTGCGAGCACAGCCTCGCGCGATGCACCGACGAGTTCGAGGAAACTCGTGTTTGCGTCGAGACAATCCTTTCCGTCCGGGCGTTGAATCGCCATCGGCACCGGGCTGGCGTGAAACGCTTTCGAAAAACGCTCCTCCGAGCGACGAAGCGCTTCGTCGGCCGCAGCGCGTTCCGCTACTTCGCCGGTCAAGCGCGCGTTGGCGGCGCGCAATTCCGCCGTGCGCTGGTTTACGAGCGCATCCAATTCCTCCATCTGTTCTCGCGCCATCTGGGTGAGCTGCCATTTTTTCGAGAGCGCGTGCGCCATCTGCAACACCTCGACGTTATCGAAAGGTTTCTTGAGTACAAGCATCTTATCGGTGTTGCCGCCGACCGACTTCGCGATCTCGTCCCATGAATAATCTGAGTAGGCGGTGCAGATGACGATCTGAAGATCGGGAAATTCCTTCCAGATACGGGAGATGGTTTCAATTCCGTCCCAGCCAGGCGGCATTCGCACGTCGACAAAGGCGACAGCGTACGGCGCGCCTTCGGCACAGGCCGCACGGACTTTCTCCAGTCCCTCCTGTCCCTGGAAAGCGGAGTCGATCCGAAAATTTTGTGCGCGCGAGGCACCAGCTTCGTCCCCGAAAAGAGAGACTTCCGTCGCATCAAGCTCTTCGGCGAGCTTGGCATCAGCGGGGCCGAGGATTTTGCGAAAATCTTCATGGATCGAGGGGTTGTCGTCGATGATAAGGATGCGGTGATGGTGGGGCTGCAAAGTTGGAGGTGCGAGGTTCATGTGACAGATGCGGTAGATGCAATGGGAAGTTCGAGGGTAAAGCTGGCTCCCTGGCCGATGCCGGCGCTTGCTACGGTGATGGACCCGCCCATCGAACGCGCGGCGATCGCGCCGCTATGCAGACCGAAACCGTGGCCGCCTTCGCGGGTGGTGAAACCGTGTGCGAAAATTCGGGTCAAGTTTTCCGGTGAAATGCCGATGCCGTTATCCGAGACGACGATCTGGATATAGCGCTCGTTTGGTGCGGAGATCGAGATTACAATTTTCTTGTCGATGCGCTCCACCTCGTCCAAAGCATATTTGGCGTTGCGAATCAGATTGATGAGAATCTGCAACACCTTGTGCCGATCGACGCGGATCGGCGGCACGGCAGAATACCGCCGCTCGACCTCGACGCCGTGGCGCTCAAACGCGCCAATGTTCATGGCAATGGCGTCCTCTACCAGCCGATGGGCCTGGAGATTTTCGAAAACACCGCTGACCTTCGCGTAGCTTTGCTGCATCGCAACTACTTCCTTAATGTGCTCGATATTACGGCTTAGTTGATCGACTTCGTTCAGTAGTTCGGCGTTTTCCAGAATAAAGAATTCTCCGAGATTCGAGAGATAGCCCGGTAATTTTTGCCCATTCACATCATTCGTTAGGTATTCGCCGAGATCACCATTGTGAGCGGTGAGAAGTGCCGCGGCCTTTGCCAGCTTCGGCGCCTTGGAGCGGCGAAGCCTCTCCACGACGAGGCCGGCGGAAACATTTACGCTGTTGAGCACGTTACCGACATTGTGCAGGACGCCGGTCGCCACTTCCGCCATGCCAGCGAGACGCGAAGTTTCGAGCAGCTTCCGCTGCGAAAGACGCAACGCTTCCTCTGCTTCGCGGTACTCCGTCATGTCGCGTAAGACCGTGGAAAAATATTCTACTTCGCCCTCTGTACTTTTGTGCGCGATAAGGACCTGCGACACGGGAATTTCCTTTCCATTGCGAGCTAAAATGGTTGTCTCACCCGCCCACGAGCCATGTCGGATGGCCTCCTGCAATCCATCCTTCGCGAAAATTTCGCGAGCCCACTCGGGATGCAAATAGAGTGTCTTCATTCCGGCAATATCCCGATCTTGAGCTACGCCCAGAATTTCGTGCCCCGCACGGTTGAGATAGAAGGGAATGCCACTCGGATTGGCACTCATCACGATATCGGGCGTTGCTTCGAGAATAGCAGCGAGCCGGGCCTGTGCCGCTTCTGCTCGTTTACGTTCGCCAATCTCGCGCTGGAGCGCGATCACTTGTTCCTGCAATTTGTGTCGGGCTGTTTGTAACGCGCTATCCTGAGACTGGATTTGGGTCAGCATCTGGTTGAAAGCGTCGGTCAAACCTCCCACCTCGTCGCCGCACACCTTCGTAGCCCGTACGGAATAGTCGTGGTCATGGGCGATCGTCCGCGCTATGCCTGCAAGGCTTAGAATCGGATTGGTGACAAACCGCAGGAATTGACTCGAAAGCAGGAACGCGAGAAGGAGCGAAGCGGCAAGCACGAGCGCGAAAATGCCGCCATAGAGTTTGAGAAGTTGCGACGTCATTGCGTGCAAATCGGCGACGAGGTAGAGCGTTCCTTCCCGTTTCCCATCGAGCATGACCGGCTGTGCGAGGAGAATTCGATTGCCGTCGATTCGGAAGCCCGATTTCAATCGCGCTGCTTTGATTTCCAGTTCATCTCGTAATCCACCAAAATAAGCCAGGCGCTGCTGGTCCATGACCTCGAGGCGCGCACTGACGATTTGAGGCATTGTTTTCAGTCCAGTAAGGATTTGGGCTGCGGCTCCTTCGTCCTTAAACATTACAGCTGCAGCGCAATTGTGAGCCGTGATCTCACCGACGACCGCCAGTTCGTGGGCGGAATGCTGCTTCAAGGTATAGGCTTGGAAGCAGAACAGAGCCGCAAAGGCAAGGAGTAGCACCACGCCCGAGATCAACATGATCACGAATGTGATTTTTTGCCCGACAGGGCGATCGCGCAGGTTTCGCATGGGATCGTCAGTTCAAAACTCGAGGCACAGCGAGTAGGTGATAGCTAATTTCGAGCCGCGCCTGCGGGCAGGGGTTAAAATTCACCTCGAGGCCGCCCCATCAACGCGAATGGCCTCCACGGTGATTGTTGGGCAAGCAACGATCACGCTGTGAAGCATTGGCGCCTACCTCGGTTGGCGGTTCAGGTCCTAATCTCTTAAGCGCGGCATAAGGTAAGGCTCCGGGGAACACATTTTGCTCGGAAGGGCAGGGCAGATCACTCAACAGTCTCTATTGCCCTTGAACCACCCGATGAATGTTTACCCTGAGGAAATTGTGGATCCGAAAGAGCCGGCAAAGCTCAGCTCCAAAGCGCTGGAACAAACTGCAGGCGTCGCGGATTCTTCTGATAGGAGTCGACGGGGCAAGCCCGTATTGACTGCCGCTCTTTTGAGCACCGTCGCTCTAGCGATGGGGTTCGGGATTTGGAGCCTATCGCGCCAGCTAGCGCCAGAGCTCACCAGTGTGTCAGCATCGCCGGAGGCCGCCGCCCTCGCCGTCCTCCCGGAGAAAAGTATCGCAGTTCTTCCTTTAGAGAATCTTAGCGAAGATAAACAAAACGCGTTTTTGGCCGATGGTGTCCAAGATGACATTCGTACCGCACTTGCCAAAGTGGCGGACCTCAAAGTAATCAACCGCACTTCAGTTAACACCTACGTGGCGGGAACGCGACGAAACTTGCGCGAGATAGCCCAGACCTTAGGCGTCGCCTTCGTCCTAGAAGGAAGTGTCCGCCAAAGCGGTGAGAAAGTTAGCATCACCGCGCAGCTGACCGATGCCCGGAGTGGCGCTCGTGCATGGCAAGAAAGCTATGAACGCAATCTGGCCGACATCTTCGCGATCCAGAGCGACATCGTGCAGCGAATTATCTCTCAGCAGCAGGCCACCGTTTCGCCGAAAGAGAAGGCCGCTATCGACGAGCGCCCGACTAAAGATCTCATCGCCTATGGCCTTTACGTCCGGGCGAAGGCGCTCATCGCGACGATTTCTCTCAATGCCCAAATCAACGAAAAATTGCGTGAGGCCGTTGACTTACTCGATCAAGCCATCGAGCGGGATCCCAGCTTTTTCCTCGCTTACTGCCAGCTCGCCGTCGCCCACAACTATCTGTATTTTTTTGGTCTCGATCACACGCCGGCCCGTCTGGCTCGGGCGGATAGCACGCTCCAAACTGTCATTCGTCTGCGTCCCGATGCGGGGGAGACGCATCTTGCTCGGGCTGACTTCCTATACCGCTGTTATCTCGATTACGAGAAAGCGCGGGCCGAACTCGCCGTTGCCCAGCGTGCGTTGCCGAATAATTCGGAAATCTTCGAGCTAACCGGCTATATCGACCGGCGTCAGGGACTTTGGAACGAATCAGCGCGAAGCTTGCAAAGGGCTCTCGCGCTGGATCCGCGCAACTTTTTCATTCTCCAACAGATCGCGCTCAGCTATCAGGAGTTCCGACAGTTTCGGGCGATGGCTGCTGCCCTGGACCGTGCGCTCGTTCTAATTCCGCGTGACTTAGACACACGGGTCACTCGCGCCTTGGTTGATCTCGAATGGCGAGCGGACCCCCGCCCCCTTCGCGAAAGCATTCGAACAATTCTGACCGAAAATTCGGCGACGGCGTCAGACCTAGCCGCCCAATGGTTCTACCTCGCGCTGTGCGAACGCGATCCGTCGGCGGTCACGCAGGCTTTGGCTGCGATCCCGGACAGCGGGACGGCTGTTGATCTGAACTTTCCGCGCTCCTGGTGCGAAGGCTTGGCCGCCCGCAGCAAAGGCGATGTTGCCACGGCTCAAGCTGCTTTCCTCGCCGCGCACGCGGAACTCGAACGCACGGTGAAAGAGCAACCGGGTTATGCGCCGGCGTTGTGCGTGCTCGGCCTCATCGATGCAGCACTCGGCCGCAAGGATGAAGCAATCCGCGAAGGCCGACGCGCGATTGAACTCCTGCCGATTACGAAAGACTCAATCGACGGGGCGGAGCTGATGAAGTACATGGGCGTAATTTACGCCTGGTGTGGCGAAAAAGATTTCGCCATCGAACAGATAGCAGCGACGCTGAAAATCCCGAGCACCTTAAGCTACGGTAACTTGAAACTCCACCCGAACTGGGATTCGCTGCGCGGCGACCCACGTTTCGAAAAAATTGTAACTGATCTCGCACCGAAGAATCCTGAGAAGTAAACAAAGCGAACTTGGCCGGTTTCCTAACGGTTGAAGTTCCGGTGATCCGGGATTCTATTCGGCGCTAAAGCATCTTCGCGATCACGATTTCCCTGATCATTCGCTTTTACGAGGGAGGGTTTGACTCCGCGCAGTCAGACTCTCAGACGCTACTCAGTACGCAGCGCGGTGATCGGATTCACATGTGTAGCCCGGCGCGCGGGAAGGAAACAGGCGAGAAGCGCGGCCATGGTAAGCATTACGCTCGAAGTGATCAGAGCGAACGGATCACTCGGACTTACTTGATAAAGAATCTGGGCGAGCACTCGGCCGGCGGCTAACGACAACAACAAACCGACGAATACGGCGAGCGCGGTTTGCAGAGCGCCTTGTCGCATGATCAATGCGAAAACGTCTTTACGATGCGCGCCCAGAGCCATACGGATCCCGATTTCGCGTGTGCGACACGCAACTGCGTACGCTTTGACACCGTAAACGCCGACAACAGCAAGCAGGAGCGCGATCAGGCCGAACGCGCCGAACAACGTGGCACCCAGCTTCACGATCCAAAGTCCGACGCAGCGATCCAGAAGATCGACATACGGTGACATTTGAATGATAGGCAGGTCAGGATCGATGTTGCGCAGCATTGAACGTGTGGTCGAGATCATGCCGGCGACTGATTGTCGATCTTGGCTCCCGAGTCGGACATGGAAGAAAACGTTACCGGTGTAACCTTGGGAAAACGGCACAAACAATCGCCCGGTCGAGGCGACATCTTCTTGGACGTCGTGGCGATGAGTGTTGACAATGCCAACGATCTCAATGTCGTTAGGCGAACCATCCTTCGGTGGAACGGTGTAGCGGACATGCTGACCAATTGCATCTTCATTTGGAAAAAGCTTCTTCGCCATAAGTTCATCGATGATGCCGACTGCCCGCCCCTCCTTGTTTTCGCATTCGGCTTGGGTGAAATCTCGGCCGCGCAAAATCTTTACCCCGATCGATTCGAAATACCCGGGAGTCGTTGCGGTCCAGAGCGCACTCGCGCCCGGATCGGGCGCTTTCGGATCGTTCGACAATGTCGATCTTGTCGACATGATCCTGCGTGAGTTGGTGAAATTTCCGTAAGGCAACATCGTCCCGACGCCGACGGCTTTGACGCCGGGAAGTTCGCGTGTGCGCTGGATGATATTGAAGATTTCGCGGCGCGCATCGGCCGGCTCCTTTTTCACCAAAGTGAAATCCATTTCTGTCACCAGATCGCCGGCGGCGACAAATCCCGGATTCAATCCTGCCGCTTTCATTGCGCCGCGGAAAAATAATCCGGCCGCGAAGAGCAACATAAGGGAGAGGGCGATCTGTGCCATGACCGAGATATGTCGCGGCGCAAAGAAGCGACTGAAGCGTCCGATCCGCGCCGGTTCGCCGACTTGTTGTTTGAGATCGTTAACGAGATCGGCCTTTGTGGCTTTGAGGGCTGGGCCGAGACTAAAGAGCATGGTTGCAAGGAGACAGAATATGAAGGTAGCCGCGAGCACGGCGAAGTTCGGCGTAAAATCGACAATGAACGAGAAGTTGACGTTGTTGAGCAACGTGGCGAGCGAGTGAAGCAGGAGGTTGTTGCACCAGATGCTCAGGATCAGGCCAACGACGCCGCCGCAAATCGCGAGCAGTAAACCTTCGGCCAGTAGTTGCCTGACGATTCGCCAGCGCGATGCGCCGAGCGCGAGACGCAATGCGATCTCTTTCGACCGGGCGGTTCCGCGAGCGAGTAACATGTTGGCGAGATTCAAACAAGCGATCAGCAACACCGCGCCCGCCATCGCCATGAGCAATGTTCCGATCAATGTTATCGGGCCATCGTCTTCCGGTGACGTGCTTAGACTGAATCGCGACGGTTTTTGGATTTGCACTTCGCGTTGAAACTCGGTGTCGGTCTGCATTGCGCTAAAGCGCTGTGAGATTACAGGCATGCGCGATTTCGCGCTCTCCATCGTCAGGGCGGAACGCAGGCGACCGACAAGATTAAGCGTGTAATTTTTTGGATTAGCCAGATCGTGCATCGATTCCGAATCGCCAAAGGCGGAGCCGAGCTGCGCGCGCATGCCGAGTGGCATCCAAACATCCGGCGCGATCAACGCGCTCGCACCGCAAAATCCATCCGGTGAAATGCCGATCACGGTGTAAGGCTGGCGGTTGATCTGCAATGTGCTGCCGACGAAATCGGCGCGGCCGCCCTGGCGTTTCCAAAATCCGTAGCTGGCCACGACGACCGGAATGTTGGCGTTCGGTCTACATTCTTCAGCGCTGTAAAAGCGACCGCGGAACGGCTGCACGCCCATCATCGCGAAATAGTTTTCCGAAGTCAGGAAGGCGAAACTCCGCCGCATTTCATGATCGCGTCCGATGCCGGCGACGGCGAATTCGAGTGCGGCCAGATCGGCAAAAACTTCTCCGTTGTTTTCGCGCATATCGCGAAATTCATTGTAGGAAAACTGGCGATAATCGTGGTTCGCGTTTTGGCGGCAGTTGAAAACGTTCACCACTTCGTTTGGCCGGACCGGCACCATCGGACGCAACACCACGCCATTGATCAGCGCGAAAATTGCCGAGTTAACTCCAATGGCGAGCGCGAGTGTGAGAACAGCAATGGCAGTGAACCCCGGCGCTTTGATCAACTGCCGGAAAGCGAATTTGAAATCTTGCATCATATGTGGTCAGGCGTTTCCAGTGAGATGCGAGTGACTGCGCGCCTGGATTCAAAAATGCCAGTCCGGCTCGGACTATTCGGTGCGTAACGCGCGCATTGGATTTACGCGCGTGGCGCGGCGAGCCGGTAACCACGTGGCGATGAGCGTCGCAATTGCGAGTAATATCGGGGCCGCCGTGAATGCAACGGGATCGAGCGGTCCCACCTGGTAGAGAATTCCGCTCAGGATTTTCCCCGCCACCACCGCGAGCAGCAGGCCGAGGGTCAGGCCGCACAGAAGCATGAAGGAGCCTTCGCGCATGATCATGCCCAAGACCGCGCTGCGTTGCGCGCCAAGCGCCATGCGAATGCCAATCTCGCGGGTGCGACGCGCGACCGAGTAGGCTTTCACACCGTAGAGCCCCACGACGGCGAGACCGAGTGCGAGGAGGCCGAAAATTGAAAACATGGCCGCGCCCGCGCGTACGATCCAGAGTTGCAAATTCGCATCGAGGTGTTGTTGGAATGTTCTGAGCGAAATGATCGGAATGGAAGGATCGACATCTCGGATGGTGCGGCGCAAAAGATCGGCGGTGGCGGCGTTGCTACCGGGCGGCAGCGAGTGAAACCGGATGAAGAATGAGACGTTGCTCTGGAATCCGCGCGCGAACGGCAGATAAATCGCGCCGGGCGGATCTTTTTCGAACAACGCATGTCGTGTAGCCGGGACAATGCCGACAATCTCAATTATCTCGTCTGGCTTTACCTCGCCACTCAGGTCGTTGCTCATGCCCATACTGTTGTCGCCGCTTCCTTTTGCACGCGGCGCGTTATCGCTCGCGAATTGAATTCGCTGACCGAGCGCATCCGCATCCGGCCAAAGTCTTTTCGCCAGGACTTCGTCTACGATCGCAACCAGTGGACCGTCGGCTTGAGTGGTTTCGGCGGCATTAAACGGTCGCCCGCGCAAGATTGCCAATCCAACCGCACTGAAATACTCCGCGCCTACGCTGTCCCACGTAGCGTTAAAGGCGAGACCTTCCGCGGCGGTGGTTGGCTTCTCATTTGGTCCGGGACGAATGCCAGCGCGCTGCACATTTTTGCTTAGTGAAATCATTCCGAAGGGGACGGTCGCGCTCATGCTCGCGTACTCGACGCCCGGCAATGCCGCAAGGCGATCGTTCAAGTTGCGGTAAAGTTCCTGCGCGCGTCTCGATTCGTAGCCGGCAAGACTCGCGTCTGTTTCGAGCAGAAAGCTCGCGCCTGGTTTCAATCCTGTATCGACCGACGCGGCTTCCTTGGCGCCGTGAATGAACAACGCCGCTGCAGTCAGCAGCGCGAGTGAGAAGGCGATTTGCACAACCACCAGCGGATGACGCGGCAAATATCTCCAGCGGCGACGCAACACATCTTCACCGGCTTGTTGTTTCAAATCGCCGACGACACTGCTGCGCGAGAGTTTCACGGCTGGCCCAAGCGCAAAAGCAAGTGTGCCGATCAAACAGAATCCAAACGTCGCTGCTAGGATCGACATATTGGGTCCTGCGAGCCAGACGATGTCGAGCGGCATTAACCGCCGGAGCGAGCCAACCAGAAGATCAGACGACCACAGGCCGAGGAAAAGTCCGCCGACACCGCCGAGGAGCGACAGGACCAAACCTTCGGTCAAAAGTTGACGCACGATACGGCCGCGGCTGCCGCCGAGGGCCAGACGAATCGCGATTTCCTTTCGCCGTGCCGTGCCGCGCGCGAGCAACATGTTCGCCATGTTCAAACTCGCGACCAACAGCACCACCACTGCCATTCCCAGGAGCAACGGTACGATTTTCGCCAGATTGCTGTCGTCGGGCGGACTGGTGCTAACAGACGATCGCGATACCGCCGCCGTTTGGAACGTTTGATCTTTTTGTTCGACCGGGAACGCTTTTTCTAAATTCGCGGCTAATCCTTTGAGCCACGGCTCAGCCATTGGCCCTGTCATCCCGGGCTTGAGCCGGCCGACAATGAGCAGCTGCTGGCCGGCGCGATCGCCGAGCAGGGTCTTTTTCTCAGAACTTTGAAAATCGTTCTGCACCTGATCGTAAACGCCTAGCGGCAGCCAAACTTCAGGAGAAAAAATTTGCAGCGTGCCGGTAAAAGCGCGGGGCGCGACGCCAATGATGTCGAAGGCACGGCCGTTGATTAGCAACGGCGAGCCAAGCGCCGGTTGATTGTGTTTCTGCCAGTAAGCGTAACTGATGATCGCCACCGCCGCGCTGCTTCCGGGTGTTTCTTCGTCCGGCAAAAACGTGCGACCCTGGGCCAACGGGACACCGAGCACGGAAAAATAATTCGAACTAACAATGGCGCCGAACGCGCGCCGTGTATCGCCCTTCTGTCCGATCCCGACGAGCGCCAGATTGTACGCCATCGTGTCGGTGAAGACACTGTTCTGGGCGCGGATGTCTTGATAAGTCGGATAAGAAAACCCCCGGTAAGTTTTCGGGCTCTTTTTGTCCTGCGAAAATACCTGGACTAATTCGCTGGGCTTGACATAGGCCGGCAGGGCAAAGAAAAGCGTATGGACCAAACTAAACACCGCAGTGTTCGCGCCAATCCCCAGCGCCAGCACGATGACAGCGGCAATGGTGAACCCCGGCGCTTTCAACAACTGGCGCATCGCGAACTTGAAATCTTGAATCATGACAATTTCCGTTTGTTTTCATTAAGATGCAGGTGGCAGCGGAATTGGATTCAAATTTCCCCAACAAACGCTGCCAGATGGGTCGGGACTGGATCTGCAAGTTAGTTCAAAAGGCTTGTTGATTATTCTCATTTGATACTATATAGTGTCTCAATTGATAATTAAAATGACAACCGCAGCTTTAAAGCGACCGCAAGCGTTTGCGACGGTGCATCAGCAAATTGGGCGGATTCAGGCGGGGCTGAGCTTTCGCGCAGTGCAGAATTTGCAAAAGGCGCTCGATATCCCGCTCGAGACGGTGGCGAGCGTGCTCGGGATGTCGCGCGCCACCCTTCATCGGCGAAAACGTCAGGGCAAGATTGATGAGGATGAGTCGGAGAAGTTGGTGCGTTACCAGCGGTTGTTGAAAAAGGCGGAGGATGTCTTTGGCGACGGCAAGAGCGCGCGCGAATGGCTGAGGCATAAACAAGCCGGACTCGGTAAGGCGGTGCCGCTCGATTTTGCCAGAACAGAGATCGGTGCGCGGGAGGTGGAGAATTTGCTCGGTCGCCTCGAGTACGGCGTTTATTCCTGATGGCCGAGGTGGTCGGTTGGCGCATCGTCAAAGAAAAGCACGCCAAGACGGCGTTCTCCGGCGAAGGGGCGCGCATCTTCGAAGGGCGGTGGAATTCTGGCGGGGTGCGGATGGTTTATTGTAGCGAGCATCTTTCGCTGGCGGCACTGGAAATTCTCGTACACACCCAACCGGTCATGATTCGGGATAAATTTCGAGTGTTTCGCGTCGCTTGGGACGAAAAGATGACGACGACAATTGATTTGAAAAAATTGCGGAAAGGTTGGAACGCGCAGCCACCCAGCTTGATTTCAAAAAATATTGGGGACGAATGGGTCCAATCCGGCCGGTCCGCTGTTCTTGTTGTGCCGAGTGTGATTGTTCCGCTGGAAAAAACGTTTCTCTTGAATCCCAAGCATCGAGACTTCGGGAAGATCAAAATTAAAGATAGCGGCAGTTTCGTGCTCGATCAGCGACTGCGCTAACAAATTGTAGGGCAGGCGTTTCCGCCTGCCGCTCTCAAGGAACCGCGATCTTCATATCGCCGTCGGCGGTTTGGAATCCGCCCCTCTTTGGGCAAACGCGACGGAGTCTTGTCTGACCGGCAGTTGTTCGCCCGTAAAAACCAGCGTCAAACCGTTTTTTTCCATCGCGGCCGAATCGACAAAAAAGCAGTCCTGCCCACTATGAGGTTGTGAAAACAATCGCCTCCGCCCTCGTTTTTCTTATTTGCCACGGCATTGCCCTGGCCCAGCAACCATCTGCCACGCTCGCCGGCACACGCCCTTCTACCTCGCCCACGCCCGAAGCTGCCGCGTCGCCTTCGCCGAGTCCTACGAGCTCGTCCGCTCCTTTTTCGCCGGCGCCGGAAGCAACCCCGCCAAGGTTGACCGACATTCTCTTTAAGAATTTCAAAGCGCGGTCGATCGGGCCGGCGGCGATGGGCGGCCGGGTGTCGGATATTGCGATTGATCCACGAAATCCGGCTGTGTTTTTCGTCGGGCTTTCAACCGGCGGTTTGTTCAAGACGGGCGACAACGGTGTAACCTTCGATTCGGTCTTCGACAAGCAGCCGGTGCAATCGATCGGCGCGGTCGCGATCGCCCCGAGCGATACCGATATTGTGTGGGTTGGGACGGGCGAACCAACCGACCGTAATTCGGCGGAGTGGGGGAATGGCGTTTATCGTTCGAGCGATGGCGGGAGCACGTGGCAACACGTTGGGCTGGAGAACAGTCGCGCCATAGGACGCGTGCTTGTTCACCCGAAAAGTCCCGAAACGGCGTATGTTGCCGCTCTCGGGAATCTTTGGGCGGACGGGGGCGACCGCGGTCTGTTCAAAACAACGGACGCGGGAAAATCGTGGAAATCCGTCCTGACTGCACCCGCGTCGCAAAGCGCACGCGTGGGTTGCGTCGATGTTGCGATGGCGCCCGATAATCCGGAAATAGTTTACGCGGCGCTTTATGGGCGGCGCCGTGCGCCATGGAGTTTCGCATACGGTATTTCCGCGACCAACGGCGAAGATGTTGGCGGTATTTTCAAGAGTACCAACGGCGGTGGAACATGGAAAAAATGCAGCAATGGTTTGCCGATGCTGATGGGAAAGATCGGGCTCGCAGTCACAGCGGCGAATCCCAAAATTGTGATGGCAGCAGTGCAGAGCGACGAAGGCGGCACGAACGATTTTACCAATATTCACAGTAAACGCGGCGGCGTCTTTCGGTCGGAGGATGGCGGCGAGACATGGAAACGCACCAGCGATCTGGATCCTCGCCCATTTTATTTCAGCCAGATTCGGATCGATCCCGCGAACGATCAGCGCGTTTATCTACTCGGCTTCGCGCTCCTCGCTTCTGATGACGGTGGGAAAACTTTTCGCGAAGATCTTTCGGACAAATTGCATCCGGATATGCACGCGCTTGCCATCCAAAATGGAAGTGCCCCGCCGCCAAAACCGCCGAAACCGGAGGACAAGAACAAGCCACCGAAGCCGCCGGTTTCGTTGCGTTTGATCGTCGGAAACGACGGTGGCGTTTACCAGAGCTACGCCGGCGGAAAAGGCTGGGAACATTTGAATCAGATCCCAGCCGGCGAATTTTATCGCATCTCGTTAGACGATTCGCGCCCAATTTATCGAATCGCGGGTGGATTGCAGGATAATTGCAACTGGGTTGGACCGAGCGCTGTCAGCAGCAAGGAAGGCATCCGCAACTGTGATTGGACGCCGTTCACGGGCGCCGATGGATTTTATGTGCTCTTCGATCCGGCTGATCGCGACACCCTTTACGGCGATAACCAGGAAGGCGTGGTGCATCGATTTAACATGCGCACGGGCGAGCTGCGGATCTTGAAACCGCAATCGCCCGAAGGAAGCGAGCCGACGCGTTTTCATTGGAACTCGCCCCTTATCATGAGCCGGCACAAACCGGGCATGCTTTACCTCGGCGGCAATCACGTTTTTCGCCTGACCGATCGGGCGGAGCATTACGCGGTTATCAGTGCGGACCTATCGCACAACGAGCCGGAGAAGACACGCGTGATCGGGAGCGGCGCGGAAGTCTATGGAGTCGTCTATTCATTAGCGGAATCGCCGGTGCGTGCTGGAACTTTGTGGGCGGGAACTGATGACGGCCGCCTCTGGGTTACGCAAGACGATGGCGCGAAATGGACGGAGCTGACGGCGAACTTACCAGAGCCGCTTCGCAACCAATGGATCGTGCGAATCGAACCCGGCGCGCAAGATGCGAATGTCGCCTGCGTTGCCGCAAGTGCCTATCGGGTAGGGGACGATCGGCCGATGATCGCGCGCACTTCCGATGGCGGAAAAACGTGGACGAATATTGCCGGCGACCTTCCGGCGAACGATCCGGTGGAAGCAATTCGTGAAGATCCGATAAATCCGAAACTGCTTTATGCCGGCACGCATTTCGGCCTGTTCGCATCCTTCGATCAGGGTGGGCACTGGGTGCGGGTTGGCGATTTGCCGCCAGTCCGGGTGGATGACCTGCAAATTCACCCGCGCATGTTCGATCTGGTGATCGCGACACATGGCCGGAGCATTTATGTGCTCGACGACGCGCGCCCATTCCGTGAACTGACGCCGGAAATCGCGAGCAAACCGGCGCATTTATTTAGCGTGCGTCCAACGAATGGCGCTTACGCACCCTCTGGATTTTCGGAGTGGAATGGCAAAGGCATTTATCGCGGCGCCAATCCCGCAGAAGGCACGCTGTTCACGGTGTGGGTGAAAGATTTCACTGGGGACGAAATTAAAATCGCAATCACGAATGCAACCGGCGTGCCGGTGGCGAATTTGAAAGCGCCCGGCGTCGCGGGATTCACACGTTTGAATTGGGATCTGCGTCCGACCGAAGATGTGCTGACGAAGTATGGTGGAGATGATCCGAAAAAATTAATGTCGAGCGGAGATTACACCGCCGAACTTTCCTTCGGACCGAACAAGATGAAGCAAACTTTTCACGTAGATCTGGCCGAAGGGATTACGCCCCGTGGCGGATTCGAACCGCAGCAATGATCGATGAACGTAAAAAATATTCGCGAAGCGAGCGATTGGTTTGAAGTGCTGCAAACAACAAAGCGAACGCAGACGGCTATGATGACATTGAAACCGGGCAAATCATCCGGCAGCGAACCGGAAGGTCACAAGAACAGCGATCAGGTTTTGCTAGTCGTGAAGGGGGAAGTGGAAGGTGAGATTGCGGATGAAACACTCACTTTGCGAAAAGGCGACGTGATTGTGATTCCTGCCGGTACGCGACACAAATTCAGTAATCGAAGCTCAGCCGACGCGGTTACCTTCAATACCTATTCGCCGCCGGAATATTAGGGCGATGGAGTAGTGGAGTCCTGGAGTAATGGAATAATGGAGTTAAAGGCAGCAGCATCGTCACTCCATTATTGCCGCACGCCCGAAAACCGAGATTTAGCAGAAGAAAAAACGAAGGCGTGTTGATTTGGAAACGATGTGCCTGTTTGCCGGCAATTTCGTTTCGGCCAAGTCCCAGACAAAGTTAACCCATCTTGTCTTTTTCATGGTGAGGTGTAGCGCTTAGACAACCGGCGCACCTTGGGCGCCCGGCAAAAATCCCGCGACAAGATTACATCGTCTGGATCGTCTTCAACGTCGAGTGGAAAAAATGATACTTCTCGCGATGTTCAGTCATCCCTCGGCGGAGAACGGCACTGAAGTTCGCCAGATCGGCGATATTAACAATGCGATCGACGCTGTGAATAAACGCAGACAGCGAATCGTTGGTCGGAAAGAGATGGCTGAGCAAGACAACGAAATGCTGGCGTCGTTGGCCAGCGGATTCGCTGACGAGTCTTTGAAGAACTGGATTGGTCGCCAGGGTTGAGCCCTTGAAGTTTTCGTAAACGACAACGACGTCGTACGAATAAGTGCGGAGCTTGAGCAGGACATCGTCTTCATAAAGGCCCACGTGCACTTTGTACTTCAGATCGGCCAACTGCGGCACTACCACCTTCTGATATTGCTCGTGATCAAGGCAGACGAGCGCGGTGCTGTCGCCGGCATCGAATAACTGTAAATCGTTTTCTTGTTCCATGGCTTAGACGAAAGCGTTGGTTGGGACGTCCATGCGCAGGCCGGATTGGAGTTCGCTGCCTACGCCGCGCGCTTTTTGAATGAGATCGATCCCGCGGGTGACGGTACCTTTGCGGGTGGCATAAAGACGCGCGGTTTCTTCGCTGATCAAATCGTTTTGGTAGGCGTTCAGAATGCATTGATCGAAGGTCATCCAGCCCAATTGTGCACTGGCTTCGATGATCTCATAGAAATTGCGGTGCTCACCCTCGCCGAGGGCGACTGCTTCCTTGGTTCGCAAGTTGTTTCCCATGATTTCCATAAGCAACTGACGACCACCGCCCGCTTTTTTTGGCGCCAAACGCTGGCTGACGACGTAACGTAGGACATCGGACAGCCGAACACGCAGTTGTTGCTCTTCGCCGAGCGTGAACATGCCGAGAATACGATTGATCGACTGGCCGGCGTCGACCGTGTGGAGCGTGCTCAGAACCAGGTGACCTGTCTCCGATGCCATCAATGCGATTTCGACCGTGGCACGATCGCGCATTTCGCCCACGAGAATGACTTTCGGCGCTTGCCGCAACGCCGCCCGCAGGCCGTTGGGATAGTTGTTAAAATCCTGGCCCAACTCGCGCTGGTTGAATGTCGCCTTAAGACATGGATGAACGAACTCAATCGGATCTTCCAGCGTCACGACGTGGACCGGTTGCGTCTCGTTAATTTCATTGAGCATCGCCGCCAAAGTGGTGGTTTTACCGCTGCCGGTCGCACCGGTGACGAGCACGAGCCCGGTTTTTTCCTTCGCGATCTCCCTGAAAATGATGGGGAGATGAAGTGTTTCCAAGGTGGGAACGGCGGCTTCAAGCCGACGCAAAACGATCGCAAAATTTCCGCGCTGCCGGAAAATATTAACGCGAAAGCGCGCCTCGTCGCTCAACGAATAGCTAAGGTCGCAAGAACCGCCGCTTAAATAATCATACATCAATCGCCGATCGCCCTGCATTAAGGCGAGTGCGATTTGTTCCGTCTGATACGGAGTGAGGTTTTCGATAGGGGGATCGATCAAGGCTGTCTTTAGCTCGCCAAACGTTTCTACTTGCAGCGGATGCCCGACCGAAAAGTTCAAATCCGAAATGCCGGGGTGTGTATGCAGCATCGCAGAAAGGATCTTATCAAGGTCGGGTAGTCGCATTATTCCTCCGTCCAGTCTTCCGGCGGGTTCTTGAGGAATTGGCGGAATTTTTTCTTATCAATCGCCTTGTCGTACGCTTCCTCCGGCGAAATGCGGGCATGACGAAGATGATCGATGATGGCGTCGTCCAGCGGTTGATTGCCCTTCTTCTTCCCGACTTGAATCATGCCCGGGATCTGGTGCGTCTTAGCCTCGCGGACGAGGTTGGCAATTGCCATGTCGACCACCAGAATTTCCAAGGCCGCGACTCGGCCAGGTTTGTCGATCCGCTTGAAAAGATTTTGGGCAATTACCCCTTTGAGCGATTCCGCGAGGGTGGCCCGAATTTGGTTCTGCTGATTTGTCGGAAAAACGTCAATGATACGATCGACGGCTTTGGAGGCGCTTGAGGTGTGGAGGGTTCCGAAAACGAGGTGACCGGTTGCGGCCGCGGTCAGGGCCAGTTCAATCGTTTCCAAATCGCGCATTTCACCGACGAGCAAAATGTCAGGATCTTCGCGCAACGCTCCGCGGAGGGCGTTAGCAAACGAGCGGGTATGGACGCCGACCTCGCGGTGTTGCACGAGACAGTTTTGACTGCGATGCACAAATTCAATCGGATCCTCCACTGTAATGATGTGGTCGTGCCGCTGGAGATTGGCGAAGTCCATCATAGCGGCAAGGGTGGTGGATTTTCCCGAGCCGGTGGGACCGGTAACCAGAATAAGACCTTTCTTGAGAAGCGGGAATTTTTTCAGTACCGGCGGCAATCCCAGATCGTCAACCGTCAACACCTTCGATGGAATTAAACGAAAAACCGCAGAAATCCCGTATTTCTGCTGAAAGAAATTGACGCGATAACGAGCAACGCCCGGCACTTCGTAGCCAAAGTCAACATCGAGATTCTCCTCAAAATGTTTGATCTTTGTTTCCGACGCGATCTCGTAAACCATGGTTTTAAGTTCCTCATCCTTGAGCGCCGGGTAATCCACCCGGATGAGGTCGCCATTGATGCGCAGCATCGGCGGATTATTGGTAGAAAGGTGTAGGTCGGACGCCTTTTGTTCCGACATCAATTTAAAAAAAGCGTCGATGCGAGCCATGCGGTTCCAAGGTTTGCACAGCTAAATTGATGCCATGGGCCGGTCGTTGTAGCCGTCTACACTGCCGGGGCGCTACAACTGGGGAATTGGAGGGCCGAGCTGCGCGAGCCCGGCGTCGCAGAGCTCCGCCCTCCAGGGTGGTCAAAGCATCTGCCCACAAGGCGATAGGGCGCAGTGGCTACAATTCCAAAGCCTAGCGGATTGGGCGCCCCGACGCGTCGAGGGTCGAGCGGACCTGTTCGAGCAGCTTCTCACGGGTGTAGGGCTTGGGAATGAACCCGCGAAGCCCCTGGGCCAGCATGGCGCCGATCTTGTTTTGCTCGGCAAATCCGCTGCTCAACACGACGTTAACGCCCGGGTTGAGCGCCTTCAATTCCTCGAATACAGCGTCCCCATCCATCACCGGTAGGAAGAAATCCAGGATGATTAGGCCGATCTGACGATGGATTTGTTGAAAGATTTTAAGCGCCTCGAAACCGTCCCTGGCGACGATCACTTTATACCCTTCTTCCGAAAGAATTGTGGAGGCAAACTCCGCAATTTCCGGTTCATCGTCGATGATCAGAATCAATTCGCGCGGTCCGTTAGGGTTTAGGACGGCGATTTGCGATGGAATTCCTGGGGCTCTCTCTCCAGTCGATTCCTGCGCTTCACCAGCCAGCTCTGGCGCGGGTGCCGCCGACGTGGCCGCGGGTCCATTGGGGCTCCCGGATCTGGTATTCTCCAGAATCTTGGACGTTACGCGATTAAACAACGCTTGCGCTGATTGCGTCGCTATCTCTACCTGCTGGTTAAGCTGATCGATGTAGTCGTCGCCCTTGTGCCGTTTCATCAAGTCGGCATAGCGAGCAATTTGCTGCAAAACTGTATTGAGCTCAGTGGAGGTCTTGGCGATCCACTTTAGGTCGTTCTGATGCAGCATAGGCGTCTATGTCCTGGTCTGTGTCCTTCGCACATGCCCACAAAACGCAACCAAAAATCGTAATGCAAGCGAAAGCGAATGAACCAAGAGTCAGCATAGAGCGGATTTTTTTCAAAGTTAGCCCGCTTCATGCCCACACCCTTTCGGAGGTGGCCGCGATTTTCTCGAACTTTCGAGATCGCGCGCCGAACCCGAGCCCTGTTTATAATTACTAGCAATTTATTTGCCCAGAGCCCGTTTCAGTTCGCTTTTGGCAGAATCGATCTGCTTCGGTGTGCCCGATGAGATCAAAATGCCTCGTAATCTGTCCCCTTGATAATAACGCGCGGTAAATTTTTTCTTGGCGTGCGTCCCGCTAAGGTCCACCCGGGTCGGTTGGATAGTGAAATCGCCGACAAAATCGAGTCGCAAATCGAACATCTCCGTCCAGAAATAGGGGACCTGTTCGTAACGGATTCGCTTTTTACCGGTCATGTTCGCTCCTGCCACCAGACCTTGCTCGCGCGCATTTTCCCAGTGGGTTTGCCGTCGCATTCCACCCATCAGACGGTCCGGATAGAACGCCAGGTCACCAACTGCGTAAATTCCTTTTTCTTCGGTCTCCAGATAATCGTTGACTGGCGACCCATGCGGCCCGGCTAGTGGGGTGTTGCGCACCAAATCGAGATTTGGCTCCGTCCCGCACGCCACCACCGCCAATCCCGCCGCGACACGGTTCCCACTCTTCGTTTGGATATTTCGCAAGACCGTTTTGCCTTCAAAGCCATTCAAACTTTCGCCTAAAAGTAACGTCACCCCGTTCTTGGCAAAATAGCCGGTCACCCAGGCGGCTGTCTCGGGATCGAGGTAGCGATTCAACAGCGTGCCATGCCGATGCATCACGCTTACTTTCATTTTCATTTGTCGCAGGCTCGCCGCTACCTCGCAGGCGAGCAATCCGCCGCCCACCACCATCAGATTTTTTTCGTGCTCGGCCATTTCCCGTAGAGCGAAGGCGTCACGCATGGTGCGCAGGTAAATGACATTACCCAAACCGACACCTGCTACCGGCGGCCGCCCCGGACGGCTGCCCATGGCAAGGCAGGCTTTGTTAAACTCGATGCTCTCACCGTTGCCCAGCACCGCCACCCGGCGATCGATGTTTAATTGTGTTACCGCCGTATTGAAACGTGCGTCGATCTTATGTGCGGCGTACCAGCGTTCATCGACTTCGGCATATTTCCTGGGGACGATCGTTTTTTCGCGCAGGAAACTTTTCGAAAGCAGCCAGCGTTTGTAGGGCGTGTAAGCCTCGAAGCCGACCAACGTCACAGTCCCGCGCTTATCGTGTTTCCGAATTGTTTCGCATGCGCACGCTCCTGCGATACCTGCGCCGATAATGAGATAATCCCGCTGAATCATTTTAGAAATGTGACGATAGAGAAACCACCGCGTGGCTGGCTAGGGAAAAATGAAACCGCCTTTCGCGGCCTGGTGTAAAAAAGTTAAAACGGTTGCATCGTTACAACGGGCGAACCGGAGGGGCGAGCTTTGCGATCCCGGTCGAAGTGAAACACGGCGTCGCAGAGCTTGGCCCTCCAGGATCATCAAAGCACCGCACGGCAAATCGCGACTGACGCGATCACACCCACGAGATCCGCCAGCAGTCCCGCCGGGATGGCATGCCGGGTCTGTTTCGCGCCAACCGATCCAAAATAAACCGCAGCGACATAAAATGTTGTCTCCGTGCTTCCGTAAATGGTCGCGGCGGTAAGGCTCACGATGTTGTCCGGGCCAAGGCGATGCACGATTTCAGTTAATAACGCCAGCGTCCCGCTTCCACTCAAAGGCCGCATCAATGCCAGCGGAAGGAGATCGGGCGGAAAATGCAATGGCGCGAGAACCGGCGCTAGCCATTTCGTCAGCAAATCGATTCCACCTGCGCCTTTAAACATTCCAATGGCAACTAGGATGGTAACCAGAAACGGAATGATGCGCAGGATAACATTGAAGCCTTCCTTCGCGCCCTCGACGAACTCCTCATAAACTTTGACCCGGCGCGCCGCGGCATAGATCGGGAAGAAGCTAAGCAGGAAAGGAATTGCCAGCAATGAAAGGGCGTTCACACTTCGAACAAAAGCATTCGCCTCGTCGGTGATTGGATTTCCGAAAAACGGCGGCCAAACGATTCGCACAAAGATCAACACAAAAAAAATAAGAAGCGCGATCGTCGCGATGCGTCCCAATAACGTTGGCTGCGTACTGTAGTCGCCGTCGCTGGCCGCGACTTCTTCATTGGTCGAGCGATTGACGGGTGTCCTCTTCGCATTAAGATCGTTAGCTGCAGCAGCATTTTCTCCCGAGCCGCGGCCAGCGACCGCGGCTATAGGACGAGCGAACAACGGTAAGTTCTCCAGAGTTTTCACCGCGATAATTGCAGTCGTTGCTGCGCATAGCGTCGCGAGTAGCGCCGTGCCCACAATTGCGGTGGGCCGAGTCGACCCTGCCGCGACCAAAATCGCGATCGCAGTCGTCGGAATCAGTTGAACAGATGCTGTATTGATCGCGAGAAAGGTGCACATCGCATTGGTAGCGGTGCCCGGATGCGGATTGAGCGACTCGAGGTCGCGCATCGCGCGCAAACCGAGGGGCGTGGCCGCGTTCCCGAGGCCGAGCATGTTCGCAGCCATATTCATCAGCATCGCTCCCATTGCTGGGTGTTCCCCCGGCACATCGGGAAATAAGCGCCGCATGATTGGCCGCAGTGCGCGCGCAATTTTTTGGACGAGCCCGGCGCGTTCTGCCAGACGCATCACCCCCAACCAGAGCGCCATTACACCAATTAAACCGAGCGCAATTGTAACCGCGGTTTTTGCGCCGTCGAATGCGCCGTCTGTCACTTCCTTCCATCTATTGTTCCATCCGCCAATCGCGACCGCGAGCAGTACCAGCGCGAGCCAAATGTAATTGAGCACCTCGAACCTGTAACCGCAGTCTTTGGCCGCGGCCAGCGCGATTCACCGCAATGGTCATCCCGAGCGCAGTCGAGGGATCCCGAAGCGCAACCTTAAAGGTAGATTCAATGGGATCCGTCGATCCCGCGGTTGCGGGACTGGGGCTGACCCTAATTCTGATCCAGCATGGTCGCAGCCAGTTTCAGGGCTTCATCACCCTTTCCGCCGAGCATGCGCGCAATCTCTTCGCGCCGCGCCTTGCCGCTAACCTCACGCAATTGAGTAAAGGTGCGACCGCCTCTCACTTCTTTCGTCACGACGAACTGGGATGTCGCCGCCGCCGCCACCGGCGGCAAATGAGTAATGCAAAGCACCTGATGCCGCTTCGCCAACTCGCGCATGCGCGCGCCGACGGCGTGGGCAATCTCGCCGCCGACGTTCGCGTCAATCTCATCGAAGACCAGCAGGGGCACTGCATCCTGCGCGGCCAGGGCGGACTTGATCGCCAGCATCAATCGGGAAATTTCGCCGCTCGATGCGATCGCACGCATCGGCTTCAGCGGCTCGCCCGGGTTAGGCGAAAACAAAAGCTCAACCGCATCACAGCCAGAAGCCCGGGCCACTAGCGCTTCGCTCATTCTCGCTTCGAACTGCGATTGCTTGAATCCGAGATCGCGCAAATTTCGACGGACCATTTCCGAAAGTTTGGGGGCCGCTTTCGTGCGCAGCTTCCGTAATCTCTCGGCCGCCTGCCGCAACGCTTCGCTGTGCGTCGCAATCTCGTTAACCAAACGCTGTAATTCTTCGTCGCGTCCTTCGATTTTCCGCATTCGTTCAGCCGCGCGCTCGCCAAAAGCGATGACTTCAGAAATCGTTGCTCCGTATTTTCGCTTCAACGTTTCAAAGAGCGAAACCCGTTGCTCAAGAGCGGCCAGTTGTTCAGGATCGAGATCGAGGTTCTCGGCGTAGCGGCCGAGGTCACGCGCAATCTCCGATAACTCGACAATTGCCGTTTCATGCGTACTCGCCGCGGTCGCCATCGCCGGATCCAACTTTTCCAATTCGCGCAACAGCTTTTGTGTTTCGCCCAGCTGTGACAAGATCGCATCGTCCGCTTCGGAAAGTTTCGTAGCCACTGTGGATGCAAGCTCAATCAATCGCCGGCTGTTACTCGCGAGCCGATAGCGCGCCTCAATCTGCGCTTCTTCTTCGGCCGACAAATTAGCCGACGTGATCTCATTCACCTGATGTCGTAGCAAATCGAGCTCCTGTTCACGCGCGGTCTCGGCCGTATTAAGCGCTGCGTGTTCCGCTTCGAGCGCGCGCAGTTGCCGGAAAATTTTTGCGAATTTCTCCCGCGTGTCGCCAGCAGCAGCAAAGGCATCAAGCAAATCGAGCTGTCGATCGGGCGACAGGAGTGATTGATGATCGTGTGGTCCGTGGAGGTCAACCAGGTCATCACCGAGTGCCTTGAGATTTGCCAGGGTGGTGGGCGACCCATTGATAAACTGGCGATTCGTTCCGGATAGAGAGAGACTGCGTTTCAAAATTAAATCGTTGTCGCATGGTTCGATTCCCGATTCCTCGAAGCGCGCATTCCATTTCGCGAAATCGTTGCCCTGAAAAATTGCCTCGACCGTGCACATCTCCGCTCCAGTGCGAACGAGCGACTTGTCGCCGCGTTCGCCAAGCAACAACTGGAGCGCGCCAATAATGATTGATTTGCCGGCGCCGGTTTCGCCGGTGATGGCAGTGAATCCCGGCGCAATTTCCCATTCCAAATCCTCAACCAGCGCGAGATTCTTGATTCGTAGGAGTTGGAGAAGCATCGGTTGAGTGTTGAGAGCTCAGAGTTGAGAGTGCGCGCGCCGAAAAATCTTGAACTCTCTACGCGCAACTCTCAACTCCGAACTCACTCTCACTTTTCTCGGCACCGGGACTTCACAAGGCGTGCCAATGATCGGTTGCGATTGCGCCGTTTGTCGCTCCTCTGATCCACGCGATAAACGCCTGCGTTCGTCCGTTTACATCGAAACGCCCGAGACCGCCTTTATCGTCGATACCGGAACAGACTTTCGCACGCAGGCTTTACGTGAAAATATCCGCCGCGTTGATGCGGTCGTATTCACTCACTCGCACACCGACCACATCATGGGGTTCGACGATTTGCGGCGGTTTTCCTGGCAACGCGGCTCGATGCCGGTCTTTGCCTCCGCCAAAACCATGGCCGATCTCGAGCGCGTATTTATGTTCGCCTTCAAAGGGACCAACCCATTTCCTGGTTATTTGAAACCTGAGCCCCATCTTATTTGCGGTCCATTTCGGTTGGGTGAAACAACAATCACGCCGTTGCCGGTTCCGCACGGCAAGGCGGAGGTGAATGGTTATCTATTTTCCCGCCCCAGGAACACAGACTTACAGTCTGTGCGCCCAGCGGAGTTGCACTCCGCTGAATCGAAGGCGGGAAGGGAAGACGTGCTTCCTCAGGCAGCGGACAAAATGTCCGCTGGGCGCACAGGGCAAAGCCCTATGTTCCGACAAGAACGTAATCTCATCGCTTATCTCAGCGATTGCAGCGCGGTGCCGGATGAAATAGCGCAAAAGATTTTCGGCGTTGAATGTTTGATCATCGATGCGCTGCGGGAGAAGCCACACCCGACTCATTTGAGTGTCGCGCAAGCGCTCGAAGTCGCAACGCGCGTTCAGCCCAAAGAAACTTATTTCATCCACATCGCGCATGAGCTGGCGCAATCGTTCGAGCAAAATCTGCCGCCGCATACCCACATCGCCTACGACGGGCTGAAGCTGAGCTTTTGATGAAAACACTCATGCTCGGGCTCATGCTCCTGCTCGTAATTGTTCGCGGGAGCGCATACGCAACGGACAATTTGCCGGCTCAAACCATCGTCGTTTTCAACACCGCTTTTCCCGATTCAGAAGCGCTTGCGAAATTTTATGCCGAGAAACGTGGAATCGCTGATGATCATCTGGTCCGACTCGACTGTCCATCTGAGGAAGAAATTTCCCGCGAGCAGTACGACAGCACGGTGGCTGAGCCGTTGCGCAAAATTTTTGAGGAGCGGCAATGGTGGTACGTTCACGAAACGCCTGATGAAGGCAAGCGAGTAGAGGCACTTCGGATTCATTTCGTCGCTCTCATCAGGGGGATGCCGCTGAAGATACGTCCTATCGCGACGCCGTATCCGGGTGATAATCCGGCGGGCGGCGGCCCCGTTCAGGGCCGCAACGAAGCTTCAATTGACTCCGAGTTGAGCGCGCTCGGTTTCCTCACGAGACAAATCTCGGGCGCGGTTACCAATCCTTATTTTCAAGGATTCCGTCCGATCGCAGAAGTGACAGCAGCACCTCTTCTCCTCGTTACCCGGCTCGATGCGCCGGACAGCGCAACGGTGCGACAAATGATTACTGATACGATCGAGGCGGAGAAAAACGGATTGTGGGGGCGCGCATTCGTGGACGGCACCCACGAAACCAGTGGCGGCAGGGAAATCGGCGACGCCTGGATGCGCGCGATTGTCGATCGATGCCACAAAGACGGGGTGCCGGTCGTGTTTGATGATCTGCCCACGATTTTTCCGGATGCCTTTCCGATGAGCGACTGCGCTCTTTATTATGGATGGTATGCTGGCAACGTTGCTGGCCCGTTTAACCAGCCGGGCTTCAAGTTCGTTCCGGGCGCGATTGCAGCGCACATTCATTCCGATAGCGCGGCGACGTTGCGCGACGAGAATTTAGGCTGGGCTGGCCCGCTAGTCTCACGCGGCGCCGCTGCCACCGTCGGCAACGTTTACGAACCATATCTCGAGCTAACCGCGCATCTGGATATCCTAAACGATCGTCTGCTGCACGGTTTCACCTTTGCCGAAAGCGTTTTCATGTCGTCGCGCGTGCTTTCCTGGATGGGAGTGGCCTTGGGCGATCCACTCTATCGTCCCTATCTCAATTGGACACAGATCGACTCAAAAACTCCGACGAAGTCCGCCGCCGAATGGCGTGCCTATCACGATTTCGCGATTAAGAACAGCAAACTGGAGTCTTCTGATTATCGCACTCAAGCCCGCGTCGTTGCCGCTCGCACCCGCAACGCCGCCATGCTGGAGGACGTTGGACTAATGGAAATGCGCGATGGCAAATTTTCCACCGCAATCGCGGCGCTGGAACAGGCCCGCGGCGCCTATTCCAAACGGGATGACATCATCCGCTGCGTCCTGGAAGAATGCGACGCTTTCATAAAATCGGGCAAACCGAATCGTGCCGTCGATCTTGCTCGCAGGGTCTTGCGCATTGTGCCGGAATCCTCCGCATTGAAGTTGTTGCGCAACGTCGAGAGCGACCTCGTGCCCAAACCCACGCCCTACTAGCCGGTCAGCGAATAATCCCGCGCTCGGATTTTTCGATGAACTCGATCAAATGGGTGACCTCTTCGCGCGGCTCGATTTGGTTGCGCACGGCTTCGATTGCCTGGCGCGTATTTAATTTCGATCGGTAAATCAACCGAAACGCTTCCTTGATTGCTTTAACGCTTTCGGGTGCGTAGCAAGCGCGTTCGAGTCCGACGAGATTGACTCCGCGAATCTGGGCGGGGTTTCCGTCCGCGATCAAGAACGGCGGGACGTCCTGGACGATCTTGGAGCAACCGCCGGTGATCGCGAATCGTCCAATCCGGCAAAATTGGTGCACGGCAGTGAGTCCGCCCATGACCGCGTGATCGCCCACCTCAACATACCCGGCCAAAGTGCCGTTGTTCGAGAACACTACCGAATCGCCGACCGTGCAATCGTGGCCGATGTGACTGTAAGCGAGAAAATTTCCGCGATTGCCAACGCGCGTTTTGCCATCGCTTTTGGTGCTGCGATTGACCGTGCAAAATTCGCGGAACGTATTTTCGTTGCCAATTTCCAGATAGGTCGGTTCGCCCGCGTATTTTAAATCCTGCGTTTGCTGGCCGATCGAACAGTAGGCATAAAATTTATTTTCCCTCCCGGCCCGCATCGGTCCGCAAAGGGTGACATGATGTTGCAGCCAGCATCCTTCACCGAGCATGACGTCGGAACCGACGATGCAATACGGACCAACGATTGTTCCCGCGCGCAGTTCTGCCTTTGAATCAACGATTGCGCTCGGATGAATTTCGACGCCGCTCATGATTAAAATGACGAAGGACGAATGACGAATGACGAAGGGTTTCGACATCGGTGCTTCGGCACTCTTTCGTCATTCAACGCCAGTCCGGCTCGGACTATTTGTGCTTCGTCATTCACTTCATTTATCCAGGAACGTGAACATGAGATCACCTTCGGAAACGACGGCGTCGTTCACCACGCAACTGCAACGTGCTTTCGCCAGCCGATTGCTGCGCGCTTTGATCAATTCCGCGTGAATGAAGAGCGTGTCGCCTGGAAAAACTGGCTTGCGAAATTTCACTTCGTCCGCGCTCATGAAATAACCGATTCGACTCGCGCTCTTTGCCAGCTTCATCAATAAAATGCTTGCGACCTGTGCCATCGCTTCGACCTGAAGGACGCCAGGCATCACCGGGTGGCCAGGGAAATGCCCGGCAAAATACGGTTCATTCACCGTTACCGTTTTCATTCCGGTGCATTTCGTTTCCCCCTCGAAGCCCAGAATTCGATCGACCATCAGGAATGGGAAGCGATGTGGTAGAATTTCCATCACTTGATTAATATCGAGACCGCCTTCTCCCGGTGGAAAGGTCCGCGGAACGGAAAGCGCAGTGATCTTGGCGTGTTGTTTCACGATCGCCCGCGCCAGTTCCGCGTTGGCGGCATGACCCGGCTTTACCGCAATGATATGCCCGCGAATGCGAGTGCCGATGAGCGCGATATCGCCGATGATGTCGAGAATTTTGTGCCGCGCGAATTCATCGGCAAAACGCAACGGTTCCTTACTCAGGACAGCATCGCCCCGAACCACAATGGCGTTTTCCAAACTTCCTCCTTTAATCAAATTCTTCTCCATCAGGGGCGCGACTTCTTCGTAATAAACAAAGGTGCGGGCGGGCGCGATTTCGCGTTCGTAAAGCGCCGGCGAAATCTCGGCGGAGAAAAATTGGGTGAAGCGATTGTTCGGTCCCGCCTGTGTGCAGGAAACGCGAAATTTGTCATCGGGCAAGAGCACAAGGAGGGAACCGCTTTTAGATTCGACATGAATTGGTTCGCGCACGTCGAAAAATCGGCGTGGCGCTTCTTGCGCGGCCGTTCCAGCTTTTTTGATCACTTCCACATATGGCGCAGCGCTGCCATCGCCGATCGGCGGCTCGTTCGCGTCCATTTCGATGATGGCATTGTCCACCCCCATCGCGCTTAGGGCGGAAAGCACGTGCTCAACCGTGTGCACCCGGACCGCGCCTTCCCCGATGGTGGTAGCGCGCTCGACCGTCTTCAGGTTCGCAATGTTCGCGTCAATGGTCGGCTCGTCCGCCAGGTCTTTGCGTTTAAATTTGATCCCATGATCGACCGGGGCCGACTGCAACTTGAGCGTCACCTTTTCACCAGTGTGCAAAGAAGTGCCGCTGAATCCGGCAGATTTCGCCAGCGTATGTTGAAGCTCGGCAGTCATCGCGCGCTAACTAACAAAGAATTGGCGCGCTGACTAGTAGCGGTTCATTTCAACTCGAACTTCCCGCAATCAAATGCCATCATCTTTGACAGGCCGGTAATCCGGAACTCGCGCACAGTGTCAGCATCCCGAACAAGAATGCGCGGGGATTTGGTCTGATCCAAGTCAAGATCCACCGCCAGAGCCGGGTTCTTGCTGATTTTCGTAACCGTCACTAACGGCAGTCCATCTACAGTCTGAATGTATGCGCTGTCGTCATCAAAGCCGGCGACAAGATCAACGGTCGGCCGCTCATTATTCTCTAATGGGTTGGCTACCAGCTTGATTCGGACCGGGGGCGCTGGGTCGATAAAGACTACCTCATTTCTTTGAGAGATCTGTTCGATCTTCATCGGCGCAACGAGAAAACCTCGCGCCGAATATTTCCCGGCCGGCAACTCATAATCGTAATCGTCCTTGCCGTCCCATTTTGTGCTGAGGGCATCGGCCCCGATGGCGAACTCATCGAGTTCCGCTTCCTGGTGTAACACCCGCACAAGTTTGTTCCACTCATCGTAAATACCGAGACTGATTTTTCCCTCGAGCGGTGGCGGAACAAAACTGATCCGAACCGATCGGGCCGGAGTC
>Ga0209057_1000506_pt1 | contig 35153 bp, 22 predicted proteins | sample GraSoiAngelo_146_FD_185903 | JGI IMG/M metagenome (GOLD analysis project Ga0209057, IMG submission 185903) | Grasslands soil microbial communities from the Angelo Coastal Reserve, California, USA - 14_1009_05_30cm (SPAdes) (version 2) | ecosystem: Environmental > Terrestrial > Soil > Grasslands ... | reverse complement strand
CCGTATGTGCTCGAGGCTCGCGAGTGAAACGTCGAGGCTCTTTTCCGGAGCGATCTGGGCGAGCGTCTGACCGCAGGGCGTCTCGAGGTTGAGCGAGACGCGGCTCGCCAGCTGTGTCAGGCGCTCGAGCTGCGCTTGCTCAGCCCCGGGAACGGCCTTGACGTGGATGTAGCCACGGAACCCATGCTTCAACCGCAGCAGCTCGAGCACCTGGATCAGGTCGTCCATCACGTTTGCCGGGCGCCCCGGGATCCCCGTCGTGATGAAGAGCCCCTCGCACCAGCCGCGGCGATGCGCGGCGAGAAACACTCGCACCAGCTCCCCCGGCTTGAGGAGCGTCCGCGGCATCTCGCGGTCTCGCCGCATGGGGCAGTAATGGCAATTGAAGCTGCACGCATTGGTCATCAGGACGCGCAGCAGCGAGGTATGGACGTTGCTCGCGCCCAGCCGAACATCTCTCAAGTTGAAAGGCTGGAGGGCTCCCCCCTCCCCCATATGGCGGAGCCGTGGGGGAAGGCGCTGGGGAGGGCCGTCATGGTCGTCGACCGCCAGGTCCACGAGGAGCTTCAGGCGGGTCTGGAGGTCGGTGGAAACGCGCATCGGGGGGCTCCGGCGGAGGTGACCGGTCAGAGCATACCCGAACAAAAACCGAAAGTCAACCGGGCTCACGCTGCCCAGGTCCGAAGCTAGATTGTGTAGAAGGCCGATGAAATACACGACCTACACGCGCTACCTCCCCGAGCTGGCCGACACGCTCAATCTCCAGGCCCTGCTCGATCAACTCGCCGATTTTCTCCTGCAGTCGGGGTTCGCCGGAGGCGCATACTCGCATCCCTTCTGGGGCGAGTTCGGCGAGGATGAGTCCGACCGCTCGCTCGATGCGCTGCGCCAGGCGATCCTTCAGGCCCTCATGGACTCGGGGCAGCTCACGCCCGAGATGCTCAAGCTGCTGCGCGGCGAGTCCACGGGCGACGCGGCCCGCGACGCGGATCTCGAGCGCCAGCTTTCCGAGCTGCTCGACAAAATCGTCCAGAAGCTGATCGACGAGGGGTACTTGAACGTCAGCGAGGCGCCCAAGGTGCCCGCGGGGCAGCAGCCGCTGTTCGGCCCGGGGGGAATGGCGAAAGAAGCCGCCCAGCAGGTGCAGTTCAACCTCACCGAAAAGGGCATCGACTTCCTCGGCTACCGCACCCTCAAGCACCTGCTCGGCAGCATCGGCAAGTCGAGCTTCGGGGCTCATGAAACGGAGCACCTCGCGACCGGCGTCGAGGCCGAAGCGGTCAGCAAGCCGTACGAATACGGCGACACGCTCAACCTCGACGTGAACGCCACGCTCACGAACGCGCTGCAGCGCGAAGGGCTGGGCGTGCCGATCAACCTCGAGTACGACGACCTCATGGTGCATCAGGCCGAGTACCGCTCCTCGTCGGCCACGGTGCTGATGCTCGACTGCTCGCACTCGATGATCCTGTACGGCGAAGACCGCTTCACGCCGGCCAAGAAAGTCGCCCTGGCGCTCACCCACCTGATCCGCACCCAGTTCCCGGGCGACACGCTGCGCGTGGTGCTGTTCCACGACACGGCGGAGGAAATTCCCCTCGCCCAGCTGGCGCGCGCGCAGGTCGGGCCGTACCACACGAACACGGCCGAGGGCCTGAAGCTGTCGCGCCGCATGCTCCTGTCGCAGCGCAAGGACATGCGTCAGATCATCATGATCACCGACGGCAAGCCGTCGGCACTCACGCTCCCCGACGGACGCATCTACGTCAATTCGATGGGCCTCGACCCCCAGATCCTCCAGGCCACGTATCGCGAAGTGGCTCTGTGCCGGCGCTCGGGCATCCTGATCAACACGTTCATGCTGGCGCGCGACCGCAGTCTGGTCGAGTTCGTGAAGAAGGTGTCCGCGATCTGTCGGGGCAAGGCGTACTTCACCAACACGATGACCCTCGGGCAGTTCATCCTGATGGATTTCATGCGCAGAAAGACCCGGCGGGTGTCCTGACGGGCGCTGCGCAGCAGGGAGTCGCAGCCTCGCTGCAGCGTGGGATAGCCTCGACTATGTCGTTGTACCGCGCCCTGTCCACGGCCGCGCTGGCGGTCCTGGCCGCGCTCCCCCCCTCCGTCGGCGCGCAGTCCAAGAGGGCCGGCAATCCCGAGTCGCAGCTGCCGTCGAACATCGTCCAGCTCACCGGCTTCGGCGAGCGCCCCTCCTGGTCGCCGGACGACAAACGCGTAGCGTTCATGGCCAAGAGCTTCGGCGACGCCTTCGAGGTCGAGGTCGCCACAAGAACGATCCGCCTGCTCACCGGCCACTTCGCCCACGCCGGGTTCCTGCGCGTGCAGTACCTCCCCAACGGCGATTTCTTCCTCATTGGCGCGCGAAGCTTCACCGACATCCGGACCACCCGCGCGCGCGACCAGGAGATGTGGGTGCTCAAGGCCGACGCCGGCGCGCCGCCCACACCGCTCGGGCACAAGATCTCGGAGGGCGTGGCCATCTCGCGCAAACGCATGAAGATCGCGTGGTCCAACACGCGCGCCCAGTATCCCGACCTGCTTCAGGAAGGGGAATCCGTCATGTATACGGCGGATATCGTCTACAAGGACGGCGTGCCCGCGCTAGCCAACAAGAAGGAAGTGCTGCGGGCCCACGCTCCCGAGTGTACGCTCGAAGCCCAAGACTTCCGCCGCGATGACGCCGAGCTCATCTACACCTGCTACCGCTCGAGCTACGCCGACGTGATGGGCGTCGATCTCGCCACCGGCAAATTGACGACCTACCGCAAGCTGCCCGATGAGTACGACGAGGTGGAGGGGATCTCGCCCGACGGGGTGTGGACGCTCGTCGAGTCGAGCCGCGAGCAAGGTCCGGACCGCCAGAACTCGCGCTACATCGACATCTGGAAACTGAAGCTGGAGCCCAACAGCACCGACTTCGTCCGCCTCACGCATTGGGGAGACTACGAAGGCTACAAGGCGTCGAACCCCGTGGTCTCGAACGACGGCAAGCGCATCGCGTTCCAGTCGGCGCGCAACAACGAGGCGGCGGGTGTGGGCCACGGGATCTATATTCTCACGCTTCCCTAATGCCAGCGACCAGCGCCAGACCGAGGTCCGGGACCCATGTCACGCAGACGATTCGTGAAGTCTCTGATGGGAACCGTTGGGCTCGCGGGGTTGGCTGACCCGGCCGCATTACAGGCTGCCGCGGCGCCCGCCCAGTCCGACTGGCTCCCACCCTACACGCGTGCCCAAACCTACCGATCCAAGAAGCAGTCGAGCCATGACCCGACGGGGGGGAATCAGGACTACTGGCCCATCAAGAGCGGCGAGCAGCGCGAGGTGTTCGTCGCGCCGGCGGCGGGGGCGGGCGTAATCTCGCACATCTGGTTCACGATTGCGGCCCAGAGCCCGCTCCATCTCAAGGAGCTCGTGCTGCGGGCGTACTGGGACGGCCTGACCAGGCCCAGCGTGGAAACCCCGATCGGCGATTTCTTCGGGTTGAATCTCGGCGACTACGTGATCTACGAGAGTGAGTACCTGGCTTGCTCGCCGGGGCAGTCGCTCAATTGCTACTTCGCCATGCCGTATCGGAGGGGTGCGCGGCTCACCGTCACCAATGAGGGGAGTCGCGACGTCGGCGCGTTCTACTCGAACATCGATTATCTGGAGCTGGACACCCTGCCGGCCGATGCCCTCTACTTCCATGCGCAGTACCGGCAGGCCGCGCCCAACGCCGCCCAGCACCTGCCGGAGGGCAAGAATCCGGACGGCGGGTCGAATTACGTCTTCGCGGAAACCCGGGGGCGCGGCCATGTGATGGGCGTGACGCTCGGCGTGGTGCAGAATGCCGAGGGGTGGATGGGCGAGGGCGACGAGATGATCTTCGTGGACGACCTCTCCAAGCCGCTCATCATCGGAACGGGGTCGGAAGACTACTTCCTCGGCAGCTGGAACTTCGGCGGGCGCCAGCACGCGCGCGCCTTCTCACACCGCCTCTACGGCGCCCCGCTGATCCAGAGCCCGGAGCGTACCGGCGGGCGCTACTGTCTGTACCGGTTTCACGGCGATAATCCGGTCACCTTCACGCGGTCTCTCAAGCACACGATCGAGCACGGTCATGCCAACGATCGAGCCGACAGCTTCTACTCCTGTTGCTTCTGGTATCAGGACCAGCCGTACACCGACTTCCCCGCGCTGCCGCCCCTCGCCGCCCGCATTCCCATGATGCGACCGAGCTGATCGTGGCACGGATGACGGCACGCCGCGCCACTCACGCCCTTGGCCTCGTCTGGCTCGCCCTCGTCGCGTGCCACAAACCGTCCGCCTCGGGCAGCGCGGCCGTGGCGGATTCGCTGGCGCTGGCCGACTCCGCCCTGGTACGCTGCCGTGACCAGTCCGGCGATGCGCAAGTGGATTGCTACGACGGCGCCCTGGTCCCCCTCGTCGCGTCGCAGGGCGTGCGCACGGCGCTGGGGACCTTGCGGGTGCTCGCCGGGCGTGACGCCCGGGTCCGCGTCGACGGCCACGTCTACGCGCACGCCATCGGTATGGCGGCCGGGCGCGGCGCCGACATTCGCCGGGCCTTCACCGGTTGCACCGAGATCTTTCAGTCCGGCTGCTATCACGGCGTGATCCAGGCGTACTTCGAGCGGGCACGCGCCGTCGACGCCGCCGGTGTGAACGCGCTGTGCGGACCGTATGTTGCCGATCAGTGGTTGCGGTTCCAATGCGTGCACGGCGCCGGACACGGGCTCACTATGTTCTACGATCACGACCTGCCGCGCGCGCTCGCCGGCTGCGACCTGCTGGGCGCGGCCTGGGACCGCGAATCGTGCTATGGGGGCGCCTTCATGGAGAACATCGTGAACGCGACCACGCCGCACCACGCTGGGCATGCGATGCATCCCCACGCCTCGGCGGCGCCCTTCAAGGCGCTCGATCCCGGCGACCTGCAGTACCCCTGTTCGATCGTGGCCCAGCGCTATCTCACGGCCTGCTACAACATGCAGACGTCGGTGATGCTGTACTTCACTCACGGCGACATGGCGGCGACAGCGCGGCACTGCCTCGACGCGCCGCCCGGACTCCAGCCGGTTTGCTTCCAGGGTCTCGGCCGCGAGGTCAGCGCCTACTCGCACCAGGACCACCAGGAGGCGATCCGCATGTGCGGCCTCGCCCGCGCGCAGTATCAGGCCTGGTGTCATGTCGGCGTGGTGAAGAACTTCATCGATCTGACCGCCCGGGCCGACGACGGCATCGCGTACTGCCGTGCTTTGACGGGATCGGCCAACCGCCTCAAGTGTTACGAGGCCGTGGGCGAGGAGATCGCGACGTTGCACGGCGACGCGCAGGGCCGGGAAGCGGCGTGCGCGGAGGTCGCGCCAGCGTACCGCGGCGCGTGCCGCTACGGCGCGCGACTCACGGCGAGACGAGAGGGGTAGGCGGCGGGCGTCGTGATACGCCCTGGATCAGAGTCTATCCGCAGTTCCAGGCGCTTCCCGATCACGCCGCGAGCCCTTGACCGCCGGGGAGGGCCGCTACATATTGGCGGTTGGGGAGTCGCGTCCCAGGCGGTCGGTGCCGCCGCTGACGCGACTTTTTCGTTTCCGGACGGCGTGACGTCGAACGATTGACCAGAGTCATGCACACGATGCGAAAGACCAATTCACCCAGATCGAGCTATCGCCTGGCGCATTGCGCCCGGCGGGCCACGCGTGTGGGCATCCGCCCATTCGTCGCGGCCCAGCCGACATTCGATCGGCTCGATAGCGACATCAGGTTGCGCAGGCACGGAGAGCGGATGCGACCGTAATCGCCCGCCCCGTCCGAGGGGATGGTCCAATCGCCCCGCCTGCGCAATGTGCCAGGCGGGGCGAAGTGCTTTTGGGGGTGAGGGGGGAAGGGGGGCGCTCATTGATAACGGTCGGTGTGTGTGTGCAGCAGTAGGATCGTGCCGTCGGCGGCCGGGTGCCCGTTCCGGCGGGCCTGACGAGGACGCGACTCCCGTTGGTGTCTCGACGGCGGCCCCGCGTCCGCCGGCGGCGCGAGCAGGCCTAGCGATTGTGCCAACGTGGCTCTGGCGACTGCACTCGTGGGTTCGAGTCCCACCGTTGGCTCTGTGACCGTAGCTCAAGCGGAGAGCACGAGGCGGTGAACCTCGGGACGCGGGTGCGATTCCCGCCGGTCACCCCATCGCCGAGCAGTGGCGCAGTCGGTAGCGCACGTGGTTCGGGACCACGGGGCCGCGGGTTCGAATCCCGCCTGCTCGACTCGTCTGGATAGCTCAGCCGGTAGAGCGGCGGCCCGAAGAGCCGCGCGTCCCAGGTTCGACTCCTGGTCCAGACATGATGCCTGGCGGCGACGCGCGGCTGGGACCTGCGCACCGGTCCGTAAAACCGGGGCCCTTCGGGGCATTGAAGGTTCGAATCCTTCCGACGCCACTGAGTGATTCGGGCTCCTGGACCGTGCGCCTGTAGCTCAACCGGAGAGAGCGCCGGGCTACGAACCCGGAGGCTGGGGGTTCGACTCCCTCCAGGCGCGTGACGATGTCCCTTAGCTCAGTGGGGAGAGCGCGCGTCTGATACACGCGAGGCCGCTGGTTCGACTCCAGCAGGGACAATGCGAGCGTCCGTAGCTCAGCCGGAGCAGAGCGCGAGCCTCCGAAGCTCGAGGGCGCTGGTTCGAGTCCAGCCGGGCGCACTTGTGGGAGACTCGACCGGCGGTTCGTTTCATACGCGCCTGTGGTGGAATCGGCAGACACGCGGCGTTCAGAACGCCGTGCTTTGGCGTCCCGGTTCGAGTCCGGGCAGGCGCATGCACACACACGCGACGGTTGCGAGAACAGAACGGTGGAGACATGAACGAGCCCGTGATCTTCGGAACGCACGACGCCAAGACGCTCGAGCAGCTGCGCGACGTGGCGAGCCGCGCGGAGCGCGTCGCGCTCATGGCTGATGGTCATCTCGGGTACGTGATGCCGATCGGTGGCGTGGCGGCGTACCGCGACCAGGTGAGCGTCGTGGGGGTGGGGTTCGACATCGCGTGCGGCAATGCCGCGATTCGTACCAACCGGCGGCTGCACGAGTACAAGCGGGCGGACCTGGAGCTCCTGGCGGACGAGATCCAGCGCACGATCTCGTTCGGCGTGGGGCGGAACAATCGCGCCGATGATGCCCCGACCGATCACGCGCTGTTCGCGCATTCGGCGTGGGACGCGGTGCCGGGAAAGCACGAGCGCGACGGCCTCCGCGCCAAAGCCCGCAACCAGCTCGGCACGGTGGGCAGCGGCAACCACTACGTGGACGTGTTCGCCGACGAGCGCGGCGATATCTGGGTGGGCGTGCACTTCGGCAGCCGGGGCCTGGGACATACGGTGGCGTCGGGGTTCCTGTCGCTCTCGCAGGGGAAGCGGTGGGGCGAGCGCGTGCCGGAGGCGGAGACGCTGCTGTCCCTGGCCCAGCCGCTCGGCCACGACTACTGGCACCTGATGACGCTCGCCGGGGAGTACGCCTACGCCGGGCGCGAGTGGGTGGCGCGCAAGGTGACGTCGCTCTTGGGCGGGGAGGAGGTGGAGCTGGTGCACAACCACCACAACTTCGCCTGGAAGGAGACGCACGGGGGCACCGAGTACGTGGTCGTGCGCAAGGGTGCCACGCCGGCGTTTCCGGGGCAGAAGGGTTTTGTGGGCGGCTCGATGGGCGACAACGCGGTGATCATCGAGGGCGCGCGACACGATTCGGATCGGCAGCGCGCGTCGCTGTACTCGACCGTGCACGGCGCCGGTCGCGTGATGTCTCGCACCGCTGCGCGGGGGAAGGTGAACCGCAAGACCGGCGAGGTGATCAGCCCGGGGAAAGTGACCTGGGACATGCTGCACGAATGGGTGGGCGGGAAGGGCGTGATCCTGCGCGGTGGCGGGCTGGACGAGTCACCGCACGCGTACCGGCGGCTGCCGGACGTGCTGGCAGCGCAGGGCGACACCGTGACGGTGCTGCACACGCTCACGCCGCTCATCGTGGTGATGGCGGGAGAGAAGGAGTTCGATCCGTACAAGGACTAGCTAGTTTACACGAATGGAGCCGACTCGAGCGCCATCCAACAAGCGCAGTTGGCCATTGCTGGTGCTGGGCGCGTGCGCCTTCGTGCCAGGGCTCGGACTCGGCTTTGCCGCCGCAGCCGTCACTTGGGGCCTCGTCTCCGATCGGCCGCGGGCCAAGTGGGGAGTGATGCTCGGCGCAGCGGGTGCGCTTCTCAATCTGGGGGGCGGCGCCCTGCTCGTCGCGCGGTTCGAGCACGCGCCCGTGGTCGAGCGATCACGCATCGAGATGACGCGGCACGACCTCGGGGCGCTGGTGCTCGCGCTGGAGCGCTACCGCGACCGAACCGGCCGCTACCCCGCGACGCTCCAGCAGCTGGTGGGCCAGCCGATTCCCCTCCACCTGCTCAACATCTACGACCAGACGGCGGGCATCTTCGTTTTCCCGCGGGTGTACGAGTACCACCTCGCGGCGGACGGAACCAGCTATGATCTCTACGCGCTGGGACCCGACGGCAAGCCGGGCACGGCCGACGACGTCCGGCCGGCCATTCCCGACTCTCTGTTGGAAGGCAGCGGGTACCGCCCGAAGCGGTGAGCGACCGGCGGCTCAATTCTCCTATCGCCGGCCGGATTCGACCCGTAGAATGACGACGTGCTCGAACGCCTGCACGCAGCTCTCGGAGACCGCTACCGCGTAGAACGGGAAGTCGGCGCCGGGGGCATGGCCATCGTGTTTCTCGCGACCGACGTCAAGCACCAGCGGCCGGTCGCGATCAAGGTGCTCCGCCCCGAGCTCGCCGCCGCCGTCGGCCACGAGCGCTTCCTGCGCGAGATCGAAATCGCCGCCAAGCTGCAACATCCCCACATCCTCCCCGTCTACGATTCCGGCCAGGCGGATGGCATGCTGTACTACGTGATGCCGTTCGTGGAGGGTGAGTCGTTGCGCGATCGCCTGTCTCGCGGAGGCCCGTTGCCTCACGCGGAGGCGGCGCGCATCGCGCGCGAGGTGGCGGACGCGCTTGCCTACGCCCATCGCCAGGGGATCGTGCACCGCGACATCAAGCCGGCGAACATCTTGCTCTCGCAGGGCCACGCGGTCGTGGCGGACTTCGGGGTCGCGCGGGCCGTCAGCGCCTCGGCCGCACGCTCCGAGCTGACGCAGACCGGCATGGCCGTCGGCACGCCGACGTACATGAGCCCCGAGCAGGCCTTGGGCGAGACCAACCTGGACGGCCGGACCGATGTCTACGCCCTGGGCGTGGTGCTGTACGAGATGCTCGCTGGCAGTCCCCCGTTTGAGGGCGCGACGCCCCAATCCATTGTTGCGCAGGCGCTGTCCCGCAAGGCGCCGCCGCTCGCGCACGATGCGCTGGGTCTCGAGCCCGTGATCGAGCGCGCCCTCGCGAGGGAGCCGGGCGATCGCTTCACCACGGCGGACGAGCTCGGCGGGGCGCTCGACGCGCTGTTGAGCGGCACCGGATTCCGGGGGGCGGCGCGGCGGCGCACCCGCAGCATCGTCGCGGCCGGCGCGCTGGGGGTCGTCGCCCTGCTCGCGTTCACCCTCTGGCCGCGGGGATTCCGCGTGGAGGGCGATCCGCGCAAGTCCCTCATCGTGTTCCCTTTCAATAACAAGACCGGCGATGCCACGCGCGCCTACCTCGCCGAAGCGGCGATGAACCTGCTCGACCTCGCGGCGGCGCACTGGCAGGACATGCGCGTGTACGATGACGAGCGCACCGCCTCCCTCATGCGGCGCCGCCACGTGACCACCAGTGCCGGCGTCGACTTCGAGACGGCCAGCGCGATGGCCCGCGAGGCCCGGGTGGGGACGTTGCTGCTGGGCGACGTCCGGCGGGAGGGCGACTCCCTCGCGATCGAGGCCAAGGTACACGACGTACGCAGCGGTGACCGCCTCGCGACGTACATCGTGCGCGCGGCGTGGAGTGCCGACCCGCGGCCCCTGTTCGACACGCTCGCCGCCCGCATCCTGGGCACGAGCGGCGCCCCGCCGGGCGAGCGACCCTCCGTGCTGGCCCAGACCACCAGCTCGATCGCCGCGTACCGCGCCTATCTCGAGGGAAGCGCCGCGCTCCAGCGGCTGCAGCTCGACTCTGCTCAGCTACTGCTCGAGCGTGCCGTGGCGCTCGACTCCGGCTTCGCGCTCGCCTACCTCAAGCTCTACGATGCCGGAGGGTGGGGCCTGGGAATCAGGGAGCACAGCGCCTCGGGGTGGGGGTCCGCCACCATCGACCGCCGCCAATTTCTCCTCGGCGCCGAGCGGCACAGCGCTTCGCTGCCCCCCCGGCTGCGCGCGCTCGTCGCGTTCCACCGCGCCTTTGAAGATGGCCACTTGGCGCAGGCGCGTAGAATCGTCCAGGATCTGATCGCCCGCGATCCGACGGACGTCGAGGCATGGTATCAGCTGGGGGAAGCCCATTATCACGACCGGTCGGACGCCTTCCCCCATCCCGACTCCCTGGGCAACCTGGGACGCGCGTTGCGCGCGTTCCAGCACACCCTCGCCCTCGATTCGAGCTACGTGCTCGCCTATCAGCACATCCTGGATGCGCTGGCGCGCTGCGCCGGGGGCGACGGGTCCGCGGCATTCCACCTCTGCGTCAGAGACTCGGCCGCGTACGGCGCGCCCGACGAGTTGAGCCGGAGCTTCGGGGCTCGGACGGTCGCTCGCTGGCGCGATGAGGCGCGCGCGACCCAGATCCAGAGCGCGCGCGCCTGGGTGGCCGCCGTGCCGAGCTCGTGGCGACCGCGGCAGATGCTGCTCGACGTGCTGTACAGCCAGCGGCGCTACGACGAGGTGGTGCGCGAGGCGAGGACCATGGACCGGCTGGGCTGGCAGGCCGAAGCCGCGTTCTTCAAGGGGATGGCGCTGTTCGGGCTCGGCCACGCCAGTCAAGCCGCGACCGCCGTCCATGATGGGCTCAAGGTGGCGCGCGACACCCTGACGCAGATCCGGGAGGGGCGGTTTCGCGACTGGACCCTCCCGGCGGCGTTGCTCGCGGGCGCCGGCGGCCGCTGGGCCGACGGCCGGCGTTACAGCGCCACGTTAAGAGAACTCGGGCACGATGACTCGACCAACGTGGGCAGCCTCCGCATGTCCACGACGGACATCGCCTGGCTAGGCGAAGGGTACCTCGCCGCCGAGGTCGGCCAATCCATGGCCCGGCCGGACGCGCACGCCAGCCTGTCGGATCAGGTGCGTGCCACGGTGGACCACTACGCGGGTGGCGATGCCGCGCGACGGCGTCGCGTCTGCCAAGGACTGGGCACGCTGGCACTCGCCATGTTCCTCTCGACACGAGACACCCTGCTGCTGTGGCCCCTCCTGCAGCGCGTCGACACGTTGGCATGGGCCACCTGGCACGTCGCCGACGCTCACCTCGCCCTGGCGCGCGGCGACACGGCGCGCGCCCGGATGCGCGTCGAGCGCCATTATCGCGCCGCTGGGGACGCGGAATTCACCGGCTTCGAAGGCGGAATCCGTTCGTTCGCCTGGGGCGACCTCTTGGCCCGCCTGCGCGAGCCGCGCTTGGCGATCGAGGCCTACGCGCACCTCGACAGTCTTGACGACCACATCAATAACGCCGGCTTCGTGGTCCGCTCGTGGGCGGAGCGGGCGGCGTTGTACCAGCAGCTGGGCGATGCGCCACAGGCCATCCGGTACTACGAGCGGTTCATCGAGGCGTGGCAGTACGCCGATCCCGAGCTGCAACCGTTCGTCGAGCGAGCGCGGAAGGCGGTGGCGGCGCCGAAAGGGTGAGGTTCGCAACTCATCCGGCGGCGTCGGTCTGCCGCACCGCCTCGCGCAGCAGCGCGTGCCCGTGGGCCAGCCAATCGCTGTGACGGCGTGCGCACTTGCAGGCGAGACGCAGCAGCACCGCGGCTCGGTACCACGCCACCGCGCACGTGTCGAGCAAGCCCGCCGTCCGCGCGACGAACGTCTCCTCCGCCAGCGTCGCCTCCGACGCCAGTCGCTCGTGCTTCAGCCCGATCCGCCAGATGGTCGCCAGGAAGGTGCCGGCGTCGAGTTCCCGCGGCCCCTGACCGAAGCGTTCCCAGTCGATCACTCCGGTTCCGTCGCCCAGGTCGAGCAGGTGGCGAGCGTACAGGGTCCCGTGCACCAGGCCCGGGGGCGACTCCACGGCCCGGGCGCGGGTGGGGCGCGGCGGCAGCGCCGCGGCCGCGAATCGCAAGGCGGGGTCGGCCGCGCGCAAGCCGGCCGCCCATTCGCGCGCCCGCTCCCGCACCGTCTCGACCACACCGATGAGCCCGCCTCGGGCCCGCTGGCGACGGCGCGGAGCCATGAGGGCCAACATGCCGGCGACAACGCTCGCGGCGCCTCCCAGCACGGGATCGGCCCTGCTCATCTCGGCCACCCAGGTGCGGGCCTGGTGGAGCATCTCCGCTGCGCCGAGCGGCGGGCCGAGCGTCACCGGCAGCTCGACGGCTCGCCGGACCCAGCGCGCGGCGAGCTCACCGGCGCGCCTGCCCTCCCCGCGCTTGACCAGCTCGTGTGCCGTCGGCCCCTCCAACCACCCGAGGACCAGCACCCGCAGGCTGCGCTCGCACGCGAGCAGCGGCGGCACGCGGACGCCCGAGTGCCCGGCGAGCCCCGCCGCCTGGCAGGCGTCGTACAGCGCGGCTTCCGGGGCCGGGTCCGACGCATACGCCTTGACCGCGAACCGGTGTCTCCCGGCGCGCGCCTCGAATGTCGCCCGGAAGCCCGGGGTATAACCCTGCAGTACCAGCTCGACTGGATCGTCGGGCAGCCCCAGGGCGGGTATCGCACGCGCGAGTCCGACGGCGCGAAAGGCTGCCAGCGCGGGAAGCGACGGGTCGTCGGGAAGCTCGGTTCGCGATCTCACCCGGCGGCTCCAGTCTGCCGCACGGCCTCGCTCAGCAGGGCGTGCGCATCGACCAGCGCGCCTCCGCCCTGGCGCCCGTACTTGTCGGCCAGGCGCAGCAGCATGGCGGCTCGGTACCAGGCCACCGCCGAAGGGTTCAACTGGCCCGCCGTTCCGGCGAGGAACGCCTCCTCGGTCCGCGCTGCCTCGGGCGAGAGGCCCGCGTCCTTCTGGCCGATGCGCCAGATCGTGGCGAGGAAGGTGCCCGCGTCGAACTCGATGGGTCCCTGACCGAACTGCTGCCAGTCGATGACGCCGGGGCCGTCGCCCAAGTCGATGACGTGACGGGCGTAGAGCGTCCCGTGTACCAAGACGGGGGCGGATTCTCTCGCCCGAGTCCGCACTGGGGCGGGCGGCAGGGCGGCGGCCGCGAATCGCATCGCCGGATCGGACGCCCGCAGATCTGCCGCCCAGCCACGGGCCCGGTCCCGCAGCGTGTCGATCAGCGCGCCCAGTCCGCTCTGCACCGGAGCTGATCGGGGCTGCGGCTCCGTGAGCGCCAACATGCCCGCCACGACGCTCGCCGCCGCCCCGAGCACGGGATCGGCCGCGCGCAGGTTAGCCGCCCACTTGCGCGTCCGGGCGAGAATGTCGGCCGCGCCACGCGGCGAGCCGAGGTTCACCGGGAGCGAGACGACACGGCGGACCCAGTCAGCGGCCAGCTCGCCCGCGCGTCGGCCCTCGCCGCGCTTCACCAAGTCGGTCGCGGTCGGTCCGTCCAGCCACCCGATGACCACCAGCTCCAGATTGCGCTCGAACGCCAGCAACGGTGGCACGCGAGCCCCGGATTGGCCCGCGAGTCCGGCGGCATGCAGGGCGTCGTACAGCGCGGCTTCCGAGCTCGCTCCCGACGCATACGCCTTGACCGCGAAGCGCCGGCTCCCCACGCGCGCCTCGAAGGTGGCGCGGGCGCCCGGCTTGTAGGCGCGTAGGATCAGCTCGACCGGATCGTCCGGGAGACCGAGGCTCGGAATCGCCCGCGCGAGCCCCATGGCGCGAATCGCCTCGAGGGCGGGGAGGGCGGGATCGTCGGGGAACTCGCTACTCGCCCTCACGGGCGGGTGTCTGGACGCATGTTCGCGGCGCCGACGGGAGCGGGACACCGTTGGCTGAGACAAGGAGCGTGCCAGCATGTAACGCGAGCTGCAGCACGGGATGTAGGGGAAATGGAGGGGCGGGAGTCGATCCCCTGCTGCGCGGCGGCGACAGAGTGCGGGCTAGCGCCTCACCCCGTCGTACACCAAGCGCGACAGGTCCGCGACCAGGTTGTGCGCGACACTATCCTCCTTGATGCCGCCGGTGAGCACCACCAGGACGTAGCGTCCCCCCTCCGGGGGGAAAACCACGGCGGCGTCGTGGTAGACGACCTCCCCGATCCATCCGGTCTTGTGGGCCACACGCGTACCGGGCGGCACGCCCACGGGGATCCCCTCGTTGAACTCCTGGCGACCGAGGATGGCGAGCATCGAGTCGCAGGCGGCCGGGCTCGCGGCACGGCCGGTCGCGATCGCCTGGAGCAGCACGCCCAGGTCGCGCGCCGTGGTCGTATTGTTCAAGCCGGCCCGGTACGCCGCGCCGTCTTCCACGCCGCGCAGCACCTGAATCGACCACGCCCCGAGTGCGCGCGCCGTGCGTTGGGCACGGTCGGCACCGACACGCTCGATCAGGATGTTGGTGGCCAGATTGCTCGAGCGGGTGATCATCCGCTCGAGCAGATCGCGCACCGGCCGGTTCCGTCCCACCAGCGCGTACAGCGTCGAATCCGAGTCGTCTTCCTTGCCGACCACGAACGCGCCCTCCACCAGGGAAGGAAAGGCGGTGTGCACGGTAAGCGAGTCGTCGAGATTCAGCAGCCCGGCGTCCGCGTCCCGGAAGATCTGGATCATCACCGGCAGCTTCATCGTGCTCGCGGCGTGGAATCGCAGATTCGCGTCGATCAGGATCGAATCGGCGCGGGCGAGCGACCGATAGTAAAGTCCGACGGCACGGCCGGGGGCACGGGCGATGCGCGCCTCCAGCGTCGCGCGCAACCCGCTCGCCTGCTGCGAAGCGGCCGCCGTGGCGGTCCCGGTCAGCAGCAACGCCAGCACGCGTAACCATTTCATGGCGCTCAATATACGCTTGATTACATTTCCTTCGTGAGCGAGTTCGTGTTCGGCACCCACAATGCCGCCTTCGTGCAGGTGATGTACGAGCAGTACCTGCGGGATCCCGCCTCGGTTTCCGACGACTGGCGTCAACTGTTCGACAACGGGAAGCTGGCGGAGCTTCCGGTGATTCCGACGAGCCGCGAGGACGTAGCGGGACTCGGGACTCGGGACTCGGGGCTCGGGGGCTCGACCGCCGCCGTCCCGAGTCCCGAATCCCGAGCCCCGAGCCCCGGCCTTACGCCGATCGTCGGCCCCGCCGAGCGGCTCGCACAGAACATGACGGACTCCCTGTCCGTCCCGACCGCGACGTCGTTCCGCGAGGTCCCCGTAGACGTGCTCGACGCGCGCCGCAAGGACCTGAACGCCCGGCTCGCGGCGGCCGGCAAGAAGATCTCCTTCACTCACCTCGTCGGCTTCGCCATCGTGCGCGCGGCGCGCGAGCACCCGGTGATGACCCATGCCTTCCAGGAAGTGGAGGGCAAGCCCCATCGGCTCGACCCCCATGGCGTCAACCTCGGCCTCGCCGTGGACGTGGAGAAGAAGGACGGCAGCCGCGCCCTGGTGGTTCCGGTCATCAGGCACGCCGAGGCGATGGACTTCGCGACGTTTCACGCGACCTACGAGACGCTGGTCGAAAAAGCCCGCAGCAACCGGCTCCTTCCCGACGACTACGCGGGCGCGACCATCACGCTCACCAATCCCGGGACGCTCGGCACCTCGGCCTCGGTGCCGCGCCTCCTGAAGGGACAGGGGTCCATCATCGCCACGGGCACGATCCGCCAGGTCGGGGCCGTCCGGATCATGACGCTCACCTCGACCTACGACCATCGCATCATCCAGGGCGCGGAGTCGGGAATGTTTCTTCGCAAACTGGATTCCCTGCTCCAGGGAGAGGACCGTTTCTACGAGCAGGTGGCGGAGACTCTAGCAATCACGGGGCTCGGGGCTCGGGATTCGGGACTCGGAACGGCGGCCGCTCGGGCACTCCCGAGCCCCGAGGCCCGAACCCCGAGCCCAGAGAGCGTCGCCGCCGCCATGGCCTTGGTGAAGGCGTATCGCAACTTCGGCCACATGGCGGCGCGGCTCGACCCGCTCGGCTCGGAGCCGCCCGGCGATCCGGCCCTCGACCCCGGGCCGCTGGGACTCACCCCGGAGATCATGGCGCGGATCCCCGCCGAGTTGCTGCGCATCTACGTGCCCGGCCGGACCCTGGCCGAGGCGTATCCCCGGCTGCAGGAGACGTACTGCGGCACGATCTCCTACGAAGTCGAGCACATCGGCAGCCACCAGGAGCGCCTGTGGCTGCGGCAGGTGATCGAGTCTGGCGAGCACCGCCGCCCGCTCGGCGCGGACGAGAAGAGGAAACTGCTGTCCCGGCTCACGGCGGTGGAGACGCTCGAGCGCTTCCTCCACAAAGCCTATCTCGGCCAGAAGCGGTTCTCGATCGAGGGTCTGGACGCACTCGTCCCGCTCCTCGACCAGACGGTCGAGCTGGCCGGCGCGAACGGGGCGCGCCGCGTGGTACTCGGCATGGCGCACCGCGGCCGGCTCAACGTGCTCGCCCACATCGTGGGGCTGCCCTACGAGACGATCTTCGCCGAGTTCGAGGGCGGGCGGCACGTGGAGGAAACGCTCACGCCCGAAGGCGGCACGGGCGACGTCAAGTACCATCACGGCGCCGACGGCGTGTACCAGACCGCCGCGGGCAAGCCGGTCAACATCACGCTCAGCCCGAACCCGAGCCATCTCGAAGCGGTGAACCCGGTCGTCGAGGGCCGGGCGCGCGCCAATCAGACGAACCGCCGCGGCAAGGACGCGATCCACGACGGGAGCGTGGCGCTGCCCGTGTTGATCCACGGGGACGCCTCGTTCGCGGCGCAGGGCGTGGTCGCGGAGACGTTCAACCTGGCGCGGCTCAAGGGCTATACCACGGGCGGCACGATTCACTTGATCGCCAACAACCAGCTCGGGTTCACCACCGACCCGCGGGAAGGGCGCTCCACCGACTACTCGAGTGATCTCGCCAAGGGGTTCGACGTGCCCATCATCCACGTCAACGCGGACGATCCGGAAGCGTGCCTTGCGGCCGCGCGGCTCGCGATGATGTATCGCGACAAGTTCCACGGCGATGTGGTGCTCGACGTGGTCGGCTACCGGCGGCACGGTCACAACGAGGGGGACGAGCCCGCCTACACTCAGCCGGTGATGTACGAGCGGATCAAGCAGACCCCCACCGTGCGGCAGCGCTACGCCGAGCAGCTGGCCCGGGAGGGTGTGGTGGCCGCGGCCGCCGCCACCACCGAAGCCGAGCAGACCTACCAGCGCCTCGCCGACATCCAGCAGTCGCTCAAGGCGAACCTGCGCGAAGCGGGAGCCGGTGAGGAGCCGCAGCGCATTTCGGGCGCTCAACGCCCACCGCCCGAGCCCGAGACGGCCGTGTCGACCTCGCTGCTCACGACGCTGAACGAGCAGCTGCTCCAGGTTCCCGAGGGGTTCACCGTCATCCCGAAGCTCAAGAAGCAGCTCGAGCGGCGGCGCACGGCCCTCACCGGCGGCGAGATCGACTGGGCGCACGCCGAGGCACTGGCGCTCGCGTCGCTCGTGGTCGAGGGCACGCCGATCCGCCTCACCGGGCAGGACACGGAGCGCGGCACGTTCAGCCAGCGGCACCTGGTGCTGCACGACGCGACGGACGGGCGCCGCTACGCCCCGATTCAGAACCTCCCGGGCGCGCGGGCGCCGTTCGAGCTGCACAACAGTCCGCTCTCCGAGTTCGCGTGCCTGGGGTTCGAGTACGGCTACGCCGCCGCCGCGCCCGACGCGCTGGTGTTGTGGGAGGCGCAGTACGGCGACTTCACGAACGGCGGCGAGGTGATCATCGATCAGTTCCTCATCGCCGGCCTCGCCAAGTGGGGGCAGACCTCCCGCCTCACGCTGCTGTTGCCGCACGGCTACGAGGGCCAGGGGCCGGAGCACTCGAGCGCCCGGGTCGAGCGGTTCCTTGCGCTCGGCGCCGACGGCAATCTGCGCATCGCCAACTGCACCACGCCCGCGCAGTACTTCCACCTGCTGCGGCGCCAGGGACGCCACCCGGAGCTGCGGCCGCTGGTCCTCTTCACGCCCAAGAGCCTGCTGCGCCTTCCCCAGGCGACCGTCCGGCTCGAGGACCTGACCGGTGGGACGTTCCGGCCGGTGCTGGACGACCCTGCGGGCGCGGCGCATCGCGACGCGACGCGGCTGGTGCTGTGCAGCGGCAAGGTCTATTACGACCTGCTGCTGTCGCCGCTGCGCGCGTCGGCGGCGCACGTCGCGATCGGCCGCGTCGAGCTGCTGTATCCGTTCCCCGCGGTCGAGCTCGCGGAGCTGATCAAGCGCTATCCCAAGATCACGGAGATCGTCTGGGTGCAGGAGGAGCCCCGCAACATGGGGCCGCAGAAGTTCATGCTGCCGCAATTGCGCGAGCTGGTCGGGGAGGGCGTGACGGTGCGCGACATCGGGCGGCCGGAGCGCTCGAGCCCGGCCGAGGGCTACCCCGCGGCGCACCAGGCGGAGCAGGCGCGGATCGTGGGGGCGGCGTTTGCGGCTTCCTAGGCCTCCGGAGATGGGTCCCCTAAACCCCGGGGCACCGCCCCGGTGTCAACCCACCCCATGCGGTCTCAACTCGGCAGGCGGTCTGGGTGCCTCGCGAATTGGCCGCCCATGTACACCCGCGCTCCGCGTACATGCGAACGTGACAGCGAGCCGGCGTAGAAGCCGCGAGCCCACCGGAAGCTTGGCGCCTCCGTGCGCTCCAGGTTGATGCGACGCGCAGACTCCGACTTGGCATGACGGATGAACGAGCTCAGTGTGGCGCTCGGCGGATAGCTCAACAGCACGTGCACATGGTCGGCGAGCACGGCCTGAGCGTGGACACGCACCCGGCAGCGACGCGCAGCGTCGAGGACGACGTCGGTAACCACCGCGACATCCACGCGCCGAATGGACGGCTCCCGCCGCCACGTGTGCCACGTGAGATGTGCGTACAACCCGATGGCGTGGTGCGGACCACGTGCCCTCATCGTGACCTCCTCCGGGTGGGTTAACCCCGGGGCGACGCCCCGGGGTTTGACCGAGTGCGCGTCGTGCCCAGGTGAGCCGGAGCCGTGCTGCCCACGTGACCCGTAGCGGTCGTGCCTAGGCGCCTGGAACGGTTATGCCCAGGACCCCCGGCGGGCCCGGTCCCTACTTTCGCCGTCGCGTGCCTTATAAGCGGCATCCGAATCAGGCGGCTCGCGGCTGAATTGTGCGGGTGGTGTTCGTGGCCTTGTCTGAGCCGCTCCGCCCGGGACACGCGACGGAGGGCCGGTACCCTCCCCCCGGCCGACCTCCTCGGCTAGCTTCTCCCTCAATGGGCATCGGCACCACCTCCCGGACCCGCCAGTCCCGCGAGTCCGTCGTCATTCGCTTCGCAGGCGACTCGGGCGACGGCATGCAGGTGACCGGGTCGCGCTTCACGGTGGAAACGGCCCTCGCCGGCAACGACCTCACGACCTTTCCCGATTTCCCCGCCGAGATCCGCGCCCCCGCCGGGACGACGTACGGCGTATCGGCGTTCCAGATCCAGTTCGGAGCGAGCGACGTCATGACCCCCGGCGACGCGGTGGACGTGCTCGTGGCCATGAACCCCGCCGCGCTCAAAGTGGAGCTGAAGGATCTCCGCGTGGGCGGGACGATCCTCGTGGATACGGGCGCCTTCACCGAGCGCAACCTCACCAAGGCGGGATTTGCCGCCAACCCGCTCGCAGACGGCTCCCTCGCTCCCTACCAGGTCCTGACGTTCGACATCACGCGGCTCACGACGGAAGCGGTCAAACCGTTCGGCCTGTCGAGCCGGGAGGCGCACCGCTGCCGCAACATGTGGGCGCTGGGCCTGATGCTGTGGATGTACGGCCGCGACCGGCAGGCGACGATCGAGTGGCTGCGCCGCAAGTTCGCTGAGCGGGCCGAGCTCGCCCAGGCGAACGTCGCGGCCATGAACGCCGGCCACGCGTTCGGCGAAACGGCCGAAATGTCGGAGCATCTCGTTGGCTACACGGTGCGCAGCGCGCCCGTCCAGCCGGGACGCTACCGCACGGTGAGCGGGACGGAGGCCCTGGCGTGGGGTCTCATCGCCGGGATGCGCGGCGCCGGGCTCGAGAAGATGATCTTCGCGGGCTACCCCATCACGCCGGCCTCGCTCCTGCTCCACACCCTCGCCAACCTCAAAGCCTACGGCGTGGTGACGTTCCAGGCGGAGGACGAGATCGCCGCCATCGGCGCGGCCATCGGAGCCGCCTACAGCGGAGCGCTGGGTGTCACCTCGAGCTCGGGCCCGGGGATAGCCCTCAAGACCGAGATGCTCGGGCTCGCGATCGCCACGGAGCTGCCGATCGTGGTGATCGACTCGCAGCGCGCCGGCCCGTCTACCGGGATGCCCACCAAGGCCGAGCAGTCCGACCTGTTTCAGGCGGTGCACGGCCGGAACGGGGACGCGCCGCTCGCCGTGATCGCCGCGGCCACGGCCGTGGACTGCTTCGAGGTCGCGATCGAAGCGGTGCGCATCGCCACGACGTACATGACGCCGGTGATCGTGCTCACCGACGCCTACCTGGCGCACGCCGCCGAGCCCTGGCGCCTCCCCGAAACGGCGGCCCTGCCGCAGTTCCCGGTGCGCTTCCGGACCGACCCGGCGGGCTTCCACCCGTTCCTGCGCGACCCGGACACGCTGGCCCGGGCGTGGGCCGTGCCCGGAACGCCGGGGCTCGAGCACCGCATCGGCGGGCTCGAGAAGGATTACGACACGGGACACATCTCCTATGATCCCGACAACCACGCCCGCATGACGCGCACGCGCGCCGCGAAGATCGCGGGCATCGCCAACGGCATCCCACTGCAGCGTGTGGCCCTCGGCGACGACCACGGCGCGGTCGCGGTGGTGGGATGGGGCTCGACCTACGGCGCGATCAACCGGGCGGTGAGCGAGGCCCGCGAGGACGGCGCCGACGTCTCGCACATCCACCTCCGCTACCTGAGCCCATTCCCACGGAACCTGGGCGACCTGCTCTCGCGGTTCCAGCGGATTCTCGTCCCGGAGATGAACGACGGCCAGCTGGTGCAGTTGTTGCGGGCGGCGTATCTCGTGCCGGCGCAGGGGTTGAGCAAGGTCGCCGGGAAGCCGTTCAAAGTGTCGGAGATCGTGCAGGCTATTGAAGCTGCACTCCGGAGCCCGCAGTCGCGTTCCGCCTCTCCGCATCGCGGAGAGGGGGCCAGGGGGTGAGGCATGACGGTCACGACGATCACCGATGCCGAGCTCACGCCCAAGGATTACGCGTCCGACCAGGAAGTCCGCTGGTGTGCGGGGTGCGGCGACTACGCCATCCTGAAAGCGGTCCAAAAGGTGTTGGCGGAGCTGGGCGCTCCGCGCGAGCGCACGGTGTTCGTGTCGGGGATCGGGTGCGCGGCGCGCTTTCCCTATTACCTGTCGACCTACGGGTTCCACACGATCCACGGGCGGGCGCCCGCGATTGCCACCGGCGTCAAGCTCGCCAATCCCGGGCTCGACGTGTGGGTGGTCACCGGCGATGGCGACGGCCTCTCGATCGGCGGCAACCACATGCTGCACGTGCTGCGACGCAACGTCGATCTGCAGATCATCCTCTTCAACAACGAGATCTACGGCCTCACCAAGGGGCAGTACTCGCCCACCTCGCGGCGCGGCACGCACTCCCCCTCCACGCCGCAGGGCTCGATCGAGGCCCCCGTGTCGCCGTGCGCGTTCGCCCTCGGCGCCGGCGCGCGCTTCGTCGCCCGGGCCGTGGACACCCAGCAAGCCGACGTCGTGGCGGTGCTGAAGCGTGCGCACGCGCATCGCGGGGCATCGTTCGTCGAGGTGTTCCAGAACTGCGTCGTCTTCAACGACGGGGTGTTCGATCATTTCACGTCGAAAGACGTGGCGAGCGACGCGCAGCTCCACGTGGAGCACGGGCAGCCGCTGTTGTTCGGACCGAACCGCGCACGGGGACTGCGCCTCAAGCCCGGGTCGGTCGCGCTCGAAGTGGTGCCGGTGGGCGAGGGCGGCGTGCCGCCCGGCGACATCCTGGTGCACGACGAGACCAACCGCGCCCTGGCGCAGCTGCTCGCGGCGCTCGAGCCCCCAGCCTTCCCCGTGGCGCTCGGTGTGCTGTATTGCAACCCCGCGGCCTCCTACGAGGCGGAAGTGTACGCGCAGGCGCGCGCGGCGGGCTTCTCGGGTGAGCCCGCCGACCTCGGGGCGCTGCTGCGCCGCGAGGGGACGTGGACCGTCACGGAGTGAGGGCGAGGTCGACCTGCCCGACGCTCCTGCTCCTCGTCGGCACCACTGTCTTCCAGATCGATGGTACCTGGTCCCGCGTCGCGCCATTGCCCCAGCCGATGCAGGAACTCGCCGCCGCCGTGCTCCACGGCCGCATCTACGTCGCCGGCGGCATCGACGGGGCCAATCGCGCGAGCGCCGCCGCGTTCCGCTACGATCCCGCCGCCAATCGCTGGGAGCGGATCGCCGACCTACCAGCCCCGCGCCACCACATGCCCCTCGCCGTGGTGGGCGACACGCTGTACGCCGTCGGCGGCCTCACGGGTGCGGCCTTCGTTCCCGAAAACACGCTCTGGCTGTACCGCGAGGACGCGAACCGCTGGGAGCCGCGGGCGCCGCTCCCGGCGCCGCGCGGCGCGTCCGGGGCCGCGCCCGTGAGCGGCAAGCTGATCGTCGTCGGCGGCTGGGGTCTCAACCGCCGTCTGGTGCAGGCGACGGCGATCTACGATCCCGCGGTCGACCGCTGGCGCGATGGCGCGGCGATCCCGACCCCTCGCGACCACCTCGCCGCGGCAGCCGTGAACGGTCTGGTGTACGCGATCGGGGGCCGGCCGCTCGACTCCGACCGCAACTACGACGTCGTCGAAGCCTACGACCCGGCGGCCGACCGGTGGACGACCCGGGCCGCGATGCCGAGCCGGCGCGGCGGCCTCGCGGCGGCGGCGCTCGACGGGACCGTGCACACGGTCGGCGGCGAAAGCCGCCGCGGCGTGTTCGCGAACCACGAGGTGTACGACGCGGTGACGGACCGCTGGAGCACCGCGCCGCCGCTGCCGCTCGCTCGTCACGGACTCGCCGCCGCCGCGCTCGGCGGACGCGTCTACGTGATCGGCGGCGGGCCCAGAGCGGGATTCGCGCAGACGGACGCCGTCGACGTGTTCGTGCCCTGACATGCCGGAGATCCTGGCCGTCGCGCGTTACGCCGTGATCGGCGTGTTCGGCGTGAGTCTCGTCGTCGCGCTCGCCTCGTGGCTGGTGCGTACCCAGCGGGTGTCGCCGTTCGGGGCCTTGGGGCGCGCCCTGCGCGCGGCCAGCGAACCGCTCATCCGACCCGTCGAGCGGCGACTGGTGCGGGCGGGAGGGAACCCCGTACACGCGGGATGGTGGCTGGTCGTGGGCGTCGCGGCCGGGGGCGTGGTCCTGTTGTCGCTGCTGAAATGGCTGGCGGGCGAGCTGTACCGCGCTGGCGCCGCGTTCGCGGGCGGCCCGCGCGTCGCGCTGGGGTTTCTCATCGTCGCCGCGTACAACGTCGTGTTCGTGGCGCTGGTGGTACGCGTGGTGGCCAGCTGGTTCGGCTATCATCGCTACACGCGATGGCTGCGGCCGGCTTATGTGCTCACCGATTGGTTGGTCGAGCCGATTCGTCGTCTGCTCCCCCCCGGCGGAACGCTCGATTGGAGCCCGCTCGCCGCCTGGCTCGCGATCTGGGTGCTGAAGCAGGTCCTGCTGGCTATCGTGGGGCTGTGACATACTGCTTGAGGGAACGCGATGAAACTGCTCAAGACACTCGTCAACCTTGTGGTCGCGACCGTCGTCAGTGCCCTGGGGAGCAAGCTGTTCGGTGCCTGGGGAATGATCCTCGGTTTCGTCGCGGGAGGGCTCGCCGCCTGGTGGGTAGCGCGGCGGGTGTTCGATTGAGGACGTCGTCCGTTCTCCGTCATCTGTCGTGAAAGACGACCTGCCTTCACGGATGACGGACGACGGATGACGGACGACCTCCCTTGAATACGCGAAACAAGTAGTACAGCGAGGGCAGCAGCACGACCGCGCCCAACGCCAGAGCGCCCAGCGCGAGCCGCAGCGTCACGGCGGGCGCCGCGGCAGCCGCGATGGTCAGGTCCGGGGGAAGCAGGAGGGGATACTGACTCAATCCCCACCCCCAGAGGATGAGCGAGACCTGAATCGCGGCAACCATGCGGGCTACGCGCCACGCGCCGCGTGCCAGAGCCGAGAGCGCGGTGATCGCGGCGGCGGCGGTGAGCCCATGCAGCGGGATGGCCCCCCGCGCGAAGATCAGCCCGTTGCGCACCAGCGGCGCATATCGGCCTGACAGGAGCAGCGCCAGGGCCGCCGCACCGAACAACGCCACCCCAGTCCCGAGCGCCCGGGCCCGGAAGTCCGCCCGCAGCTCGCGGTCCTCCGCCTCGAGCGTCAGATAGACCGCCGCGAGAAACGCGAAGGCCACCACGGCGAACAGCCCGACCGACAGCGTGAACGGATTGAGCCACGGCCGGACGTAGGTTGCGACGAACCCGTCCCCCGTCCCCCGTCCCCCCTCCCCCACCGCTCCCGCCGCGATCGCCCCGACGGTGGTGCCGAGGAGAAGCGGCGTGATCAAACTGGCGATCGCGAAGGTCACGCCCCAGTGGCGCAGCTCTTCGTCCTCCGCACCGCCGTACCGCCAGAACGTGAACGCCGAGCCGCGCAATACGATGCCGATCAGGACGAGCGAGAGGGGGATGTGCAGCAGCGTGCCGAGCCGCGCGAACGCGGGTGGGAAGCAGGTGAACAGCAGTACCACCGCGAGGATCAGCCAGACGTGATTCGCCTCCCACACGGGGCCGATCGCGTGTGCGATGAGCTCACGCTGGTGTTGCTTGCGCGGGCCGGACGCCAGGAGAGCCCACACGCCCCCGCCGAAATCGGCGCCGCCGAGCAGGGCGTAGGCGTTGAGCGCGACGAAAATGATTCCGGCGAGCAGATCGGGGAGCGTCAAGGGACGGCCCGGGTCAACGGGACTCCCCCCGGGGCATGTAGAACCCCCGCCACTCCGGGATCTCGGGGCTACGCAGGATCTGCCGGTACAACAGCCAGCATACGATCACGCCGAGGCAGCAATACAGCAGCGTGAAGGTCAAGAACGGCACGATCAGGCCCGGCATCGGCGTCACCGCATCGCGCGTCCGCAAGACGCCGTAGATCACCCACGGCTGACGACCCAGCTCCGTCACCATCCATCCCGCTTCGACGGCGATGAACCCCATCGGCGTGGCGAGCGCGATCGCCCGCATCAACCAGCGCTGGTGCGCCAGGTCGCGACGGCGCCACGCCAGCCATCCGGCCCAGACGGCGACCACGGCCAGGTACGTGCCGAGCGCCACCATCAGCTGGAACGAGAGGTGCACGGCGGGCACGCTGGGCCATTGGTCCTGGGGCACCGCGTCGAGCCCCTGCACCCGCGCATTGGGGTCGTGGAACGCGAGCAGTGACAGCCCGCGCGGGATCTCGAGGGCGAAGCGGTTCTCCCGTCGCGCCACGTCCGGCCAGCCTCCCAGCGAGAGCGGCGCGCCCTGCTGCGTGCGAAACAGTGCCTCCGCCGCCGCGAGCTTCACCGGCTGATGCCGTGCGAGGTGCCGGGCCGCTATGTCACCGGAGATCGGTTGCAGCACGGCGGCGGGCGCGCCCACGATCAGCGCGATCTCGAGGGCGCGCCGGTGGAACGCGTTCGCCGGGTCCTTGAGCAGGAGAAACGCGTGGATTCCCGCCACCGCGAACCCGGTGGCGGCGTAGGCCGCGAGGGTCATGTGCAGGGCCTGCGGGAACGCGGCCGGGCTGGCCATCGCCGCGAGCGGGTCGATGTTCACAGCGCGACCGCCGACGAGCTCGAAGCCCGTCGGCGCGTTCATCCACGCGTTCGCCAGCACGACGAAGATCCCCGAGGCCGCGCCGCTCAGCGCCACCGCCACGCCCGCGCCGAGGTGCGCCCGCGGCGAGATGCGGTCCCAGCCGTACAGGTAGACACCCAGGAAGATCGCCTCGGTGAAGAACGCGAATCCTTCAAGGGAGAACGGCATGCCGATGATCGACCCGGCCAGCCCCATGAAGCCGGGCCACAACAGCCCCAGCTCGAACGACAGCACCGTTCCCGAGACGGCGCCGACGGCGAAGAGAATCGCGGTGCCCCGCGCCCAGCGCTGCGCGAGGTCCCGATAAATCGCGTGCCCCGTCACCCGCCAGCGCCGCTCCGCCACGACCATCATCACGGGCATGGCGATGCCCACCACCGCGAACACGATGTGAAAGGCGAGCGAGACCCCCATCTGCGAGCGGGCGGCGAGGAGATCGGACACGCCGGAAAGATAGGTTGGGAAGGTTGGGGGAGGTTCGGGAGGTTCAGGAGGTTCGGGAGGTTCGGGAGGTTGTGGAGGTTAGAGGAGGTTGTCCCGTCCGCGATCAACCTCCTCCAACCTCCCGAACCTCCCCAACCTCTACCACCCTGCTACTTCAGTTTCGCCAGCCGATCGCGAATCGCTCCGTTGTTCGAGAATTCCGCGCTCATGGCTTGCAGCAGCAGCCTCGCCGAGTCCGCCATGCCGGTCGCCGCCAGGGCGTCCGCTCGCAACAGCCCGACCCGGAACCGCAGGAAGCGACTGTCCGGTGCCGCGGGAAACCACTGGAGCGCCGCGAGCGCCGCCTTGCCGTCGTGCTGGTCCACGAGCAGCGACTCGACCACCAGCAGCCGCACGCTCGTATCGTCGGGGTAGCGCTGAGCGAGCTGACCGATGAGCTGTGCCGCGTCCGCCGGCTTACCGCCCTTCCGCTCCAGCATCGCTTGATGGTACAGCCCCGCCACCAGCAAGCGCCCCACGTCGGCCGGATCGCCCGAGCGGATGCCCACCCCGCCGGCGTACGCGTATACCAGGTCGCCGCCCAAGTCCGCCGCTTGGTACAGCGAGACCGTACCTCCGAGCCCCGCCAGGGCCGACGCCGCCAGCACCCCCTTGCGCCAGCGACTCACCGCGGGCACGAGCGCGGCGATCTCGAGCGCGGCCACGACCAGAAAGATGTTGCGCGTGCGCTCACCCCACTCCTGGTGCTGCATCACCGCGGCGCGCGCACCCGGCACGCGCTCCACCGGCCCGTGCGCCGCCGTCCCCGACTGCACGGCGAGCACCGCGGCGCCGGTCCCCACGAGCAGCAGCACCGCGGCGGCGGGGCCGGTGAACGGGGCCCGGCCCGTCAGGGACACACAGCGCGCGAGCACTCCCGCGAACAGCAGGGCGATCACGAAATGCACGACTTGGGGATGCAGGGCCGCGAGCGACACGAGTCTTCGGCTCCGATGGCGGGTGGCGTTAACATACGGCTTGCGGCACGACGCTGTTGATCTAGATTCCGTACGAAGCCTGAGTACGTGGTGATTTGCGGCCTATTGCAGCCACGTTAAACAATTCGCTAAAACGCCAGGATGACAGTCACCCTCAGCGATCTCTTGAACGACGGCAAGGTCCACGTCCTCGACGGGGCGATGGGCACCATGCTGTATTCCAAGGGCTTCCTCCTCAATGTCTGCTACGACGAGCTGAACCTGAAGCACCCCAAGCTGGTGCAGGAGGTACACGAGGCGTACGTGCGCGCCGGCGCGGAAATCCTCGAGACCAACACCTTCGGCGCGAACCCCGTCAAGCTCAAGAGCTTCGGCCTGGCCGACGAGACCGAGCAGATCAACCAGGCGGCGGCACGCCTGGCTCACGCCGCCGCCGCGGGGCGCGCCAGCGTCGTGGGCGCGATCGGGCCGGTCGGCGTGCGGATCGAGCCCTTCGGTGCGCTGGCACGTGACGAGGCGTGCGCCCATTTCTCGCGCCAGGTCAAGGGCCTGCTGGCCGGGGGCGTGGACGGATTCATTCTCGAGACGTTTTCCGACGTCGAGGAGCTGCACGCGGCGCTGCGCGCGGTGCAGAGCCTGTCCGATCTCCCCGTCATCGCGCAGATGACGATCGGCGACGACGGCCTGACGCATTATGGCACCGCACCGGAGACGTTCGCCCAGCAGCTCGCCGAGTGGGGCGCCGACGTGATCGGGGTGAACTGCTCGGTCGGGCCGGCGGGCGTGCTCGAGGCGGTCGAGAAGCTCGTGAAGGCGACCGATCGACCCATCTCCGCGGTACCCAACGCCGGCCTCCCCAAGGACGTGGGCGACCGCAAGATCTACCTCGCGAGCCCTGAGTACATGGCGAGCTACGCCCGTCGCATGATCGAGGCCGGGGCCCGGATCGTGGGCGGGTGCTGCGGCACGACCCCGGAGCACATCAAGAAGATCCGCGACTACGTGGCGAGCGTGGTGCCCCGTCACCAGCCGGTGGTGCACTCGCGCGAGACGGTCGCGCCGCCGGCCGGGGTGGAGGAGGTGCCATTGGCCAGGCGCTCGCACTGGGGTGCCAAGCTGGCCGCGGGCAAGCTGGTCACGAGCGTGGAAATCGTACCGCCCAAAGGCGTGGACCCCACGCCCATGCTGGAGCAATGCCGCGCCCTGAAGGCGGGGGGCGTGGACGCGGTGAACGTTCCGGACGGCCCGCGGGCCCAGAGTCGCATGGGCGTGCTCCCGTCGGCCATCCTGATTCAGAAGGAAGTGGGGATCGAGACCGTGATCCACTACTGCTGCCGCGATCGCAACCTGCTCGGCATGTTGTCGGACATCCTGGGCGCGCACGCGGCCGGGCTGCGCAACATCCTTATCATCACCGGCGATCCGCCCAAGATGGGCCCCTACCCCGAGGCCACGGCCGTTTTCGACATCGACTCGATCGGGCTCACGAACCTGGTGTATCGGCTCAACCACGGACTCGACCCCGGCAACAACCCGATCGGCGGCCCCACCAGCTGGGCGATCGGCGTCGGCGTGAACCCCGGCGCAGTGGAGCTGGACCGTGAGCTCTCCCGGTTCCACTGGAAGGTGGACGCGGGCGCGGAGTTCGCCGTCACGCAACCGGTGTTCGACGTGCGCCAGCTGGAGAGCTTCCTGAAGCGGGTGGACGCCTACCGCATCCCGATCGTGGCGGGGATCTGGCCACTCGTCAGCTTGCGCAACGCCGAGTTCCTCGCCAACGAGGTCCCCGGCGTGGTGGTGCCGGCCGAGGTGCTGGACCGCATGCGCCGGGCGCAGGACAAAGGGAAAGAAGCCGCGCTGGCGGAAGGGGTGAAGATCGCGCGCGAGATGTTCCAGCAGGTGAAGGGCAGCGTGCAGGGGGTGCAGGTGAGCGCGCCGTTCGGTCGGGTGGAGGTGGCGCTGGAGGTATTCGGGTAGTGTGGCGTCGACGCCACACGCAGCAATTCGCCGCGCTCGGATTCTGGAGGCACGGCAGGTGCGTCGCCTCACCAACGGATCGCCGGCGCCTCTCTCCTTAGACCTTATCTCCTCGCGAGGTCGGGCGGATCGATGGCCCTCGCTGCAGCCCTGGTAGCCGCCGCCGCTTTGCTCCCGGCCCAGCAACCCGCGACTACACGCAGCAGCCCCTGGTCACCGAGCGCCTGTACCAGCACCTCCGGTTCGAGCCGGACGGCACCGGGCGCCGCGATCTCCACGTGCGCGTACGGGCCCAGACGGAGGCCGGCGTGCAGGCCCTGGGCGAAATCACCTACCCGTACAACTCCGCGGAAGAGACACTGGACATCGATTCGGTCGTCGTTCACAAGACCGGCGGCGCCACGGTGACGGCGGGACCGGACGCGGTACAAGACGTCACGGCCCCCGTGGCCCGGGTGGCGCCTGTGTATTCGGATCTCCGCAACAAGATCCTCACCGTCCCGTCGCTCCGCCCGGGCGACACGCTCGAGCTGCATGCCGCGTGGTTGCGGCGCACGCCCCTCTCGGCCGGGCACTTCTGGTATCAGGAGGACTTCGCCACTCAGGCAGTGGTCTTGGACGAGCGCTTCGACCTGGACGTACCGCGCAACACCTATGTGAAGGTGAAATCGGCGCCTGGGGTCGATCCTCAAGTATCGGACTCGGGCGACCGACGGATATATCGCTGGAAGCACGCGAACCTCGAAGTGCCCTCGGAAAAGCCAGGGCGGCGGCGCACGGCCGAGGACGCGTGGACGCCAAAGAGCCACTCGGTGCAAGTGAGCACATTTCGCACGTGGGAAGACGTGGGGCGCTGGTACGGCGACCTGGCGCGAGCGCGCGAGGCGGTGAGCCCGGAACTCCGTGCGAAAGCGCAGGAGCTCGTCCGTAACAGTCGGACGCAGCACGACACGCTGGCAGCGCTGTACGACTTTGTGTCCAAAGAGTATCGCTACGTCAGCCTCTCGTTCGGCGTGGGGCGCTATCAACCGCACGCCGCGACGGAGGTGCTGGCCAACGGGTACGGCGACTGCAAGGACAAGCACACGCTGCTCGCGAGCCTCCTCGCCGCCGTCGGCTTGCGTGCGTTCCCCGCTCTCATCTCATCGGACGCCGACGTCGATCGCGACGTCCCGTCCCCCGCGCAATTCGACCACGTGATCAGCGTGATCCCCGACGGGACCGACTCGATCTGGGTCGACACGACGCCCGGCGTTGCGCCCTTCGGGCTGCTGCTCTACACCCTGCGCGGCAAACAGGCGCTGGTGATTCCGGCGGACGCGGCTCCGGGGCTTCGCTCGACGCCGGCCGAGCCGCCGTTCGCCACGCGTGTGGACGTGGACGTGCTGGGCCAGGTGTCGGACCTCGGCACCCTGAAGGTCGGCGTGCGCTACCTCGTGCGGGGTGACGCCGAGGTGCTGCTGCGGATGGGGTTTCGCGTGACTCCCGCGACGCAGTGGCAGGCGTTGGCATCGGCCATGGCGTCCGCCCAAGACCTGGACGGCGACGTGACCGCGGTGCAGGCAAGCGATCCCACGGCGACCCGCCTCCCGTTCCAGTTCAGCTTTGACCTCACCAAGGCCGGCTACGCGGCCTGGTCGAACAAGCGGGCGCGCGTTGCGGCCCCGCTCCCAATCGTGGACTTCCCGGCGGACACGGCGGATACTGCGGCCCGGCACGATCCCGTGCCCGACCAGGAGTATGCCGCGCGGCTCCGGCTCGCGCTTCCCGCGGGCGTCACCGTTCGACCTCCCGTCCCGGTCGCGCTGGCGCGACCATACGGCGAGTATCGCTCGAGTTACGGGGTGCACGGTGACACCATCACGGTGGAGCGCACGCTCCGTGTGAACGGACCCGTCCTGGCCCGGACCGAGCGGCGTGACCTGACGGCATTCATGCGCGTCATCCGCGAGGACGAGCGCCAGGAAATCGCCCTCGAGCGCCCTGCGTCCGACGCCGATTCCACGGTGCCGACGTCCGCCACGGCCGACGAGCTGCACAGCAGCGCCCTCACGGCGCTCAACAACCGCGATTTCCGGACGGCGCTGCGGCTGTTTCGACGCGTCGTCCAGCTGGAACCGCGGCACCAGTGGGCCTGGAACAACATGGGCCGAGTCTTCCTCAACATGGGCATGCCCGACTCGGCGATCGCGGCCTTCAAGCGGCAAGCCGACTTGAACCCGTACGATCAGTACGCGTTCAACAACCTGGGCCTGGCGTACTGGCGCGAGCGCAAGTACCAGGAGGCGGCCGAAGCATTCCGGCAGCAGATCAAAATCAGCCCGCTCGATGGATTCGCACATGCGAACCTCGGGCGGTTGGACATCGAGCAGCACCGAGACTCGGCGGCCGTCCCGGAGCTCGAGCAGGCGATCACGATCAGCGCCAGCAATCCCCAGCTGCACGTGGATCTCGGCAAGGCGTACCTGGCGACCGACCGGCCGGACAAAGCGCGGGCTGAGTTCGACCGTGCCATCGAGCTTGCGCCGATCCCCGCCATGTGGAACAACGTCGCCTATGCGTACGCCGAGCAGGGCGTGAACCTCGACACCGCGCGGCAGTACGCCCGCTCGGCGGTCGACGCGACGACCGCCGGCCTTCGTAACCTGAGTCTTGATCACGTCGGACCGAGGGACGCCGCCGCGGTCATCAGCCTGGGGGCCTTCTGGGACACGCTGGGGTGGGTCTACTTCCGCCAAGGGAACCTGCCCGAAGGGGAGCGCTACGTCCGCGCGGCATGGCTCCTCAATTTCAACGGCGAGGTGGGCGACCACCTGGCGCAGATCGAGGAGCGGCTGGGGCGCAAGGAGGATGCTACTCATACCTACGCCCTGGCCTTAGCGGCGCGCCGTCCGCCTTCCGAAACGCGCCTGCGCCTCACCAAGCTGCTGGGCGGCGACGGCCGGATCGACGCCCTGGTCGAGCGCGCGCGAAACGATCTAGTCCAGCTGCGCACTGTCAAGCTGGGCGCCACCGTCAAGGACGATCTGCAGGGCTCGGTCACACTGCTGTTCGGGCCGGGGCCGAGGGTGGAGGAGATCAAGTACGCCGCCGGCAGCGATCGGTTACGCGTGCTCGACGGCGCCCTGCGCGCGGCGCGCTACCCGCTCATCCTCCCCGATTCCACGCAGGTCAAAGTGCTGCGGCGCGGGGTTGTCACGTGCTCCTCGGACCAGGGGAGCTGCGTCGTGGTGCTGGAGGAGTCGGTGCCGGCGACGCCCGCGGAATGAAGCCAGGTCCTGTGCTCGCGCTCGGCGTGGCTGCCGGGCTCCTCGCCTGCGGCGAAGGCCCCAGTAACCCGGCTCGCCGGATCATGGCCGTCGTCACGTCCCGCGACAGCGTGTACCTGGATGTCGCCGACACCGTGGTGGACCGGGCCGAAGCCCGGGACGTGAACGGCGACGCGATTCCGGACGCCGCCGTCACCTGGCGGTCGCTCGACGGCGCGGTCGCGGGGGTGACGGTCAGCGGTGCGACCGCCCGCATCTTCGCGAGGGCTCACGGCGTGACCGGGGTGGTGGCGACCTCAGACGACCGCGCCGACACGACCGCAGTGACGGTGCTCCCGCCGATCATCGCCACGACCCTGGCCAGCCACCTGGACACCGCCTGGGCGCTGGGCGACACCTTCGCCATTGCGGTGTCCTCCCAGAGCGCGAGCGGGCCTCGATTCGGGCAGTACACCGCCGTGAGTCGAACCGCCGCCGCCTCGGCCGCGTTCGACGCCGAAACGAACCTGCTCCGCGTTACCGCTCAGCTGCCGAGCGAAGCGTACGTCGTGGTCACGGAGCGGCGGGGCACGCGCGACTCGGCGCTGGTCGTCGTGCGGCAGCGCCCGACGTCGGTGATCGCGACGCCCGAGGCGTTGAGCGGCTTCCCCGGCCGCAGCTCGACGCTCCTCGCGTCGGTCCGCGACGCTCGCAACAACACCATTCCGGGCCGGCGGGTCGCGTGGAGCTCGAGCGATACCGCGATCGTGGGGGTGAGCGCGGGCGGGCTCGTTTCCTACCGCGGCGTTGGTACCGCCCGGATCTTCGGCACAGACTCCCCGGGCCTGGTGGATACCGTCCCCGTCACCGTCCTGCCGAAGCCAAAAGTCTCCCTCTCCACGCTCGAGGTCGGGCAGTCGAACGACTCGCTGACGATCGGGGCGCACCAGCTGTCGTACTCCTGGTACGCGTATGCGTCCGACGCCATCTCGGCCTGGGTCCACCTCCGCACGACCGACACGAGCATCGCCACCACACCGGACAGCGTGATGTACGTCGGCACCGGCGCCACCTTCACCGTCCGCGGCCGGCGACCCGGACGAACGTTGCTCATCAGCGAGGCGACCTTGCTGGCGCCGGACACCGTCGCCGTGCGCGTGACGACGCCCCGACTCCACATCGGCGATCCCGTGGATCCCGTGCCGCTCGCCATTCGCGGAACCGACAACGTTCGGTTCGCGATCTCGACGACCGACTCCTCCGGGACGCCGCATCCCATCGCCGATACGCTGATCGTTACGTTCCGCTCGTCCGACTCGAGCGTGGTCGATCTCTTCCAGAACCGCGATCCGTACGTGTTGATCCAGGGTCAGGGTGGCCAGCTATTCTCGGCTCATGCCCTCGACACGGGCCGCGCGCTGATCCGAGCGACGGCGCCCGGCTATGTCTCCGATTCGATGGCGTGGCGCGTGCTCCCCGGACCGAAGCTGCGCTTCATGCAGGGTCGAACCGACATGCTCGGGGCCGGTCAGTCCACGGTGGAGCTCCGGCTACTTGCCAGCATCGGTCCCGCAGCACCCGGCGACACCGTATCGGTGACGCTGACTCAGCGACGCCCCGCGACGGCCGCGGTGCCCAGCACGCTCACGCTCACCGGCTACACGGGGACCGGGCTCGTCGGGAGCTACAGCGTGGACGCTTTGCTGCCGGGCACCGATACGATCATCGCCACCGCCGCGGCGCACGAGCCGGACACGGCCGTGATCACGGTCACCACGCCTCGCATCCTGCTCCCGGATACCGTCCGCGGGACGATCCTGGGGGCATACGCCGATGTTTTCGTGGGGGATTCGCTTGGTGTCCGGCACGCACCAACGAATGCGTTGCTGCTCCTGGCGACATCGAGCGATACTGCCGTAGCCCGCGGAGCGTCGACCCGCATCCCGGCGCGCTGGCTGGCCCTGTGGCCGCTCGGATTTCCAGCCGTCGACACGGGCAGCGCGACCATCATGGTCCGGGATTCGGCGGGCCAATACCCGCAGAATCTCGTGACTGTCAGGTTCGGGCTCGACAGCTCGCTGCACGTCGCGGCCTACGACGGGTACGAGTTCGGCCCGGCTGCGACCGGGCAGCGATTCGAAGACACACGGTTTCGCCTGCTCCACCCGTACCTGCCATCGCCGCAGCGGGCCGTCTACCTGTCGACCACGGAGCCCGGTGTACTGCGCCTCCCCGATTCGGTGCTCGTGGGAGGGTCCGACCATGACTATACGTTCTTTACAGCCGCCGGCGGCGATATCCCCGGCACCACACGCATCGTCGCCAGGACCCACGGCTTCCGGCCCGACACCTCCGGCCCGATCACGGTCGGGCGAGGGCGCCTCAAGCTCGACGCG
>Ga0209057_1000505_pt1 | contig 35159 bp, 35 predicted proteins | sample GraSoiAngelo_146_FD_185903 | JGI IMG/M metagenome (GOLD analysis project Ga0209057, IMG submission 185903) | Grasslands soil microbial communities from the Angelo Coastal Reserve, California, USA - 14_1009_05_30cm (SPAdes) (version 2) | ecosystem: Environmental > Terrestrial > Soil > Grasslands ... | reverse complement strand
TCTAGACAACGAACGAGCGGTTTCTTTGCCGGATATCTTTCGGATTACTTTGGGCTAGTGCTGGTCAGTCTTAGGGATCAACGTTTATAACATTCAGACCGGAATATTGAGCATATTCCGGTGCCTATTCAGTGCTGCCAATCTCTCTTCATGAAAATGATCTTCTTGGCGGGCTGCTTGGAAATCTCGGCACTATCAGCCAACTGCTTTTTACTGTTCTTTTCATCGCATTGTTCTTCGGGTTTGGTCAGAAGCTGCAGATGCGCCAGTTTCTATGGGAGATCGATAAGGGTTTGAGGAGATTGGATATGTTTCGGAACTCTGCGAAGGATCTAACTCTGAAGACGGTGAAGGAGATCGGTAAGCCTTTGACTGATCCGGGTCCACAGATCAACGTGTTGATGGAGCAGTTTTTGATCTCGCCGGTCGATATGGATCCGGCTGGTATTGTCGGTAAGATTGATCACTTGCTGGATGTTCGGGATGCGAAGTTCAAGGAGGATGTTCGAAGGATCGCGCCGGGCGCTGATTCTTCTCAGGTTATGAATCTGGAGAATCTGGTTGAGGCGTCTTGGGCTCTCAACACGATCTATAGGATTATTCGACACTTCTACTTGATGGGGAAGAAGACTAACAGCATCTTCATCATTATCCAGCTTCAAGCCTTGCTTCCGTTGATTATTCAGGAGGCGGAGGCGTATCTGGGTGCAGCGAAGGCTTTCGCTGAGGGTCAGCCTATCGGGGATGGAATCGGACCGCTTGTCGCGTCGAGGTTGATGAAGGATAAGGAGAAGCGGAAGGTCGAGAAGGATGTGGTGGTTGCGGAGACGATGATGGAGGATCGTAGGGTGATCGCTTTGAAGGCGGAGGGTCCTGGCGGAAACGTCGGGAAACCGGGGGACGCCATCAGAACGATCATCGAAGAAAATGTCGGCAAGGTCTCGATGGTGGTCATGGTGGACGCGGCCGTGAAGTTCGAGGGCGAGACTTCAGGCGAGGTCAGCGAGGGAATTGGAGCGGCTATCGGCGGCATCGGCACGGAGCGCTACAAGATTGAACAGGAAGCGACCGTGCACAAGATTCCGGTCTACGCGGTTATCGTAAAGGAGAGTATTCAGGAAGCGATTACTCCGATGAAGAAGGAAATAATGGAGGCTGGAGAGAAAGTTATCGAGAGGATCAAGAGCCTCATCTTGGAACGGAGCAAACCGGGCGATACTATAATAGTCGCCGGTATCGGCAACACCATCGGTATCGGTCAATAGAAGGATAATCGTGGGTGTCGCAGCCTAAGCCACGTAGTGGCTCATCACTAGTCATAACCATACTAGCCGCTGTTATGGCGGTAGTCGGCCTCTACACCATTGGTCTCGCTCTCAACACTCCTGACCTGGACCCAACACTTCAGATCCTCTACCTCACAATCGCGGTTCTCGCCTTCACGTTCGTTGTTCTGTCTTTCACGAGGATGAGGAGAGGGATCCGGATAGGCGCGTACACGGCACCGAAAGTGCTTTCAGTGGTCAAGTGCGGCCAGTGCAGCTTCAAACAGATCAAGAACTTCGCTTTGGGAGACTTTGTCTTCAAGACGCTGGGCAAGTGCACGCAGTGTACTACTGGAGATCTCAGTATCCACGGAATTTACACTGAGGGCCCGCCGAAAAAGTAGAACTCGGAAGAACCACCCTTGCGTCGCGAGATGCTCTGCGCAATACCCCCCTCCTTTTTCTAGGGAAGATTTTCTGTCTGGCATTGATAATGGGCGAATATTACAGTTCAGGGCAGGGTCTGGGCTTTGATCGCAGAGCACGTTAACGTGTAATCTAGGCCGGTTCCCGAACGATTTTAGGACGTGTTATGGGGTTTGCCCCAGATTCGAGATCAGGGCTGATTATGGGCGATTTTTTGGGATTCTCGTTATTCTGCGGTAAGCACGGTACAGTCGTCTCGCCCAACTAGAACTGTATGTTCCGACTGGGCGACAGGTCTTCGGGTTTCCTCCACAAGGACAGGATACCCGCCCACGCACTTGCTGTGAGTAAGGTCCAGCATCGCGCGCTTTGCGGTTTCTCGGGGAAACTTGTCCTCCAGCCAGCGAGGTGCGAAAGGAAGGGTCGCGAATCTAGTGTAGATGTCGTCTAGGACTTTCTTCGACTCGTCGTTCTTGACCCCTTTCGATTTGATATAGCGGTAGATCTGGGCGGGTAACATGTTTGTGACGGAGCCTGCAGCGTCGGCTAGGGTCACGAAAGGCTCTATGGCAAATACTTCCCCCTCGTTCGCCTTTCCCGCCGCGAGCACCGGTACATTCGGCACGGACTTGCCTGCGTGTATGCTGTACCTCTCGATGCTGTGACCAGTTAGATTGCTGATCGGTCGGAAACCGTACTTGCTGATCGTCGTCTGAATGACCCGCCCGACATCTGAGAGTTTGACTCCGCCTCTGAACGCCTTGATCGCGTTCTGCAAGGCATCATCAGCGGCCTTAACCATAGGCTCGAACTTGGGGTCATAGAAAACGGTCACAGCGGTATCCGCGACGTAGCCGTTCACGTGGACCCCGAAGTCAACCTTCACCATCGACCCGGAAGGAATGGTCAGAGTATCACCAGGCGGCGAGGTGTAGTGCGCCGCAATCTCGTTAATCCCAATGTTGACCGGGAAGGCTGGCTTGCCCCCGAGCTCCCGAATCCTGCTCTCGATCTCCACGCAAATTTTCAGGGCAGGTTTTCCTGGTTTGACGATGCTTGGTATTTCCTTCCGGAGCTTTGCAATGATCTGGCCTGATTTCCGAAACGAACTGAGAGCCTCCGCGTCGTACAATAAATCCACCGGGTCCTAACTACCGTGATAGAGGTAAGTGTCTCTTACGTAAGAACTATGACTTACTGAAGTCACGGGTCCACATTTCCCGTGCGAGGGCACCGTCTTTCTTGTACAAGTACACCAGGTTACTAGCTTTCTCCCTGCGCTGCCGGTGCTGGTTGAGAAACGTTGTCACCTTTTCGATAAGTATGTCCTTCAGGTCTCCAGTTAGCATTCGGCCACTCTTGTACTCGGCGCGTATCTGCTCTATTCTCTTGTCATCGGGCTCGAAGAACATGTAGAGCCACTGGAACGGAACATCAACATCGGGGTCTCCACCCTTCTTCCGATGCTCCTCCTTCGTAGCCTGTCCACCAGAGAAAGCGTAGCGGTATACTTTGTTTCTTACAGTCTTATCGTCGTCCCTGAGGTTGATTGTCGTCTCCTGCTTCGAGGAGCTCATCTTGTCTTGCAGTCCCGTGAGTGCAGGCAGGAACTTGCTATGGACCGCGGCCGCCTTGTAGTATCCCATTGACTCCGCAATATCCCGCTGTATCCTCCAGTAAGGATCCTGGTCGATCGCTGAAGGTATGAGGCAGCGTCTCTTTTCGAGGATGCTTGGAAGAATCTGGATAGACGGATAGAAAGCGAAACCGATGTTTGTCTCGCCCGTGAAGCCGAACACGGCCTTTACCGTGCTAAAATTAACCCTACGGGCAATCTTCAGGACCATGGGGTATGCGTGTCCGATGAATTCCGTGTCCTGGAGTATGAACGTCCGGTCAGGATCGAAACCCACGGCAGCAATCTCGAGAATATTGTCCACGGCCCATCGCTGGGTGTCCTCGTAGGTTAGGTTCCGTTTCTCTTCGAGGAATTTTTCATCGTCGGTAATCTGTATGTAGACGTTTGAGTGGAATTTGTCTTGGAGCCACTTTGTGAAGTAGAACTGGATAATGTGGCCGATGTGCATGGGTCCGCTAGGACCTCTGCCGGTGTAGAGGAACAATCCTTTGCCCTTCGCGTAGTCGTTGAGGACGAGATCAAGGTCACGGTGTGAGAAGAATATGCGTCGGCGGACGAGATAGGCCGCGTCACCGAGGATCTCTTCCAGTTTCTTAGCCAGCGGACCGGCTATCGGTTGGGTTCCAAAATCACGGATGAGCCGATCATAGTCTACCTCCCCTTTTACTTCCCAAGGTGTCACGACGAACTTTTTTTCAACCAATCTTACTCGACCCCCATGGGTGGGATCTCCAGCTCGAAAGCCGCTACAGGAAGGCTGAGACCCCAAGCGCGGATTACCCTGGGATGTAACTCGCCAACCACTCCAAGTCGTTTTTGACCTGACGTTACCTCTCCCGTTCGTCCCTCAAGAAAGCTCGGGTAAGTGGTGGGAACGACCTCGAACTTGACCCCGATACTGCCAAGGAGTGTGTCGAGGCAGGATCGAATCTCAGTGAAACCAGCTCCTGTGTGAATGGTCACCGCGGCGATCTTATGTCGAGTTTCCGTCTCACCTTCGCCATCTTCTTTGACAATCACGCACGGTCCAATCTCGAATACTCTCTGAGGGTAATCGACATGAGTATTGTCCTTGAGCAAATTGAGAACGCTCGGCAGTAGCCAGCTTCTCATTGCTGTATGGGTTGACATTTTCGGATTCAGCAGCTCGGCGTAATTTTCACTCGATATGCCCATCTTGTCACCGAAGACCTCTGGGGAGGTTAGACCGTATGTCAGAAGTTCTTGGTATCCCAGCCCGATCATGACTTCCGCAAGGGTCTCGTGTCTGTCTGTCTCGGGTGCGAGTCCCCCAAGGGTCCAGATTCTCGGCCATTCAGGATCCAGCTTGTTGATGTCCAGCGCGATCGCGAGATCCTCCACTAGGTCGACTTGATGCATGATGTCGATGCGATAACAGAGGCTCTCGACGCGCAAGACGTCTTTACTCACTTGTCGAGCAGGATGTCCAGCTCTTACGAAGGCCCGTATCATTTCCGCTGGTTTGAAGGTGGTTCCAAGAAGTCTGTTTGCGTAGCTGACTGATAAATCCTTGAAGCTAGATTTCAAGTCCGGCGTAACTACTGGCTTGGCGCTCTTACCCGGGTAAGTTTGAGCGCAGCTGTAGACCCTGCCCCCTCTTTCGGCGAGGGCGGCTACCACTATCTTCAGCGTATGGCCTACGGTGTCGATATTCGTCCCTGTGACTTCCACGAGGATATTCTTCGTGTCTGGGCCGATCTTGCCAAGGTCGTTTGAGTTGATTATCGGGGGAAGAGAGAGAACCTTGCCATCGCCGTCTGTTAGAAGCGGCCAGTCCTTGAAAGATGAGATTATTCTGCCGTACTCGATTCCCTTAGGGTGCTTCTCTACAATCTCTCGAAGAGTCATCTTCTCGGTTGAGCCTAAGGGGACGAAAGCCGTGTCGGTAGGGTTGCCAACAGTGTAACGAAGAGGTGACTTTACGAGGCCTGCTTGGTAGAATCCGATAGACGCACGTTTCCTCTTCCTACCATACGTGAGGTCCATTTTTTCCTGGAGGCTTATCCAGCTCTTCAGGGCGTTCTCGCCAGGCTTGACATTCCTCACGATCGAGGTTGCGATGAAAGGCCGGATCGGTCCCAGTCTACGATCTACTGTAACTCTTAGACCAGATGTTCCGGAAAGTAGTGGAGGCTTGGGTTTAGCAATGCCGAGATGAGTTCGGAGAGTGCGTGCGATTCCTTCTACTGACCAGATGTCTGGATGGTTGCTGTCTTTTACTTCGATGCTGACGCTGTCGTTCTGTTCATCGAGGGATTCTACGTCTCCCTTGACGTAGGCGAGGATCTCGTTGAGCCCGTCTTCGTCTCGGGGAACTTTCTGTCCCAGAAGATCGTCTAGATCGGATAGAGAGAATTGGACGGAGGGCGTTCTAGCCGACCTTCTGCTGTCTTATCCATTCGAGATCTGTTGTGAAGAGTTGTCTGATGTCTTGGATCTGTTGGTGCATCATGTAGAGCCTGTCGATTCCGAGCCCCCACGCGATTACGGGCACTTTGATGCCAAGGGGTTCTGTGACTTCAGGCCGAAATATTCCGCTGCCCCCGAATTCCATCCAGCCGTATCCTTCCTTGTAGGCTTGCAGCTCGACACTGGGTTCAGTGAAAGGGAAATAATCCGGCTTGAAACGGACCTTGTCAGCGCCCGCGACCTCGCGAGCGAACATCTCCAACACCCCGAGTAGATTGCGCAAGCTTAAGCCGGGATCGAGAACAATTCCCTCTGCCTGATTGAACTCTGTCAGGTGCGTTCTATCGAGGAGTTCCGGCCGGAAGCAGCGTGCGATCGCGAAATACTTGCCCGGGATCTTCAGATCCTTGGAGATCATTGACCGAACGCTTAGCGCTGTCCCGTGGCTGCGAAGGACTAGCTTTGAAGCTTCTTCTCTCGAGTATCTGTAGCCCCAGCCCGTGGACCCTGTCTTCCAGCCGTTCTCATGGGTTTGAGCCACATTTTCCACGATGTCCTTCCATGGTTCAAGGCTCGCTTTGGACGGGCGTTTCAGATAATAGAGATCGTGAATTTCTCGCGCTGGATGATCTTGCGGCATGTAAAGGCAGTCGTCATTGATGAACGCGGTCTCAACCAGAGGTCCAACAGCCTCCGTGAACCCTAGAGCAACAAGTTTTCGCTTGACCATCCGTAGAAATCGCAAGTATGGATGATGTTTTCCAGGATTGAGTGGAGGGACCGCCGAGGAAACGTTGTAAGCTCGAAGACGAACTCTCTCCCAGTCACCGGAGAGAATCATCTCACTCGTTAGACCACTGACCTCGTCGACTAAAGCTTGAGTCGGAATCGCGTCCAACCCTTGAGGTGTAATCTGGAGCTTCCGCTGTACGCGCTCCTTCGATGCCAAAATGTTTCTTTTGAGGAGTCTATCCGCTGCATGTTTCAGGTTGCTCGGCAATTCTTCGATTGGAATGCTAACTTGGCCAATTCTCTCCAGAACTTCTTCATCCTCGTCCTTAGGCGGGTTCTTCGAGACCGATAGATGAGCACCCGAGCTTGTTTTCTCAATTTGGCCCCAGCCTTTGCGGGCAATCCAGCCTGTAACTATTGAGACAAAATCGAGTGGTAGCCCAGCCTGCTGGACCGCTTCGCTAACCGAGAGTTTCCCCCCTGCGTCATGGACGACCACAACGACTCTTCGTTCAGGAAGTCCATTCGCGAGGTAATCATGCCCTTCATCCGTGCAATATACCTCAGTTGTTCTCGTTGTTTGTTCCCTAACGAGGCCTTGCTCTGATAGTGTCAGAGATGCACGGGCAACGGCGGCGTCGGCCAATCCCGTTTTCCCGGCTATGTCTTCGACAGAGGCTGTTCCCCCAGCAGCTTGCAGAGCTTTTAGAACCTTGACGTCGTTCTCGCGCAATTCCACTTGCAATGCTCTCCAGGGCTAGAAACTCTGGCCAACTGTCCAACCGCTATATTTGATTTGAAATGCGTCGACGTTCGTACATTGCAGAGATAACGCGATCTGTTACTTCGCCTGATGCTTCTTCAATTTTGCGTCTGCTTAGAGGAACTTGTTGGTGATTCCAAGAGCCTCGTCCGTCTTGGCAATCGATCGCCTCCCCTCAGTTTCCAGGCCGGTAAGCGCTCTGATTGCGTCAACGTTCTCGGGAACTACAACGCTCTCGTTGTGGACTTGGTAGACGAGATTGGCCTCGCCGTCAGTGACGTTGAGAATGTCTTCCCAGTAGGCGACTTCCCACATGTCAGCCCTGGCTCTGTGCAGGTCTCGCATCATCTCGGCCACTGCGTTCATGCTGTCAACTCCGTCAGTTGTTCGGACAGGCGCCAGTCTGGGCGCGTTCTTGAGGACTTTCAGAACATCCTTTCGCTCCGGATTATTCTTCAGCTGGACCATGGCGAAGTGGAGGTGGCCGATGTTGAAGGGACCTTTCGCTGCCATTGTCGTAATGTCAAGTTTGGGAAGAACGGTTTGCGCGTCGGGTCCCTGGTGGGACGGAATATGAGCCTCCGGGACGACGGTGTTGATGAGTCCGTTCTTGTGGCTCTCCCATGGGTCTGTTCCCCTTCGGAAGACGACCACTCTCGCCTTTCTCACGCCTAGCCCGTTCTGGAGTGCTCCGATGGTTCTGCAGATGCCGGTTGTGTTGCAGCTCACGACTCGCGTGGCGTTCTTGTTCAAATTCTCCTCATAGTTACACTGTGCAACAAACGACGATCCTGTTAGATCATGCTTCTCGCCACCCTGAAAGACGGATTTGACGCCGAGCTTGTCGTATTGCGCCTTGTTCTTCGCACCCAGTCCCGCGGGGGTGCAGTCGATCATAACATCGACTTTTTTGATCAGGTCTTCTAGAACTCCTGAGACTTCTATTCCCGCCTTCTTCATGTCAGGAAGTTTCTCGGGAATGGAGCTGTATATCGCGAAATTCTTCTTCTGCCCCATTTTCACACGATAATCTGCTACGACATCGGATACACCGATGAGTTTCATGTCCTTCTGTTTCGACACGGCCTCGGCGACACGTTTGCCGATGACCCCGAACCCGTTCACACCCACCTTGGCATCTGGCTTGGGCATTCTAACACATCAGGCAAGAGGACGATAATGGTTTCTTTTAGACGTAACCTTGTCTCGAGCCGTTCACTCAGTTTCACTGTGAAGAATTGTTAACCGGTCGGAAGATCTCAACCTCGTCCCCGAGTGAATATGTTAAGAATTGCACACACAGAGTTGAGCTGGGCCTGAGTTCATTTTGAATATTGGCAAGCTCTTGCGCAAGCGAAGGAATGTCTACGGATTCGAATCAAGAGCAATCCCAGACAATTCCCTCTTGAGAATTCTCGATGACGCAAGACATGTTCCGAGCGCAGGCTTCACGCAAGACTTCGAATTCATCGTTGTCAAAGATCCGATGATTCGAAAAGAACTTGCAACAGCAGGGCATCAGCCTGAGTACATCTCGGAAGGCCTCGCAAAATCAGATTTCGTGTCAACAGCTCCGGTCATTATTGTTCCATGTGGAAACAAGAAGAGGTTTGAAGCAAAGTATGGTAGAGCCGAAGAAAATGCAAGGCTTCCCTGGTGGCTCATAGATGCAGGCTTTGCGTCATTTGCTCTGATACTGTCAGCCTTCGAACATGGATTAGCTGCGTCGTTTCTCGGTGCGCTCGATGATGATAAAGTGGGGCAGATTCTGAACATTCCAAAGGATGGCTCCGTTATTCCCCTAGCTCTGGTACCGATCGGATACAAGGACCCTGGAGAAGAAGTCCTCTGGACGCAGAGGTCCCACAACGCTGTTCGCAATAGAAGAAATCTCGCCGATTCGATCCATTGGAACCATTGGTAACGAATTCAACTCAACTGTGCTCGTGGTACAAGCTCCCGAAAAGACCGACTAGCTTTTCTTGATGTTCGCCTTCCATCCATAGGGCGTCGAGGTTGCTGGAGGAATTTGACAAGCGCACGATTCAGACTGTTGGAATCGCACTCATTATTCTAGGAATCTTACTCATTGAAGTCAGTTTACTCAGCATCATCGCCGCCTCTATGGTAACCACATATTGTCCGGCGAGCGGTTGCCCACCCTATTCACTGCCGGCTCAGAGTTTGCTGTTGCCCTCGTTCTTGTCTGGCCTCGCTCTCCTCGTTATCGGGATCATCTTGCTTATAATCGCCCGAGGCATGAAATCAAAGAGAGACACAGACTAGGCCTATCCATAAAGTGCCGCAAGTAGATCGAGAACTACAATTTTCTTGAAGCTCGTGATGAGCTGTAATCATGTTTCGCTCAGACCGCTTTAGACATAACTTGCAATACTGATAGTCGTGGGTCTGGAGACGGGCTTTAATACTAGGGCTGGACCCTTTACGCTCTCAAGCTTTACCGCTTACAAATCGAAAAGAGAAGGTATCAGAAAGAAGGTAGTGAATTATGGAGGTTAAACTTTCATGGTTGAACAGTCTCAGTACGCTACGACTACAAAATACATAGTAAAAGCACACTTCGACGTTCAAGGCGTCGTCGAGAAACCAGATGTTGTCGGCGCAGTTTTCGGACAGACGGAAGGACTCTTCGGACCCGATCTAGACCTTAGAGAATTACAAAAATCAGGAAGAATTGGACGAATCGAGATCAACCTCGATTCCAAACGTGACAAGACAACAGGGTCAATCGTAATCCCCTCAAGCCTAGACAAAGTCTCGACAGCTATTATCGCCGCTGCGATCGAGAGCGTTGACAGAATCGGTCCATGTGAAGCCAAGATTACGCTTGAGAAGGTCGAGGATGTTCGCGAGGAAAAACGGAACGCCATCCTAACCAAGGCGAAGGACATTCTCCGTAAATGGGTAGTCGAATCATCCCCCAGCACCGAAGAGGTTGTCAAAGAAGTCGCATCCTCTCTAAGAGGAGTGGATCTCATCGAGTATGGTCCCGAGAAGCTGCCAGCCGGTCCAGAGGTCGAGAGCGGCTCACTGATAGTGGTTGAGGGCAGAGCGGACGTCATTCTCCTGATGAAAGTAGGGATCAAGAACGTTGTCGCGCTCAACGGGACGAAGGTTCCTGATACAATCATCAAGCTCACCAAGGACAAGGAAGTCACAGCGTTCCTCGACGGGGACAGAGCCGGAGACTTGATTCTCAAAGAACTACAGCAGGTCGCCGACATCGACTATGTCGCTCGCGCGCCCTTCGGCAAGGAGGTAGAGGAGCTCACTCCCAAGGAGCTGATGAAAGCCCTCAGAGAAAAGGTCCCAATCAATCTCGCTCGACCTATCGAGAGACCGGAAAGAGTTCAGTTCGCCCGCCAGGAAAGGCCTGAGAGGCAGGAGCGATACGAGCGACCCTATGAAAGAGGGTACGGTCCCTCTGAACCTCGGGTAGAAGCACCGCCCATCCCGAGACCCAGTCTTTCACCAACTGTGTTCGAAGCTGCAAAAGACTTGCGTGGAACTCTGGAGGCAGTGATATTCGACGAGGCAGGAAAGGAGCTGTCCCGAATGCCTGTCAGCGAGCTTGCAGAGAAGATTCCAAGTGTCGAGAACGCGCACTTGATCCTCTTCGATGGAGTTGTCACTCAGAGATTGTTGGACATTGCCGCCGGAAAGAACATCAGATTCGTCATCGGCGACAGGGTATCCGACGGAGCCAAAAAGCCACCGAACGTGAACGTAATGACGCTGAGCGATCTATCCTCGTTCAGTCCAGGCCCTACGATTACAAACTGACCTGACCGCGACTCGGCCCAAGCAAATCCTCGTCACGTATCCCGAATACCTCTAGAACTCTGGCCGCAGCCGGGACAATCTGATTGTGAACATAATAGTCGTAATCGACCTGATCAAGTGAGACTTTGAAGTGCGGCTCTGCTTTCTGGTAGAGCTTGCCGGGCTTCTTTGTGATAATGAAACCGACCTTGTCTCCTACAGTCACGGGCCAGCCTTCTTTCGCCATCTTTCGAGCTACCTCTACGTGGGGCGCGTTGACGTTGTATTCATCGGGACGTTTGGTCAAGGTCTTCCATATTACAAGAGAGGATTTTGGGACTTTTGCGGATTCTAGGTCCTTGATTAGGCTCGTCACGTAAGACCTAGCTCTCGCTGGATTGCCATCTTGAAGGACAAGCTTGAGAACCTCGTTCTGAACACTCCTAGCCAAGTTAGACCAGTCTCCTCTGATTGCTTCCATCCCGACAACGTCAAGTTCGCCATCTTCCAATAGCCCAGAATACTTCTTCTTGGCCTCAGTAAACAGGATTCGCTTGTACAATTGTCCTAGGTTGATTTCAAGACCTAGATTCTTGTCGATCTCTTTGATGAATTGGTTGACGAGTTTCTCTTCATACCCGACGAAGAGACTGTCCGTGTCTCCATAGAGAACCTTGAGCCCGAGATTCTTAGCGATATCAATGGATTTGTTGATCGTATCTCGTCCGAGAGCGGCCGCGGATTCCGCGACCTCGCGAGAATACCACCTGGACCCAGCCCAGCCCGCGTATCCATACGTAGCGTTAGTGATGACCTTGGTCGCCTTTTCACGCGCTTTCAAGATCTTATGCTCGGGAGTTCCCCGCGGTGTCTTAGCGGCCTCTCGCTTTGCCGTCTGTCGGCTTGCGATGAGCTGACTTAGAACGATCTTGTAGAACCCTGGAGGAGTCTTTCGGAAATGATGTCCGACCTCGGGAACCTCAAAGACACCATCGCCTCCCCTATCGACGAGAGTGTCAGGGGAAATGTTGTACTTGACCATGAGGCTAGGATACATAGCTGAGAAGTCGAGTACTGCAACGTTGTCGTGGAGTCCTACGCTGGGTTCGAGAACAATTGCGCCTTTGTAGGGAATAATATTCAGCTCTTCTCTGCCTGGTATAAGCTCGCCGAGCTTGTGCGCTTCCATCATCAAGTAACTGTCAACTCTGAACCCGACCGCTGCTGCCAGAACCTGGTCTGGTGGGAGAGTTGAGAGATTCGAGAGTTGGAGCGTATAGTCGAGCGCGTCTTCTCCGACATTGAATATTGAAGTTGCTTGTGCTTTCATCTGTTCTACTAAAGCTGGGCGATCATGACCAGTCCAGCGGTCAAAGTATTCAGTCTCATCGATCGTTGGAATGGAAGCTTCGACTCCCAGATACCTAGCAACATTCTCAACAGTCTTGATCTTCACATCATAGAGGTCTTGTGAGAAATCCAGTAGGTCCACGTTGGCTCGTCCGGTGAGGGAGAAGTGTCCGTAGAGGCTCTGACGGGCCGGACCATCGTCCCTTCCGACGGAAAGCTTTGCCTTGGTCCTATTGGCACGCTTGATCAAGTACGGCCAGTCGAAGGTATTGCCGCCAAACGAGAAGACAACATCGGGATCAAGTCTCTGCTGAATCCTCGAGAACACTTCGATTAGCTCATCGTCCGAGTTTTTTTCCGACTGGATTGTATCGGCTTGGCTTTCCTTGTTTTTCCATGTGACGAGCCTCACAGGATCGCGGATAGGACTCGGAGAACCTGTCGGACTGACAGCTAGAATGGAGAAGGAGAAGAGTCGTAGCCTGGGAGTATTTTCCCTCGGAATAGAAGTCGGGTGCCCGCTCGTCTCAAAGACTTTGTCAACTTGATATTTTCCAGGATCGATGGAGGACTCAGTTCCCTCAACTTTGTACCATTGGCAGGGTCTGATCTCGAACTCGATCTGGTACTTTATCGAATACCGAAGCTTGTCCTCAAAGCTACCCTCCACACCGAGCTGCTTTACACAGTCTCTCGCGCACTTCTCCAAAGTATCAGGATCTTTACAAAACACTTTGAGAACTTGTCTGTCTTCACCGAGGCGTTTCTTCTGTTCGATATCGGTTCTATCAACTGAGGGATGTGGTTTTTCCCTCTCAATCCTCTCTTTCAGTTGATCGATGTCCTGCCCTTTCCTCGGCAGGAGATAGAAGTAAGACTGAAAGTTGGCATCAATGACTAGGACTCGCTTGTTGTCATGGGTGACTCCCCATAGCCAGATCGCGGACCTGCCCTCGTGGGCCTCATGGTTAAGGTCTAAGAGCCAGAAGTCAAGTCTCAACTTGGAATGAGGTCCACCGGGAATTTTGTAAAGTCTTTTGCAAGGGCCATTTATATGTCAAGAAGGATGGGCAAAATTGGACTCTCCGACAAGAGTCTTTTCCGAACAAAATAACGTCGGACGTTCCGAAATGCTTACGTCGAACCGGCCCACTCTGCTACTCATAGATTACTGTGGACTCACCGACCGGCGCCGCTGACGAACAAGACATTCTCAGAATAACAAAAGAACTAATAGAACAGCTCAACGTTTCCAGTTTTAGACCTGTCTCAGTTTCCTGGGCCAAAGATATTCCGTGGACGTTCTTTGATTCCGAAAAGCCAATGCCGGAGTTTGCCGGCTCTGTCAAACGAGATGTCCCTGTCGGCTGGTGTGTTTTCACCTGGGACACGGTCATTTTACCCACCGAGATGAAGGGAAAACTCGACCCTGAAGAGTGGCGGCCATTGCTGGCCTCTTCTCTAATCTATGAGGCGAAGCTGAGGATCAAACGCGACCTCGTATTCATCTTTCTTTCGACCCCAATCATTATCGATGCTCTGGGATGGTGGGAATTGTTTGCCGGTTCGACCCCGGCCTCGGGCATACCCGCCCTATTGCTGATCCTAGATATCGCAGGATTATTTGGCGCTCTTGCCCTCACCGGACTCTTAGTTAAGCGGTTCTCAAGGAGACTGAGGCTAAGAGCCGATGCGCTCGCAGTGGAGCTGGTTGGAAGAGAAGCTCTGGCGAAAGTACTGGAGAAGATCAAAGCCCAAGGACTGGCAGACTCGTACGCAGGAGTAACTTGGGGTGGGGGTTATCCATTCTCGTCAGAGCTTATGAACGGTAGGCCCACACTGACCGAGAGAATAACGAACCTTGCTGGAACTCAGAGTTCTTCCTGAGGGACTACACTGTCGCTCTGGGCGACTCCGCTAGGGATGTAATCATACTATTCAGAACGACTACCGGGGAGAGTTTAAATTCGCGTGAGGGTCAAGCCGCAATCTATCAGGTAATTCTGGTATGGCGGAGAAGGCTAAGGCACCGGCGGACAGATGGGGAATAGCCCACATCTACTCATCCTTCAACAATACCATGGTCCACATAACAGACCTCACAGGCGCAGAGACAATCTCCCGAAGCGCCGGAGGGCAACACGTGAAAGCCGACCGACTCCAAGGAACACCGTACGCCGCGATGCAAGCCGCTGCAGCAGCCGCGAAGACCGCAAAAGACAAGGGAATCACCTCTCTTCACATTCGAGTAAGAGCTCCCGGAGGACATGGAGCTAGGACCCCTGGTCCTGGAGCGCAAGCCGCTATCAGAATGCTGGCCCGCCACGGTTTTCGAATCGGCCGCATAGAAGACGTTACACCAGTCCCGCATGACGGGACCCGAAGGCCCGGCGGTCGACGCGGTCGAAGAGTCTAGTTCCAACTAGGGTAGACTTTCGACGTCCTACGCGTCCCAGATTAGAAAGATCGTTGACAAGCATCAACGCTGGCGCGCAGAAGAATGCCTTAACCTCATTCCATCTGAGAACGTAACCAGCCATACCGTCCGTCAACTATTGACCATCGACATGGGTCACCGATACACTGCTACAGATCGGTTCTACAAGGGAACGCGGTTCATGGACGAGCTTGAAACCCTAGGAGAGAAATTGGCCTGCGAAGTTTACGGTGCTGATTGGGCGAGTCTTAGGCCGTTATCCGGGCATATGGCTGACATGATAATGATCTCTACCCTAACAAAGCCGGGCGGGTCGATTCTTTCAGTGAACCCTTCGAACGGAGGATACCCGGGCATCAGTGGAGAAGGATATCCACCCTTTGTCAACGTGAAGAATCTCTACTTCCCCTTTGAAGCAGAACGAATGAACATTGACGTGAACAAAGCCAAAGCGCTCATCGAAGATGAGAAACCATCGCTCGTCGTCTTCGGACAATCCTACTTTCTATTCCCCCATCCCATCAAGGAACTAGCAGATGCTTGTCAGTCAGCAGGCTCACAAGTCGCATACGATGCGTCCCACGTTCTAGGACTAATCGGCGGAGGCATGTTTCAGCGCCCACTGAGAGAAGGAGCTGCTGTCATGTTGGGATCGACCCACAAGAGCTTCTTCGGACCCCAAGGCGGAATAATTCTCGGAACTAGCCAAGTCAAAGAACTGGTAAAGGACAGACAATTCCCCGGGCTGGTTGACAATGCTCACTGGAACAGAATAGCCTCTCTCATCTGGGCTCTGGACGAGATCCGAAGAAGGGGCGCAAAATACGCTTCCCAGGTAATAGTGAATGCAAAGGCTCTTGCCAGAGCCCTCCACGAGGGTGGCCTACCTGTCAAATGCGCAGACTACGGGTTTACCGAATCGCACCAGGTTTTCCTCGACATTAGCGGCGAAGAGAACGTGAACCGGTTTTCGGAAAAGCTAGAGAACGCCAACATGATTGTGGATCATGGTATCCGGCTTGGAACTAACGAGTCTACTAGACGCGGAATGAAAAAGCGAGACATGGAGAGAGTTGCAGAACTGATCATTAGAGTCTACAAGGGTGAGGAGCCCAACAGCGTGCGCCGAGCCGCGACAAAGTTGCGGAAAGAGTTCAAGACCATCGAATACACCTGACCTCGAAGAGGTCCAAACGAGGTGGTGGCGTCGCCTTTTTCCTCCCTGTCAATGGTCTCCTTCGACGTCGATGGGACCATCTTCCGAAAGGCAGCTCTCACCCAAGCGGCCCGATCTCTAGGAATTGGAGAGAAGTGGGACGCTCTCGACCAAATGTACCATCACCGAAGAATCACCCTAAGAGAATGCCTCGCATCTGAATTCAAGCTTCTCCAGGGAATGAAACTGGCAGACATTCTCAGAGAGGTCTCGAAGGTCGAGGTTATCAAGAACGTAAGGGAAACAATTGAGAAGCTGCAAGGTCATAGAATCCGAGTTGTTCTCCTAACTGATAACCCAGATTTTCTATGCGCGTACTTGATTGAAAGGTTCGGGTTCGAAGGCTACGTTGGATCGAAGGTCGGCATCAAGGATGGAATTGTAACGGGTGAAATAGAAACGCTGCCTGACAAACGGCTTGGATTGCGCAAATATTGCGCATGGACGGGAATCCCTCCATCAAGATGCGCTCACGTAGGAGATTGGGTCAACGATGTCTCCGTCTTCAGGATTGTACGTTACTCCGTGGCCTTGAACGCGAAAGTTCCCAAAGTGAAAGCCGCTGCATCACATAGCATGGATACGGACGATCTTCTTGACGTTTACAAGCATCTTCTATCGATAAACTGATGAATATTGAATTATTGACACACACTCATTGCTACACACTCACCAGTCTACCTTTCCCTTGACAAATAGTCGAGCAAACTTATGTCCTCAGACTGCATCCCGCTAGGTCGTATTTGCGAAGGTCGCGAGAGGAAATTCAGGCCGCGATTCTAAAATCGTGCGTGTCAGACAAGCTTACCCTCAGCCAGCTCATGGTAATTCAAAATCTCTCCTACAACTTACTCAAGACCTATCTCGCCAAACTAGTTCCTGCTGGGCTCTTGGGATACGAGGAGAAACTAGGGAAAAAATACGTATGGACAACAGTCCGAGGTCTAGCGGTATTGAAATGCTATCGAAACGCAGTTGCGCTGCTCAACGGGTATCCGTCCTCCTGCCCACTGCTAATCGAGACGAGTGAGAACAGAAAGGAAAGTGATATGCTTGCTACAGATTAACAGAATGGAAAACTGTTCCAAAACAATGTTTCAGATATCTCTTTCAAACCCGTTATTAATCTACAACCATACCCAGCGATTTCTTGAGGGAAAAAACTCTGAAGAAGAATAGAATCGCCGTCGTTCTTTTGACGCTTTCAGGCGTTCTGCTCATGGCACCAGCCGGCATCCTTCCAGTCCACGCGTATTGCTCTGGCAACGTTTCTGACTCGTGGACTCCTAGGACCGGAGTCACCATAAGCATCACTAGCAACGCATGCCCAGGCATCTCACCACACAACAGCGCAACATGCACAAGAGACCTTACTATATCCATTGACAATGGCACGGTTTACTTCGCGGCCTTTGGAAACTATCAGGGCTACGGTGGAGGAGGAAACTACCAGGAGAATTTCGGAATCGGTTGCGCGAATCTTTCCAAGACTTATGGACCGTTCTACTCCCCCAACACTCCGAATTGCGGATATACTGAATACACTGTGAATGCTCGCGATACAGTCAGTGGACAGACGCATCAACTGTATGCGCTAGCCGTGGGCCAAACACAAGGCTACTGCCCCAACTAGACCAGTTTCCCTATCCTTTTTTTCTACTCGGCATAATCAACTCGACCGCTAGCAGCCTCACGCTTGTGGCTTCTTGGAGAGATCTGCGGGGTGGGTGCTAGTAAATCAGCTTGGAGCTAAGCTCGATCGTCCTGGAATCGGATAGAAACGCACACTCCTTCATGCCTCGTTTCCGGGCAAGTACAAGAGCTAATTGTTGTAGATAGATTGCCGCCTCCAAGCTCGCATGCACGATGTTGTCATTAGGAATTGCTAGAAGCATTGTTCGGAAACCGCTCTTCGTGAGCAACTTGCGGACTTGGCAGGCTTGGTCTTGGCCTGAGGAAATGCAGATGATGGTATCGCGTTTCGTATCTATTGTAAACAATCTAGCGTGGCCAAGCTGTTCAGGATAGTCAGCTTCCGCCTTAGTGCCCAAGACCTCTCGGATTTTTGCGGCTCCGTAGATGGACAGCGCATAGTTCACTCCCGACCCAATGAATAAGGACGCGCCTGTCCCGATCAATATCTGGCTCGTTGCCCAACGTGTAGCTTCTCTGAGAGTTCCCCTGACATTGACAGTCTTAGGTAGCTGTCGGAGCAGGAACGCGCATGCAATCAGGCTGCTAGTGAAACTGGTTGTCCCCGCCGTTTGCATTCCCGCCTTTCTATACTCTAGTGGCAAGACTTCGTCGCATTCTCTTCCTAAGGGACTGTCAGGATTGGCTGTGATAGCAATGCACTTCCTTGCTAATCTCTTTGCCTTTCGAGCGAGGTTGACGTTGGCTCGTGTTTCGCCACTGACGGAGACTATGATGAGATTTTTTCCTTCCGTCCTCTGGATGTTTCTCGTGAGTTCGTAGGGATCCGTAGCCACGGACGGTCCCCGTGAGAGTTCTTGCGCAAAGACCGCGGCGGCATATGAGTCGCCGGACCCTGCAAATATCAGTGTGGACGAGTTGAGCTTTGGAACACGTCTTTCTCGAAGGTGAGAAGCGAATTCTGGAAGGTCTTGGTTCTGGTTAGAGATCTCTTCAGCCATTGCTCGAATAGACATTTTTCGCTCTTACCCAGAAGATAAGTCTGCGTGATAGGTTCCGCCACTGTATGTCCATCGCTTCTTGCACTTGTTGCATTGAAGCTTGAAGCCTGTCCGCCAGCCTTCCGGACTCCGATCCTCACCTACGATCACTAGCTCTCCCCCGCAGGAGCATCTGGGAACCACGCGTGACAAGGTCAGATCAAACGATCGAGGGGATACCTCTTCTGTCTAATGACAATTAGCTATCTTCCCTGAGTTTCTTGATTCTGCGCCTCATTTCCCAGGTTCGCTGGAAACCATGCTTGAGGTAGACCTTGCGTCCCATCTCGCTAGCATGCAACCGGAGCTGGGAAAAACCATTCGATCTACACCACTCCAACGCCTTTCTAACAATACCTGAGGCAACGCCAAGCCCTCTAGAGCGAGGTTCCGTGTACATCGAAAGCAAGTAAGGCTGAATCATGAGCTTGTATCCCGGTCTCGGTTGAACAGGCTGCAACCAGACACATCCACCACCAAGGATCTCACCTCCATTCTCTGCCACCCAGCCCATCAGAGTTCCATTCTTCATCCTCGATCGAGCCCATTGCGCATAGACCTTATCCGCCCTATCCAGCTCTGCCGGTTCTCTCTCCCCAAGGACGCGCCACATCGCCCTGCGCTGGTGAACCAGGGTCGGAAGATCCGTCAGCGTTGCTTTGCGAACTTTGAACGCTGGTTTTCCGATCTTCTTTGCCGGTTTCCTTTTCTTTGTCGCCAACTCGAATCCCCGAGCTAGGCCTTCCGTGGCTAGATTAGTGCTTGTTGTTTGCCGACCTTTTCGAAAGCCGTCAGCGCTGCGTAAAGATCCTTCCTTGTGTGAGCGCTAGTCACGATGGTCCTGACACGAGCTTTGTCCCGGGCCACCATAGGGAAGACGATTGGGAGAACAAATATTCCAGCTTTGAAGAGATTGTCAGCTAGTTCCCGCGCCTTGCCTGCATCTCCAACAATCACCGGCGTGATCGGGGTCTCGCTGTTCCCCGTGTCGAAGCCTATGTCTTTCAAGCCTTTCTTGAAGTAGCGTGTGTTGTCCCAGAGCTTCTTGACCAAGGACGGTTGTCTCTGGACGAGCTGAAGCGCAGCAATGCATGCGCCTGCAACGGCGGGCGGGTGGGACCCCGAGAGGAGGTAGCTTCGGACCTTGTTCTGGAGATACACGCAGAGATCCTTCGATCCGACAACATATCCTCCGACGCATCCGAAGGCTTTGGAGAAGGTTCCCATGTCAATATCCACCTTCCCTTCAAGATGGAAGTGGTTGGTAATTCCACGGCCGTTCTCGCCGAGAACACCGTCTCCGTGTGCATCATCTACATAGGTCATCGCATTGTGTTCTTGAGCTAGATTGACGATGTCTTTCAGCGGCGCTATGTCTCCGTCCATGCTGAAGACTCCGTCAGTAATGACTAGGACCCTGCGAAACCGTTCCGTTCCCTGGAGCTGTTTCTCGAGATCGCCCATGTCTTTGTGCTTGTAGACTCGTCTCTCCGCTTTCGTCAAGCGACAGCCGTCGATTATGCTGCCGTGGTTCAGTTCATCGCTGATGATGAGATCACGTTCGTCGACAAGGCACATGATTGTTCCGAGGTTTGTGGCATAGCCTGACTGGAAAGTGATCGAAGACTCGGTCCCCCGGTAAGCCGCCAATTCCTTTTCCAGTTTAACGTGAAGATCCAATGTTCCCGCGATAACTCGAACCGATCCGCTCCCGGCTCCGTATTTTCTAGCTGCAGCGATAGCCGCTTGCTTTAGCTTGGGATGGTTCGCCAATCCAAGATAGTTGTTTGAACAGAGAACTATGACGTTCTTGCCGTCCACTTTGGCGTGCGGCGCGGATGGACTTTGAAGGGTCCTGATGCGCCACAGCAAATCTTGCTGATCTAGTCCTCTAAGCTCTTCCCCTAATGCTTCTAGAAGTGGCGCTCTTTGCAAACCGGACTCTTGGCTCATACTCTCAAGATCGATAATTTGTCCCTAATCTAAAACGTTTTACAGCGCTCTTTGCGCGGCTAACACCTAGTTTCGAGGAAGTCTGTTGAAAGAAAAGATGCACGCTGTTGTGAAAGCGTCACCGGGTCCCGGCGCAGTCTTCGAACAATGGCCAACGCCCAAACCCGGTCTCCGAGACATTCTCGTCCGGGTCGAAGCCACCTCGATCTGTGGAACAGACATGCACATCTACGATTGGCATGAATCGATCAGAGACAAGGTCAAGCCTCCAATGGTGATGGGACACGAGTTCGCTGGAAAAATCATGGAAGTAGGCAAGGAGGTCTCGGACCTCCGCGAAGGCGATATTGTCTCAGGCGAGACCCACATCTTCTGCGGCAAGTGTTTCCAGTGTCGGACTGGTAACGCTCACATCTGCGAGCGAATGCTTCTCAGAGGCGTAGACACGGACGGTTGTTTCGCAGAGTATCATGTTCTGAACGAACAGCACGCTTGGCTAAACGATCGAAAGATTCCGATTGAGGTCGCATCTGCCCAAGAGCCGCTTGGAAATGCCGTTCACGCAGCCTCCGCTGCTGAGATCTCGGGGAATACTGTCGCAGTTTTTGGTTGCGGTCCAATCGGTGCTTGCTTGATCGGGCTCTGCAAGTCCTTCGGTGCAACCAAGATTTTCGGGGTTGACATTGTCGATTACCGGTTGAAACTGGCGAAGGATATGGGTGGAGACGTCCTGATCGATGGGTCTCAACAGGACCCTGTTAAGGAGATCATGCGTTTGACAGACGGGCGCGGAGTTGATGCGTTTTTTGAGATGTCAGGCGCGCAGCCCTCTTTCGAAGAAGGGTTCAGAGTTCTCCGTCCCGGAGGAACAGCGATCCTCTTCGGACTGCCCTCGAAGAAGATCGAACTGGATGTTGCGAACTGGATTGTCTTCAAGGACGCCCACGTTCGGGGTGTCTTTGGCCGTCGCCTTTTTGGAACTTGGTACAAAACAGCTGAAGTCTTGAAGGCGGGTCAAGTGGATCTAACGAGGCTGATAACTCACCGGTTCGATCTTGAAGAATTCTCCAAGGCCTTTGCGTTGATGAAGTCGGGACGCTCAGGCAAGATCATAATGTACCCAAACAAGAAGCACGGCTAGTCCAAATCTACCGCCGGTCTTTCTTCGGCTCGGTAGCCTGGGCCTCTTTCTGCCGGATCTTCACGATCTCCCCGGCAATCGATTTCAGCATTGCAACCTTCGGAGCCGTCTTTTTGATCGTAACGTATCCTGCCTTCTCCCAGTGAAGGCTGGGCATTGCCGATCTTTCCTTCGGTTCCGGAACATAGCCTAGGATTGTCGCTGCCTGCACAATTTCTCTGAGGTTTGGCTGTTTTATCGCTCGCGCTATCGGAAGTTTTCTTCCCTGGCCCCTGGTCTTCGTACTGTCTATGTGGAATGGCCAGATGATAACGTGACCCGGGTTTTTCACCCTGGCTCCACCGTTCTATCTTAGGATTTGCTGGCTTGGGATACGAGGACTGCGTTGATGACCCCGTCTTGTCCCGGACGTGAGGTCACTCGCGCCTGACCGAGTTCCGTATCGACGATCGCGCCCTTCGTGATTACTCCCCGCCTCTGATAGTCAACGTTCGCCGGATTCTTAACAACCCGCAGAAGCTTCGATTTCGACGACTTACCTGTCGACTTGTCCGTGACAACAGCCCAGTCAGCCGACGCCAGTTTTATTTTTGTAGCCCCGCCTCGGATTCCCACTCTTCTCTGTTTGACCTTGCCAAGGGTCGTCTCGACCGGTTCTCCGCCGGCCTCGAAGGCGCGTTTTCCACGCCAGTTACGCTTGACCCCTCCAGTAGGTTTCTTCTTGTGCTGGTTACCATGATATCGAGGCAATCGAATCAAATTCTGACCGATGTACTCGGCATATTAACCGTTCCCTGTCCGACATGATTTTCGATATTCCTAGACCGACTTTTTCCGTTTCGGCCGTTCAAGTAACCGAATCTTTATCTGGTTCTGGAGCCAAATTTCTTGTCGAGGAGAAGTTTGCCTAACTATTGCTTGGAGTGCGGTGGAAACCTAAGTTATGACCCTGCAATCAAGCAATATGCCTGTAAGAGCTGCGGGCTAACCTTCACCCAGCAAAACCTTCTCGAAGGGCGAGAAAAGATGCTTCGCACCGAAGAGTCCGCAGACGAAGAGAAGAAGCGCCGCCACAAAGACTATCTGAAATGGTGGCTCAGCGACAAGAAAAAGTAACTAACGATACTTTTCTACCTCTCTTCTGAAGTCTGAAACTGCGCGCTCTAGGTCCGGTCTTTTAATTTCTAGGTCGAAATGGTCGAATACAGGGGGAGTGTCCTTGGACTCGAAAATGAATTCTACTCTCAATTGAACCTCTAATGGGCCGGCTTTGAGAACAAGGATCCGAAGGTTGGGCTCAGTGAGGTTCGGCATCGCTGGACCAATGCCAATTTCGGAATAGGTTCGAGCTAACTCATCGAGCCAATCTGCGAGTTCCCTCGCTTCTTCAACTGTTAGACACGGGTCGCGTTTCTTTCGCTCGACCTCAGGGTCTTTCATTCTAACATCTACCAGTAGCCAATTCTCGCGGGCATCTGGAAATTCATAGCCAGCAAGTGAAAGTTCGAATTCTCTACCCTTACTATCTCTTAGAAGCAACGCTCAAGGCTCCTGAAACAATCTACACCTAAGATTTTCCTCAGCGCTAATTGAGGGTCGCCCTAGCATCATTTTCAACCGGTGAGGCTTAGTTCGAGTTCTAGCTCGTCCCTTATCGGAATACCGTTTGCCGCCTTCATAGAAATCTGGGGCTTCAGCTTCCTGGAATATTCGAGGGCGTTGGGGTAGAGTGCAATTAGATGGAAACCTCTTTTCTGATAGAAGCCTAGCGCGTTTAGATTGTCGTTGGTGGTTATGAGCCAGAGTCTTCTACAACCTTTCGCCTTGGCTCTTTCCTTGACAGCATCAATGAGCGCCGTTCCAATTCCCTCGCCTTGAGCGGTACTGTCGATGGTGACGATCTCGCAGTCAGGACCCTCTATCCGGTAGGTGAGCAGGCCGGTCGGAATTTTTCCTTTGAAAGCGGCGAAACCTTCAAGCTCAGCAGGGCGAAGGACACGGCCTTTGCCGACAACGATATCCGAACCCCAGTGGGATTCCACGAAGGATGCGACCCAGCCTCGATCCGAAGTCTGAAGTGACCTGACCCGAAGTTCGCTCAAGAGGTTCTTCCCAGTGAACCTCGATCAACGCTTGCATGATTTCTGGCTTACCCGATTATCAAACAACCAATAATGGCATCCTTCTTCTTGGGAAGAGTTAACTTTCCATTGGTCCGATCCCGCCGGTTGTCGGATTCCATGCTCGGTGAGATGCTTGACAAGTGGCGGCGTGGCGCGAGGGGTCCGCTTCCCCAGCTTACTCCCGTCCAACTTCTAAACGCCCTAGTCCTCATCGACCAAGAGGGTCCCGTCGGACGCCGAGCCCTTGCCCAGGCTCTTCAGATCAATGACGGTGTCACACGGGGTTTGTTGGAGAGGCTCGCTGAACAGGGCTTGGTTGAGGTTAGTGAGGGAACGGGCGTCAAGCTTTCCGAGCAAGGGAGAGAGACGTTGCAGAGATATCTCAAGCAGATAGCGGTGCGGAAGATCAAGATCTTAGATGAGACAGAACTCGTCCCGGGAAAAATCTCGGTGGGAGTTCACCTATCGAAGAGGTACAGGCCCGGAATTACTGGCGTCTCGCAGAGGGACGAAGCCATCAAGGTGGGCGCGGAGGGGACGCTGACAATAGCGGTCGTCAATGGGAACCTCTCGATTCCACCTGATAACAAGAAAGTTGTCGAACTCTCACCGCGTGAAGACGCCCGGATTCGAGAACTCTTCCATCCCTCCGAAAATGATCTCGTGATCATCGGGTTTGGGAAAGACGCGAACCGCGCTCTGTCCGGCGCATTGGCGGCTGTTCTCTCATTGGAGAAACACTAGTTCCGCATTCTCAGGGGCCTGACCTAGTGAAGAAATCTCCGACAGCAGAGATAATCTCTGTCGGGAACGAGCTACTGATCGGACACACACTGGATACTAATTCTCACTGGATCGCAAAACGTCTTACAAGGTTCGGATGGACACTTCAGAGGATCACTGTTCTTCGCGATTCTCTCGCGTCCATAAAGGACGGGGTTACAGGCGCTCTTCGAAGACGGCCAGATCTCTTGATTACTTTAGGGGGTCTTGGACCGACTCATGATGATTTGACTCTCAAAGGGATCGCCCTTGCCCTGAAAAAGCGGCTTTCACTGAATCCGGACGCCTTAGCCATGGTCAAGGCCCGTTACAATGCGCTAGAGGCTTCTGCGGGCCTCACAAGGTTTCGTACGAAAATGGCTACTTTGCCAAAGGGCGCTCACCCTCTTCCGAATCCGGTTGGCACCGCTCCCGGAGTTCTGGTAAAGGTTGGCAAGACGAGCCTCGTATCTCTTCCAGGAGTTCCGTCTGAGATGAAAGCGATCTTTACCGGATCAGTAATTCCGATGCTGAGAGCGGCAAAGGGACAAGCACCCCTCGAGGTGTCGATTGCGCTAGTAGGAATCATAGAGTCAGCGCTCGCGCCAGCTCTAGACCGTACGCGCAAGGCGTTTCCCGGGCTCTATTTCAAATCCCATCCGAGGGGCCGGGAAGGCGGAATACGAAGCCTAATTCAACTCCACGTTTATAGCGTGGACCCCGATTCTCGCGCCAAGCTGGACAATGCCATCGCCTATCTCCTTCGGGAACTATCGAAGAAGTCCTAATCCGACCGAAAAATCAAGAAAAGCCCGGCAAGAAAATGCCTGCGTAACTTTCCTTTACCCTAACTATTTTTTCACCGGTCAAAAATTAAGCATGCTTTTCTCGACCCCCCCGGGGTCTGTTTTTCCCGCGCCCCGTCCTTCGTGAAAACGCGCGGAATCCACGTTCACCAGCCCTTGTCTATCCCTCCTTCCTTCGTGCCGGATCTATGACTCGGACCCTAACCTCTAGAGTCCATGCCCATTCGCTGAAAAGGCCTATTCCGCCCTTTGTGAAATGATGCTGAAACCGCAAGCAGAACCCTAGATCGCCCCTCAGCTGCCGGTTGACACTTGCCAGGAGAAGCTTGTTGCAAACCCCGGTCCCTCCATGTACCCTGCTAGCGCCCTCGCAAGGGAAGCCCGGTGTCCAAACCCGACAACAGCCAAGACCTGCCCAGTCGTCGAGCCCATGACCATCTTCAAACGGTCGATCATATACTCCTCGCGCGTATCGATCAATATCCTACTCAATACCGGATATCTTTTCCGGAAAGCCCCGATCTGCGAGTCCATGTCCTCCGTCACCTTCGACCAGTTTATCCTGCTGAACGGCAAGACAACAAGGCTCGCCAGCGCATCAACAACCAGCCTCACCTTCTCCTTCCGCGGCAACTTCCGCAGTGCCGCACCTGTATTCGTAATAGGCAAATCAATGAACTCCACTCTCGAACCGATAGCCTTCGCCGCCCTAGCCGCCTCCAACATCTCTGTTCCAGGAGGCGACCCCGTCATCTGGCCGGCAAACTTCTCCAGCAACGCCATGGTAAGAAATGACACACCAGCTCCCCGTCCACTCTGAGCCTTCGGATTCTCCAGCGCCATCATCCGGCCTTCATCTAGCTCTAAGGCCACGACCTCCGGCTTCATTGCAACGATAGTATCTCTGACGGTCGTAGCGCTGGCAGGGTCCACGTGGACTGTCCCGATCAAGGACAAACGACTCCCAACTCGTTCCAACGCTAGCTAACCTCCCTGCGGATCTCGCGAGTTGAACGTCTATAAGGCGGCTTCCTCATTCCAACAGCCAGAACCCATGAGCTATCAAACGGGATCCAGCTATGACCAATCTCGAAACGCTCGCAGATGAGCGCCAGCGGATCAAAACCGACGAACGCAAACTCCTGGGAGCACTCTCCGAGGTAAGAAGCAAGCTCGACGCTACACGCACTGAACTCCAAGAGAGCCGGAAGACCCGCGACGAACTCAACGAGACAGTCAGAGCCCTCAAGAAGACCCGCGACAATCTCCGAGACAAAGCAAAACAGAACATCACAAAACTGAAGACTGTCCAGAAAACAGCACCAAAGCTCCTCCAGTCAGTAACAGCCGAGCACGAGCTACAACAGCTCGAGTGGCAGGTACAATCCGCTCCATTAGGCAAGGAGGAAGAGAAGCGTTTGATGATAAAGATCCGAGTTCTTGAGATCCAGGTCACAGCGGCCAAGAAGATCCTCAAGCTACGAGACGAGGTCGCCAAAGCCAACCAGGAAGCAGACGAGTTCCACGCAAAGATCCAGGAGCTCGCAGAGGAAAGCCAGAAGCATCATGAGGAGATCGTGATATTATCCGAACGGTTCGAAGCACTCAAGATAAAACAGGAAGATGTCAGAAAATCCCTCAACCAGCTCCGCGGCGAATACAAAGACGCCGACGAGCAATACCAAGTCGTCAGAAAATCTGTCGATCTAGCTGATAAGATGAGCCAGCGCCAAAAAGAAGAAACCCACAAGCAGAACCTGAAAGAGGCTGCGAAGAAGAAACTCACCCAAGGCGCAAAGCTCTCGCTACACGAGCTAAGCGCGCTCTACGGGGAGGAAGAATGAGATCGCCCATCGCTATCATCGGTGGCTCAGGAGTCAAATCCATCATCAAAGGCGAAGAAAAGATCGTCGGCACCCCTTACGGTCCAACTCCAACCCTGACCATTGGGTCAGTCAAGGGACGAGAAGCTATCTATCTACCGCGACACGGTGAAGGACACACCGCTCCACCTCACAAGGTGAACTATCGAGCCAACATTTGGGGACTCAAAAGTCTCGGCGTCGAACGAATAATCGCAACAAACGCCGTCGGCGCAATAGACACGACCCTCACACCAGGCGAGATAGTCGTACCATCAGACCTGATCGATTTCACAAAATCGCGACGAGGAACCTTCTACGACGACCCCCCAGTGACCCACGTCGACGTATCCGAACCATACTGTCCAACCATGAGAAACGCGATAACCAGCGCCGGCTCTGACAACAAGAAAACCCTTCGGAACGAGATCGTAATGGCCGCCACCGAAGGCCCAAGATACGAAACGCCCGCAGAGATCCGGATGCTCAAGACACTCGGTGGCGCGGTCGTAGGCATGACAGGCGCGCCAGAAGCCTTCCTCGCTAGGGAACTCCAGATCTGCTACGCATCAATCAGCTTCGTCTCCAACATGGCAGCCGGCCTCCAGAGAACACTCTCCGCAAGAGAGGTGGAAGAGAAGGGAAAAGAGACCAGCCAGATCCTGAACAAGATTCTCATAGAAGCTATAGTCAAGATACCTGACACGAGAGAGGGCTGCTCCTGCGCAAGAGCGCTCGCCCAAGCCCAACTCAACAAACCGGAGGTCAAAGAACAAACCTGTTAGACAGCCTACTCAGAATAGCAGGAGTATACACCGCATACGAAAAATGGCTCACCGAACAGGTCAAGGGAAAGCCGTTACCCGAGCATATTGGAATCATTCTAGACGGCAACAGGAGATGGGCCGTGGAAAAAGCCCTCCGACCCAACGACGGACACACTATCGGCGCCAAGGTCGGAGAAGAAGTGCTGGACTGGTGCCTGGAATATGGAATCAAGACCCTAACCCTCTACACGTTCTCGACTGAGAACTTCGACCGGCCCGCCGAAGAGGTAAACGCCGTCCTCAAACTCGTTGAGGAAGAAGCCCGAAAACTCGGACGAGACAATCGTCTCCACACTCAAAAGGTCCGAGTCAAAGCCCTCGGCAGAACAGACCTCCTCCCAGAAAGCCTTCAAGACGCGCTGAAAAAACTTGAAGACGACACAAGCGAGTACACGGGACATTTCCTAAACATCGCAATCGCATACACGGGACGAGCAGAAATCGTCGACGCCACCAAGAAAATCGTTGATGACGTCTACCAAGGAAACCTAAGACCTCAAGACATTGATGAGGGAATATTTCACAAATACCTCTACACCGCACACCTCCCCAACCCAAACCCGGACCTAGTAATACGGACATCAGGCGAAGAGCGGCTAAGCGGCTTCCTTCTCTGGCAATCCGCATACAGCGAACTGGTCTTTGTCGACGTCTACTGGCCCGAGTTTCGAAGAATCGATTTCTTAAGGGCCATCAGACTCTACCAGAGGCGCTACAGAAGATACGGCCGATGAGAACACGTCCCACCTGCGAGTGAGAGTCCAGGGCCCTAGCCTTGGTGTTCATCAAAAGAATTGACCTCCGAGGATTCAAGACCTTCAACAAGAAGGTCTCCGTCAACCTCGACACAGGATTCACAGTCATAACCGGGCCCAACGGCTCGGGCAAGTCCAACATCCTTGACGCTCTAAAGTTCGCGCTCGGCGAGCTCAGCCCCAGAGAACTCCGAGGCCGCAGCCTATCCGACCTCGTCCATAAGTCGCAGGGTGAAGGAGCACGATCCGCCTACGTGGCGGTACAGTTCGACAACAGTGACCGAAAGCTACCTGTAGACTCTGACCTCGTAACGATATCCAGAGAGTTCTCGAAGGGCGGCGAAGGAATCTACCGGCTCAACGGGCGACGCCTTTCCAGAAAACAGGTCCAGGACGTAATGAGCTCAGCAGACATCCAGGTTACCGGGTTCAACCTCATCTCACAACACGCGGTCACTCGGCTCGCAGAGATCAGCACCGAAGAACGAAGAAGGATTCTGGAAAGCCTAATCGGAATCGGAACCTTCGAGACCAAGAAAGCCGAAGCAAGAGTGCAGCTGCAAGAGGCAGATCTAAACCTCAAAGTCGCCGCCGCGAGAGTTGACGAGGTTAGACAGAGAATAGAACAGCTGGAAAGAGAAAGAAACGACCTTCTCCGGTCCAATCTTCTCAAGACCGAGATAAACAGTCAACAAGCCCGCATCCTCTCCGCCCAGATTCTAGCACTCAAAAACCGGCATCAGGAAATGTCACAGACCCTCGAACAGGAACAGATCAAACTCGATCAAGTGAGGCATGAAAGAGAAGACCTGCTCCAACAGCGAGCGAAGATCGAACAAGACCGACGCAGCTTCGAAGAGAAGACAGTCACCCAAGGAAACCAAGAACTCTTCGATCTCGAAAGACGCATCGCAGAAGCCAGCAAGGGCATCGTCGAAGCAAAGTCCGCCGCAGAAACAGCGAAGAACCTTGTTACAACCCGGACAAAACAACGCGAAGCCTTCACAAAACAAGCAGAAGAGATGGAAACCTCCATCAAACCACTAGCCAGCTCGATCAAAAGCCTCCAGTCACACAAAAAAGTCCTCGATGACAAGCTAGAGGATTCCACATCCAAGGTCGAGAAAATCAGCCAAAAGATCACCTCTGCGAGATCGTCCCTCGACTTGGACGCCAAGAAGCTACGCGAAGTCCAAGACGAGATCGACGGGCTGGGAAGAGAACTCTCAAACCTGACAGCTCAAAGCAAGGGCAGTTCGACGAAACTCGACCTAACCGCCAGCCATCTGCAGACCCTCGAAGCCCGCCAGAAAGAGTTCGCCCAGCTCTCAGAAGAGCTGAAGACTAGAATCCGCGAAATGGAGAAGCTTCAGAAGGAAGAAGAAAAACGACTCGAATCAATCGAGCAGAAAACAAAGGAATACGGTGAACTCAAGGACCAACGCAGAAAAGAGATCGATGAAGCCCTCGACGTCGCAAAGAAGGCAAGAGTCACCGTAGTCGAATTCAACACCCAAAAGACCTTAGCGGACAACATGGGAGCGGAAGACAAAGCGATCGAGAAGATCGAGGAGATGGCTGATGAAGGCGCTCTGAAAGGCGTCTACGGCCGTCTCGAAGACCTCGTCAAGTTCCCCGAGGAATACCGCAAAGCAGTACAGGCAGCAAGTGCGGGCTGGATGAAGTCGCTCGTTGTGAAGAACCTCGAGGTGGCAATTCGGTGCGTCGAAAGCCTGAAGCGTACCAAGCTTGGACGCGTTAAGATTGTTCCCATAGAAGATCTTGAACTTTCAGATCTAGAACTGAACGCTGACAACATCTCTGGAATAATCGGTCCGCTTTCAAAGGTAATACGGTCCGACAAGTCAATTACCCCCGCTGTCAAATTCGTCTTCGGCGATACCATACTCGCCACAACGCAAAGAGCAGCCTTCCTGACAGCATCCAAGGGACAAAGATGCGTCGTAACCAGCGGCGACCTCTACGAGCCCGGAGGAGGACTAGAGAGCGGCTACTACAGAGCCCCGCTCGAGATTTCAAACCTAATTCCCCGATCCACCGCACTTGAAAGCCTCGAGAAAACAGTAAAATCGCTGGAGACAGTTGTGCAACGCTCACGGTCCGACGTTGACCGTATCGAGACAGAACTAAACGAACTCTTGGAAGACCGAGTGTCTGCAAGCAAGACCCGCGAAACCTTGGCAAGGGACGTAGAACTTGCCAAGAAGAGTTTCGAGAGAACAAGAGCCTTCCTGCAACAGACGACCCGGCGAATTGACAGTCTCCAGAACTCCATGGCGAAAGAACAAGTCCTGTTGGAGGAGACCGCCGAGAAACAAGCGGAGATGAAGAGACGGCTCGCGGTCATAGAAGAGGAAAGAACGAGACTGAGGATTGATCCCAGAAGGTCAGCCCTCTCTCAGCTCGAAACGGAACGAGACCAAGCCACCGCCGAGAACCAAGTCATTCTCCGAGAGAAGCTTGAACTAGAAACCCGTCTCTCCTCCCAACAGTCGACTCTCGAGACCCTGAGACCCGGAATCGACCAGATCCGAATACAACTGCGCTCGCTAGACTCTGAAATTCATCGCGAAGAGACCAGAGCCAGCGAAGCGCACGAACGACTCGAAACATTAGAGAAAGAGATGAAACAGTTCAACGAAGAGAAGCAGCGGCTGGTCGGGAATTTGGACAGCGTCGGGGACGAGAGGAAGAAGTACGAAGAACAGTTTGTGGAAGTCGAAAAAGCAACTCGGAAACTTCTGCAAATGATGGATCCCCTCAATGCAAACGTGACCGATCTAAAGGCGGGCCTAAGAGAAATCGACGCTCGACTAACAATCTTCAAAGGACAACTTAGAGGTCTCGGATTTGAGACGCCTCTCGAGACTCACCCGGACCTCATCAAGGAAGCTGAGGACATGAAACGCGTCCTCGAACAGGAACGGGACGAGATAGGTGCAATCAACCAGCTCGCAGCCCAACAATACGAATCACAGAAAGAAGGATACAAGCACCTCTCAGTCAGGATAGGAGAACTCGAACGGGAGAAACTAGCAATCCTCGACTTCATGAATGAACTAGAGAGAAAGAAAATCGACACGTTCATGAGCGCATACAACAAGGTCAACGAGACATTCCAGAGCATTTTTCGCGAGATGACCGGTGAGGGAAACGGAAGAATGGTTCTCGACAATCCTGAAAACCCGTTCGAAGGCGGACTCGACGTCCTCCTTCAGTTTCCCGGAAAAACAGAGCTTACAATTGGGAGCGCGAGTGGAGGGGAGAAGTCTGTCTCAACGGTCTGCTACCTCCTCGCACTCCAACAAATCCATCCCATGCCATTCTACGTAATGGACGAGATCGACGCACACCTGGACGTGCTAAACGCAAAACGCCTTGCGACCCTCCTTCGATCGAGGAGCAGCATGTCCCAGTTCATAGTAATCTCGCTCAAGGACACCACAATATCGAGAGCAGAGAGAGTGTTCGGCGTCTTCATCGACAAGGGCAGCAGTCAGATCGTGTCCCTGCCCTCGAGGGAAGAGAAAAATTGACAGCTCACGAAGAGGCATACTGGCTTAAGGCACCGTATGCCGTCCTCTTTGATCTAATCCATCTACACCGTGTCAAACCGTGGGACGTAAACCTCGCAAATCTCTTGGAAGAGCTTCTCCATGAAATGAGGGGTCGAGGATTCATCGACTTCTCCGTCTCCGGGACAGCCCTTCTCTCCTCAGCAATCCTTCTCCGCATGAAATCAGAACTCATACTCAAGATGGAAGAACCGCCGAAGCCTCCGTTAGAGAGGCCGACAGACTTCATCCCGCCTCCCCTATCCTTTCCCCTACGCTATGAATCGACAACCACATCTGTCGAGGAAGTCATCAAAGGACTACTGGAGGTGTTGACGGCAGAGAGAATGCTTCCGGCAAGCGCACAACTGGTTCTCAGAACCCCCGAGGTGTTCGAACAAGTCGACGATTTCCTCGTCAAGATAGAAGAGAATATCAAAGCCTTTCTCCAGAAACTACTAGCAGAAGCTGGATCCACGCGAACCAAACTGTCCTTCCTAACCCTCCTAGGAAAAGGAGACCCTCTCGAGGCGGTCAGAATGTTCATCATGCTGCTATTCCTAGCCGTAGAAGGAAGAGTGGGCCTCGCCCAGCCCTTAGAGTTCGGTGATATCGAAATCGAGCTGAAAGACGACGGAAGCACAAGTTTCGACTAACACAGCTCAGCAGAAAACTGCTGACCTACAGCAGCAGCTCTGCGAGGCCGCACTATATGTCTCTGGAAGGCCCCTAGACCTGAAGATGATCGGGTCCGTCATAGGCGCTAGATCAGAGGACAAGATACGCGGAATCGCAACGGCAGTTTCGGAACGGTACCGATCGGCTGGTAGCTCGATTCAAGTTGTGGAACTTCCCGACGGACGCTTTGTCATGCAACTAAAAGCAGAATTCGCTAAGCACGTTCGAAAACTGGCGAGCAGACCGCTTCTAACACCAGGACCCCTTCGGACGTTATCTTTCATAGCTCTGAAGCAGCCTGTCACCCAGTCCTACGTGGTACGTGTTCGCGGAAAACTGGCCTACGGCCATGTGAAACAACTGAAGGACATGGACCTGATTAATGACGAGAGGATCGGGAGAACCAGAATGCTGAGGACAACTACAACATTCGCAGACTACTTCAACCTCAACCATGACCCGTCGCTCATGAAAAAAGAACTGAAGAAAGTTCTCCAGGTTGGGGAAGACGCTCCAATATTGGCCGAAGCAGCCAAGCAAGACAGTTAACTATCTGATTCGTGCACTAAGCGTTCGAAGAACACTAAGCTACGGGATATGTATTCACAGGAGAGGTGGCTATCGGAGCCAGTGTAGGGCCTGCTATTCCAATTGTCTCCAGCAAAAGGCGATAAGTGGGAATCGGATTTCGTTGTCGGAACAGATATGAGAAGTGAACACCATTCGCTTCTCCACGTAGAGCCTCGTAGGCCTCGGCGGCAACAGCGAGACTTCCTCCAGTCGGATCGTCCAGCAGTTTCTTCCTAACGTGAGCTGGGACAGGTATGTCGAATTTCTTGCTTACAAATAACACGTTGTCTAGGCTGAGCGGAATGGAGACTTGAACGAATAGTGGCACGTTTAACCCCGCTTCATGCAGCGAATCCCTGTGGTCAAGTACACTCTCCGAGTCGAAGGCGACGTTTGTGACAATGAAATCCGCGCCCGCTTCGACTCGTGATGTTGTTCGGGAGATTTCGCTTTCTCTGTTGTCAGCGTGCTGGTTGGTCACTGCCCCAATGCATGGGTCGTTTCCGTCGTTTAGCGAGGAGATCTCCCGAATTAGCTCGCTCGTTTTGGTGAACTCATAGGTCCCGGGACGAGGCTCTGGATAAGGGTCTCCGTAAACGATTAGTACGTTTCCAAGCCCTTGTTCCACCTGGTTCGAGATAGCTGACAAGTCCGACCTGCTGCAATCGCGACATGTAAGCGAGGGAACGGCGGTTATCCCAGCCCTGTTGATGATAGACGCGGAAGCAAGACTTCTGCGCTGGGGTGTTATCGAAAAAGACTTTGGATAACTTGGGTCATTATGGCCATTCCGCAAGGCCGGAACTGTGATAGCGTCAACTCTTCCCCTAAGAAGAGCCAAATCGCTAGCAACGACTCTGTCCGGAATAAGCTCGACCGTAACGAGGTTGTGATGCCTCGCCCGATCACTCAGTCTCATTGGTATGCCTCCCTTGCTAGTTCGGCCCCCTTCGTGATGCTTGCGAGCTTCGCGAAAGCTACATCCCACGTTCTGGTCCGCAGTCCGCAGTCTGGGTTTGCCCAGATTTTCGCCGGATCCCCTATGATCTTGGTGGCGAACAGAAGACGGTCCCGCACTAGCTCCGGAGACTCAATCAGGTCTCGTCCCACGGATTGTCCGGCCCCGGAGGACACGTTTCCTGTAAAGTCGTGGACATGTGCGACACCGAGCCCAAATTCTCCGCTGAAACCAGCATCGACGAAATGTTTGAGGTCGCTGTAGCCTTCCCGTGAGTCCTCATCGAGGCCGAGACGCGAAGTGTCTCTGTTGGCGAACTCTAACGCGAGCTGGTCGCACTTGTCCAGCTTTGGTGCGTACTCTGCGAGAACTTTGTATCCTATCTCGGACGGGTAGCAGGTGTGGTCGCTGAATT
>Ga0209057_1000504_pt1 | contig 35193 bp, 36 predicted proteins | sample GraSoiAngelo_146_FD_185903 | JGI IMG/M metagenome (GOLD analysis project Ga0209057, IMG submission 185903) | Grasslands soil microbial communities from the Angelo Coastal Reserve, California, USA - 14_1009_05_30cm (SPAdes) (version 2) | ecosystem: Environmental > Terrestrial > Soil > Grasslands ... | reverse complement strand
CGTAGTTGAGCTCGAACATGTTCTCGAGCGCGAAGTAGTCGACGTCGACCAGCACCGGCTCGAGCTCGGCCGCGCGGATCGCCTCGGTGTAGCTGTTGATGATCTCCTTCTTCACCGCGACGACCAGAACCTCCATCTTGTTGCCGTCCTCGATCCAGTCGATCACCTGGTAGTCGAGGTTGACGTTGTCGAGCGAATCCGGGATCAGGTGGCTCGCCTCGGCCAGGACGGCGGCGTCGACCGCCGCGCCCGTCTGCCCCGGCAGGATGACCTTCTTCACGATCACTGCCGGCCCCGGGACGGCGGTGATGACCTGCTCGGCCTTGGCGCCGGTGTCTCGCACCAGCTTGCGGATGGCCTCGATCACCGGGCCCTCGTCCTGGATGACGTTCGACTGGATGACGGTGGGCGGCAGCGCGGCCAGGCCGAGCGCGGTGAGACGCGGCCCGCTGGCCCCCTGCTGCACCTCGGCGAGCTTGACGCTGCTCGAGCCGATGTCGAGGACCAGGAAGCCGCTCTGGCGGCGGAACGGATTCTTGAGCTTCGCGCCCAGGACCCGCTTGACGAGCGGATGACGGCTCAGACCATCTGTGAGCGCCAAGGCATCCTCCTCCTCATCTCTCCCCACCCACGGCTCGGCCTGGCGGCGAGGCGGCCTAAGACGCGGAAACCCAGCGAAAAACCTCCTCCGACTATGCGCTGCAGGGAATCCGATGTCAAAGCACGATCGCTCAAAGTTCCCCTCCCGACATCCTGCACAATGCAACCCATGTGCCCTCCCGGCGCCGTCGGACTCCAGAAACGAGAAGACCCGGTTGCGTCTTCGCAAACCGGGTCTCCTCGTGTGCAGAAAGGAGGGGCTGAGCGCCGAAACTGCAAGTCGGGTGCCACGGGAAGGAGCGCCGAAAGCCGTTTACCGGCTGGGAAACGCGGCGCGCACGCCGGACCGCCCTGTTCATTTTCTGTCTGACGAGACGAAATCGTGACACACTCGCACGCGATGCATCGCCTGGTCGCCATCGCCCCGCTGCCGCCCGTCCCGCGGCACGACCTCCTCACCTACCGCATCCCGGAGCCGCTGCGGGAACGCGTCCGGCCCGGTGTGCGCGTGCGCGTGCCGCTCGGCCGCCAGACGCGCACGGGGGTGGTCGCCGCCTTCGCCGACACCCTGCCGCCCGGCGAGCTGCGCAGCATCGTCGACGTGCTCGACGCGGACCCGTTCCTGCCTGCCGACCTGCTCGAGCTCTGCCGCTGGACCGCGCGCTACTACCTCGCCTCGCTCGCCGAGGTGATCGCGACCATCGTGCCGGCTTCCGTCCCACGACCGAGCGAGGAGCGTGCGCTCCGGCTCGCCCGCCGCCTCTCCGCCGAGGAGGAGACGGCGCTCGCCCGCCGCGCGCCCGCCCGCGCGCGCGCCTACCACGTACTCGCCGCGGCCCCGGACACGCAGCTCACCTCCCCGGCCGCGCGCGCGGCCGGCATCGGCGCCGCGGCGCTCCGGGCGCTGGTGGCCGCCGGGCTCGCCGAGCCCATCGTGCGCGCACGCGCCACGGCGGCGGCGCCCGAGGACGCGCCCCGCCCCACCCTCACGCCGGCGCAACGCACGGCCGCCGACGCGATCGCGCAGGCGGTGGCAGGCGGGGGGCACGCCTCCTTCCTCCTGCACGGCATCACCGGCAGCGGCAAGACCGAGGTCTTCCTCGCCGCCGCCGAAGCGACCCTCGCCGCGGGGCGCGAGGTCGTGCTGCTCGTGCCGGAGATCGCGCTCACGCACCAGCTCGTCGAGCGCGTGCGCGGCCGCTTCGGGAGCGAGGTGGCGGTCCTGCACAGCGGGCTCGGGCCGCGCGAGCGCTGGAGCGAGTGGCGGCGCATCCTCTCGGGCCAGGCGCGGGTCGTCGTCGGCGCGCGCTCGGCGGTCTTCGCGCCGGCCCGGCGGCTTGGTCTCGTGGTGGTGGACGAGGAGCACGACGCGGCCTACAAGCAGGAGGAGGGGCTGCGCTACAATGCGCGCGACCTCGCCGTGGTCCGCGCCCGCCTCGCCGGCGCGGTGGTCGTGCTCGCCTCCGCCACCCCCTCGGCCGAGAGCTACCGGGCCGCGCTCGACGGCCGGCACCGCCTGCTCGGGCTGCCCGAGCGGCCGACCGCGCACCCGCTGCCCGCGGTGGACGTGGTCGACCTCCGCGGCCGCACCGACGACCGGAAGGGCCCGCGCCTGGTCTCCGAGGAGCTCCGCCGCGCGCTCGAGGCGAACCTCGCCGCCGGCGGACAGACGCTCGTCTTCCTGAACCGCCGCGGCTTCGCGGTCTACCTGCAGTGCGCCGGCTGCGGCGCCGCCCTCGACTGCCCGCTCTGCAGCGTGACGCTCGCCTGGCACCGCGCGGCCGGGGCGCTCATCTGCCACCACTGCCGCCACACGCGCCGGCCACCCGCCGCCTGCCCGGCGTGCGGCGCGAGCGCCCTCGAGGCGTTCGGGGTGGGGACGGAGCAGATCGAGGCCGCGCTGCGCGCCTGCTACCCGCTGGCGGTCGTCGACCGGCTCGACCGCGACGCCGCGCAGCGCCTCGGCGCGCAGCGCCGCATCCTGCGCGACTGGCGCGCGGGAACCACCGACATCCTGGTCGGCACGCAGATGGTGAGCAAGGGGCACGACGTGCCGGGCGTGACCCTGGTCGCCGTGCTGCTCGCCGATCTGTCGCTCAACGTGCCCGACTTCCGCGCCGCCGAGCGCACCTTCCAGCTCCTCGTGCAGGTGGCGGGCCGCGCCGGCCGCGGCGACACCCCGGGGCGCGTGGTGGTGCAGACCTTCCGCCCCGAGCACCCGAGCGTGGCGGCCGCCGCGCACCACGACTACGCAGGCTTCATGGCGCGCGAGCTCGACCGCCGCCGCACGCTCGGCTACCCGCCCTTCGCGCGCCTCGTCAACCTGCGGCTCGACGGCCAGGACGGCGCCGCGGTCGAGCGCGCCGCGCGCGAGCTGGCCGGGCGCATGCGCCGCCGTGCGCCCGAGCTGGGCCTCGGCGAGGAGAGCGTGGTCGGCCCCGCGCCCCCGCCGCTCGAGCGCGTGCGCGGGCGCTGGCGCTGGCAGATCCTCTTGCGCAGCGGCGACGTGCGCGCACTCCGCACCCTCGCGGCCGCCGCGCGGAGCGCGCTGCCCGGCGCGACGCGCGCGCCGGTGCGCCTCGTAATTGATGTGGATCCATACAGCATGTTATAGATTCGCTATCCCGTCCCCTTCCGCATGGCGCTCCGCCAGATACTCGAGTATCCCAATCCGCTCCTGAAGAAGCGCGCGGCCCCGGTCGCCACGATCGGCGGCGAGGTGGCCACCCTCATCGAGGACCTGGCGGAGACGATGTACGCCGCGCCCGGCGTCGGCCTCGCCGCCACGCAGGTGGGGGTCGGCCAGCGCGTCATCGTGCTCGACATCCACGGAGAGGACGAGGCGCCCGGGAAGCGGCTCTTGAAGCTCATCAACCCCGAGATCGCCGAGCGCGAGGGCGAGGTGGTGTGGGAGGAGGGCTGCCTCTCGGTCCCCGGCCTCACCGCCCCGGTCAAGCGCGCGCGACGCGTGCTGGTGCGCGCGTGGACGCCCGAGGAGCGCGAGGTCGAGGTCGAGGCCGAGGAGCTGCTCGCGGTCGCGCTGCAGCACGAGATCGACCACCTCGACGGGCGGCTCTTCCTGGACCGGCTGTCGCGACTCAAGCGCGACCTCTACCGCGCGCGCCAGCGCAAGCTCGAGCGCCAGGGGCGGAAGAGCGGCGGCGCGCGCCCGCTCCTCATCTGACCAGCCACTGGCGCATGGTGTTCATGGGCACGCCGGCTTTCGCGTGCCCGATCCTGGAAGCGCTCCTGGTGCGCGCCGATCCGGTGGTGGGCGTCGTCTGCCAGCCCGACCGCCCGCGCGGCCGCGGGCTCGGGGTGTCGGCGCCCGCGGTGAAGCGCCTGGCCGAGGCAAACCGGCTCCCCGTGCTGCAGCCCGAGCGGCTGCGCGACGCCGCCTTCCAGGACGCGCTCCGCGCCCTCGCGCCCGACCTCGTCGTGGTCGCCGCCTACGGGAAGATCCTGCCGCGCGCCGTCCTCGACCTGCCGCCCCGCGGCTGCATCAACGTCCACGCCTCGCTCCTGCCGCGCCACCGCGGCGCGGCGCCGATCGCCTGGTCAATCCTCGCGGGCGATACCGTCACCGGCGTCACCATCATGGCGATGAACGAGGAGATGGACGCGGGCGACATCCTCCTCCAGCGCGAGACGCCGATCGCGCCCGACGACACCGGCGGCACGCTCGGCGAGCGGCTCGCGCGTCTCGGCGCGGCGGCCATCGGCGAGGCGATCGACGGCCTCCAGGCCGGCACGCTGCGCCCGGTCCCGCAGCCCGCCGCGGGCGTCACCTTCGCGCCGCGCATCGAGCGCGAGCACTGTCGCCTCGACTGGCGCCGCACGGCGATCGAGCTCGAGCGCCAGGTGCGCGCGCTCGCCCCTTCGCCGTCGGCGTTCACCACCCTCGGGGGGAAGCTCCTCAAGGTCCACCGCGCCGCGCTCGCGACCGGCACCGGGCCCGCCGGCCAGGTGGTCGCAGCCGGGCCGGATGGGCTCGTGGTCGCGGCGGGCACGGGAGCGCTCCGCCTGCTCGAGGTCCAGCTCGAGGGGCGGCGCCGCCTCTCCGCCGCGGAGTTCCTGATCGGGCACCGGCTCGCCCCGGGCACATGCCTCGGCGCGGGGTAGCGGGGACGGACGCGCGCACCGTCGCGCACGAGGTGCTCGTGCGCGTCGAGACGACGGACGCCTTCGCCGACGTGCTGCTCGCCGACCGGTTGGCGCGCGCGCCGAGGCGCGCGGCCCGCCTGGCGCACGCCGCCGACCAGGCCCTCGCAACCCGCCTGGTGTACGGGACCCTCGCCTGGCAAGGCCGCCTCGACCACCATCTGAAAGGGCTCGTGCGCATGCCGGTCGCGGACCTCGACCCCCCGGTCCGGGCGGCGCTCCGGCTCGGGCTCTACCAGCTCCTCTTCCTGGACCGCGTCCCGGCCTACGCCGCGGTGGACGCGAGCGTGGGCCTGGCGCGCGCCGCTCGGGGCGCGGGCGCCGCCGGCCTGGTGAACGCGGTCCTGCGCCGCGCCGCCGTGGCCGGCGCGGCCGGGCTCGTGCTGCCCGATCCCGCCGCCGACCCGCTCGAGCGCCTTGCGATCGAGTGGTCGCACCCGCGCTGGCTGGTCGAGCGCTGGGCGGCCGAGCTGGGGCGCGACGAGCTGCCGCGTCTCCTCGCGGCGAACAACGTGCGCGGGCCGAGCGCGGTGCGTGCCAACCGTCTTCGCACCACCCGCGACGCTCTCCGTGCCGAGCTCGCGGCGGCGCGCGTGGCCGCGCTCCCGAGCGCCTGGGCGCCCGACGGTCTGGTGGTCGAGAAGGGCGCCGCGCGCCTGCGCGCGCTCCCCGCCTGGCGCGACGGGCGGCTCGCCTTCCAGGGCGAGGCCTCGCAGCTCGTCACCACGCTGCTCGCGCTCGCGCCCGGCGACCGGCTCCTCGACGCGTGCGCCGCACCGGGCGGGAAGGCGGTGCAGGCGGCCGCGCTGCTCGCGGGGCGCGGGCTCGTGGCGGCCCTCGATCGCCGCCCGGGCGGCGTCCGCCGCGTTCGGGACGAGGCGCTGCGGCTCGGCGCCGCGTGCGTCGAGGCCGCGGTCGGCGACGCCCGCCGCCCGCCCTTCGCACGTCCCTTCGACGCCGTGCTGGTGGACGCGCCGTGCAGCGGGCTCGGCACGCTCCGCCGGCACCCGGAGCTACGCTGGCGGCGGCGCACGGAGGACATCCCGCGCCTCGCCGCGCTCCAGCGGGAGATCCTGGCGGGTGTTGCCCCGCTCGTCCGCCCCGGCGGCCTGCTCGTGTACGCGGTCTGCACGCTCGCGCGCGAGGAGAACGAGGACGTGGTCGAGTGGTTCCAAGGCGCGCACCCCGCCTTCGTGCTCGAGCGGCCCGCGCTGGCGCGCGATCTCCTCGCGCCCGCGGGATACCTCCGCACCCTGCCGCACCGCCACGGCCTCGACGGCTTCTTCGCGGCCCGCCTGCGGTTGGATTCGCGCGCCGCCCTCCGCTAGACCGAGCGCGTGACGGCCATCGCGCCCTCCATTCTCTCCGCCGACTTCGGGCGCCTCGCCGAGGAGGTGCGCGCGGTCACCGCGGCCGGCGCCGACTGGATCCACGTCGACGTCATGGACGGACGTTTCGTGCCGCCCATCACCATCGGCCCGCTGGTGGTGGCGGCGATCCGCCGGGCGACCCAGCTGCCGCTCGACGTCCACCTGATGATCGAGACGCCCGAGAAGCAGGTCGAGGAGTTCGTGCGTGCCGGCGCCGGCGGCGTCACGGTGCATGTCGAGGCCTCGACCGACGTCGCGGCCACCCTGGCCGCCATCCGCGGGGCCGGCGCGCGTCCGGGGCTGGCGCTCAACCCGCCCACGCCCCTCGAGCGCATCCGTCCGTTCGCGGATGGGATCGACCTCCTGCTGGTGATGAGCGTCAACCCCGGTTGGGGCGGGCAACCCTTCGTCGAGGGCTCCCTGGAGAAGCTCGCCGCCGCACGCCGCCTGCGCAGCGAGACCGGCGCCCGCTTCGTCATCGAGGTGGACGGGGGCATCAAGCCGCACAACGCCGCCGCGGCAGCCGCCGCGGGCGCCGACGTTCTCGTCGCGGGCTCCGCAATCTTCGAGTCGCCCGACTACGGCGCGACCATCCGCGCGCTGCGCGGCGGCTGAAGAGAAGGCCGGGGAGACGGGCCGCCCGCCCTCGTTGTCGGCCCGCCCCCGTGATCCGGCCACACGCCGCGGCTCAGCTGCCGCGGCCCTTCGGAGTCGCTGCCGGCTCGACCCTGATCTGGTCCTTCAGCCGGTCGTAGAGTTTGTCGCCGATGCCCTTCACCTTGCGCAGGTCCTCGGGCTTCTGGAACGGCGCCTCGCTGCGATACTCGATGATCGCGCGGGCCTTCGCCGGCCCGATGCCCGGGAGCTTCGCGAGCTCGTCCGCGCCCGCCGAGTTGAGGTCGACGCGCGCGCCCGCGGCTGCGGGCGCGGCACCGGCGGCGACGGCGCCGCGCCCTGTCCCGGCCAGCGCGAGCCCGCAGAGGAGCCCCACTGCCACCGCTCTCGTGATCCGCTGCATCTCCACCTCCTTTGGCGCCCCTGCGGCGCCGCTCGCAGCCGGTTCGAGGGCAAGCGACGTGCCAGACGGCGCGCGCGGCGGCGCGAGGGGAATTCGCCGCTCGTGGCAGGGGACGATGCGTCCCGGCGCAACGCCACGTCGCAGCCGTCGGCGGCGAGCTTTTCTTGCCGCAACGCCTGTGTTAAGCGGGCTCGCACACGCTGGCCGGCCTTGTACGGGGTGTAGCTCAGCCTGGTAGAGCACTGCGTTCGGGACGCAGGAGCCGCTGGTTCAAATCCAGTCACCCCGATCGTTCTTCGGCCAGGCAATCTCGCCAGAGGCAACCGAGGTGCGGGGGCTACAGAGGTGCGGGGGCTACATCGGTCGCTCGTCGGCGTGGCGCTCGCCGCGCTGCTCGGCGTGTCGATGGCGCGGGCGGAGTCCGCGACCACGAAGGAGCGGGCCCACCTGCGCCGGGGACCGAGCGCGGCCAGCGAGCTGCTCGGCGAGCTGCCCGCCGGGACCGCGCTCGACGTGCTGGGCGAGAGCGGCGGCTGGAAGCAGGTGCGCGCGCCCGACGGCAAGACGGGGTACGTGTGGGCGGACCATCTGGCCGGGGCCGAGACGAAGCCGCCCGAGGCGCCGCGCGCGGCACCGCGGGACGTCGCCGACGAGCTGCATGACCTCAGCCGAGAGGTGAACGCGCTGGCGGAGCGGCCCGAGCCGGCCAGCGCCGCAGATCTCGAGCGCGTCCGCCGAGAGCTCGAGCGCCTCTCGGCGGCGGAGCGCGACCTGGCCCGGCGCTTCGACGAGCGCTTCGTCGGAGGACCCGCGCCGGCAGATCCGGCACCCGAGTGGACGTTCTGGGCGGTGACGGGGCTGCTCGGCATGGGCACGGCGATCGGCCTCTTCGTGGACCGTCTGCTGCAGCGCCGGCACGACGGTCGCCAGCGGGGTCAACTCCGGCTCTAGACAATCCTGACGACCGCCTTCGTCGCGCTCCCGCTTCCGGCGGCTGCGCGGCCCCACCTCGCCCTGGCGCTGCACAAAAAGCAGGCGGCGCCTGGAAACTGGGCAGCCGACCTCTGGCCGCCGCGCTCGCACCCGGCGGTTTCCTGTTGACCCCTTGCCGCAGGTCGTGGCACCACCGTTGCTCAACCGCTTCTTCGCATAGCACAGGGGGGACTATGGAAAGGAGGCATCGATCCTTCGCCGCCGGGTATTGGTGTGTTCGCTCGTCGCTCGCGCTCGCGGCCGTGCTCGCGCTCGCCTCGCTGGCGCACGCGGAGGAGGCTCTGAAGGTCGATTCGGGCGACACCGCGTGGATGCTCACCTCGTCGGCGCTCGTCCTCATGATGACGGCGCCCGGGCTCGCGCTCTTCTACGGCGGGCTGGTACGCAGCAAGAACGTCCTCGGCCTGCTGATGCAGAGCTTCGTCATGGTCGCCCTGATCAGCATCCAGTGGGTGCTGTGGGGCTACAGCCTCGCCTTCGGGCCCGATCACGGCCACGTGATGGGTGGGCTCGAGTGGTTGGGGCTGCGCGGCGTCGGCTTGGAACCGAGCGCATACGCGGCCACCATCCCGCACCAGGCCTTCATGATCTACCAGTGCATGTTCGCGATCATCACCCCGGCGCTCATCACCGGGGCGTTCGCGGAGCGCATGAAGTTCAGCGCCTTCTTACTCTTCTCGCTCCTGTGGGCGACGCTGGTCTACGACCCGCTGGCGCACATGGTGTGGGGGAAGGGCGGGCTCCTCGGCACGGTGTTCGGCGCGCTCGACTTCGCGGGCGGCACCGTGGTGCACATCAGCTCGGGGACCTCGGCGCTGGTGTGCGCGGTCGTGCTCGGCAAGCGCCTCGGCTACGGCTCCGAGCCGATGCCGCCGCACAACATGCCCTTCGTGCTGACGGGCGCCGCGCTTCTCTGGGTCGGCTGGTTCGGCTTCAACGCCGGGAGTGCGCTCGCCGCCAACGCGCTCGCCACCAGCGCCTTCGTCGCCACCAACACCGCCACCGCGGCGGCGTCGCTGTCGTGGATGTTCGCCGAGTGGCTCGGGCGCGGGAAGCCGACCATCCTCGGCGCGGCGAGCGGCGCGGTCGCCGGGCTGGTGGCGATCACGCCCGCCTCGGGCTTCGTCGCTCCCATGCCGGCGCTCGTGATCGGGGCGGTCGCGGGCGTGCTGTGCTACGGCGCGTGCAACCTGAAGACCGTGCTCGGCTGGTACGACGACGCGCTCGACGTGGTCGGGGTGCACGGCGTGGGCGGGAGCTGGGGCGCGCTCGCGACCGGGCTGTGGGCCTCGGCGCAGGTGAACCCCGGGGCCTTCAAGGCAGGCGGCGGCTCCGCGGTCTCCGAGGGGCTCCTCATCTCCGGCCAGTGGGGCCTCTTCGGCTGCCAGGTGGTCGCCGTGCTGCTCACCTACGTCCTGGCGGTAGTGGGCTCGCTCCTCTGCCTCGCCATCACCGGGGTGGTGGTCGGCGGCCTCCGGGTGAGCGAGGACGACGAGTTCGCCGGGCTCGACCTCTCGCAGCACAGCGAGAGCGCGTACGTGTTCGCCGGCGGCAGCTACAGCGCCCACTCGGCCCTCGGCGCACGACCGGCCGAGCAGCGCAGCGCGATGGACTGACGGCGATGGCGTGCACTCGACTTTACAAGCGGCGCGCGCTTGAAGTAAACGGGGGCCCGCGCAGCAGCGGCCCCGACGGAAGGAAATCACCATGAAGAAGGTCGAGGCGATCATCAAGCCGTTCAAGCTCGACGAGGTGAAGGAGAGCCTCTCCGCGATCGGGGTGCAGGGCATCACCGTGAGCGAGGTGAAGGGCTTCGGCCGGCAGAAGGGACACACCGAGCTCTACCGGGGCGCAGAGTACGTGGTCGACTTCCTCCCCAAGGTGAAGCTCGAGATCATCGTGCGTGAGGAGCAGGTCGCGGACGTGGTGGAGACGATCGAGAAGGCGGCCAAAACCGGCCGCATAGGCGACGGGAAGATCTTCGTGTTGCCGATCGACGAGGTCGTGCGCATCCGCACCGGCGAGCGCGGCGGCGACGCGATTTGACGGAGAACTCGTAGGAGGGGCTCGGTATGGCGATTCAGACACCAAAGGACGTGCTCAAGTTCGCGAAGGACAACAAGGTGGAGGCGGTGGACCTGAAGTTCCTGGACCTGCTCGGCCTCTGGCAGCACTTCACCATCCCGCCGAGTGAGCTGACCGAGGAGCTGTTCGAGGAAGGCAACGGGTTCGACGGCTCGTCGATCCGCGGCTGGCAGCCGATCCACGCCTCGGACATGCTCGTGGTGCCGGATCCGAGCACCACGGTGATGGATCCGTTCACGGCGCTTCCCACCCTGAGCCTCATCTGCAACATCGTCGATCCGCTCACCAAGGAGGACTACTCGCGCGACCCGCGCAACATCGCGCGCAAGGCCGAGGCGTACCTCAAGTCGACCGGGATCGGCGACGTCGCCTACTTCGGGCCCGAGCCCGAGTTCTTCGTCTTCGACGAGGTCCGCTACGAGCAGAACCAGCACACCGGTTTCTACCTGATCGACTCGGCCGAGGGGCAGTGGAACACGGCGCGCGAGGTCGACACGCTGAACGACCGTGGCGGCCGGCTCATCCAGAGCAAGAACCTCGGCTACAAGCCGCGCTACAAGGAGGGCTACTTCCCGGTCCAGCCGACCGACACCTTCCAGGACATCCGCACCGAGATGGTCCGCGAGCTGGAGAAGCTCGGCTACCGGGTGGAGAAGCACCACCACGAGGTGGCGACCGCCGGGCAGGCCGAGATCGACCTGCGCTTCCTGTCGCTGGTCAAGATGGGCGACGCGCTCATGTGGTACAAGCACATCGTCAAGAACGTCGCCCGCCGCTATGGCAAGACGGCGACCTTCATGCCGAAGCCGATCTTCGCCGACAACGGCAGCGGCATGCACACCCACCAGTCGATCTGGAAGGGCGAGAAGCCGCTCTTCGCGGGCGACCGCTACGGCGGCATGAGCGAGCTCGGCATGCACTACATCGGTGGCATCCTGAAGCATGCCCCGGCCCTTGCGGCCTTCACCTGCCCTACCGTCAACTCCTATCGCCGGCTGGTGCCTGGCTTCGAGGCGCCGATCAACCTCGCCTACTCGAGCCGTAACCGGTCTGCGGGAGTCCGCATCCCGATGTACTCGCCCTCACCCAAGGCGAAGCGCATCGAGGTGCGCTTCCCCGATCCGGCCTGCAACGGCTACATCGCCTTTTCGGCCATGCTCATGGCCGGACTCGACGGCATCGAGCGGCGCCTCAACCCGGGCGACCCGCTCGACAAGGACATCTATGCCCTCACGCCCGAGGAGCTGAGGGACGTCCCCAAGATGCCCGGCTCGCTCGACGAGGCGCTCGACGCCTTGAAGCGCGACCACGACTTCCTGCTCAAGGGCGACGTCTTCACCGAGGACGTCGTCGAGACGTGGATCGAGTGGAAGATGGCGAACGAGGTGAACGCCATCCGGCTGCGGCCGCATCCCTACGAGTTCGCGCTCTACTTCGACGCCTGAGCGGGCGCGCGCTTCGGCGCCCGAGAGAGCAGACGGCGGAGCGGGCTCGTGAGAGCCCCTCCGCCGTTCTCGTTCTAGCCGGACGCTCGAGCGATCAGCTCGGGTTCTTCGCCGGCGCCTTCTTGCCGCCGCTCTTCGCCGGCGCCGCCGTACAGCGCTTCACGGTCGCGCCCGAGACCTTCATCTCCTTCTCGACGTCCTCAGCGGTCTTGCCGGCCGCCATCGCTTCCTTGATCTTCGCGCACGACACCGTAGCGTGATGCGCTCCCTTGCGCGCTGCCAGCGCCGGGGATCCGACGAGGACAGCGGCCGCCAGCAGAGAAACCAGCGTTAGCCCAGTTCGCTTCACCACAGTTCACCCCCCTTCTGGCCGGGGCGTGTATCACGGGTCCCGAAGCGCTGCCAGAGAGCCGGCTCGCGATTTGGCCGCCGGGAGGAGCTGTGCGATATACGGCGCGCCGCACGGCCGGTCCGCGACATGAAGGGAACTCTCGCTCTGCTCGCCAAGTTCGGCGTCACGCTCGCGATCTTCGTCGGCATCTTCCTCGAGTTCGGCGGCGGGTACCGGGCGGTCCGGACCGCCCGGCTGCGTGAGCCCGGAGCGTTCGAGGCGGCGAACCCGGCCTTCCCGAGCCTGCTCGGCCGGCTGCGGGTCCGGCTGCGCGGCACGTCGCTCCCGCCCCCGCGCCTGCCGGTGCCGATCGAGAAGGTGTGCCTGGCGGCCGTGGAGGGCGCCGTGTTCGTCGAGCTGGAGGACGGCTCCGTCCGCCGCTTCAAGCCGCTCCGACACTGCGCCGACGGCGGGCTCGCCACGGTGTACGCCCGCACGCCGGAGGGCGCGTTCGTCCAGGTGCCGCTCGCCGAGGCGCCGCCCGAGGCCTACTTCCGCATCCAGGGCTTCCAGCTCGTGCCCGCGGAGATGCCGGAGCTGTGGGCGGTGATCGGTAGCCTCACCTGGCGTGTCTTCCTGCCCTGGTTCCTCGCCGCGATGGCGGTGAAGCTCGTCGGTGTCTTCGCCAACGTGTGGCGCTGGCAAATCCTGCTGCGCGGCCAGGGGATCGATCTCGGCTTCGGCTATCTTGCGAACTCGTACTTCATCGGTCGCTACTTCGGCATCGTCACGCCGAGCACGATGGGCCTCGACGCCTGGCGCCTCTACGACACCATCCGGCTGACGCGGCGCCCGGTCGAATGCACGGCCGTCCTGGTCGTCGAGCGGGTGCTCGGGCTGGTCGGCATCTTCACCGTGATCCTGGTCCTCCTGCCGTTCGCGCGGGACATCACCCAGCGGCAGTCGCTCGGCGAGCTGGTGGCGGGCACGAGGTGGCTCCTCGCCGCGACCACGCTCGTCGGCGTGCTCGTCCTCCTCCAGCCCGCCTGGTTCCGCGGGCTGCTTCGCCTCGCGCCCGGCGGGCGTGCCCGCCGCTTCGCCGCCAGCGTGATCGATTCCGCGACCGCGTACTCGAACCGCCGTGGCTACCTGCTGCTCGCGCTCCTCCTCGCGGTGGTGGGCCAGGTCACCACCACCCTCATGTACTTTGCCAACGCGATGTCGCTCGCGACCGAGAACGTGCGTGCGAGCGAGGTGCTGCTCGCCTCGGCGGTGATGACCGTCGGGACCTTCATCGCGCCCTCGGCTTCGGGCGAGGGCGTGCGCGAGCTGACCTTCGTGTGGCTGCTCGGTGCCAAGGCCGGCGCCGCGAAGGCGTTCCTGATCGGCCACCTCGGCTTCTGGATCGAGAAGATCCCGCTCTCGGTGCCGGGCGGCCTGCTCCTCCTCCTGCGCCGCGACCCGTCGCTGCGAGCCCTCACGCGCGAGCATCTGGAGCGCGTGCGGCGCGAGGCCGAGGCGCCGGGGTCCTCGGTACGCTCCTCGGCATCGGCGCCGGGGTGCTGATCGGGCGGATCAACCGGCTGGCGGATCCCTCATCTCCCCCGGGATCATCATTGCCCTCGTCTTTTTCAGGGGTTGGCGGGCTCGGCTTCGGGGTCCACTGGCCGCGGCGGGCAGCCCGTCTCGACCCCCATGGTCGCCCTGCGTCACGAGTGGGCGGGGACGAGCGTGGAATCGGATCCCTTGCAACGGCGAGCGGCGCCCGTGTAGATAGGGTGCAGTCGAAGGAAGGCTGAGATGCTGTCCACGTCGTCGAGTCATCTATTCCTGATGAGCCACCGCCAGGTGGCGAACGACGCCGTGTGCGGTACCGGCCGGGGCGCGCAGGCTACGAAGCGCACCCCGATTTGGGCCGGTGGCCTTTCGGCGGCTGGAGGCGAACTCCCAGCGTAGACCGTAAACCCCTCCAACCGAAAGAAAGGCCACCGGCCCCGAGAGGTCCGGCGGCCTTTTTTTTTGGGTCGGAGCGAACCGAGAGGAGAGCGAGCATGAGCACGATCAGCGTCCCGGCCTTCACGAGGAAGCTCCGAGAAGTCGTGGCCGACGAGCCCAAGGCCTTCGCCTACGACCTCGGTCTCAGCCTCTCGGCCGTCTACAACTACCTGAACGGCCGGGTGCCCGCGACCGAGGTGCTGTTCCGCATCGCGCGCTACACCGGGCGGCCGATGGAGTGGTTCCTGGTCGACGAGCAGGCCGAGGCGGCGGTGACGGCGGGCTCGAGTGAGATCGCCGTGCCGACGAGCTACGCGGCGAGCGGCCGCGGCGGCGAAGGCACGTGAACCGGGGGCGCGTCCGGGAGGTCACCCGCGACCTCCCGGACGCGCCGGGCGCCCTTCGCCGGTTGATGGTCGGTCGCACGGCGGTATGATCCGTCGTGATGCGGCGGCGGCTCGCTTCCTTCCTGGTGCTCGTCCTGCTCGCAGCGCCGGCGTGGCCGGCGGGCAAGTCGGCCAGGCCGCGCGTGTACGACCTCGTCGCGGGGGGCGAGCAGGACTACACCGTGGCGCCGGGCGACAACCTGTGGGCGATCACCGGCCGCTTCACCATGAACCGCTCGCTCCTCCAGTCCTGGAACGACCTGCCCGACCCGCACGCACTCCGGCCGGGCATGCATCTCAAGGTCTCCGACCGCCACATCGTGCCGCGCCGGGGGTCCGACGGCATCGTGATCGACATCGCGGTGCGCACCCTCTACTGGTTCCAGAAGGGCGCGCTACGCGCCCGCTTCCCGATCGGAGTGGGCCGCACCAACTGGGCCACGCCGGCCGGGCACTACCGCATCGTCGGACGGCGGCAGGATCCGGTCTGGCACGTCCCGCCGTCGATCCAGGCGGAGATGCGGGCGCAGGGCGAGAAGGTCGTGGGTTCGGTCCTGCCCGGCCCCGACAACCCCCTCGGCAAGTACTGGATCCAGCTCTCCGCCCCGGGCTACGGCCTGCACGGGACGAACGCCCCCGCCAGCATCGGCAAGTACGTGAGCCACGGCTGCATGCGCCTCCTTCCCGAGCACGTCGAGCTCCTCTACCGCGAGGCGCGCGACGGCACGCCGGTCGACATCATCTACGAGCCGGTCAAGCTCGCGCGCGATCCGAGCCGCCGGGTCTTCCTCGAGGTGCATCGCGACGTGCTCGGTGCCCAGCGGAGCGAGCTGCCGACCGTGCTCGACTTCATCCAGGCGGCCGGCCTGACCGAGGCCGTGGACGCGACACGCGTGGTCGATGCCGTCGCGCGTGCCTGGGGCACGCCGGAGGACGTGTCGCTGCAGCCGCCGGCGGAGGCCGCGGCAGGGCGGCCGGCGGCCGCCGTCGTACCGGCCGCGGACGCTAGCCCGTCGGCAGCAGCACCGTGAACGTCGAGCCGGCGCCGGGCGTGCTCTCGACCCGGACGTCCCCGCCGTGCGCCTCGACGATCGTCTTCGCGATGAAGAGGCCGAGGCCGGTCCCCTCCGTGCGCTTGGTCTCGCGCACGCGACGGTACTTCTCGAAGAGGTGGGGGATCTCGTCGGCCGGGATGCCGCGCCCCGTGTCGCGGAAGGCGACGGCGACCCGCCCGTCCTCGCGCGCGGTGCTGACCGTGACGCGGCCGCCGGTCGCCGTGTACTTGATGGCGTTGCCGAGCAGGTTGGTCACCACGCGCTGGAGCTGCGTCTCGTCGGCGACCAGCGGCGGCAGCGGCTCCGTCTCCAACGCGAGCCGGACGCCTTTGCGGCGGGCAGTCGAGCCGTAGTGCTCGACGGCGTGGGCCAGCATGGCGGTCAGGTCGAAGGGCCGGCGATCGAGCGTCATGCGGCCCGCCTCGATGCGCGAGAGGTCCAGGAAGTTGCACACCAGCGCGTGGATCGTCTCGCCGCTCTCGCGGATGCGGGTCAGGATGTCGGGCGGGATCTGGTCGGGCGGAGGCTCCGGGTCGGTCAGCATCTCGGTGTAGCCCAGGATCACGGTGAGCGGCACCTTGATGTCATGCGTGATCATGGAGAGGAAGTCCGCGCGCAGCTGCTCGAGGGCGTGCTTCTCGCTCACGTCGCGGAAGATGCCGACCGCCGTGCGGGCATGGCCGAGCACCACGCCGGGCGCTGGCTCCGGCGACCGGATCGGGGTGAGCGTGACGTCCCACACGCGCTCCGGAGGCTCGACGGCGCGCGCGCACAGCTCGCCGCTCCAGAGCCCACGCTCGCCGACCGCCGCCAGCACGTCGCCCAGGTCCGCCGGGGCGCCGCGCACGGAGACGAAGTCGCCGAGGAGGCGACCGACGATCGCCGACTCCGGCTGTCCCCACGCGCGGGCGAGGGCCGGGTTCACGAACGCGATGCGGCCGATCGGATCGAGGATCACGACGCCATCGCTCGTGCCGCGCAGCGCGATGGCGAGCCCTTCCATCTCCTCGCGGTAGCGCTTGCGATCGCGTACGAGCTGCCGGCGGCGCTCGAGGGTGCGGGCGACGACGTGGGAGAGGTGGAGCAGGTGGCTTCCGTCCGCGCGCCCGACGACGTAGTCCCAGGCGCCGCGCTGCATGGCATCGATCGCGACCGCGACGTCGTCGACGCCGGTCACGATCACCGCGGGCGTGTCGGGGTGGTCCGCGGCGATGCGCGCGAGCAGATCCCGCCCATCCATGTCGGGGAGGGCGAGCGCAAGCAGCACGATGAAGTCGCCGCCGCGCCGGAGGACGGCCAAGGCGTCGGCGGCCGTGACCGCCTCGGTCACCGCCCAGCCCGTGCGCGCGAGCGCGCGCACGGCGGCGCGCCGCTCCTCCGGGTCGTCCTCCACCAGCAGTATTTGGACCCTCCCGTCGGACATGCGTGGCCGCGAGACAAAGCAAGCCGTATGCCGGCTCGCGCAGCGGGATCCCGGACCCGCGGTGAAGGCCTGCCGGCGCGCTCCGCCGCCAATATGATGGTGACCGCCACCGATTTGACGCGGCTGGGCCGCCCGCGGGCTTTCGGTTAGTATCACGCGCGCCTCCAATGTCGGTCCGCTTCTGCGCCCAGTGCGGGACGAAGGCGCTCGCGGGAGCCAAGTTCTGCACCGAGTGCGGCGCGGCGCTTGCGGGCGATGGCTCGGCCTCCGCCGCGAGCCGCTGGCAGGTCACCACCGCGGGTTCGGCGGTGCTCGCGGTCTTTCTGGCAGCGGGCCTCGCCATCTGGACCCAGATCCTCTCGCCCGCCTCGCCCCGTCCGGGCCCGGGTGCGGGGGCCGCGCGGCCCGCCGCCGCGCGGGCGGGTGCGCCTTCCCCGGGCGGTGAGGCCAAGGCCAGGGTCCCGCTGCCCGCCGAGGTGGTGTCCTTCATCGCCGACCTCGCGGCCAAGGCGAAGGCGAAGCCCGACGACGTCGACATGTGGCTCAAGCTGGCGCAGGTCGATGCGCGCGCCGCACAGCTCGATCCCGCCTACCAGGCCGACGCGCTGGCCGCCTTCCAGCACGTCCTCGACCGCGACCCGAAGAACGCCGACGCGCTCCGCGGCGTCGCCAACATCCACTACGACCGCGACGACCACGCCAAAGCGATCCCGCTCTTCGAGCGCTACCTGGCGCTCCGCCCCGACGACCCGAGCGCGCGCACCGACCTCGCCACCATGTACCTCTACGACGGCGACCCGGCGCGCGCGATCGCGACCTACAAGGACGTCATCAAGCGAACCCCGTCGTTCCTCCAGGCGCACTACAACCTGGCGGTCACCTACCACGGGCAGGGCGACGACCGCGCCGCCCTCGGCGAGCTCGAGATCGCGCGCGGGCTCGCGAGCGAGGACGGCGTCCGCAAGCAGATCGACGACATGATCGCAACGCTGCGCGGCGAGGGGCCCGCTCCCGAGGGCACCCCGCCGGCCCCGCCCGCGGACAGCGGGAGCGCACGCACCCTCTTCCAGGGAGCGGTCGAGGAGGCCTTCCGGACGCACCCGATCATGGGCCCGCGCATCGTGCGCTTCGAGTGGACGGCCCCCGGGACCGGGCGGGTGCTGGTGCAGAACTTCCCCATGGAGGGCATGCCCCCGGCCGTGCGCGAAAAGTTCACCGGCCGCCTGGCGAACGAGCTGCGCAGCGCCGCCGGGGCTCACCCGGTCGACGGACCCGTCCGAGTCGAGATCGCCGACCTCGCCACCGGGACCGTCATGGCGACCGTCGCCCCTTGAGGCTGGGCGGCACGAACCGCTCCGTTGCCTGGGCATCCGTTCCGGAGCTACACTCGGCCTCGGGGTGGCCGTGAGGACGAGGCAAGGACACGAGGGTCGCCCATGCTGTCGCGCCGAAAGCAGGTCAGGTTCCTCGCCGCGGTCTTCTTCCTGACCGTCGGGTCCGCCGCGGCCGAGCCCCTCTTCACGCTGAGCGAGGACGGGAAGACCTTCCTCTACCGGGCCCGGCCAGGCGATCACCCAGGGGTCGTCGCCGAGATGTTCGGCATCCCCGCGCGTGACCTGCCCGCCTTCCTCGCCGCCAACGGGATCAGCGACTCCACGAAGGTGGCGGCCGGCTTCGAATACCGCATCCCGAACGCGGCGGCGCGCGCGCTGGCCGAGCGGGCGGCCGCCCTCGAGGCGGACAACGCGCGCTTGAAGCGCGCCGCGGGGGACGAGAAGGCGGCGTCCGAGCGCCTCGCGCACGCCGCCGAGGATGCTCGCGCGGAGAAGGCGCTTGCCGAGTCCAGGGCGACCAGGCTCGCGGGTCTCGAGCGCCTGTGGCCGTGGGCGAAGGCGGCCCTCACCCTCCTTCTCGCGGCCGCGGCCGGCGCCTTCTACACCGCCGTCGCCGCGCTCCGCCGGCGCACCGAGGCCGAGGGCTACGCGCGCAGCCTGGCCAACGACCTCGAGGAGAAGCGCAAGACCACCCTCGCCGAGCGCCAGGAGAGCGCCCGGCACATTCTCGACCTCGAGCAACGCATCCGCACCCTCGAGGCCAAGCTCGGCCCCAGGGCAGTCATGGGCGGCCGGAGCGGGAGCTAGACTCGAACGCCCGAGGTGCCGGCGGGGCCCCGCCCGCACACCCCGACGCTCGACCGAAAGCTCGGCTCCCTACCCCGCCCAACCCCACTTCTCCTTGTTCGCCTGCACCTGCTCCGCCGTCGGGTGCTCGATCTTGTTGTGCTGGGCGACCTTGAACTCGCCCATGTGCTCCATGATTTTGTAGTTGAGGGGGGTGTCGTCCTTGAACACCTCGGGCACCGCCACCTCCTCGAAGATCGCGTTCCACGGGCACTCGGGCTCGCAGGCGCCGCAGTCGATGCACTCGTCGGGGTGGATGTAGAGCTGATTCGGCCACTCCTCGCGGTTGGAGCCCGTGTACTCGTAGATGCAGTCGACGGGGCAGACCGCGACGCAGCCGGTGTCCAGGCAATCACGGCAGAGGCGCGTGATGATGTAGGCCATGCCTTCTCCTCGTCACCGAAGCGGCGCGACGTCGCCTGTTCCTAGCGCCCGCCCCTCGCCTTTGCAACTACAGTCGGGATTTGCGGTTTTCCTTGACAAGCATCTCGGCGTCGTGCACACAGCACATGTCCGGCAACGCTCGAAAGCCCACGCGAAGCTGCGGTCGGGGAGGCGGGGGATGATCAGCTTGCGGATGGTTGGGACCGAGGTTTCGGCGCTGGGAGCCGCGGCGCTGTCGATACCGCTTCGCTTCGTCGTCGACCGGCATCGCTTCGATCCGAGCTCGCCGTACCCGACGCCGGTCGTGCTGGTGCACGGCCTGTTCGGCGACCCGACGAACTTCCTCCTCCTGCGGCGCTACCTCGCGGCGCGCGGCATACGCAATTTCACCGCCTTCTCGTATCCGCCGCGTCTCGACTACCAGCGCCTCGCCACCCGGCTGGGCGACCTGGTCGATGCGATCTGCCTCGCCACGGGCGCCCCGGAGGTCGACCTGATCGGCCACAGCCTGGGCGGGCTCATCGCCCGCTACCTGGTCGAGATGCCGCGCGCGAGCCGAGTGCGCCGCCTGGTGACGCTCGGGGCGCCCTACTTCGCGACCTCGCTGCCGCCCGAGGAGCTCGCCATCTTCGCCGCCGCCGATCCCTTCATCCCGCCGCCGCACCCGGTCTATGGCCCGCACAGCGCGCCGTGCCACCGCGGCGGGCGAGTGGTGGTCGTGCCCGAGTGCGGGCACTGGGGTCTCCTCATCCACCCCGCGGTGCTGCGCGAGGCTGCGGGCTTCCTCGCCTTCCCGGGCGCCACGCCCCAGCTCGCCGAAGCACCCCTGGCGCTCGGCGCCGCTTCCTAGCCCCGGCCGTCGCCAGATCGCGTTTGACGCACCCCGCCCGGCGGGAATATGCGTTCGGCCAAGGGTCGATGCCGGTCTCCTTCCCATCGCTCGCGTTCTTCCAGGCCCTTCAGCGCGAGATGCGCGCCGAGCGCGAGCGCTTCTCGCGCCTCGGCTTCTTCGACACCACTTTCGGCGTCCGCATCCTGCCGGACGGCGGCGGCGCCCCGGCAGAGTTCAGCCTCGCCTTCGAGGTGTTCGACTGCGTGCGCGTCGGCGATGGCCTCGCGAATCTCGAGACCGACTTCGTGGTCGAGGGCCGCTTCGGCGCCTGGCGCGAGATGCTCGACGCGATCCACGAGCTCGGCGCCGCCGACACCGCGCACAGCCTGAACACCCTCACCCACTTCGGCGAGGCGCTCCAGGTGCGCTACGACGACCCCGACGGCCACGACAAGATGTACCGCTTCGCGGAGAGCATCCAGGAGTTCTTCGACCTCTCCGCGCGCGTCGACTTCGTCTACCCCGACGGCTCCCGCCCGCCCGCGCGGCGCGAGGCGCTACGGAGGAGCGGCACATGAGTTATCTCAGCACGACCGACTTCGCCGAGGACCGGGCCTTCGTGGAACGCTTCCGGCGCACCATGAAGGGAGACCTCGAGCTCTCGTGGATGGACGAGCCGCGCGAGCGCGTGCGCTGCCGGCCGCAGAACGAGCGGCGCGGGCTCACCTTCCGCGACCTCGACATGGGCACGTACGGCTTCACCGAGATGCCCGAGCTGATCCGCCAGAACCGGAGCTTCGCCCCGCGCGGCGCAGCCCAGCCCCCCGGGCTCCCCGACCTGCAGGCCGAGGTCAACCGCAAGAGCGAGGTATGGGCATACAACATCGAGGGTTACTACGAGGAGGCGATGACCCGGCAGTGGAACGCCACCACGGACATCCCGTGGGCGAAGCTGCAGGAGACCGAGCTGCCGGAAGAAATCGGCAAGGCCTACGCCCAGCTCCTCACCTTCCTGACCGAGGTCGAGATGATCGCGACCGACGTCCCCGCCAAGTGGATGGGGCGTCTCAACGCCGACTTCTTCGAGGTGAAGAACTTCATCGCCACCCAGGCGATGGACGAGGCGCGCCACGCCGAGATCTTCCGCAAGCGCGCCCTCTCGACCGGCTGGGGCCTCATGCGCGCGAGCGCGCACAACGAGTTCAATCTCAAGTTCCTGCGCGACGCCGACAGCTTCGCCGAAGCCTCGCTCGCCCTCCACCTCCAGGCCGAGGGCATGGTGCTGACCCTCTTCCGCTTCAGCGAGTACATTTCGCCGACCGAGGGCGACAAGAAGCTCTTCCGCCTGGTCATGCAGGACGAGGCCCGGCACGTCGGCTACGGGATGCAGCATCTCAAGTGGGTGCTCGACCACTTCCCCGAGAGGCGCGAGCTGATTCACCGCCACCTCGACGAGGCCGAGAACTTCGTCTTCGGCGCCGGCTACGCCACCGAGGTGATGGAACCGTTCATCATCCTCTCCGGCAAGGGGCTGAAGAAGGAGAACGTCGCCGAGGGCGTGCGTATCACGCTGGCCTTCCAGATGAAGCAGACCGAGGAGTACTTCGAGCGCCTCTCCAAGTGTGGCCTCCCGGAGCGGCGCGAGCGCTCGCGTCTGTGGAAGATGTTCGAGCTGCAGAAGCAGCAGATGGGCCTCCCCGCCTAGGGGGAGGCCGACCGCGAGAGCGGTCATGCCGGCCGACGGGGTCCGGGGGCATCGGAAGCGCGCCGCCCGCGAAGCGGGCGAGCACTGGACGGGCCCCCGGGAGAGTTAATTGAATGGCCTACTACGCCGAGAAGGACTTCTTCGAGGATGACGAGCTCATCCAGCTCGTGACCTCCATCCTCGAGGGCAACCTGACCCTCGACTGGTACCGCGTCGACACCCCGCGCGTCCGCGCCCGGCCGGCCGATCCCGGGCGCGGGCTCACCTACGAGGACTGCAACCTCGGCCCGTACGGCTACGACGTCATCCCCGAGTTCCTGCGCGATCGCTACAGCATGGCGTCGCGCGGGAGCGCGCTGGTCGCGAAGCTGCCGGACCTGGGCTACACCGTCAACCGCCGCAGCGACGTGTGGGCCGACAACGTGGCCGGCCTCTACGAGGAGGCCAAGGCGCGGCGCTGGGCGCCGGCGGTCGACATCCCGTGGGGCGAGCTCGACCTGGTCGGGGACCCGCTCCGCGAGGCAGCGATGGCGCAGGCCTGCACCCTCCTCGAGGAAGTCGCGCTGGTCGCCATGGAGGTGCCGTCGCGCTGGGTGTTCTCGATCAACCAGGAGTTCCTGGAGCTGAAGAGTTTCCTCTGCGCGCAGATGATCGACGAGGCGCGCCACGTGGAGGCGTGCCGCAAGCGCGCGCTGGCGAGCGGCCAGGGCCTGGGGCGCGCCAGCGTGTCGGCGGAGCAGGCGCTCAAGGAGCTCCTCTCCGCCGAGACCTACCCGGAGGCCTCGCTGGGGACGAACCTGCTGCTCGGGAGCTTCGTCCTCGCCATGTACCGCGCGCTCGCGGCCGTCTCCAGGGCGCGCGCCGATCGCCTCCTCGGCACCCTCTCGATGCAGGACGTGGCCCGCTCGGTCGCCTACGGCGTCGCGCACATGCGCTACCACCTCGTCCATCAGCCCGGAAGGGCCGTCGCGCTCGCCGACTACCTCGACCGGAGCGAGCACACCGTGCTCGGCATCGCCGCGAGCCCCGAGTTCCTGGAGCCGCTCGTCGTGCTCGCTGCCGGCTCGCGCGAGCCCGGCGCGCTCGCCCGCGGCGCTGCCTTCGCACGGCGCTGGTTCACCGACGCGCTCGAGGAGTACCTCGCGCGCTGCGGCGCCGCCGGGCTCGGCGACCGTCGCGAGCGGAGCCGGCTCCCGCGCCTCGCCGCCTCGCTCGCCGCCTGAGCCGCTCCCGCGATATCATCCGTCCATGGGGCGGCTCGCCGTCGGCCTGATCGGCACCGGCAAGCACGGGCAGCGCTACGCGCGTCACATCCGCGCCGACGTGCCCGAGCTCACGCTCGCCGCCCTCTCCCGCCGGGACCCGGCCAGGGGCCGCGAGCAGGCGCGCGCCCTCGGCTGTCGCTTCCACGACGACTGGGCAGCGCTGGTCGCCGACCCCGCCGTCGAGGCGGTGATCGCAGTCGTCCCCCCCACGCTGCATCCCGCGCTCGCCGCGGCCGTCGCCGCGGCGCGCAAGCCGTTCCTCGTCGAGAAGCCGCTCGCGCCGACGGCCGCCGCGGCGCGCCAGATGGTGCGTGTGCTGAGCGCCGCGGGGGTGCCCGTCTTGATGGCGCACACGCTGCGCTGGAACGCGGTGGTGCGCGCCATCCGGGAGCGGCTCCCGTCTCTGGGCCCGTTGCGTGCGCTCTACCTGAACCAGCGCTTCGAGCGCTCATCGCTCGCCTGGCTCGATGACCCCGGAACCGGCGGGGGCGGCATCATTCTCCACACCGGCGTACACAGCTTCGACCTGGTGCGCTGGCTCACGGGACACGAGGTGGCGCGGGTGTGGTGTCGGGTGGCGCGCGTGGACACCGCCAGGACCGAGGACAACTTCGTGGCCCTGCTGGAGCTCGAGGGGAGCGATGCGCTCGTCACGGTGAACGCCTCGCGTTCGACCGCGAGCCGTTCTGGCCTGATCGATGTGGCGGCCGCCGGAGGTCAGCTCGTCGGCGATCACGCCCTCGGCTTCGCCTACGGCGTTCGCGGCCTCGAGCGCACCCCGCTCCCGCTCGCGGAGCCGGTGCCGACCGTGCGCGAGGTGCTGCGCGCCTTCGTCCGCCTCGTTCTCCATGGCGAGCCACCCCCGGTCACCCTCGAGGACGGCGCGCGCGCGGTGGCGATCGCGGCGGCGTGCCTCCGCTCCGCGGAGATCGAGGAGCGGGTGGGAGTGGAGGCAGTCTGACCCCGGTGCGGGGCGCATCGACTCGGTGGCGGCCCCGCAAGCCGCGGGGGCGGAAGCCTCGACGGCTGCCCCTCTTGACACCGCCGGCGGGTCTCGGTAACTGAATCAATGTTCAGTCATGAAGAGATCCTCAACGACGGCCGTTGCGTTGCCCAACCGCTTCGAGCGCCGGCGCGAGCGCACGCGCCAGGAGCTGCTCGCCGCCGCCACCCGGGTGCTGGCCGAGAAGGGTCTGCACGAGACCAAGGTCACCGACATCGCGGCCGCCGCCGACGTCGGCGTCGGCACCTTCTACCTCCACTTCCCCGACAAGGAGACCCTCTTCGACGCGGTCGTCGAGGAGACGGTCCATCGGCTGAAGGCAACGGTCGACGCCGCGCGCGAGCGGGCCCGGTCGCCGCTCGAGAAGGTGGTCGCCGCCAACCGCGCCTTCTTCCGCTTCGCGCGCGACAACCGCGAGGTCTTCAAGATCGTCTTCGGGCACGCCGCGGCCTACAACGATCTCATCCGCCGCGCCCAGGCCCTCTTCATCGCCGACATCGAGAAAGAGATCCGCGAGGGGATCGCGAGCGGCGCCTTCGCCCCGCTGCCGCCGGCGCTGGTGGCGCAGGCGGTGGTCGGCATGTCGACGCAGGTGATCTCCTGGTGGACCGAGCACGAGTCCGTCCCGATCGAGACGCTGATCGAAACCACCACCACGCTGGCGCTGCACGGGATCACGCCCGGCGCCGCCGCGAAAGGAGCACGCCATGGCTGAAGCCGCCGTCCGTCCGACCCCCGAGCTGGACGACACCGTCGAGCGCCTGCCGACCAGCTTCGACCTCTGCTACACGTGGAACTACGAGACGCTCCGCCAGGAGCTGCGCAACCTCTACGAGAAGGCGAAGCGCGACCAGTGGAACGCGACCGACCAGCTCCCCTGGTCGACCAGCGTGGACCCCGAGGCTGAGATCGTCCCCGACTTCCAGATCCCGGTCTACGACACGCACATCTGGCAGAAGATGACCCCGGCGGAGATCCGCAAGCTCCGCCGCGAGTCCCTCTCCTGGACGCTCTCGCAGTTCATGCACGGTGAGCAGGGGGCGCTGCTCGCCACCGCGCAGATCACGACCGCCACCCCCTGGATCGAGTCCAAGTTCTACGCCGCGAGCCAGGTGATGGACGAGGCGCGCCACGTCGAGGTCTACTCGCGCTATCTGCGCGAGAAGCTCTCCGGCGCCTACCCGATCAACCGGCACCTGAAGACGCTGCTCGACCAGATCCTGACCGACTCGCGCTGGGACATGAAGTACCTCGGCATGCAGATCATGGTCGAGGGGCTCGCCATGGCCGCCTTCGGCTACATGCACAAGCTCTGCCAGGAGCCGCTGCTGACCGAGCTCACGCACTACGTCATGCGGGACGAGGCGCGACACGTCGCCTTCGGCGTCCTCTCCCTGAACGACTACTTCGGGAGCCTCGGGTCCGCCGAGCGGCGCGAGCGCGAAGAGTTCCTCTACGAGGGCTGCCGGCTGATGCGCGACCGGCTCCTCATGGAGGACGTGTGGGAGGTCATGGGCTGGCCGGTGGAGGAGGTCCGGGAGATCGTCCTCCGCTCGCCGCAGATGCAGGAGTTCCGGAAGATGCTGTTCTCGAAGATCGTGCCCAACGTGAAGCGCCTCGGCCTCCTCTCGCCGTACGTGCGCGAGCGCTTCGCGGAGCTCGGCATCCTCCAGTTCGAGAACGAGGAACCGTCGGCCTGAAAGCGCTCCGGCGGGCCGCTCCATGGGCGGTCACGCTCGCGATCTTCGCCTTCCTCTTCTGGCGCATCCCGCTCGGAAGCGTCGCGGACACGCTCGCCGCGGCGCAGTGGGGGCGCTACCTGCTGCTCATGGTCCCCTACTCCCTCTTCTACTTCCTGGTCGACAGCTTCGTCGTGCAGCAGGCGGTGTCGTGGTTCAACGTGCGCGTCCCCTACCGTGACATCCTGCCCGTGCGCGCCACCACCTACATCCTCTCGCTGCTGAACACGCAGCTCGGCCAGGGCGGGGTCGCGGTCTACCTGCACCGCCGCCACGGCCTCCCCTTCTGGGAGATCACGGGCACGGTGATCTTCATCTCGTTCGTCGAGATCTACCAGCTCGCCTTCTACTCCTTCGTCGGCGCGGCAGCGGGAGGCGAGCTCGGAGGCGTCGCACGCGCCTGGGTGTACGCCGCGCTCGCCGGCTACCTCGCCGTCCACCTCTGGTACTTCTCGCGCCCGCGCGGAGGGTGGCTCGGCAGGGCGCCGCTCCTCACCGCGTTCCGGCGCGCCCGCCCGCGGCACTATCTGCAGCTCCTCCTCTACAAGACGCCGAACCTGCTCGCCGCCGTCACCGTGCACTGGCTCGCGCTCCCGCTCTTCGGCATGCACGTGCCCTTCCTCGTCCTCTTGACCTTCCTGCCGCTCGTCTTCTTCTTCGCGGCGCTGCCGATCGCGGCCGCGCACCTCGGGCCGAGCCAGCTGGCGTGGCGGTATTTCTTCCGCGGCGCGGCGCCCGAGGGCGCGCTGGTCGGCTACAGCCTGGCGGCGCACTTCACCTTCGTCCTGATGAACGCGCTGATCGGGCTCGTCTTCCTCCGCCGCGCGGCGCGGGAGCTCGCCTAGCGTAGCTAGCGGCGTCCGGGGAGGAGGCGCGCGAGCACCGCGGCCAGGTTCACCCCGACGACGATCAGGCTTCCCGTCTCGAGGACGAGGGCGGCGAGATGGCCCGGCACCGCAACCGCGGCCGTGATGGCGCCGGTCAGCGCGTAGTTCAGCACCCCCGCCGCGTGCCCGAGCGGGCTCCGTGCTGCACGTCCTCCGCCGAGCGACGCGAACAGGTAGGCCGCGAAGGCGAGCGCGATGGCGGCCGGAACCGCGGACGGCACGAGGCCGAGCGCGGCGCCCGTGATCGTGCCCGCCAAGACGAAGGCGATGTCGGCGAGGTTGTCGAGCACGGCGCCGTGGCGGGTCGGACCGCCGCCGCGGCGCGCAAGCACGCCGTCGAAGAAATCGGTGGCCGCGGCGACCGCGAACAGCGCCGCGGGCAGCCACCGGCAAGCCGGGCGCAGGAGGGCCCCCGGCAGCAACCCCGCCGCCCCCAGACGGACGACCCCGAGCGCGTCCGCGGCGGCGGGCACCTCTAGGAGGCCGTCCGGGTAATCGTGGCGGCTGCGGCGAACGATCCGGGGGAGCGCGGCGGCAGCCGCGCTGCCAGATGGCTGCTCGCTCCTCCCTCCTGCGGCGACCAACTCCCGGCGCGCGTCCCGCGCACCGCACCTCGTCGGTCGTCGCTGCGCTTGCCGCTCTCGCTCCCCGGCTCGTCCACCATTACCCGGACGGACTCCTAAATCTTCGCTCCCTCGGTCACCCGGATCGGACGGCGCCGGCGGTCGCGGCGCAGGAGGACGTAGAGCGCGCCCGCACCGCCGTCGCAGGGGCGGGCGGTGGTGAAGCCGAGCACGATGCGCGCCGTGCGCCCGCGCGCGAGCCACGACTTGAGCCGCTCCTTCAGCACCGGCGTCTGGTCCTTCGAGTTGTGGCCGCGGCCGTGCACGATGAGCACGCAGCGATGCCCGAGGGCGACCGAGTCCGCGAGGAAGCGGTCCACCGCGACGCGCGCGGTCTCCGACGTCATGCCGTGCAGGTCGAGGTGGTCCTGCCAGGCGAAGTCACCGCGCCGGAGCCGGCGCAGGACGCGCGGGTCGAGCCCCACGATCGCGCCCTCGACGTACTCGCGCGTGTCGGTGATGTCGAAACGGGTGGCGCCGCGGGTCAGGTCGGAGAGTGCGGCGAGCGCCTCCGCCTCCTCACTGACCGGCGTGCGCGCGGCCCCGGCTGGCGCGGGCCCGTCGACCCGCGCGGCGCGCTCGCGCGGCAGCGGGACCACGCCCTCCATCGCGTGCGCGAAGAGGTCCGGCTCCTCGGGGCGCGGCGCGGGACGTGGCGGCGCGGGACGCGGCGGCGCCGGCTTGGGCAGGGCGCGCAGCTGCTTCCCCAGGCCCGCAAAGGGGGTGTTCAGCGCGTTCAGCGCCTGCCGGCCCTGCGCGCGCTCGCCGCTGGTTCCTCGACCGCGCCGCATGGCTGCGTCTACCACAGGCGGCCCGCCGATCGAACCGGCGCTCAGCCTCCGCCGGGGTCGTCCATGAGCGGGTTGCCACGCTCGGCCGCGAGCTGCTCGAGCGCCTTCCAGGCCAGCTTGCTCGGCTTCACGTGCCCGTTCTCCCACCGGCTCACGGTGGAGAAGGTGACACTCAGGGCCTGTGCCAATCCTTCCTGGGTGAGCCCGATGCGCCGGCGCCAGGCGCGGATGATGCGCCCCGCCTCGCGCGGTGGGCCACTCGTCTTCCGTTCGCGGTCAGCGAGCATGATTCCCTTCTAAGGACGGTAGCAACCCAGGTGCCACAGCGCGGCGCCCGTCTCGCCGGCCCATTCGGGCAGCCGAAGCGTCACCGAAGTGCCTGACTGCCCGCTGTGCGACCAAACAATGACGCCCCCTTGCGGTCGTGGGGCGCTGTTGCTAACCGCGACAGGTGCCCACGCCGGAGGCGATCCTGGAGGCGCTCAAGCGCGTCCCCTACCCCGGCTTCACCCGCGACATCGTGTCCTTCGGGATGGTGAAGGATATCGAGGTCTCGTCGGCGGGCGTCACGGTTCATCTCGCGCCGACTACCGCGCAGCGGGACGTCCTCGAGCAGATCGCCGCCTCGGTGCGCGCCACGGTCGAGGCCATGCCGGGCGTCACCGGCCGGGTCGAGATCGTGCAGGCACCGCCGCCCGCACCCGCGCGCCCGCGCGGCCCGCAGCCGATCCCGGGGGTACGGAGCGTGCTCGCGGTCGCGAGCGGCAAGGGTGGGGTCGGCAAATCGACCGTCGCCACCAACCTGGCGCTCGCGCTCGCCACGCTGCGCCCGGCGATCGGCCTCATGGACGCGGACGTGTACGGGCCGAGCGTGCCCCTCATGCTCGGCATCGACGAGCGGGCGCGCACGCGTGAGGACCGCCGCATCATTCCGGTCGAGAAGCACGGCCTCCGCGTCATCTCGATGGGGATGTTCGTCGGCGAGGCGACCCCGGTCATCTGGCGCGGGCCGATGATCACGAAGCTCATCACCGAGTTCCTGCGCAACGTCGAGTGGGGGGAGCTGGACATCCTGGTGCTCGACCTGCCGCCCGGCACGGGCGACGTGCAGCTCACGCTCACGCAGCAGGTGCCGATCACGGGCGGCCTCATCGTGACCACGCCGCAGGACGTGGCGCTCGCCGACGTCCGGCGCGGCATCCAGATGTTCCGCCAGGTGAACGCGCCGGTCCTCGGCCTGATCGAGAACATGAGCTTCCACGTCTGCCCCGGCTGCGGTGAGCGCGCCGAGCTCTTCGGCCACGGCGGCGGCGCCGCCATGGCGCGCGAGGCCGGCATCCCGCTCCTCGGCGAGGTGCCGCTCGTGCGCGCCATCCGCGAGGCGAGCGACCGCGGACTGCCGATCGTGGCCGCCGAGCCCTCGCACCCGCAGAGCCGGGCGTTCCGCGAGATCGCCGAGCGCGTGCTGGTGCGGCTCGCCGAGGCCGAGCGAGTGGCGGGTCCTTAGCTAGGAGGCTGTCCGGGTAACCATGGCGGCTGCGGCGAACGATCCGGGGGAGCGCGGCGGCAGCCGCGCTGCCAGATGGCTGCTCGCTCCTCCCTCCTGCGGCGACCAACTCCCGGCGCGCGTCCCGCGCGCCGCACCTCGTCGGTCGTCGCTGCGCTTGCCGCTCTCGCTCCCCGGCTCGTTCGCCTCGCTCACCATGACTACCCGGACAGACTCCTAGGCGCGGCTCTTCAACCCGCGCAGCAGGACCACGGCGACACCCACCGTGATCGCCGAGTCCGCGACGTTGAAGGCGGGCCAGTGGAGCCCGCCCCAGTGGAGGTCGAGGAAGTCGATCACCTCGCCGTAGCGCAGCCGGCAGACCAGGTTCCCGAGGGCGCCTCCCAGGACGGCGCCGAGCGCGCCCACGAGCCCGCGCTGGTCTGCGGGCGTGCGGCGCACGAGCGAGAAGAGCGCGGCCACCGCCGCGATCGTCACCACGAAGAAGAGCGGCAGGCGAATGCCGGGCGGCGCCGCGGCGAGCACGCCGAAGGCCGCGCCCGTGTTGCGCACGTAGGTGAGCGCGAAGAAGGGCAGCAGGTCGATCGTCTCGTGCAGCACCATGGCCCGCTCGACGACGAGCTTGCTCGCCTGATCGGCGACCAGCACGAGCGCGGCCACCAGCACCGCCAGGTGGAGGCGGCGATCGGCGAGCGGGCTCACGCGACCACGCCGGCGCAGCGCTCGCAGAGGTCGGGATGGCGTGGGTCCTGGCCGAGGGCGCGGATGTTCCAGCAGCGCGGGCACTTCTCGCCCGGCGCGCGCTCGACGCGCACGCGCAGCCCGGGCACGAGCGGGCTCTCGGGCGCGCCGTCCGCGCCGCCGAGCGCCACGTCCGCGACCAGGAAGAGCGACGGCAGCTCATCCGCCCGCTCCGCGAGCAGCCGGCCGAGGCCGTCGGCCGACGCCGTCGCGAGCGCCACGCGCGCCTCGGACGACTGCCTGACGAGCCCCGCCTGGCGCGCCTCCTCGATCGCCTTGCTGACCGCGCCGCGCACCGTGAGGAGCCGCTCGAAGCGCGCCGCGACCTCGGGCACCCGCCACGCCGCCGGCGGCGGCCCGAGCCCGGCGAGAAAGACGCTCTCGGGCCGACCGGCGCCGGGCACGAAGCGCCACACGTCTTCGGCGGTGAACGACAGCACGGGCGCCATCAAGCGCACCAGCAGGTCGAGGATCGCGTGCAGCACGGTCTGTGTCGCGCGCCGCTCGGGTCCGTCGGCACGCTCGCAGTAGAGCCGGTCCTTGCGCACGTCGAGGTAGAAGGCGCTCAGGTCGACGCTGCAGAAGTTGTTGAGGGCGTGGAAGACCTGGTGGAACTCGAAGTCCTCGTAGCCCGCCAGGCAGCGCTCGGCGAGCGCGTGCGTCTGGTGGAGCGCCCAGCGCTCCAGCTCGGGCAGGCGCTCGACCGCCACCGCGTCGCGCGCCGGATCGAAGTCGTAGAGGTTCCCCAGGAGGAAGCGTGCCGTGTTGCGCACGCGCCGGTAGGCCTCGACGAAGCCGTTCAGGATCTCCTCCGAGATGCGCATCTCCTCGCGGTAGTCGGTGGCCGCGACCCACAGGCGCAGGAGCTCGGCGCCGTGGCGCTTCAGGATCTCCTCCGGCGCGATCACGTTGCCGAGCGACTTGGACATCTTGCGGCCGCCGCCGTCGACGAAGAAGCCGTGCGTGATGACGATGTCGTAGGGGGCACGGCTCGCGACCGCGACGCCGGTGAGCAGCGCGCTGTGGAACCAGCCGCGGTGCTGGTCGCTGCCCTCGAGGTAGAGGTCGGCGCGGCCGCCCAGCTCGGGCCGGCGCTCGACCACCGCCTTCCAGCTCACCCCCGAGTCGAACCACACGTCCAGGATGTCGGTCTCGGGACGGAACGCCGCGCCGCCGCAGCGGGGGCAGCTCATACCGGGCGGCACCAGCTCGCCGACCGGGCGGCGGAACCACGCGTCCGCACCCTCGCGCTCGAAGACGGCGGCCACGTGCGCGCAGAGCGCCTCGCTGGCGATCGCCTCGCCGCACGCCTCGCAGTAGACCGCGACCACCGGCACGCCCCAGTCGCGCTGGCGCGAGATGCACCAGTCGGGCCGCGTGGCGATCATGTTGCCGATCCGCTCGCGGCCCCAGCCCGGGATCCAGCGCACCCGCTCGATCTCGGCGAGCGCGCGCCGGCGGAGCTCGCCGCGCTCCATGCCGATGAACCACTGCTCGGTGGCGCGGAACACGACCGGGTTCTTGCAGCGCCAGCAGTGCGGATAGCTGTGGGCGACGGTCACCGCGGCCAGGAGCGCGCCCTGCGCGCGCAGGTGCTCGACGATGTGCGGGTTCGCCTCCCACACGCTCCTCCCGGCCCACTCCGGCACCTCGGCCGTGAACCGCCCGCGCGCGTCCACCGGCGCCAGCACCTCGAGGCCGTAGCGCAGCCCGGTCTCGTAGTCCTCCTGCCCGTGCCCGGGCGCGGTGTGCACGAGCCCGGTGCCGGTCTCGAGGGTCACGTAGTCGGCGAGCACGATGGGGACGATGCGGTCGATCCACGGGTGCCGGCAGCGGCCGCCCTCCAGCTCGGCGCCGCGGAAGCGCGCGAGCACGCGTGCCGCGCCGAGCGGGCGCTCGAGCGCGGGCACGAGCGCGGCGGCCACGACCAGCGTCCGCTCGCCGAACGCGGCCGCCACGTACTCGTGCTCCGGATGCACGGCGACCGCGAGGCTCGCGGGCAGCGTCCACGGCGTCGTCGTCCAGATGGCGGCCGCGGGCGCCACCACACCCCGGAGCGCCGCGGGCAGCGGCTCGACGAACGGGTAGGCCACGTAGACCGAGGGCGATTCGTCGTCCCGGTACTCGACCTCGGCCTCGGCCAGCGCGGTCGCGCACGATGGGCACCAGAGGACGGGCTTCTTGCCGCGGTAGACGAGCCCCTCGGCGATCGAGCGCCCGAGCGCGCGCACCTCCTCCGCCGCGTAGGAGGGGTCCATCGTCAAGTAGGGATGCTCCCAGTCGCCGAGCACGCCGAGGCGGCGGAACTCCTCGCGCTGGATGGCGACGAAGCGGTCGGCGTAGGCGCGGCAGCGCGCCCGCACCTCGGTCTTGGGGAGGGCCTCCTTCTGCGCGCGCCCGAGCTCCTTCTCGACGTTCAGCTCGATCGGGAGGCCGTGGCAGTCCCAGCCCGGCACGTACGGCGCGAGGCGCCCCGTCATCGCGCGGTGCTTCACGATGATGTCCTTCAGCACCTTGTTGAGCGCCGTCCCGAGGTGGATGTGGCCGTTGGCGTAGGGCGGCCCGTCGTGCAGGACGAAGCGCGGCTTGCCGGCATTGGCCGCGAGCAGACGCTCGTAGACGCGCGTCTCCGTCCAGCGCCGCACCATCTCCGGCTCCCGCTGGGCGAGGTTCGCCTTCATGGGGAACTCGGTGCGCGGCAGGTTGAGCGTCGCCTTGTAGTCCATCGGAGCGCCGGCCACGCTACCTAGCAGCGGGCCTCCGGGCTTTCAAAGGGATGCGCGCGGCGCGAACGCCTCGAGGGCCCGCTCGACCGCCGCCGCGCGCGGCTCGCCGACCGGGTTCGGGAACACGATCGTCAAGCTCGCGCCCGCCATGCGGTAGGCGGCGAGCCGCGCGCGGCAGTGCGCGGCGTCGCCCGCGAGCGTCACCGCGTCGGCCATCGCGTCGCTCACCGCCGCCTCGGCGCGAGCCACCTCGCGCGTCCGCCACGCGGCGCGCACCGCGTCCACCTCCGAACGGAAGCCGCTCGCGGCCAGCATGTTGCCGTAGAAGGGCAGGTTCGCGTAGCGCGCGAGCATGCGCTTCGCCTCGTGGAGCGCCGCCGCCCGGTCGTCGGCGAGGTAGCAGGTGATGAAGTGGCAGACCCGGAGCGTCTCGGGGTCACGCCCGGCGCGGGCGGCGCCGCGGCCGAGCGCGGCCAGCGCGCGCGGGTAGCGCGCGAGCGGGAAGAGATTGAAGATCGGCCCGTCGGTCAGCTCGCCCGCGAGCTCGATCATGCGCTCGGCGAGGGCGGCGGCGAGGACCGTCGGCTGGATCGCCGGCCGCGGCTGGTGCGGTCCGCGGGTCCACGCGCTGCGCAGCGTGCCGATCACCGCGCGCATCTTCCCGAGCGGGTCCCCCATGTCGATGCCGAGCGGCTCGTTGACGGCGCGGTGCCCGACGCCGAGACCGAGGAGCAGGCGGCCGCCCGAGAACTCCTGCACCGCGGCGGCCTGCTCGGCGAGCAGCGTCGGCTGGCGGAGGTAGACGTTGGTGATCGCCGTGCCGACGCGCAGGTGGTCGGTGGCGAGCGCCACCGCCTCGGCATAGGCGAGCGAGTCGCCGTACGACTCCGAGATGAAGACGGCCTCGAAGCCGAGGGCCTCCGCCCGCTCGGACCACGCGACGACGTCGCGCGGCGAGGCGTCACGGAGGGGCATCAGGCCGAGCGCGATGCGGTCCATCACCGAGTAGTAGCCCGGCGCCCGCCGTTGCGGCAACGCCCGGCCTCGACTACACCGGGAGCATGGCCAGGCGGATGCTCCTCCACTTCCAGAAGGGCGGCTTCCCTGCCTACGAGGAGGCGGACGAGCAGGGCATGCCCCAGCCCTGCGCGCTCGGCATCCCCTGGGTCAACCCGGACACGCAGCGGACGCTCGCCAGGCTCCGCATCCCCCGCACCGACCCCTGGGGCCGGCCGCTGCCCGAGCCCGACGTCTCCTGCTCACGGTAGCCGGCGCCGCGGCGCGCGCGCACGCGGAGCCTCCGGCTCGAGAACGACGCCCGCCGCGCCCCGCCACTGCTTGCGCACCCCGAAGAAGTAGCAGCAGAGGTCGCTCTCCAGGTCGTTGTGGAAGGTCCGCTGGCGCCCGTCGGCGAACATGACGCGTACGAGGCACGTGCCGCCCTCGAGGACCGAGGTCATCTCCTCGACCACGGCACCCTCGCCCCACTCCTCGTGGTCGGTGTGGAAGACGCGGTCGCCGAGACGGAGGTAGAGGCGCGGCGGCATCGGCTGAGTGTAGCTGGTCCGGCGCGGCCCGTGCCAGACGGGTGTACCAGGCCCCTCGCCCGCTAGCACGGCCAGCGACTCGAACCCAGGTAGGAGACTCGATCACCCCCCCCTTTTTTTTCGCAGCGCTCACCGATCGCGTCACGGAGAGGTGATCTCGGCGACTCCTCCCCTCTGCTATGCATGCCCTCCATGAAGGCACACGTGTCGACCTTCGCACTCGCGCTCGGCCTGGTCGTCGCGCCGGCGGCGCGCGGCGCCGGCGGCTTCGGCGCCCCCGTGGTCGTCACCGGCCTCGATCTGGGCGAGCCCGGCATCGACGTCGCCTCCGACGGGACGATCTACGTCAACGCGCCCGCCGGGCTGCTCTCGAACCTGCCCGGCTCGCCGAGCTTCGTGTT
>Ga0209057_1000492_pt1 | contig 35518 bp, 37 predicted proteins | sample GraSoiAngelo_146_FD_185903 | JGI IMG/M metagenome (GOLD analysis project Ga0209057, IMG submission 185903) | Grasslands soil microbial communities from the Angelo Coastal Reserve, California, USA - 14_1009_05_30cm (SPAdes) (version 2) | ecosystem: Environmental > Terrestrial > Soil > Grasslands ... | reverse complement strand
GGGGTGGGGGCGAATCCTTCTGGTCGAAGGTGAAACGCGGACTCACTGGCGGCGCGTGAAGCGTGCGGCGCTCCCAGCGGCGTTCTACGCGCGACCGACATCCGTGGTCGCGCGTAGGCTTTTGGGCCAGATCCTGATCAGCGACGTCAACGGGCGGCGCGTCGCGGGTCGCATTGTCGAGACAGAGGCATACGTCGGCCCCGATGACCCCGCCTGCCACGGGTACCGGGCACGCCGCACCCGCCGCAACGCCAGCCTGTTCGGGCCGCCCGGCACCGCGTACGTCTATTTCACATACGGCATGCACTGGTGTCTGAACGCGGTGACCGAAGCCGTCGGGTTTCCCGCCGCCGTCCTGCTGCGCGCGCTGGAGCCGCTCACCGGATTCGCGACGATGCGCCGCCGGCGCGGTGACGTCCCCGATCGAGCGCTGTGCTCCGGGCCGGCCAAGCTGTGCGAGGCGTTGGGCGTGACCGGGCGGCTGGACGGTACCTCGCTGCAGCGCGGCGTGCTCCGCATCGTCCGCGACCCCTCGCGGCAGCGACGCAACATCATCGTGACACCCCGCGTCGGGATCTCGCGGGCCGCGGATTGGCCGCTGCGGTTCCTGATCGCAGGCTCGCCATGGGTCTCTCGCTAGGGCTCCTGCTCGTGCTGCAACAACCGATCATCCTCGACGGCCACATCGACACCCCGCAGCGGATGCTCGACATGAAGACCGACATCTCGGCTCGGCTGCCGGACGGCCACGTCGACATCCCGCGGATGCAGGAGGGTGGCCTCTCGGCGGCCTTCTTCTCGATCTGGGTCGATGCGCGCTACGGGCCGGGGTCCGCGTTCAAGCGGGCGCTGGCCCTGATGACGCGGTCCACGCGCTGGTGGACACGCAACCGCTGGCGGAGCTCGCGACCAACGCGGACGAGGTGCGAGGCGCCGTGAAGCGGGGCCACGTGGCCGTGCTCCTGGGCGTGGAAGGGGGGCACGCGATCGAGAACTCGCTCGAGAAGCTCGACTCCCTGTACGGGCGGGGCGTGCGCTACATGACGCTCACGTGGAACAACGGTAACGACTGGGCTGGCTCATCGACCGACGAGCTGCGTCACGGTGGCCTGACCGACTTGGGCAAGCGCGTGGTGCGCCGCATGAACGAGCTGGGCATGCTGGTGGACCTGTCCCACGTCTCCGACTCGACCTTCTGCTGCCGGCGCCTATGAAGGACGCGACGTCGCTGCCCCTCGTGGTCGCGAGCCTGAGGGCGCGCGGCTACGCGGACGGCGACGTCCGGAAGATCCTCGGCGAGAACTTTCTGCGCCTGCTCAGTGCCCTTCGCTGACTCCTTCCTTGGCAGTCCCCATGCTGTAGCGGATGCCGCCCTGGAACGTGTGAGTCGTGCCCTGTAGCAGGAAGCCCCGCGCCGACGAGGTCAGGATGTAGTGGCCGTACAGCGCGAGCCGCCCCTGCTTGATGTCGATCCCACCCATCCACCAGAAGAACGCCTTGCTCGCCGCAGCGTCTGCCTCGTCCTGCAGCTGGGTGAACTGCGACAGCGTCGTGCAGCTGGAGCAGGTTACCTGCGGATTCAGTAGCTGCATCAGGGCGAACCCGCCGCCGCCGAACGGCTCGACCCGTTTCTGTGCGGGGAAGGCGAGCACCCCCACCATGATGCGGCGCATGTCGTGAAACGCCACGTTGCCCGGCTCGATCGTCCCATCGGGCTCGACGATGGTTGTGTGCCGGTCCGAAAGGAAGAACGACTGCTCGTAGGCGACGTACAGCGCCGTCCGCTTACCAGTCACCAGCCAATGCCCGCCGAATGTCGGCTCGAAGGCGTAGCTGTCGAAGTTGGTCTTGAAGACAAACAGGCCGCCCTGCGCGCCCCAATACCACTTGTGGTTCCAGTCGCTGGGCCGCTGCTCGTACGTCGGGCCGCCGCGCGGCCGCACCGGCCGGGCCGGCTCGGGGACCTTGCCGCCCGCCGCGAGGATGGAGTCGCGCTTCTCCTTCGGGATCGGAGCCGGAGCCGGGGCCTCTTCGTGCGCACCGCCCCCACCCAGGAAGAACGAGAGGCCGGCGGAGCCGGTCACGTTACCGACCCAAGTCGAGGTCAGGCAGCAGCTCTTGGGCGCGTAGTAGGCGCGCGCCTCGAGGCGCAGCGCCAGCCGGTCGGTGAGGAACAACCGGTCCCCCAAGGCGCCGTGTGCCGCGTGCAAGGCAAAGTTGTAGGGCGGATTCACTCCCATGTCGATCCGGGAATATCCCGCCAGCACGTAGAGGACATTCCGCTCGCCGCCGGAGTTGATCACGAGGCTCGCACTGGCTTCCCGCACCTGCGTGTGCGGCCCGCCCGCCTTCGGGAACGGGTAGGCGAGGTTGCCGTCCACCTCGAGTCCCAGATAGTCGTTGAAGTAGAAGGCCAGTCGGCCGCCGCCGCCAAGCTGGTTGTCGAGCTGAAAATTCTTGTCATAGCGGTTGTAGCTGCCGAACCCGCTGATCTCGAGCTGGTGGGCATGCTGGGCGGCGAGCGAAGCGGCCCCCGCCACCAGCAGCACCCCAATGACACTGACTACCCGCATGGGACGACTCCTCGGTATCGAGCCAGGTCCGAAAAATGCCCCCCAAAATAGGGACTTCGGTCGGAAAACGCGATACCCCTTCGCTTTAAGCCTCGAAACCTTGAAAGTACTTGAGGGGCTGGGCAGGAACGCGCGCCCCAAAACCCGAACAAATGCCGAAAAGCGAGGGGTCAGATCAGGCCGAGGCGGCCGCCCACCCGCTTGAAGGCTTGGAGGGCGAAGTCGAGGTCCGCCTGTGTGTGGGCGGCTGATAGCTGGCAGCGGACCCGGGCGTGACCTTGGGGCACGACAGGGTAGCCGAAGCCGGTGACGAACACGCCCTCCTCGAGCAGCAGCTCACTCATCCGGATCGCCTTGGCCGTTTCGCCCAGGATCACAGGCACGATGGGCGTTTCGCCGGGAAGCGGCTGGAATCCGAGCCCCGCCAGTTGCCCCCGGAAGTAGCGCGCGTTCTCGTGCAGGCGCTGTACCAACTCGGGGTGACGCTCGAGGTGGCGCACCGCCGCGAGGGCGCTCCCTGCCACCGTGGGCGGCAGCGCGTTGCTGAACAGCTGCGGGCGCGAGCGCTGGGTGAGGTAGTCGCTCAGGGGCGCGGGGCCGGCGGTGAAGCCACCCGCGGCCCCCCCCAGCGCCTTGCCGAGGGTCGAGGTGATCACGTCTATCTCGCCCAGCATGCCGTGGTGCTCGGCTGTGCCGCGCCCCGTCCTGCCGAGCACCCCGGTCGCGTGAGAGTCGTCGACCGCGACGACGGCGTCGTACTTCCGCGCCAACGTCACGATGTCGGGAAGCTTCGCGATATCGCCTTCCATCGAGAAGATGCCGTCGCTGAAGATGAGCCGCAGCCGCGCGTCCCCCGCCGCCTTGAGCTTGTCCTCGAGGTCTGCCATGTCGGAGTGTCGGTAGACCGCTGTCCGGCACTTGGCGATGGTCTTCGCCAGGCGAATCGAGTCGATGATCGAGGCGTGATTCAGCTGGTCCGAGATGACGATGTCCTGCTCCCCCAGCAACGTGGGGCAGAGACCTTCGTTCGCGTTCCAGCAACTGCCGTACGTGAGTGAGGACTCACATCCGACGAATTGGGCGAGCGCCGCCTCCAGCTCACGGTGGATTGTGAAGGTGCCGCAGATGAAACGCACCGAGCCCGTCCCGGCGCCGAACTGCTCGAGTGCGCGCTGTCCGGCAGCCACGACCTCGGGTTCGTTACATAGGCCCAGGTAGTTATTGGACGAGAGAATCACGACCTCGCCGTGCCCTTGCATCTTGACCCGTGCGGCTTGCGGCGACTCCAGGTAGTTGAGGCGCTTGTAGACGCCGTCGCGCTTGAACTGGTCGAGCTCGGCTTGGAGCCGGGTTCCGAACGTCATGCGATCTCCAAGATGATCTTGCCGGCGTCGCCCGAGCGGATCGCGGCCAGCGCCTCGTCGAACCGGGCCAAGGGGAACTGGTGCGTGATGACGGGGCGGGGGTCGAGCAGGCCGGTGGTGAGGTAGCGCCGCATCTGATGCCACGTCTCGTACATCTTGCGGCCGATGACGCCGTGCACGGTGATTCCCTTGAAGATGATCTCGCTGGCGAAGTCGACTGGGACCTCGCCCTTGGGGATGCCCAGCAGCTGCACCCGACCGCCCAGCCGGACCGCCGCGAACGCCTGGTGCAGGGCCGACGGGACGCCCGACATCTCGCACACGACGTCGGCTCCTTCGCCTCCGGTCTCCTCCATCACCGTACGGACGACGTCGTCGTGCGCGGCGTTGATGGTGACGTGCGCGCCCATCTGGCGCGCGAGCGCGAGGCGCGTCGGGTTCACGTCCGACGCGATCACCTTCGCCGCTCCCGCGGCGCGGGCGATGCCGACCGCGAAGCAGCCGATCGGGCCGCACCCCACGATGAAAACGGTGCTGCCGGGAATGTCCGCGGTCAGCACCGCGTGGAACGCGTTACCGATCGGGTCCATGACGGCCCCGACGGTGGTCGGGATGCCGTTCAAGGGCAGCACATTGGTCGCGGGCATCGCGATGTACTCGGCGAACGCTCCATCGCGGTCCACGCCGATGATGCGGGTGTTGCGACAGATGTGACCGTTGCCGGTGCGGCATTGCATGCAGTGCCCGCACACGATGTGCCCTTCGGCGGTGACGAGCTGCCCCGCCTTCAGCTCGGCCACGCCGTCGCCCACGGCGACGATCTCGCCCGCGAACTCGTGGCCGATCACGAGCGGCGGCCGAAGGCGTCCTTGCGCCCAGGCGTCCCAGTCGGCGATGTGCAGGTCGGTGCCGCACACGCCGGCGTGGCGGACGGCGATGAGCACCTCGCCCGGCCCGGCGGTCGGTTTCGGCACGGTCGTCACCTTCAGACCGGGGGCGCGCTTCTCCTTTACGATCGCGTGCATGTGAGCTCAGGATGGGGACCCCGGGCCACCGGCCCGGAGTCAGCCGGGCGAACCCACCTCGGGGCGGCTGACCCCGGGGCGATGCCCCGGGGTCCCCGGGAGCGGTCGGCTGGATGTGTCAGAAGATCGATCGCGTAAACCCGCCGTCCACCTGCAACACGGCGCCGGTAATATAACTGGCCCGATCGGACGCCAGAAACGCGACCGCGGCCGCGAGCTCGTCGGCGCGTCCCATGCGTCCGAGCGGGATCGTCGCCACCATGTCGCGCATCACCTCCTGCGCAGCCCGGCGCTCCCGCTTGGCGCGCGTCTCGGTGAGCTCGGTGATCCGCTCGGTGGCGATGAAGCCCGGGCATACGACGTTGACCGTGATGCCGTCGGGCGCGACCTCATCGGCAAGCGCCTTGGCGAAACCGAGCACGCCCGCGCGCGCGGTGGTGGAGAGGATCAAGCCGGGGAGCGGCTGCTTCGCGGCGACCGAAGCGAGGCACACGATCCGCCCCCATTGCAGCTTTCGCATGATCGGCACGGCGGCGCGCGCCAGGTGCACGGCGGAGAGCAGGTTCAGCTCGACGGCCCGGTGGAACGCTTCGCCGGTTTGCTGGCTGAACGGCGCCGCCGGCGGGCCGCTGGCGTTGCAGAACAACACGTCGAGCCGGCCCAGCTCGTGCAGCACCCGCTCCACCAACCCTTCCGCCTGGGCGGGTACCCCGACGTCCGCGACGAACGCGGTCACGCTCTGCCCCGTCTCGGCGCAAAGCTGCTCGGCCGCGCGCTGGACCGCGTCGTCGTGACGGCCGTTCACCGCCACGCGGGCGCCTTCCTGCGCCAGGGCCTTGGCCACGGCGCGGCCCAGGCCCTTGGTGCTGCCGCACACGAGGGCGACTCGACCGGCCAACCCCAGATCCATGGGGCGGGAATTTACGGGAGAGGCGCTGCCCTGGTTAGAAGCTCAGCCCACTACGGCGACGTGTGCCGCTTCGATCCGCACCGCGCAGCACTTGAGCTCGGCCATCTTCGCGTACGGATCGAGCGCCGGGTTGGTGAGCAGGTTGGCGGCCGCCTCGCGGAAGTGGAATGGCACGAACACCTGACCGCGCGCCACCCGGTCGGAGAGGCGGCACGAGATGACCAGGGAGTTGCGCCGGGACGTGACGCGCGCCAGATCGCCCTCGTCGAGCCCGAGCGCGGCGGCGTCGGCGGGGTGGATCTCCATGATCGGCGTCGGCTCGCGCTGGTCCAGCCCCGTCGCCCGGCGGGTCATCGTGCCGGTGTGCCAGTGGTACAGCAGCCGGCCCGTGTTCATCACGAACGGGTACAGGTCGTCCGGCAGCTCCACCGGCGGCGCGTACTCGACGGGGACGAAGGTCGCCTTGCCGTCCTCCGTGGGGAACCGGTCGTCGAACAGGAAGGCCGTCCCCGGGTGCTCCGGCATCGGCACGGGATACTGCAACCCCGCGCCTTGGAGCCGCTCGTAGGTCGCGCCCGCCCACGACGGCGTCACGCGTGCGATCTCCGCCATGACCGCCTGTGCGCTCTCGAAAGAGGTCTTGAGCCCCAACCGTTCCGACAGCTCGATCAGGATGCGCAGGTCGTGACGCGCGTCCCCCGGCGGGTCCACGGCCTGCTGAGCCAGCTGGATGCGCCGCTCGGTGTTGACGAAGCTGCCGGTCTTCTCGGCGAAGCTCGAGCCGGGGAGTACCACGTCGGCGTAGCGCGCGGTCTCGGTCAGGAAGAGGTCGTGCACCGCGAGGAACTCGAGCTCCCGGAACCAGTGCTCGGCGTGGGCAATGTCGGGGTCGGAGATGATCGGGTTCTCCCCCATGATGTACATCCCGCGGACGCCGCTCTCTTCCTTGACGATCTCGGTCACCATGAGCCCCTCCTTGAGCGAGAGGGACTCGGGTGCCACGCCCCAGACGTGCGCGTACTCCGCCCGGTTCTTGGGATCCGTCACCGAGCGATAGTCGGTGTAGACGAACGGGATCGCGCCGACGTCGGACGCGCCCTGCACGTTGTTCTGGCCCCGCACCGGCATCATCGCGGCGCCCCAGCGGCCGATCATGCCGCACGCCAGCATGAGGTTGAGGAGCGACGCGACCAGGTCGGTGCCATTGGCGTGCTGCGTGAGCCCCATCGCCCAGAGCGTGCTGGTGTTCGGGCCCTTTGCGTAAATCTCCGCCGCGCGAGCGATCAGGTCGGCCGGAACCCCGGTGATCTTCGCGGCGACCTCCGGCGTCAGCGCTTGGACGGACTGCCGCAGCTTGGTGAAGTCCTTCGTCCGGTCGGCGATGAACCGCTTGGCTTCGAGCCCCCGGGCGAGGATGTGGTTGAGCATGGCGCTGAACAGCGCGACGTCGGTGCCCGGCTGCATCTGGAGGTGGATGTCGGCCCGCCCGGCGAGCTCGGTGCGACGCGGGTCGGCGACCACGAGGGTAGCGCCGCGCTCGTGCGCGCGCTTGATCGCCGCGCCGAACACCGGGTGCGACTCCGTCGTGTTGGCGCCCGCAATGAAGATCACGTCCGCGGCGTGCTCCACTTCGCGCATCGAGCCCGACGCCGCCGAGGTGTGCAGCGCCCGTTGCATCGCCGCGACCGAAGTGGAGTGACACAGACGTGTGCAATGGTCGATGTTGTTGGTCCCGAGCGCCGCGCGGAACAGCCGCATCAGGAGATAATTCTCTTCGTTCGAGCACTTGGCCGATGAGAAGCAGGCGAGCGCGTCACCGCCGTGCGCGCGCTTGAGGCGCAGCAGCTCCTGTGCGGTGAGCTCCATCGCCTCGTCCCACGTCGCCTCGCGGAACGGCTCGTACCACGCAGGCGGCGTCGCCACGCGATCGCGGATGTCCAGGTCGATCCGTTCGAGCAGCGACATTTCGCGCAGCGACTTGCCGGCCGAGCGCGGCGGGCCCGCCGGCTTGGCGTTCTGGCCCTCGCCCTCGATCGTCTGCCACGGTCCGCCGCGGCGGTCCACGCCGGTGGGCCCGCGCCACACCCAGCGGCCGCCCTCCTTCACCCACGCCTTGCGAATCAGCGGCTTGGTCAGGCGGTCGCGGTGTTGCGGGAAGTCGTAGCCAAACCGGCCCTTCACGCAGGTCGAGCCCTGGTTGGGTGTGTCGAGCTCGATGTCGGGAGAAGTGACGCGCAGCACCTTGTTGTCGGCGACGTGCAGGTCCACCTGACAGCCCACACCGCAGTAGGGGCACACCGACCGCACGACCTTGTCTGGGTGGCGGATCTGTGCCGGGGCGAAGCGCTGCCGCGGCATCACTTCGAAGATCGCGCCGGTGGGGCAGACCCGGACGCACTCGCCGCACCAGGTGCACCCCGCCTTGTCGGGGTCGCCGTCGGCCCCGACGATGATCTCGGTGTGCTCACCGCGCTGGCCGACGTCGAGGACTCCCACGACCTGAATGTCCTCGCACGCCCGCACGCAGCGCGTGCACAGGATGCAGGTGCTCATGTCGTGGCGGATCATCGAGTCGCCCGGGCGCTCGTCGCCGTGGCGGAGCGGGAGGTCGCGCTGCGCCGGCGGCGTCGGCACGACGCCATACCGCACCACGTACTGCTCGAATTCGTTGCGCGGCCGGGCGCGGCCGCCGTTCAGCAGATGGTCTCCGGGGTAGCGCTCGAGTAGCAGGCGGAGCACGCCCTTGCGGTTCTCCACTGCGGCGTGGGATTCCGTTTGGACCACCATCCCGCCCGCGACCTTGGTGGCGCAGGCTGGCAGCAGCTTGGCCTGTCCCTCGACCGACACCAGGCAGATCCGGCAGTTGCCTACGATAGGGAGCTTCGGATACCAGCACAGCGTGGGGATGTCGGCTATTCCGCCGGCGCGGGCGGCGTCGAGGATCGTCTGGTCGGGCTGAGCGGTGACGGTGCGACCGTTGATGGTGAGGGTGAGAGTGGGGGTGGAGGCAGCCATAGGATGAAGCTTAACCCGCACGCCCCGGTCGGCAACCCTAAGTGCTTGCCGCACCGCACCGTATGAGGCTGCCGCAGCGCGAAGACCGGCGCTGGACCGGCCCTTCGTTTTACTTAGGCGTCAATGTGCTCGGGCAAGTGGCGGTGCGTGTGATCGTCCGCCCCGCCCTCGTCGGTGAACCAGCAGTACGCCCAAATCTTCGCGGGGCGGAGCATTTGCCGGCCCACCCGTAGGATGATGCCGATCGGCTCGTCGTCAAGGACTAGGGGGAGGCTTGTCATGGTCGTCGTCCGTCATCCGTAGTCAGTTATCCGCCCCCCAAGCAAGCCGCCTGCCGTCGGCGCTGGCGGGTTAGTGATTGACGGACAACGGATTACGGATGACGAGCAGAGGGGCAGTGCGGCAGAGTGGTCAGTCCGACACGTTCACTGCCGTGTCCACCTGACGCTCGGGTTTAGTCGCGGTGAAGCCGGCCCCCGCCTTGGTGCGGCGGCGGCGAGCGATATGCCACCCGCCGTACTGGGCCTGGAGCGCTTCCGGAGCGAGCGGGATCACTTCTCGGGCGGTGGCGCTCGCGAGTACGACGTGCACGCCACCCGGTGGCGTGCGGGTCTTCAAGTCGGCGATGACGGCGTTCCGGTCGCGGGCCCGGGCCGGGGCGAGCGCGGCCGGGTCCAGGACCACGAGGCTCGGCGCTACGTCGGGCAGCCAGCTGCCCCAGTTGATCACCAGTGCGTGGAACCGGCCGGCCAGCTGCTCGGTGACGGCGCGGCCCTCGGCGGCCTCGATGGCGCCGAGGTCCTGATCGAGCAGGAACACTTCGGCGTCGTGAGCCGCGAGGTACAACGCCGCAGGGAGCGCCGCGGCGCCCATGACCAGCGCGACGTCGCCCGGCTCGAGGCGCGACGCGCAGCGAACCAGCGGGCCATCCGGCTCGAGGCCCCAGTGGGTCGGCTCGCGTTGGGCGGCGCGCAGCGCGCGGTGCTTCAGGCGCCAGCGGGGAAACGCCGGCAGCCGCAGCCGCCGCGCGATGATCCGGTCCACGTGCTCGAGCAGTAACACCTCCGTCAGGAGGTACTGGCCGGCCGAGCTCTCCTCCAGCTCGCGCACCGCCTCGTCCCCGATCTCGAGCAGCTCCTCGCGCGACAGCGTGTTCTTGTACTCCTCGATGCGCTGCAGCAGGAACTCTTGGTACTCCTGCTTCAGCGAGCGGGGCGGCCGGCGGGCGATGCGGGACTGCTGCGCTTGGTTGAGTGCGTTCAGCATGGCTCGACGTGCACCGTTACCTCGTGGAGTTGGAGGTCCCGTTTGAGCCGCTCCTCCACCTGATCCGCGATCGCGTGCGCGGCGGCGACGTCGGCCTCGCGGTCGACGCCGATCGTCACCTCGGCGTAGCGCAGGTCCGACGGCCCGCGCGACCGGATGCCGTAGGCGCTCTTCACGCCGGGGACGCGCTCGGCGGTTTTCTGGATCTCGTGCGTCGGCAGGGCGCGCTGGTCGACGAGCACCGGGACGGTTCGCACCAGGATGCGATAGGCCACGAGCACGATCAACAGCGCGACCACGATGGCGACGGCGGGGTCGGCCCACCACCACCCCTGGCGCGCGAACAGCACGCCGGTCAAGACGCCCACGGTGATGAGCGCGTCCACGCGGGTGTGCGCCGCGTCCGCGACGAGCAACTCGCTCCTGAGCTCGCGGCCGCGCCGGTTCTCGTACCATGCGATCACGACGTTGACGCCCAGCGTGAGCACCAGCACCACGAGCTGGAAGTCGGTGACGCCGACCGGGTGCGGCCCCTGCAGCAGCTCGTTCACCGCTCCACGGATCAGCTCGAAGCAGGTGATCGAGAGGAAGCCCACGATCCCCAGGGCCCCGAGCGTCTCGAACTTGCCGTGTCCATAGGGATGGTCCTCGTCGGGCTCCTTCGCCGCCACCCGCACAACGATGAGGGCGAGGACGTTGTTCAGCGCGTCCACCGACGAGTCGAGGGCGCTGCCGAGGATGGCGAGCGACCCGGACTTCAAGCCCACGAAAGACTTGGCCCCCACGACGATCAGGTTGGCGACGAGGAGGCCCAGGAACACGCGGCGGACGAGGGCGGTCTCGGGGCGCCCCTCCCCTCCGGGCCGGGCAAGCGGCATGGGATGCAAGCTTGTAAGTGGGGCCGTTTTAGTCAACGGCCCGGAGCAGCATTCCCTTGAGATACCCGGTCTCCGGGACGTTGAGGAGCTCGGGGTGGTCCCGCCCGGCGCCCGTGAGCGCGAGCAGCTCGAGCCGCCGTCCTGCGTCCCGGGCGGCGGCGGCGAGCATCTCCGCAAACACCGAACGGTTGACGTGGTACGAGCAGGAGCAGGTGAAAAGCACTCCCCCGGGGGCGAGTAGACGCATGGCGCGGAGATTGATCTCCTTGTAGCCGGCGAGTGCGCGGGGCACGCTCTGTTTGGTTTTCGCGAAGGCGGGCGGATCGAGCACGATGGTATCGAAGCTCTCATCCCGTTGGTCGAGCTCCCGCAACAGGTCGAACGCGTTGGCCTCACGCCACGTGATGTTGGTGAGCCCGTTGAGGGCCGCGTTCTCGGCGCCGCGCGCCAGCGCCTCCCCGCTGGAATCGACCGCCGTCACGGCGGCGGCGCGGCGGGCCAGGTGCAGCGCGAACGAGCCGTGGTAGGTGAACAGGTCGAGCGCCCGGCCCGGGCCGGCGTACGCCGCGACCAGCGCCCGGTTTTCCCGCTGGTCGAGGAACGCTCCCGTCTTCTGGCCGGCCCGCGGGGCGGCGAGGTAGCGGATGCCGTGCTCCTCGGCGGCCACCGTCTCCGGCACCGTGCCGAACACGGGCACGACTTCGAGCGGCAGTCCTTCGTGGCGTCGGATCGCGACGTCGTTGCGGAGCAGGATGCCTTGGGGCGCGAGCGCGGCTCGGATCCCCGCCACCACGTCGTCGCGCAGCTGCTCGATCCCTGCCGACAAGAGCTGGGCCACGACGTACGGCCCGTAGCGATCCACCACCAGCGATGGCAGGCCGTCCCCCTCGGCATGCACGATGCGGTACGCAGTGGCCGGGATGGCGGTGCGCCGGCCGGCGGCCGCGGCGATTCGATCGGCCCACCAGGTCGCGTCGATCGACTCGAGCCCCGGGGCGAGCAGGCGCAGCCGGATTTCCGACCTAGGGGAGTAGAGGGCCTGGCCGAGGTGCCGCCCGCGGCGGTCGGTGACGGCGACGACGCCAGCCACATCGCGCGGCTCGTCGTACACGTCCGTGCGGTAGATCCAGGGATGGCCGGCTTGCCAGCGCGCCGCGCCCCGGGCCGACACGATGACCTTGGTCACCGGCTGACCCTGGTCCACACGTTAGGGTGCCTTGGGAAAGGTGCGCACGGACCGGCCGTCAGCCGTGAGTACTTCACGGACCTCGCCACCGCCTTGGCGGAATCCGTGCAATTCGACGCGGGGCGCGCCGATCCGTGGGATCGGGGCGGTAATCAGCCAGCCGCGGATGAACCATGCCCCGGTCGGCAATCGATCGAATTCCACGCGCCCGCCGATGTGCTCCGCAGGTATCCAGGCAGCGAGGTTCGTGTAGTGGTACTCGAGGAACTTGAGCTCGGCCGTTCCTCGGTCGAGCCACAGCACCCCGGCAATATCCTGGAGCCTGCGCCCGTGGGCTGGCTCGAAAGCGAGGCCGATCAAAGGCGTGGTATCATCCGCAGCTGATTGAGGTCTGAAGCAGTGGGAGCTGAGAAACGCTTCCGAGAGGAGGACAGGGATGTCCGGCGCGACGTAGACAGGACCGCCGGTCGAGTCGTACACGAACCCGCGCTGCGCCAGACTCTCAGGCGGCAAACTCACGAACGACCAGTCCCCGAACCCGACGTCGCTGGCCCGTTTTTCGTCCAGGGGGTTCAGCGCGGGATCGAGGGTTCGCCGGAACGTCTCCGTTCGGAACCGGTAGATCTTTCGCACGAGGGTCAACTGCGTGATGCTCAGTGCTTTCGCGACCTCTTCCCACAGGGTTGCGGCAGCCTCCCCTTCGGCCGGCCGGACGCGGCAACGGCTGCGCTCCTCCACGGTGATGCCGGCCAGTTGCACCGGGACCTCTGGCATCTCGATGCGGTAGTCCAGGGTCTGACCACGGGCCAGCTGCAGCGGAGGCGAGTCCCAGCGCCGGTACCCGATTCGCAGCGCGCGCAGGCGGTATTCACCTGGGCCGGGCGCTCGCAGCACGAAGCGTCCGTCGCCGGCCGTGGTGGTCCGGTCGCGTTCCCGCCCGGCTACGTCGAAGAGTAAGATCAGTCCGAACGGCACCTGCTGCGCGGTGGCGGCCGCGATCAACTCGCCGCGGATCGCCTGGGCTGGCGATCGGACCACGGCGCCTAAGCTCAACAGCAGCGTCGCGACCGCCGGTCCTCGCCTGACCACAGGGGTGTGTGCCTCGGCCCGTGTCGGAGTTCAGGACGGCGGCGGGCGGTCCGGCCGCAGCGTCGCCGCGTCGCGCAGGTACATATGTTTCAGCTCGCGCTGCGGCTTGGTCGTGTAGAAGTGCAGCAGCACGCGGATGCAGCGCGGTACGCCGTCGAGCACTGCGACCTCCGCGGCCCCGAGCAAGGGGACGTCGAGCCAGCCGAGTCGCCGCGCGGCGCGCGCCGGATACTCGGCGGTCAGGTCGGGGGAGGACGTGAAGATGGCGCTCTCCACGTCCTCCGGTTGGAAGCCGTTCGCCTGCTGCAACGCCCGCAGCAGCTCGTCGGTGGCGTTGAGGATCGCTTCGCTGGTGTTGGCCGTCGCGGTCGTCGCGCCGCGCAGTCCACGCAGGGTCTTGCTCATGGCACTCGCAGATCAGTTGCGCTTGATGGTGCTCACGGATGCCGACCTTCTCAAGGGGCGCGATCCGGTGGAGGCGTGTCGCCGAGCCGTGGCGGGTGGGGCCACCATGATCCAGGTGCGTCTCAAAGACGCGGCGCCGCGCGAGGTGCTCATCCTCGCGGTCGCGCTGGTGGGCGCCCTCGCCGTCCCGATCCTCGTGAACGACCGGGTGGACGTGGCGCTCGCCGCCGGCGCCGCCGGCGCGCACCTCGGCCAGGACGACCCGCCCCTCGACCGGCTGCGCCCCCACGTGCCGCCGGGCTTCCTGCTCGGCGTCTCGGTCGGCACGGCGGCCGAAGCGGAGCGGGCCCGCCCCTGGCCGGCCGACTACTGGAGCATCGGGCCCTGCTTCGCCACGCCCAACAAACCCGACGCGGGCCCGCCGCTCGGGCCCGCCGGGCTCGCCGCGCTGGCGCGGCACGCGCCCGGCGGTCTCCCGGTCATCGGCATCGGCGGTATCACCGCGGCTAACGCGGGCGCCGTCGTGCGCGCCGGAGCGGTCGGGGTGGCGGTAATCGGCGCGGTGTGGAGCGCTAGCGACCCGACCGCGGCGGCGCGCGCGCTGCGCGCTGCAGTTGCTTGACCCGCTGGATCGCTGCCAGGTGCTCGGCGTACGTGACCGAGAAGATGTGCTTGCCGTCGGGCTGCGCCACGAAGAAGAGGAACGGCACGGTCGCCGGGTAGAGGGCTGCGGCCAGGCTGGCGCGGCCGGGCTGCGCGATCGGGCCGGGCGGCAGGCCCGCGTGGAGATAGGTGTTGTAGGACGAGCGCACCGCGAGGTTCTTCTCCCGCACCCGCTTCAAGCGCCGGCCATAGGCGTAGCTCACCGTCGGGTCCGCCTCGAGCCGCATGCCGCGCTTGAGCCGATTCTGGTACACGGCGGAGATGAACGGCCGATCGGGGTCGTAGCGCACCTCGGCCTCGATGATCGACGCGAGCGTGACGAGCTGGTGCCGCGAGAAGCGGAGCGAATCGAGTCGGGCCTGCCACTCGGGGCTCCATTGCGCGATGAACTGGTGGGTCATCACGCGGACCAGCTCGCGCGCCCCGATGTGGAGCGGGAGCAGGTACGTCGTGGGGAAGAGGTAGCCCTCGGCGCTGGGCGCCTCGTCCGGCAGCCCGAGCCCGGCGAGCAGAGCGGAGTCCTCGGCCGCCGCCAGTACCGAATCGCGCGGAATCCTGAGCTGCGCCCGGGCGAGGTCGGCCACCTCGGCGAGCCGCAAGCCCTCGCGCACTGTGAACCGCTGCTCGACCCCGCGCCCGCGCTCCAGCGTGGCGACGACATCGCTCCACGACTCGTCCTGGCGCAACAGGTACACACCGCTCTTCAGGGACCCGCCGAGGCCGCGGAGCTTGGCATACAGCCGGAACGATCCGGGATGCGCGAGCACCCGGCTCGCGGCGAGGGAGTCGATAGCGGCGTCGAGGCTGGCGCCCGCTGGGATAGTCACGGTGGCGCGGGGGCCGTCGGAGCGCCCGCAGGCGGCGAGGGCGAAAAGTAGCGGATTTCGGATTGCGGATTTCGGATTGCGGATTCGAAGGGCGTGCGTCCAATCCGCAATCCGCAATCGCCAATCCGCAATCGCTCTCACGTCGCCCCTCCCCGCCTCGCATCGAGATAGTGTTGCAGCAAGACCGTGGCGGCGAGCGCGTCGACGTCCTCCTTGCGGCTGCGGGTCGAGCCCCCCAGCTCGCGGACCGCCTGGAGCACGCGCGCCGTGGTCATCCGCTCGTCCCACAGCTCGACCGGCCGCCCCGAGCGGCGCCCGATGTCGTCCGCCAGAGCGCGGGCCTGGCGGGCGGGCGGGCCCTCCGATCCGTCGGCCGCAAGCGGCAGGCCGACCACGACGGCGGCGACCGAGTGGTTGTCGAGCAGCGTGAGCAGCTGGCGCATGGGGAAGCGCTTGCCGGCGCGGCGGGTGAGGGTGGTGAGTGGCTGCGCGAGCGTCCGACTCTCGTCCGACAGCGCGAGGCCGATGCGGCGCTCGCCCCAATCCACTGCCAACAGCCGCCCTTCTGCGGTCACCCCTGGGCCATCGTCGCGAAGAAGTCGTTGTTCGTCTTGGTCCGCTTCATGCGCTCGAGCAGGAACTCGATCGCCTCGACCGGCGGCATGTCGGAGAGGAAGTTGCGGAGCAGATAGACCTTGTTGAGCTCTTCCTTGGTGAGGAGCAGCTCTTCCTTACGGGTGGAGGTGCGTTGGACTTCGATCGCCGGGTAGACGCGCCGGTCGGCGATGCGCCGGTCGAGGATCACTTCCATGTTGCCGGTGCCCTTGAACTCCTCGAAGATCACCTCGTCCATGCGGGAGCCGGTGTCGATCAAGGCGGTCGCGATGATCGTGAGCGAGCCCCCGCCCTCGATGTTGCGCGCCGCCCCGAAGAACCGCTTGGGCTTCTGGAGCGCGTTGGCGTCCACGCCGCCCGACAAGATCTTGCCCGAGTGCGGCACGACCACATTGTGGGCGCGGCCGAGGCGCGTGATCGAGTCGAGCAGGATCATCACGTCCTTGCCGTGCTCCACCAGACGCTTCGCCTTCTCGATCACCATGTCCGCGACCTGGACGTGCCGATCCGCCGGCTCGTCGAACGTGGAGGAGATCACCTCGGCCCCCTTCACGTTCTCTTCCATGTCGGTCACCTCTTCGGGGCGCTCGTCGATCAGCAGCACGATGAGGTAGATCTCGGGATGGTTCTCGATGACGGCGTTGGCGAGCTTCTGCATCAAGATGGTCTTGCCGGCCTTGGGCGGCGACACGATGAGGCCGCGTTGCCCCTTGCCGATGGGGCAGAGGATGTCCATCACCCGCATCGACAGGTCGCCGTCTGTCCGCTCCAGCCGAATCCGTTCCTCGGGATAGCGCGGCCGCAGGTTGTCGAAGGCGACGCGGTGCTTCGCCTTCTCCGGCTCCTCGCCGTTGACCGTCTCGACCTTGAGGAGCGCGAGATAGCGCTCGCCCTCCTTGGGCGGCCGGACCTGGCCCATGATCGTGTCGCCAGTGCGGAGATCGAACCGCTTGATCTGGCTGGGCGAGACGTAGATGTCGTCCGGGCCGTAGAGGTAGTTCCAGTCGGGGCTGCGGAGGAAGCCGTAGCCTTCCGGAAGGATCTCGAGCACGCCCTCGCCGCGGAGAACCGTGTCGGAATCGAGGAGCGATTGCTCGATGCGGAAGATGAGATCCTGCTTGCGGAGCCCTGAGTAGTTGGTGATGTTCAGGGTTTCGGCCATCGCGTGCAGTTCCGCGACGGACTTCTTCTTTAGTTCAGCGATATCCACGTGTGTGCAACTCCGTGTGCTCTACGGCGGGCGAACCCCGGGGATGGGGGAGTGAACGCGTTGAAAATGGATTCTTGGGAGTTTGAAGGGGTGCGGACCTATAGTAGGCCGCGACGGCCGCGCCGTCAAGTGCGGCGATGGACCTAAGCCCGTTTCTCCTGGCGTGGCGCACCGCCACCCTGCCTGACCGGGAAGTGATTGACGCGCTTGTACATCCGGCCCATGTCGAACCCTCGCCGGAGCTCGCCGCCGCGCTGCAGCGCTGGCCCGGCACGTACTACTGGTCTGACGAGCCGGAGGGACGCCATCTCGTCCTGACACGCCCGCTGGGGCGCCGCCGCCGCGAGGCTTGGGCGCTGCATCTGCTGCTCGTCGCCGCGACGCTCTTCACCACCACGTTTGTGGGTGCGGTGTTCCACGGCGCGATTCCCTTCGATCCCAACCCGCTGGCGCTCGTGCTCGGGACGTATCCCTTCCCACCCGACTTCGTGCGCGCCTGGGCGACCGGGTTGTCCTTCTCCGCGCCACTCGTCGCGATCCTATTGTGCCACGAGCTCGGCCATTACCTGACGGCGCGGCACTATCAGCTGGACGTGTCGCCGCCGTATTTCATCCCGGTGCCGCTCGTGCCGTGGTCCATCGGCACGATGGGCGCGTTCATCCGCCTGCGCACCGTCGTGTCGGATCGCCGCCAGCTGCTCGACGTGGGCGTCGCGGGACCGATCGCGGGGCTCCTCGTGGCGGTCCCGGTGTTGTGGCTCGGGCTGCGACTCAGTCACGCGCTGCCGGGGCAGGGATCGGAAACCGGCATGCTCCTCGCGTTCGGGTCCGAGACCGCCGGCCTCGGTGACTCGCTCATCACGCTCGCACTGCGGCGCTTGCTGTTCGGCGCCGCACCCGCGATCCTGCTCCACCCCGTGGCCTTTGCGGGCTGGCTGGGCGTGTTCGTCACGATGCTGAACCTGCTCCCCATCTCCCAGCTCGACGGTGGGCACATCTTGTACTCGGCGCTGCCGCGCTGGCATCGACGCGTGGCGCTCGGGTTCTGGGTGCTGGTCGTGGCGCTCGGCGCCCTCTGGAAGGGGTGGCTCCTGTGGGGAGGGCTGGTGCTGCTGCTGTCGCGCGGCCGGCTGGGCCATCCGCCGGTGCTCGACGGGCAGCGGCCACTGCCGCGGTCGCGCTCGCGGCTCGCGTGGGCTGCGCTGTTGCTCTTTCTCGTCACGTTCACGCCGGTGCCGTTTCGGCTCTAGGGGCTAGGGGCTCGGGAGTAGGGGTGCCATTCCCGAGGCCCGAGCCCCCAACGCCGAGCCCCAGTTCTATTGCGTAAGTATCGCCGGTCTATATCTTTGGACAAACCAGCCCTACGGTCATGCATGCCCGCACAACCGGCACGCTCTGGCGCACCCGATCCCAACGACGCAGTCGTTCACGACCTCCCCCCCATCCGATTCGACGGACAACTCATCGCCATACGTCTCACGGTACGCCGCAGCGAGGACGGCATCTGGCGCGGCCGCATCCTGTTCGGAGCGCCCGATACCGAGGCTGAGCGCTCCACCGCCGAAATCTTCTGTGCCACCTCGGAGCCGGACCTGTGGCAGTCGGTCCGCGACCTGCGGGACCACCACCTCCGTGATCTGTATCGCTCGCTGCTGTGATGGCCCCCCCCCTCGGCGACCCGCTGCATAAGCTCCGGCATGACCTCGCCAACCCGCTGGCGGCTGTCCTCGCGGAAACGCAGCTGCTGCTCCTCAACGCCGATCGCTACGACGCAGAAACGGTCGGGAGCCTGAAGCAGATCGAGACCCTCGCCCGCAAGATGCGGCAGATCCTCCAAGACCTGGACAAGTGAGCCGGCGGCACCGCCCGCGGTACTGCCCGGCGGCGCGCTGGTGGTGCTCGCGCCGATTGAGCGTCGTGCGCGACCGGTGGCTGCGGTGGCCTCGGGTGCGGCATGGCTCTCGGGGCTTCCCACCCTGAAGTGGGCTCGGCCCTGGCTTCAGCCTGGGGACGGCGCCGTCTCGATCTGTCTCAGGTAGCTCCACCCGCTCCAGAGGTAGAGGGCTAGCAGCGCCGCGGTCGAAGCACTCACGGCGTACTTGAGGGCCGCCGGCGCGTCGCTCGCCGACAGCAGCCCCTCGATGGTGCCGGCGAGCAGCAGCAGCGAGACGACGGCGCCGATCATCCGGGCGGCGATGCGGCCCTGCAGCACGAGCGCGTCCTTTCGCGTCAGGTCGCCGGGGAGGAGGAGCGCGCCGGCGAGGCGGAACCCGGCGCCGCCGGCGATGAAGATCGCCGTCAGCTCGAGGACCCCGTGTCCCGCGACGAACGTCGTCAGGTACCCGCCGGCGTGATAGTTGACGAACAGGCCGAGGCCCATGCCGAGGCTCGCGCCATTGCCGACCAGCACCAGTGCGGTCAAGGTGCCCGCCAACATACCCCCCACGAACGCCCAGAACGCGACAGCGATGTTGTTGCTGATGATCGCCGAAGCAATGACCGGGAGGTCCTCCTTGCGCGACTGGCCGTAGCCGATCCCGCGTGCTGCGTGGTCCGCCGCCTGCTCGGCGCGGCTCACCATCACGGGTGGGAGGACGTCGTCGGCGAGCTCGGGCCGCCCGCGGATCACGCCGTATCCGATGATCGCTGGGACCGCAAAGAGCAGGGACGCCGCGAGCACCTGGCGCCACGACTGGACCACCGCGGCGGGGAAGTCCCGCAACAGGTAGCGGGCGACGGGTGCGCGGCCGCGGCCGCGCGCCCGGTACAGAGCGTTGTGTCCGGCGCTCACCACCCGCTCGAGATACTCGATGACGCGCGGGTCGACCCCGTAGGTTCGAGCTCGGGCGAGATCGGCGGCGACCTCGCGATAGCGCGCGGCGAAGGCCGGGATCTCGCCCGGCGCCAGAGCACCGACGCCGGCGTGCTCCATGCGCGTGGCGACGGCTTGGAAAGCGGCCCAGGCGTCGCGCTTCCCCGCCACGAACCGCTCCGCCGTGACGGTGGTGCGTCCGGCGGCCCCTGCCCGAACCCGGGTCGCGAACCGGCTCCCCCGCTTGCGCTGCTCCGCGGCGTGGAGCGCCGCGAGATAGGCATCCGCGTCGGCGGTGCGACGGGGGATGCGGTCCTGGAAGCGGCGCGCCAGCTCCGTGGTCATGCGTAGCTGGAGCGCGGGATCGAGCTGGCCCGCCCGCGCCAGGAACCGATCGAGCAGTCGGAACTCGTCGTCGCTGAGCTCGGGCGGGCCCGTCTCGACCGGCTCATCAGCCGGCAGCGGTGCCGGCCCGAGCCCCCAGTCCGCCGGGCGATCCCGCACGACGATGGTGCCCGCTGCCAGATCCCCGAGGCGCTGGTTGCGGTTGTGCAAGAACACCATCACCAGCCCGGGCAGGAACGGTAGCAGGGGGAAGTAGCAGTCGAGCAGCCGGACCAGGTTGCGCACGATGGCCGCCGTGGGCGTGACGGCACGGCCGGTCTCCATGACGACGCGGATGCCGAGCAGTTGCTTGCCCAGGGTGCGGCCGCCGTTCAACGCTTCCAGCAGGATGAAGTAGCCGAGCAGGCCGAACCCGAGGAGGAGAAGGACGACCGCCAGCAACCACCCCTCGAGCGCTGCTCCGGGGCGCGCCAAGATGATGACGACCACGAGCCACCACAGCGCCAGCGACCCGAGCGCCGTGACGACGGTGTCGACGAGCGCGGCGGCGGCCCTCGAGCCCACGCCCGCCAGCTCCAGGTGTACGGCGACGTGCTCGGGGGTCTCGATGCCGAGGCGCTGGCGCAGCTCCTGAGGTGCGGTGGGGCCTCGCGCTGGCGCGTTCACGTCCTCATCTTAATCGCGACACCGTCACCTGAGCGAGTCGCGATGCCGGACCTCCGACCCATGGACTTTGGCGAGATCCTCGACGGGTCTCTCATGATCTACCGCCGGCATTTCGGGTTGTTCTTGAAGCTGTCGATGGCGGCGCTGTCCGTCCCGCTCGTGCTGCTCGTGTACTTCGGACTGCAAGCGGTGGCACTGCTGCAGCAGAACCCGCTTCGTGCAGTCCTGTATCTCCTCCCCGTCGGCCTGGTCTACTACGTCGCGGCCCTGGTGCTCACCGCCGGCACGATCCGCGTGATCTCCGACTCCTACCTCGGCCGCGAGCCGCAGCTGCGCGACGCGCTCGCGCTGGGATGGTCGAAGATCTGGCCGCTCACCGCAGTGGGGTTCGGCAAGGGCATCGTGCTGATGCTGATCATCCTGGGCGTAAGCGTCGTCGCGGGTGTGGGCGCCACGCTGGTGAAGGGCGCCGGCGCGCTGCTGATCGTGGCGCTGGTGCTGGTCGGCTGTTGGTTCACGGTCTTCGTGGCCTGCGGGTACGGCGTCACTACACCGGTGGTCGTACTGGAAGATCTACGAAGCTCGTTCGACGCGTTCGGCCGGTCCTGGGAGCTGACCAGAGGGTTCAAGTGGAAGGTGCTGTGGCTCGCCGTGGTGGCGGTGCTGCTCACCAACATGCTTCCGTCCCTCGTGTTCCGCGGGCTCGGCGCCGCGTTTCTCGGATCGGTACCGCCGCTCGGAGTCGCGCTCACCGCAGTGGGATACGTGGCGCCCGTTGTGCTGGCCCCGGTGCTCGCCGCCGTGATCACCCTGATGTACTACGATCTGCGGGTGCGCCGCGAGGCGTTCGACCTGCAGGTTCTGGGTCAACAGCTGGGGATCATCTGACGGGCGAGCTGAGCGCCGCGTTGCAGGCGGTGCCGCCCGCCGATTCGCTGCGGCGCGCGCTGGGCGAGGTATTCGCGCGGCCGGAGTACGCCTGGGGAACGGGGGAGGGGCGGGGTCCGTTCGACTGGCTGCGCGAGCTGTGGTTCCGGCTGCTCGACTGGATCGGCACGATGCAGAGCGCCCACCCGGCGGGGTTCAAGTTGCTGCTCGCGGCGCTGATCGCCGTCCTCGCCGGTCTGGTACTGCACATCGGGTACGTGGTCTGGCGGATCACCCGCCCGACGACGCGGTCCGCGGCTGGTGCGGTGCAGTCGGGAGGAGGGCTGCGGCTCGAAGACGCGCGGGCCCACCGCGAGCGCGCGGACGAGCTCGCTCGGGCGGGGCGCTACGCCGAGGCACTGGCTCACCGGTTCGTGGCACTGCTGCTCGAGCTCGAGCGGCGCAACGCGTTGAGCTTCCATCCGTCGAAGACGCCCGCCGAGTACGTGCGCGAGGCGCGGCTCGACGCAGCGGGCGTCGCCTCCCTCGGGGATCTGGTGGCCCGGTTGTACGGTCACCTGTTCGGGGCCGTGCCCGTCAACGAGGCCGTGTACCGCGAGTTCGGGGCGGCGGCGGAGACGGTGTCCCGTCATGTCGCGCCGGCTTGAGCTCGGGCTAGCCCTGGCACTCGCGCTCGCGGTGAGCGTGGCCGTGGTCGCGGGGCGCCGGGGCAGCCAGCGTCCCGAATTCGATCTCCGTCCCTCCAGCTTGCTCTCCGGTCCCCTGGGGAGCCGCGCGCCGTACGACGTGCTGGCGTGGCTGCACGTCCCCGTGACGCGGCGGCGCACGCCGTTGTTCGATTTCGTGCGCGATAGCGAGGGCGGGCGAGCGGAGCGGGGGGAGCGGGGGGGGCGGGGGGGGGCGGCACCTGCCGTCCTCCTGGTGCTCGACCCGCCACGGCAGCTGTACGCCGCCGAGCTCGCCCAGGTAGTGCGGTTCGTACGGGCGGGCGGTGGCGTGGTGGCCGCCGGCCGGGGCGGAGGTATCACGCACTGTGTGGGCTGGCGCACGGAGAACGAGGCGCGCTTCCTGCCACGTGACAGCTTCCCGGTGACGGCGCCCGCGCCGGCGCTCGTGCTCCCCGCGGTCGTCGACTTTCTCCAGCCGCTGCGGGGCGACACGGCGACCGACGCCCGGCGCCGTCTGCGGGGCGGCGAGATCGAGCAGAACGAGTGCGAGACGCTGCCTGCGGCCACGCAGGACACGCTGCTGCGTCTCACCGACGGCCGCCCGGCGGTGCTGCGGCTGGAGTATCGCGGGGGCGGCCGAGTGACGCTCGTGGCCGACGCTGGGTACTTCCGCAACCGGGTGTGGCGCTCGACCGATGTCCCTTATTTCATCACGCCGCTCGTCCTGCCGGGCCGCCGGGGCAGGGTGGTGTGGGACGAATACCACCAGGGGTTCGGGCGCGGGGGCTCGATCACGGGCGTGCTGATCGCCTGGCTCACCGGAACGCCGGGTGGCTGGGCGATGCTCCAGCTCGTCGCGGTCCTCGTCGCCGGGCTCGCCGTGGCCGCGGTGCGGTTCGGCCCGGCCCGCCGCTCCGTGGCCACGCGGCGTCGCTCGCCGCTCGAGCACCTCGAGGCACTCGCCGCCGGGCTCGAAGGCGCGGCCGGCGTCGATACCGCGGTCGCGCTCACCGTGTCCGGGCTGCGCCGCCGCCTCGGCCGCACGGGCCTGCTGCGCGCCGACGAGCAGCGCTCCTGGCTCGCGGCCCTCGAACTGGCCTTGCCCACGGCGGCGGGACGCGACGCCGTGCGCCGGCTGCAGCGGGTCATCACTCAACCCGGCGGTCCCGAGCGCGCGCTCGCGGCCGCCCAAGCCGTGGAGGACGTGTGGGAGCAGCTACGCCCGCCGACGACGCGCGCCGCATCCTAGCCGCGCTGCAGCAGGTCATCCTGGGACAGCAGGCCGCCACGCGCGAGGCACTGGTATGCCTGCTCGCGCGTGGCCATGTGCTGCTCGAGGGAGTGCCGGGGACCGCCAAGACGCTGTTGGTGCGCACGCTGGCGCTCGCGCTCGACGTCAAGTTTCAACGCATCCAGTTCACGCCCGACCTGATGCCCGCCGACATCACCGGCGTCTCGATCCTCACCGGGTCGCACGAATTCACCTTCCGGCCCGGTCCGATCTTCGCCGACCTAGTGCTGGCCGACGAGATCAACCGCGCGCCGGCGAAGACCCAGGCCGCGCTGCTCGAGGCGATGCAGGAGCGCACGGTGACGGTGGACGGCGTGAGCCACCCGCTCTCCGCGACCTTCACGGTCTTCGCGACCCAGAACCCGATCGAGTTCGAGGGCACCTATCCGCTTCCGGAGGCGGAGCTCGACCGGTTCATGGTCAAAGTGATCGTGGACTATCCCAGCGCCGCGGACGAGCAAGGAATCCTCGCCCGCTATGTCGCGGGTTTCGAGGCCGATCGGCCCGCCACGTATGGCGTGAGCCCCGTGACGAACGCCGCCGGTCTCGAGCGGCTCCGCGCCAGCGTCGAGGCGGTGCGCGTCGAGCCGCAGATCATGGCCTACATCACCGCGATCGTCCGTGCCACGCGCGACGCCGCCTCGCTCACCCTCGGCGCCAGCCCCCGGGCGGGCGTTTCGCTGCTCAAGGCGGCGCGGGCCGCGGCGCTGCTCGACGGGCGCGACTACGTGATCCCGGACGACGCCAAGGCACTCGCGCCCGCGGTGCTGCGCCATCGCGTGAGCGTGGCGCCGGAGCTCGAGCTCGAAGGCGTCACGGCGGACGCCGCCCTCAAGGCGATCCTCGATAAGACGGACGTCCCGACGACGTGATTCTCCTCACCCGGCGTGCGCTCTGGGTCGGCACGGCGCTCGCCGCCCTCGGGATCCTGGGCTTCTGGGTCCCCCGGGCGCTCGACGCGATGCTGCTCGCCGACGTCGCGCTGCTTGCCGCGGTGTGGTTCGACGCGCGGCGCGCCATCCCGTTGGGGTCGGCGGGTCTCACGAGCACCCGGGAAGCCCCGCCCGCGTTCTCCGTCGGGCGGACCGGTGAGGTGAGCTACCGCTGGGTCAACGCGACGCGCCGCCGGGCGCGCCTGCGCGTCCGCGAGGTGCGGCCCGACCTGCTGGGCGGCACCCAGCCCCCCCGCGAGCTGTCCGTTCCGGCGCGCGGCGAGCGACGCGAAACGCTCGCGGTCGTCCCCCGGCGCCGCGGGCGAGAGCAGGCGGGAGCATTCGTCGTAGACTCGATCGGGCCGCTCGGGCTCGGGTTGCGCCGGGGCACGCTCGCGGCGCCGTGGGACGCGGCCGTCTACCCGCCGCTCGTGCGCGTGCGACTGCGGGCGTCGGTCGCGCGGGCCGCGCGCCGGCAGCAGGGCGTCACACCGATCCGCCAACTGGGCGAGGGGCGACTGTTCGAATCGTTGCGCGAGTGGGTGCCGGGGGACGACCTGCGCCACATCGATTGGAAGGCGACCGCCAAACGCCGCAAGGTGATCACGCGACAATATGAGGCCGAGCGGCGCCAGCAGGTGCTGCTGGTGCTCGACACCGGCCGGCTGCTGACGGCGGAGATCGCCGGGGTGTCCCGGCTCGACTACGTCGTGCAGGCCGCGCTCGAGCTGGCGTACGTCGCGGCCCAGCATGACGACAACGTCGGCGTGATGGCGTTCGCGGACGGCGTCCAGCACTTCGTCGCGCCGCAGCGCGGCCGGCTCGGCCTGAAACGCGTGCTCGACGTGCTGGCGACGGTGGAGCCGACGCTGGTCGAGCCCGACTACCCGGGCGCGTTCCGCTACCTCGCCGCCCGTAACCGCAAGCGCGCCCTGACGGTGCTGTTCAGCGACGTAATCGATCGCTTCGCGTCGGACGCCCTGGTGGCGCACGTGGCCAGCTTGCGTCCGCGCCACCTGCCGCTCGCGGTGACGCTCCGCAACCCGGAGCTCGACCAAGTGGCGGCGCTGCGGCCCCACGCGGCCCGCGACGCGTTTCGCAAGGCCGCGGCCGAGGAGCTGCTGCACGCGCGCGAAGAGGCGCTCGGGCGCATGCGACGCGCTGGCGTGCTGGTGCTGGACGTGCCCCCCGAGCGAGCGGCGCAGGCGGTCGTGGCGAAGTACCTGGAATTGAAGCGCCGTGGGCGGCTGTGATCTACGCCATCGTGGCCTTGGGTGAGGGGTCATTTGGTTCTGGCTGAGGGCTCATTATAGATTGGGGCCCGACTCCACCTGGCTCCAGCGCATGCGACTCAGCCGTGGCATCGCTGCATGGGCGGTGCTGTTCAGTTGTGCGACACTCGCGACCTGCGTCTTTCCCACCGAGCGGGACGACTCGGTGCGCGTCACAATCGAACCGCTTCCGGTGCTCGTCCGAGGCGACGAGACCCACGCGACCGCCCGTGCCTGGCACATCCTCGCGGTCGCGGACTCGCAGGAGATCGCCAACGTCACCTTCATCTGGTCCAGCGATGACCCGCTCACCGCCACCGTGGACGCCACCGGGCACATCGTGGGGATCAAGTCGGGCACGACCGCGATTCGCGCCGCGGCGGCGAACTTCGACAAGCGGGCGGCGGCGGGGCAAATCGCCCTGCGGGTCGCGAACACCCTCGAGATCGACAGCATCCGGCCGGCCACGGTCAAGTACGGCGAGATCGTCACCGTCTACGGGGTGGGTCTGCTCGACACCCTGGGCATCGGGCTGAGCGTCGGCGGGGCCGGCCTCATCCCGGTCCCCTTGAGCGCGTCGCAGGACGCGGCGGGGCGGTCCCAGATCAAGTACTGGTTGCCGCCGCCGGCACACACGGACCCGCTGTTCTACATCGGCGCGGGGGTGTTCGGGTTCTCAACCGACACGGTGCGGGTGATCCGGCGCGATCTGTACGAGCCCAACGAGATCTCGCCGGCGCTCATCAACCTCGAGACGTCACGCCCGTTCCCGGGGACGAGCCTCAATTTCCTGCTGTTTGCGAACCCGGCTCTGGCGTTCGAAGCGCTGCCGCGCGACGTCAAGCAGGGCGCCGACTGGTACCGCTTCCGCCAGTCGGTCAAGCGAGACCTCACGGTCGTGCTCAGCTCGGCCGTTCCGGGCACGTTCCAGACGTATCTCACCGACTCGCTCGGGTTCCGCGCGTCCGACACGACGTACCACGTCGGCCGGAACGCCTGGACGTTCGGCCCGCAGTCGCATGCCTGCCATGGTGCGGCGTTCGGCCCCAAGGAGGCGCCGGCGGAGTCGACCGTCGTCGCGCTGCACGACTTCGCCGATACCTCACTCGATGCGATCGCGGTGTACTCGCGGGAGGGGCGCTATTCGCTGGCCGTGATCGAGGGGTACGTACTCGGCGACAAGCGCATCGCGCGAGACAGCCACGAAGAGGACAACTTCTGCGACGCGGCCGACGCGAAGCCGCTCCTGCTCGGCAGCTTGCCCAACGGGACCTACCTCGACACGCTCGCGATCGAGAACCCGCACGACGTGGACTGGTTCCGGTTCAACGTCCCGGGCTCGCTCCCGCAGCCGGTGCGGTTCCGGACCGCCGCCCGGCCGTTCGCCGCGACCGACACGAGCGACATCGACCTGTACGTCTTGAACGTGCCGGCCCCGGGTGACACGATCATGACGGCTGTCGCCACCGCCGCGACCGCCGGCTCAACGGTGGACATGACGTTGACGCTCGCCCCCAAAGACTACTACGCGGTGGTGGTGGATTTCGCAGGCGAGCCGACCCGCTATTCGATCTGCATCGGCCTCAGCCCGCTGTTGAGTCCTGCCTGCCAGACGTTGCCCGCCGCCCCGCCGGTCGGGCTCGGTTCCGCCGCGTCGCAGGCGAGCGTGCTGCGGCGCGCCCGGCTCGAGGCCGCCATCAGACGGCGGAGCTCGCCGCTGCGATGACCAACGGCGTGGTGGAGTGCTACCGTTGCCACACTCCGGTGCCGGAGAGCAGCCGCTATTGCTCGTCTTGCGGCGCCGACGTGTCGAGCGGCGGAGCGCCACCTACCACCAGCAACATCGAGCTGCTGCAGCAGCGGCTGCAGCGGTTGATCGAAGGTCGGTACCGCATCGAGCGGCTGCTCGGCAAAGGCGGGATGGGGGCGGTGTTCCTGGCGCACGACCTCACCCTCGAGCGCGATGTGGCGATCAAGGTGCTGCCGCCCGACATCGCCCAGGACGACCAGATCGTGCGGCGCTTCCAGCAGGAGGCGAAGACCGCCGCCAAGCTCGACCATCCGAACATCATCCCGATCTACCGCGTCGAGAGCGAGGGCGGCCTCAACTACTTCGTGATGAAATACGTCTCGGGCACCTCGCTCGAGGACTTGCTGGAGCAGAAACGCCCCCTCCCGCTGCCCGACGTCCAGCGCATCCTGTGGGAGGCGGCGTGCGCCCTGGGACACGCGCACCAGCGCGGCGTGGTGCATCGCGACGTGAAGCCCGCCAACATCATGTTCGACCACGACGGCCGCGCCATGCTGACCGACTTCGGCATCTCCAAGGCGCTGCAGGCGGCCACCGGGTTCACCGCCACCGGCATGATCATCGGCACGCCGCACTACATGGCCCCCGAGCAGGCGAAGGGCCAGACCGTGGATGGCCGCGCCGACCAGTACTCGCTCGGTGTCGTCGGCTATCGAGCGGTGACTGGCGAGCTGCCCTTCGCCGGCGATTCGGTCCACACCATCCTCTACAAGCACATCTTCGAGGAGCCCCCGCGCGCCGCCACGCGCCGGCCCGACCTGCCGGAGTTCCTCTCGACCGCCCTGTCGCGCGCCATGTCCAAAGAGGCCGACCACCGCTACCCCACCATGGAAGAGTTTGCGACGGGCGTGTGGCCGGAGCAGCCCGTGGCCGCACCCACCAAGGGTCGCGGCGCTCCCCGCCTGCGTCCTAAGGTCGCCGCCGACGTACCCACCCAGATCACCGGCGCTCCCACGACGCCGCTTCCCGCAAAGGGTGCGGCGCGGCCACCGCGGCCGGCCCGCAAAGGCTCCAGGATCGGTCTGCTGGTGGGTGTGGTGGTTGTCGCCGCAGCCGGGGTCGGCGGGTTCTTCGCACTCGGGTCGCGCGCCCGCCCGGAGCAGCCCGGTGGCGCGAAGCCCGCGGTCTCCCCGGTGGACACCGTCCGGATTCAGGATACGGTGCGCGTGCCGGTCGCCACGCCGCAGCCGCCCCGCAGCGAGCGCTCCAGGCCACGGGGGGGGACCGCACCCCCGCCCCCAGCCCCCGTGCCGGCCGCGGCGCTGCAGGGATACCTCACAATCGATGCGAGCCCGTTCGGTGAGGTGTACATCGATGGCGTCGACGTCGGCCAAACCCCGGTCGTCGAGTACGCAGTGCCACCGGGCCGCCACGCGATTCGCATCGAGCACCCGGGCTTCAAGACCGTGACGGAAACGGTGCAGGTAGAGAAGACCGCCATCGTACGCAAGCGCTACGCCCTGCTCCCGGAGTCACCCTGATGCTCCCTCGCCGCGCCGCGGTCCTCGCCCTGCTCGTCCTGCTCGCTACCCTGGCCACCGGGGAGGCCCGGGCCCAGGCCATCCAGAATGCCACCCTGCGCCGCGCGAACCAGGCGTATGACAACCTCGACTACCGGCAGGCGCTCTCGCTCGGCCGGGCGGCGCTGCGCGAGCGGCTCACCGGCGCGGAGCGCGCCCGGGCGTACGAGGTGCTGGGGTTCAGCTACGCCGCGCTCGATTCGATTCTCAAGGCGGTGGACGCGTTCAAGCAAGTGGTGCTGATCGATCCCGAGCGCCAGCTCGATCCGAATCGGGTGTCGCCCAAAGCGTACAGCGCGTTCGACGTGGCGCTGCGCCAGGTGCTGCTGGTGCGGCAGTTGCGCGTCGACAGCACCAGCTTTGTAGGGGGGAAAGGCGCGTTACCGGTGCGCTTCACGGTCACGCAGCCCGCGCGCGTGGTCACGCGAGCGATCGGGGCCGGGGGGGGCGGGGGGGGCGGCCAGGCCAACTTCCTCGTGGATTCGGGCGCGTGGAACGGGCAGGTGAACCTGAGCTGGTCCGCCCGGCTCCCCAACGGCGACCCTGTGCCGGCAGGGATGTATACCCTCGTGGTGGATGCGCGGCTGGGGCAGAACAGCTTCACGGCCTCGCAACCGGTCCGTGTCACTCACGGGAGCGTAGACACCCTGCCGCACCTGGCGAGCCTCCCGGGCTACCAGTACCTCCCCGAGACCGAGATCCCGGCGCCGAGCTGGCGTCCCCTGGGGCTCGCTTTCCTTTATACAGGGGGGGCGCTGATCGGCACGGTGGGCCTGGAGAGCGGTAGCCTCGGAGCGGGCTCGAAGCGGGAGCTTGGCGTGGTGGGCGGGGCGGCGCTCCTCACCGGATTCATCATGACTCTGCGGAAGCCCGCGCCGCGCCCCGCCGAGGGCAACATCCTCTACAACCGGCTGCTGAAGGAGCAGATCGCGCGGCGCAACACGGATATCGCGAAAGAGAACGTCACGCGGCGCCAGCAGGTGCAGCTCAGCATCGTCCCGCTGTCGAAGAGCGGGGCGCCCCGGTGAGCCGCCGCGCCGGGAGGGGGGTCGGCTGCGCCGCCGTCGTGCTCGGCGCGCTCGCGGTGGCGGGCCGGCCGGCCGGCGCGCAGCACGTCACGATCGGCCCGCAGGCGGCGCTGGTCGACTACCGTGAGGTCTCGTCCGGGCTACGCTATTCCGGCTCCGGGTTCGGTGCGATCGCGACGGCGCGCTACCGCAAACTCAGCGCCGCCGCGTCCGTGGTGCGGCTCTCGCTCGACCCCACGAAGGGGAGCACGGCAAGCGTCGGGTACAAAGCCACCGAATTCGACCTCTGGCTCGGCTACGACGTGGCGTCGTACGCGAGCCTCGAGGTCGGGGTGATCCGGCGCACGGCCGACCCCGAGTTCGAGGCGCAGTCGCTCGGCGCGGTGCGTGTAGGCGGGCGCTCCACCTACGACCTGGGTCCGGGGGCGACCATCGCGTTCCGGGCCGACTACCTCGCGGCGCCGAAGTTCTCCGGAGGCGGCAGCGCGTCCTTCTCCCTCGATCTGGGGCTCGGTCTCGACCTGGTGGTCGCGGGCCGGCTCCACGGCGTGGTGGATTACACCTTCGAGCGCGTGAACCGCAAGACCAACCCGGGCGGCACGGGCGAGATTCCCACGCCGATCCAACAGAGTCTCGCGCGAGTGGGGCTGACGATCGGTTTCTAGGGGGCCTGGGCGTCGCGGAAGTAGCGCTCGTCCCAGGCGACATCGGAGAGCTCGTGGCACCGCCTGCACCGCATCAGCGCCAGTCGCTCGCGCAGCGGCACGCGCTCGCGGCAGTTCGGGCACACGGCGTACTCGGACACTCCGGGAAACCGTTCCGGGTTCTTGGGAGTGGGTACGACCGACCAGCGCCGCGGCTGCACGGTGGTGATCTCGAGGACCTCGCGCGGCACGCTCACCCGTTCCCCACTGACGTCGACCACCGCTTCGGGGGGGCGCAGCTTGCGCACCTCGTACCAGGCGCCGCGGCGGAGTGGCACGTCCAAATCGGCTCGCAGGCGAGCCCAATAGCGCTTCGGCATTCAACTCGAAGTCTTTGGAGACACCGAAACTAAACGGGCCAGGACGCGTGTTGCCAAGCAGTGCGCAGAACGTGCAGTAGCGCTGCGACTACATTCCGCCATGCTCGGTCGACTCGGCGTGTGCGGGATCCCCTGCCTCGCGGTCAGCGCTGTGGCGCAGACGCCACTCGTGTCGCCGCGACTCGTGCTTCCCGAGCGGCCCACGGTCGCGACACATGCCTACGCCGTCGCGCCGGCATACGTCGAGCTCGAACAGGGCGTCCGCGTTCAGCAGGGGGCGCCAACGCTCACGACCTGGGAGTTCAATCTCAAGATCGGGCTCGCGCGCCATGCGCAGCTCGGTATTTTCGGCGTGGGATTCGCTCACACTGGCGGAGCCTCCGGTCTGGGGGACATGGGTGCGGCGTTGAAGTTGCGCGGCGATCTCGGTCCGCGCGCAGCCGTGGCGCTCATTCCCGTCGCGACGTTGCCGACGGGCGACGCCGCCCGCGGGCTCGGTGCAGGCCGGGCGCTCGGCGCGCTTATCGGCGTGTTGAGCGCGGATGGGGCCGGCGGGATGCACGTGGACGTGAATGCCGGTACGGTGGGAATCGGCGCGGGGGTGCCACGGGGTTTCGCTACGTTCTGCCCCAGCCGGGCGGTCGGCCCGTTCACCTTCGCGGCGGAGCTGTACGGGTTCAGTGCCGGAGGCGACGATCCGGCGCAGGGCGGCCTGCTCGCGGCCGTGTCCGTCCGGCTGGCCGAGTGGGCGGCGCTGGACGGGGGTGCGGTGCTGGGGCTTGGGGCGGCGAGTCGCGACCAACTATTCCTGGGGCTCACGACTAACCTGGGGCGGGCGTTCTAGACGACCGACCACGGTACTGCTAAACGCCCGCTCTGGCGTCAGCGTATCTTGGAGAAACGACTCTCTTTCAGCGGAGCTCTCGATGATCGCCCGTTTCCTGTGCGCGGCCGGCGCCGCGCTCGCCCTGGCCCCCGCGGTCCCGGCCCAACAACAGACCAGCGCCGCCGCCCAGCCGCCCGTCATCAACGAATGGCCCGTGCCGTGGGAACGCACCCGACCGCGCGACCCGTTCGTAGCGAGCGACGGCCGGGTGTGGTTCGTCGGTCAGGAGGGGCACTACCTCGCGGTATTCGATACCGTCAGCCATCAGTTCACGCGCTACCCACTCGACCCGGGGACCGGACCGCACAACTTGATCGTCGACCGGGGGGGAGTGGTGTGGTTCTCCGGCAACCTCGTGGGCTACATCGGCAGGTTCGACCCGCGCGACGGGCACATCACGCGTTATCCCATGCCCGACAGCACGATCCGCGACCCGCACACAATGGTGTTCGACAGCCGTGGCGACATCTGGTTCAGCGCGCAGAGCGGCAACGTGGTGGGCAAGCTCACCGTCGCCAGTGGCGATATCCGTCTGGCGCGGGTGCCGACGCCCAACGCGCGCCCCTACGGCATCGTGGTGGATAAGAGCGACCGGCCGTGGATCGCGCTGTTCGGCACCAACAAGATCGCCACCGTGGACCCTCGCACGTTCGAGCTCAGGGAGTACGCGCTGCCACGCGTCGGGGCGCGGCCGCGCCGTATAGCGCTCACGTCCGACGGCGCGGTGTGGTACGGCGACTATGCCGGCGGATACATCGGGCGGTTCGACACGCAAACCCACCAGGTGCGGGAGTGGCCGCTGCCGGCCGGTACCTCGGCCCGCCCGTACGCCGTGATGTCGGACGACCGCGACCGCGTGTGGGTGGTGGAGACGGGAGTGCAGCCCAACCAGTTCGTCGGGTTCGACACCCACTCGCAGCAGTTCGTCGGGAGCGCGCCCGTGCCGAGCGGCGCCGGCACGATCCGCCACATGTTCTACGACCGCCGGACCCAGGCGCTGTGGTTCGGCAGCGACGCCAACACGCTGGGTCGGGCGAGTGTCGCTCCGCCGACGCCGTAGCGCCGCCCTCATCGCCCTCGCCGGGGCCACGGTGACGGTGGCGGCCGCTCGAGCCGGTGTCACGCACCGCGGGCGGGGCGCCGTCCACTACGACGGGCCGCCGATCGCCCACACCGGCGGTTTCGGCGAGCCGACGTGCCGGGTTTGCCATCAAGGCCAGCCGCTCAATGCCGCCGGCGGGACCCTCCGCGTCGAAGGCTTACCGGGGCGCTACGAGGCCGGCCGCACGTATGAGCTCGTTGTGGTGCTGCGGCGGGACGGGATGGGCCGGGCAGGGTTCGAGCTCAGCGCGCGAGCGGTCGCGGGGGCACAAGCGGGAGCTCTGGAGGCGACTGATATGCGCGTACGCGTGGTGCCGGATAGTGTAACAGCCGTGCAGTACGCCGAGCAAACGCGCGAGGGGTGCAGCGTAACCGGCCCCGAGGCGCGCTGGACGGTGCACTGGCGTGCCCCGGCACAGACGGGGGAGGGCGGGGGGGATGGGGGTGGGTCGAGCGACGTGCTGATCCATGTCGCCGCGAATGCGGCCAACTACGATGACTCACCGCTCGGCGACTTCATCTACGCTGGCGAGTGGCGCGTGGGGGGGCCCGCCGCCGCGAGCCACTGAGCCGCGCTGTGATCGCTACGTCGCCCCAAACGCCCCGGCGCTGCTGGCCGGTGCGGGGCGGAACCCCTTGACCGCGCCCACCCCCAGCCAGACGAACAGCGCCAGCACGAGGGCCTGCGTGAGGGCGAAGGGCGGCTCGGACTGGGTCGGCGCCGCGACGAACAAGACCGGAACCCGCTTGAACAGCTGCGCGACCAGGACGAACACGTTGAAGTACGTGGCGAGGACCACGCCGCCCGCGTAGGTCGTGCGCCATCTGCCGGCGAAGTGTTTGGCGTATTGTGCGACGATCACGATCGCCAGGACCACCAGCGAGATGAACCCCACCGCGTGGGACGGCAGAAACTTGACGAACGGAAAACCGAAACCGGAAGCATTCGCCAGGATGGTGGTGACCAGAAAGACGGCGGCCCACCGGTCGAGCCGTTTCCCGGTGGCGAGGCCCCCCGCTACCACGAGGCCCGCGACGATGCCGACCAAGCTCAACACCGTGTGGAGCAGGGTGTACGTCGTGATGCTCAGGCCGAGGATCATAGGGCGAACCTGGTGCGATGCGGCCGGGCGGACAGGGCCGGTGCCTGGCGCCCTCGTCCCGAGGGCGGCGCGCGGCGAAGGGATCAATGTACGCGCCGAGTTCCATAGGAGCCAGAACAGGGCACGCGTGGTAGGGACAAGCCAAAGGCCCCGGCGATCAGCCCGGGGCCCTGGCAAGCCGTGCGACCGTCACCCTACGGGTGGGTATTCCCGAAGTTGTTAAGCGAGGCACTCTGCCCCGCGGTGAGGATGAACGGGCCGTATCCGAGACCGAATGGGCACGTGGGCCCGTTCGGGGGGAACGTGTTGGTCCAGCCGGGCAGTGGCATGCCTTCGCACACGGTGTACGTACCGGCCGGCACTGTGAAGCTGTAGTTCCCGTTGCCGTCCGTTAGCGCTGTTGCGGAAACGGAGCCGCTCAGATCGACAGACCAACCCGAGAGACCGAGCCCCGTGGCGACATCGTACACCCTGCCATCCACCGTTACCCCCGGGGGTGGCGGCGGCGGTGGAGCGCACTGCTCCTCGCCCTCCTCGCCCTCGTCAGCCTCCTCGCCATCCTGCTGCCCCGTCAGCGTACGCACGTCGTTCGAGCGATCGTCGTCGCCGTTAGCGCTCTCGCATTGCTCGGCGTCATCATGCTCGCGCGGAGCGGACCCGGAACGATCTTGGGACGCGCTCACCGCGAACGGCGCCGCAACCAGGGCGCAAAGTACAAGGAATCCGCGCATCGCTCTCTCCTGTGAGTGTGGAGGTACAACCTGAGGAGAAGGCGCGGCGACCTCAGCGTAGCGGCTCCAACTTCGCGATCAGCGGCACGACAAGACTGTGCCGCACGTCACGCGGCGGGCATAAGCTCAAGGGCGCACCGAGTTTGCAAGAACAAAGCCCTGCGCACCGACCAACGATGCACGGGGCTTCGAGTTCCCGGTGATGCGCCAGCCGCGATTCGAACGCGGGACCTTCGGCTCCGGAGGCGACACCGGCCGGCGACCACCAACGCTGGCCGTTGTCGTTTCAGGCACTTACGCGAGTCGCGCGTCGGCCAGCGCCAGCCAGCGCCAGCCGCGTTGTTACCGCCGTTGTTACCACGCGTCGCTTCTTGTCGCGGACGGCAGTAGCGACGGCCCTGTGCGTAGATTAGGCG
>Ga0209057_1000490_pt1 | contig 35618 bp, 25 predicted proteins | sample GraSoiAngelo_146_FD_185903 | JGI IMG/M metagenome (GOLD analysis project Ga0209057, IMG submission 185903) | Grasslands soil microbial communities from the Angelo Coastal Reserve, California, USA - 14_1009_05_30cm (SPAdes) (version 2) | ecosystem: Environmental > Terrestrial > Soil > Grasslands ... | reverse complement strand
CAATTGACTTGAGATCGGCAATGGTTCCGTCCATCGAGAAACAGCCGTCCGTGGCGATGAGTCGAAAACGCGCATCCTTTGCAGCGCGGAGTTGGGCTTCGAGATCGGCCATGTCGTTGTGCTTGTACCGAAAGCGTTGCGCTTTGCAGAGCCGGATGCCATCGATGATGCTGGCGTGATTCAATTCATCGCTGATCACGGCGTCTTTGTCGGTGAGCAGTGTCTCGAACAAGCCGCCGTTTGCATCGAAACAGGATGGGTAAAGAATCGTATCTTCGGTGCCGAGGAATTTGGTAAGCGCTGCTTCGAGTTCCTTATGAATGTCCTGTGTGCCACAAATAAAACGCACACTTGCCATCCCAAATCCATGGGTCTGGAGCGCCTCTTTGGCTGCCGCGATCAGCGCGGGATGATCTGCCAGCCCCAGATAATTGTTGGCGCACATGTTGAGCACGCGCTTGCCACCCGTGATCGCAATGTGTGCGTCCTGTGGACTCGTGATGACACGCTCGGTTTTGAAAAGACCTTGCGATTTAATTTCTTCGAGAGTTTGAGCGACCTGCTTTTCGAATTCGGAAACCATAGAGTCCACAGATTACACAGATTTCCGATTGGCGGAAAACAAACGCAAAGCCGCAGAATAGAGCCGCTGGGTAGCGAATGACATTGGACGGGCAGCCCGGACGGCCGAGCCGATGGAATTCGCGAGCTATTACGCGGCTTAAATAAGTGGCGAAGCAAGAATGTCGAATGGCAAGGAAATTGAGTTTCGACTTATCCCCATTATCAGCGCCAGATTTTGAGGCGCAATCGTAAGCTCCTAGCAAAAACATCTTAAAACAGGGCTTGCGCGCCTTGTGAATAACTGTTAATAAGTTCCCCGGTGTTTCGCCTTGACCTACGCTGAGCGTCGAAATCTTGCCTGGGCCATTCTTGCGGCTTTTATCGCCATCATTCTGCTCAGTGGTTGCGGGACAAGTCACCATGCACTGCCTCCTTACGAGCCACCGCTGGCAAAAACGGATTTTCAACATGTCCGCACGACAGCGTACACGCACACCGAGTCAGACCACCGCGAGTACGGCAATCACAATGCTCTGGGCGGGGAATTGCAGGCAGCTGGCCCACCTATCCACCGAGCCGAAGTAACGCGGCGCGCGATTCCCGTTGATGGTGTGCCCCGCGCCATGCCAGTGGACGAGACCGATTCGTTTTCACCACAGCTCCAACCATTCTCGATTGAAGAAAAGCGAACAGTCGCGCGCACGACAAAACGCGGGCCGAAAACAACCCGTACGGTGAAGCGCGCCGTTGTAATCTCGAAACCGCGTATTGGCAGCGCTGCAGCTGATTGGTCACGCTGGCCGGCGGGCACGGCCTTCCGACTGGTCTCCACTGGGCAAGTTTATCGCGTTGACGATTACGGCTGGGCGCTCGCTGGCCGCAACACGATTGATCTATACATGCCGAATCAACGTGAAATGAATTCATGGGGCGCTCGCCAGGAAACCATCCAGATTCTACAATGGGGTAACCCGCAGGAAAGTTTGCAATTTCTGAGTCGGCACCAGGACTACAGGCACATTAAGCGAATGGTGCTTGAACTGGAAGGTCGCCATGAGCAAGCGGCCGCGTTGCGGTAAGGGCAGGCGGGTTGTCGCCCTGCGCGCATTGCGGTAAGGTCGATGATTGATGCACAACGAATTCACGGCAATCATTGAGCGAGACGGAGATTGGTTTATCGCGCAGTGTCCTGAAGTGCCGGAAGCAAACGGTCAAGGCCGCACTCCCGACGAAGCAAAGAGCGACCTCGCGGCAGCGATTGAACTTGTGCTCGAAGATCGTCGCCACGACGCCCTGAAGGGTGCATCTGTGGATGCACTACGTGAAGTCGTGACGATCGAAAAATGAAACGGGTCGAGCTGCTGCAGCGTTTGCAGCGGCATGGATGCGTGCTCAAACGCGAAGGCGGCAGCCATTCTTTGTGACGCAATCCGCAGACAAATGAGATGCAAGCGATTCCGCGGCACAGCGAGCTAAGCGACGTTCTCGCTCGAAAGATCTGCCGAAAACTGTCGTTGCCGGAGCCCTAACTATTCCCGAAGATCCGCGGTATCCGCGTAGTCCGTGGTTGATTTGAGAGATCCTTCGACTTCGCTCAGGATGACAAATCGCCCCAATTGAGAACGATCTTGCCGGAGTTACCTGATTTCATCAACTCGATCGCTTCCCTGAATTCCGTGTAGGGGAAGCGGTGGGTAATCACTGGTGAGATGTCGAGACCGGATTGGATCATCGCGGTCATTTTGTACCAGGTCTCATACATTTCGCGGCCATAAATCCCTTTAATAGTGAGCTGATTGAAGACCACCAGGTTCCAATCAATCGCGGCGCTACCGGGCATGATTCCCAGCAGCGCGATTTTGCCGCCGTGAAACATGCTCGGCAAAATATCGACGAACGCTTTCGGATTGCCGGACATCTCCAGGGCCACATCGAATCCTTCTTTCATCCCCAGCTTTTGCATTGCATCGGCGACCTTTTCCGTACGCACATCCAACGCCAGATCGGCTCCCATTTTGCGCGCGAGATCCAGACGATACGGATTGATGTCTGTAATCACGATGTGACGCGCGCCGGCTCGTTTGCAAACAGGGACCGCCATGCAGCCGATTGGTCCCGCTCCGGTGATGAGCACATCTTCACCGACCAGATCGAACGAGAGCGCCGTGTGGACCGCGTTGCCTAACGGATCGAAGCAGGAAAGCACATCGAGCGGGATCGACGGATCCGCGTGCCAGCAGTTGTCCTGTGGGATCGCTACAAATTCCGCCCATGCGCCGGGGCGATTCACGCCCACGCCCTGTGTGTTGGGGCAAAGGTGACGTCGTCCCGCGAGGCAATTGCGACAATGTCCACAGGTGATGTGCCCCTCGCCTACCACGAGATCACCCTTCGCGAATCCTTTCACATGATCGCCTACATTGTCGACAACGCCGACGAACTCATGGCCGATCGTCATGGGAACAGGGATCGTTTTCTGCGCCCACGCATCCCAGTTGTAGATATGAACGTCAGTCCCACAGATCGACGTTTTCAAAACGCGAATGAGCACCTCGTCGCCGTGGACTTCAGGAACAGGAACTTCTTCGAGCCACAGCCCCGGCTCGGCTTTGGCCTTCACGACGGCCTTCATCGTTTTTTGCACATAGGAAACTAGGCAAATTAGGAATGCATTAAACAAAATTTATAGGCGCGACACAGCATCGGCACCTGATGCTTCAATTGTGCACGGACGCAGGATGAGGAGCCAGCCGTTTATGGCAAGGCAGTTCAGCAGCCAAAGCACCTATACCATCGTCCCCTATCGAATTTTGTAGTCTTTTTTCTTGACAGATCGTCGGATTTTTTGGCAAAACCCCCCGTGAAAGAAATGATTAAACGGCCAGAAATGAGACGCGATGGCACCACCTTCGTCCCGCGGGTGCGGGGTTCCTCCGAAAGTATTTCGCGAGTGGGCGGCGCGCAGGGATAAATCAGGAAAGGCCAAAAACAATGAAAGAAAATTAAATTATGAAAATTCGGAAAATGATATTCACGACAGCCCTGTCCGCACTTGTGTGCTTTGGGCTTTGTCAACAAGTGCAAAGCGCCACAGACACACCAGATCCAGGTTCTCTTCCCACAAGCAACACAGCGGATGGACAAGGCGCCCTTGGGAGCCTCACCACCGGTCTATACAATTCGGCATTTGGCTTCTTGTCAGTCCTGTCCCTAAGCGATGCCAACTTTGACACTGGTGTAGGCGCGGGGGCGCTGCTTGTCGACAATGGCGGCGAGAATACGGCAGTTGGCGCGGGCGCGCTTTTAAATAACACCATTGCGGGCACTAACACCGCCGTTGGAGCCTTCGCCCTTTTTACCAACGTCGATGGAGCCTCCAACACAGCCGTTGGCGATCGAGCGCTCGTAAACAACTCACATGGCCCCTTCAATACCGCCGTCGGTTGGCATGCACTCCTGAACTCAACCGCTAACGCGAACGCAGCAGTTGGTGATCTGGCGCTCGTAAACGTCGATACGGGCTTCTTCAACACCGCTATTGGTGCGGCAGCCGGCTTCAATCAAACGAGCGGGCATAATAATGTCTACATCGGCCAGGGAAGTTTCGGTGTAGCCGGCGAGAACAACACCTGTTACATACAAGGCATCGCCGGATCGAGTATACCTACCGCCAACGCCAATTTCGTGTTCGTCGACACTACGAATGGAAAGTTAGCCACGGTGCTCGTCACTGCCAATGGAGACAGGGTGACCGTACCCATTGCGCAAAGCCAGCTCCAAGCCGCTCCCCAAGGCCAACTCGAAACCGTTCCTCAACGCTCGCATGAAGACGGTCGCCAAGCCATGCTCAATGAATCGCTCAAACAACAAAAGAGGATCACGGAATTGGAAGGCACGGTTGCGCGTCTCGCGGCAATGGTGAAAGAGCAGGCCGCGCAAATCCAAAAGGTGAGCGCCCAGCTTGAGGTGGGTAGACCTGCGCCACAAGTAGTCGCGAACAAACGGTAGAACCCGGAAAGAGCGGTCTTGCGAGCCTAAGGCGCCGAGACGAATTTGGAAAGGCGTTCGCCCCGTGGCGAACGCCTTTGCCATCTCGCTCGAGGATAGAATTAGCTCAGCCGCCATCAACCAGGTTCTCAGATGACGAAAAAATGCGCAGCGCCGTACCCGGGCAGGTTTCGTTTGACCGGCCTTTGACATTCCACTTTTTTCACCGAGTTGGCTAACATCCCGGTTTAGTCTGATATGAAAAAGTTTTTTACCCTTTCGATGGTCCTCTCTTTCGCGATGTTTTGCTCCTGCCAAAAGCAGGATTCAACCGGTGAGCAACAACTTGCTCAACGGAAAACGGAGCTGGACGCACGCGAGAACGCGTTAATTGAAAGACTCAATGCGTTGGATGAAAAAGTAAACGCGTTGGATAAAAGATTGAATGCGCTCGCCGAAAACGAAAAATCCAAGGCCAATGTCCAGACGATTTCTCCCGACGCTCAGTCGCAGGACGTGATTCGCGACGAAGCACAGACCAAAGCCGAAAGAGACAGGATAATTCAACAGTTTCGGGCCCTGATTCCCCGCCCCTCGAAGGTAACAGCCGGAGACCCGGCAAAACAAGAGCGACCCACCCCCCGCCGACAGCTTGGGCCGGAAGACTTACAGCGCCAATGGCAGCAGAATTTGGACAAAGCGAAGATGTCTGGCGAAGCGGTATTTCCTGCGGCGGAGGCTGGTTCGCCAACTCCATCTCCTGCGGTAGAGGCTGCTTCGCCAAGTCCATCGCCTACGCCGTAATAAGAGCGGCGCGCCACCTACGCGCTTCGACTCACCCCTGCGTGATATTGCTGTAAACTGTTACGGCGGCTCTCCGGGGCGTTGTATCCGCGCTTTTCGAAGCGCTCGCTCATGCTTGCGCAGCGCGCCTTCCTCCGAGATGATGCAATGCATGCCTGCAACGCTGGAGCAAACCGGGACGAACATCCTTAGCTCCCGTTCCGCTTTCATTCTGCGGTTCATCAGCACGATTGCGCTTTGGACAATCGCTCTGCTGATCATGTTCTCCGGTTACGAGATCCTGTTTTGGGTGCTGATCAGCCTGTTCGGATTGATCGGGCTATTGGAATTCTACCTAATGCTCGATCACAAAGGCCTGCCCAATTTCAAAATCACGGGAATGATTTGCGGGGCTGTTCTGCTCGCCGGGAGTTTCTATTATTTTTCCAAGATCGGACCGGCACACTCCTATGATTTCGAAGTTGCTGTCCTGCTTTTTTTTCTCCTGACCGTTTTCGGCCGGCAGATGTTTGCTCGGCTTCGCCATGATGAGCCGTTGCAAACCATGGCGTACACGTTATTCGGCCTGCTTTATGTACTTTGGCTTTTTAATTTCATCACCAAGATTGTCTATCTAACGCCACGTTCGAGCACGGGCCAATTAACCGGGCAATTTTATGTTCTGTTTCTGATCGCAGTGACAAAATTTGCCGACATGGGTGCGTACCTAACCGGCAGCGTCGTTGGACGACACCTGATGGTCCCTCATATTAGCGGCAAGAAAACGTGGGAAGGTTTTTTCGGCGCGATTGTTTTTGCGCTTCTATGCAGTCTGGGATTGTTCAAACTGATGCCGGGACATTTATCGGCGCTGAACTGGACGCACACGACAATTCTCGGAGTGCTTCTTGGCCTCGGAGCAGTGCTCGGCGATTTAGCTGAATCAATCATCAAGCGCAGCACAGATGTAAAGGACTCTGGGAACCTCTTGCCAGGAATCGGTGGTGCGCTGGACCTCCTCGATAGTCTGCTATTTACCGCGCCGCTTTTGTTCTTCTATTTGCGACTAGTCATTCGGGTGCCGTGATAAGATGTGGAGAGCAACCACGAATGGACACGAATGGACACGAATAATGAGAAGCTACTGTTCAGAGACGAAGTGTTTCAGGTTGTTGACTGCGCAATCGAGGGTCTGAACACCCTCGGGCACGGAATAGTTGAGAAGCCATACGAAAATGCGTTGGTCGTTGAGTTTGGACTGCGGAAAATTCCTTTCCGGCAGCAGCCCGCGTTCGATGTTCTCTACAAGGGCGAGAAAGTTGGCCTCTTTATCCCGGATCTCATCGCTTTCGATTCTATTGTTGTGGACACAAAGGTGATTGATCGGATTACTGATCACGAGCGTGGATTGATGTTGAATTATCTGCGAATCACGAGCCTGCGTGTTGGAGTGATTCTCAATTTCAAACACCGCAAGTTGGAATGGGAACGAATTGTCTTATGAATTCGTGTCTATTCGTGTCGATTCGTGGTTAAAAAATGACAACAGAAACTTCGGGAGAGCGCAAGCGTGTTGTCATTCTCGGCGCGACAGGATCGATCGGCGAGAGTGCACTAAACGTAGCACGCGATATTCCGGAGCGGATGGAAGTTGTCGGCCTGGCTGCCAACAGTAATGCCGAAAAACTCGCGGCGGCTGCGAATGCAACGCGTGCGCAATCTGTTTGTCTCGTCGATGAAACGAAGATCGATGCACTTCAGCGCGCACTTGCGTATAAGCCGCGAATTTTTGCGGGACAGAAAGGACTACGTGAGATCGCCTGCCTGACGAATGCGGAGATGGTGCTGGTCGCAATCGTAGGTACCGGTGGGTTGCGTCCGGCGCTGGCGGCGATTGAGGCTGGCAAAGACCTCGCCGTGGCGAGCAAGGAAATTCTGGTAATGGCAGGCGAGATTGTAATGCACGAGGCCCGCGATAATGACGTGCGGGTGTTGCCTGTGGACAGCGAGCACAATGCGATTTTTCAGTGTTTGGAAGGCAAAAAGTCTTCGGACATTCGCCGCATCATCCTGACTGCATCAGGTGGACCATTTCGCGAAACGCCGCGAAAAGATTTTGACTCGATCACACCCGAGCAGGCGCTAAAGCATCCGACGTGGAATATGGGACCAAAAATTACGATCGATTCAGCGACCTTGTTCAATAAGGGACTGGAGATGATCGAAGCACATTGGCTTTTTGGCGTCGAGATGAAGCGCGTCGAAGTGGTGATACACCCTCAGAGCATTGTTCACTCGATGGTCGAGTTCGCAGACGGGTCCACCCTCGCGCAACTGAGTTATTCCAACATGTGTTTTCCCATTCAATATGCCGTGACCTGGCCGGATCGGGTACCGAATAGTTTGCCACCACTCGATTTCTCGAAATTGTCCAGATTGGAATTTTTCACGCCGCGCTACGACGATTTTCCCGCGCTGAACCTGGCGCGCCGGGCCGGCGAGACCGGGGGCACGTTGCCTGCCGTCATGAACGCCGCAAACGAAGTGGCAGTCGCTGGTTTTTTGAACCGGCAAGTTCGTTTTCCGGATATCTGGCAGATTGTTGAAGAAGTCATGAACCGCCATACATCCGTTGCGCACCCCGATCTGGATGCCATATTGCAGGCCGATCAGTGGGCACGAGCCGAGGCAACGAGATGCGTTGAAACGTTGAAACGTTGAAACGCAGCCGCTTGCGCACGGCTCACTTCTCACTAATCACTTCTCACAATGCTTCTTCACATCGCTCGCGTCGTTTTCATCCTGCTGGAAGTCCTCATCCTGTTCAATCTGCTGATCGTGGTCCATGAACTGGGGCACTTTCTGGCGGCCCGCTGGCGAGGACTTTACATCGAAAGATTCGGGGTTTGGTTCGGCAAACCGATCTGGAAGAAAACAATCAACGGTGTCCAATACTCGCTCGGCTCGCTGCCGTTCGGGGGCTTCGTTGCGCTGCCGCAACTTGCACCAATGGACATCATCGAGGGAAAAGCGGATGTAGACCGCGCAAGGTTGCCGAAAATTTCCGCGCTCGACAAAATCATCGTAGCAATTGCCGGGCCGCTGTTCAGTTTGCTGCTGGCGCTTTTCTTTGCGGCCATCGTTTGGGCTGTCGGCCATCCGGTGAGCGAAGCGGATTCGACTACGGTGATCGGTTATGTCTTGCCCGATTCACCGGCCCAAAAGGCAGGCTTGAAACCCGGCGACAAAATCCTCTCGGTTGATGGTAAATCGGTCAGGCGTTTTATGGGGATGAGTGACAGCGTGAGCTGGGATGTGGTGCGAAGCGAAGGCGACAAGATCGCGGTAAAATTCGAGCGAGATGGAAAGGTGCAGACCGTTTGGGTGGAACCTTACAAGGCGGAGACCCGTGGATGGCGCAGAAAAAGCGTGCGCCAGTTGCTTATTTACCCGGCAGAGACCGCGATCATTGACAAAGTAGAGCCGAATACGCCTGCTGCGGCGGCGGGGCTGCGCTCAGGAGACATCATCCGCGGGTTCAATAAGACGCCGATCTATAATCCCATCGCACTGCTGGAATACATCAGCAAACATCCAAGCGACGAGCTTGTTCTTCATGTCGAGCGCGGTGGCGAAAGGTTTGAAGTTCCGGTAAAACCAACGCTTCTGCCTACGAATGGCGAAAAGAAACCACGAATCGGAATTCAATGGGACACGACTGGAATCGTGTCGATCCAGCATCCCAATCCGATCGAACAGGTTTACAACAGCGTAGCCAGCACGTTAAAGACAATTGGCGCAGTTGCCTCGCCCAAGTCGGACGTAAAATTGCAGCATTTGAGCGGTCCCGTCGGGATCGGTCGCATTTACTATCTCCTTTTCCAAAGCGAACGCGGCTGGCAGCTGGCGCTGTGGTTTAGCGTGATTTTGAATGTGAACCTGGCGATCTTGAACATGTTGCCGATTCCAGTTCTCGATGGTGGCCACATTGTATTGGCGATCATCGAATCGATCCGCCGCAGGCCAGTGAACATGCGTGTGCTGGAGGTCGTACAGACAAGCTGCGCCGTAGTTATCATCGGTTACATGCTCTATATCACGTTCTTCGACGTGCAGGATTTGCCGTTTGTCCGCAAGAAGCTTGACCAGTTCGAAGCGCACTCGGGCGCGAAAGATACGCAAACGCCGTAACCGACTTGCGTTGCGCGGTACCGCGCAAAGCCGTAAAATCTTATCGTGACGACAAAGCCGGGGTCATCGACCTGGCGCTCGTCGTTTTATTGAATGACGTTGGGTCCTACAATGCGTGAGCTGTCATACTCCGAAAATCCATACGCTTATCGCCGCCGAAAAACGCGTCAGGTGAAGGTCGGCAACATCGGCGTCGGCGGTGATAATCCAATTCGCGTCCAATCGATGATCACCTGCGATACGATGGATACGGACGCGTCGATTCAACAGACAATCGAGCTGGCAAACGTAGGCTGTGAAATTGTCCGTATCACTGCGCCCACGGTAAAGGACGCGCGCAATCTTGAGCAAATCGTGAAGGGTTTGCGGGAACGTGGCTGCAACGTGCCGACTGTTGCAGATATCCATTTCAAGCCAGAGGCGGCCATGGAAGCTGCGAAATGGGTGGACAAAGTGCGGATTAATCCGGGCAATTACGCAGATTCCAAGAAATTCGTCATTCGCGAATACACCGACGAGCAGTATGCCGGAGAATTGAATCGGATTCGCGAGCGGTTTTCACCTCTGGTCGATCTGTGCAAGAAGCGCAGCATCGCCATGCGCATCGGCACAAATCACGGCTCGCTTTCCGACCGCATCCTGAATCGGTACGGGGACACGCCGCTTGGAATGGTGGAAAGCGCGCTCGAGTTCGCAAGGATCGCACGCGACATGGACTATCACGATTTCATTTTCTCGATGAAAGCGAGCAATCCGAAGATCATGATCGCGGCGTATCGGTTGCTCGTCGCGCGATTGAATGAGCTTGGACCGGACTGGAATTATCCACTGCACCTCGGCGTAACTGAGGCCGGCGAAGGCGAAGACGCGCGGATCAAAAGCGCGATCGGGATCGGCTCGCTTCTGGCTGATGGAATCGGGGACACCATTCGCGTGTCACTTACCGAGGACAGCCCTCATGAGATTCCGGTGGCACGAGCCTTGATCGAGAACATCGAGAGAACGTCCGGCTCTCAACTATCAACTCTCAACCCTCAACTCTCCTTCGATCCGTATTCGTACCAGCGTCGCGCGAGCGACACGCTAGCTATCGCAGGAATCGGTAATTCCGGCCAACGAATTAAACTCGGTGGCGCAGAATTGATTCGAGTGGTCGTCAAAAAGGCAAACTTCGACAAGATCGCCCATAAGATCGAGAAGATGGGCGATTATAAACCGGAGATTATCTATGGGAACGCCGGCATTGTGGAAATCGATCCGCGTGATGAGACCGCAATTGCCAAATTGAATGCGGAACGCAGCCCGCAGTTTGTCACCGTGAGAGATGATGTCGATCTTGCAGTGATTCCCGCCTTTCGATTGCTGGCAGGCAAATTGCATTCGCGGCATCCGATTCTCTTGAAGGACGTTCTTTCCCGTGGCGAAGAGATGCTCGATACTGGATACTCGATGCTCGATAAAGAGATCCAGCATCCAGTATCTAGCATCCAGCATCACCCTGATTTCCTCACAAGGCTCTTAAGTGCCTCCACAAACATTGGTTCTCTGCTATGCGATGGAATTGGAGACGCGATCTTGGTACAGGGCGAGGAGGCGCCGGGCCAGGCTTTGCGCCTCAGTTACAACGTTCTTCAAGCGGCCGGATCACGGATTTTCAAAACCGACTACGTCGCCTGCCCTTCATGCGGACGCACCTTATTCAACTTGCAAACCACGACGGCTAAAATCAAAGAGTCCACATCGCATCTCAAAGGGGTAAAGATCGCGATCATGGGCTGCATCGTGAACGGGCCCGGCGAAATGGCCGACGCCGATTTTGGTTACGTTGGCGGCGCGCCGGGCAAGGTGAATCTTTATGTCGGCAAAACGGCAGTGAAATTCAATATTCCCGAAGTGGAAGCAGTGGACCGGTTGAAAGATTTGATTCGCGAGCATGGCAAGTGGGTCCAGCCAGCACACGAGGGAGCAGCGCTCGAACCTGCTTCATAGCGCCGCATAGATCATCAATCCCGACGGCGTTTCGAGTCGATTCCTCGTACCGCAAGCACGGCGGTTTTCCGGATGGCTTACTCCCGTGTGAGTAATGACGTCCGTATTACAAAAAAGTAAGGCTAAAAGGCTTGACCTATTTTTCGTGACGGTAGCAAACTCGTTCCTCGGGGAAACGTGTAAGAAACAAAAACTCCAACTTCAGGTAAAAAAATATGAAAACTCTCCGTCGAATCAGCAAAAATCGCGCGTTTACACATGCACGCATCTTAGCCGCGGTTTTCCTTGTCGTCGCAGCGGCAGCATTAATATTCATGTCGGTATCGCCGCCCGCTGCTGCTCAATCCACTCCGCGCACCCAAAGTCTAACACCAACATTCTCCAAAGCCGTGGCTTTTGATGTGTCGCCCGCGCTACGCACTTTGCCGCTGGCGAAAAAGTTCGTCGCTGACCCATCCAAATTGCTAGAAATCCGACCGGAACGCGGACCAAGGGCCCACTCCAGAGGCTATAAAAGCGGCGATGCAGCACTCCAGGCGTTGACTGCCGCCGTTGCCATTCCGAGTCCATTGGCAAACTTTGAAGGATTATCCAATCAGGATAATTTAAACATCTTCGGTTTCCGGGTGAACCCGCCCGACCCCAATGGAGAAATCGGCCCGAACAATTACGTCGAGATGATCAATCTGGTTTTTGCCGTTTATGACAGGGCCGGCAACCTGGAAGCGGGCCCGATCGATACCGGTTCCCTCTGGGCGGACTTCGCCATCCCGGATTGCACGGATCCGTCAGGCGATCCAGTCGTGCTGTACGACCAACTCGAAGATCGCTGGCTGCTTTCGCAGTTCACGACCAGCGGCCTTAACGATCCGACCAAGCCTTTCTGGAACTGTATCGCGGTTTCTACGAGCGGTGATCCGGCTGGCACATACTACCGCTACGCGTTCGAGACCACGTCGGATGGAATCTTCTACTTTCCAGATTATCCCAAGTACGGGCTCTGGAGAAATTCCTACATTCTGACCACGCGCGAATTCGGACCAACTGTCGAGTACGGCATTGGCGTTTACGCGCTCGAGCGAGACAAAATGCTCGAAGGAGATCCAAACGCCCGCGCTGTTAAGTTCTTTCTGGATGGGAACGCCCCTGGTATGCTGCCCTTGGTCGGCGATGGCCTGCTTCCGCCGGACATCGACGGCAGGACAAAGCCAGCAAATGATTCTCCCGCGCCGATCATCGGTACGCAGGACGATGATGCCGATTACGGCGCAACGTTCGATGCTCTCAATATCTGGGAACTCAGCGTGAAGTGGAAGTCCAATCCCACAGCATCAATCAATCTCAAAACACAACTGCCTGTCGCGCCTTTCGACTCGATCTTCCCTTGCGCGCCGACTTCCCGCGACTGCCTGCCACAACCGGGCATCACGGATCCGACCCAGTACCTCGACATTCTTTCGTACCGCCAGCGGCCGACCTTCCGCCTCTCCTACCGCAACTTTCGTACATACGAATCGCTGGTGACGAACCAGTCTGTAGAGGCACGGCCTGGCGTCGCCGGCGCGCGCTGGTACGAGATCCGGCGGTCCGGCGGTAGCTACTCTGTTTACCAACAAGGAACGTACGCTCCCAATGATGGCGTCCATCGCTGGATGGGTAGTATCGCCCAGGACAAGAACGGGAATATGGCTCTCGGCTATAGCGTGGTCAATGGAGTCGACGTCTATCCGGGCATTCGGTACACGGGGCGACTCGCTGGCGACCCGCTTGGCCAGATGACTCTCGGCGAGGGCGTGATCATCAATGGCTCAGGCGTGCAGACAAATACGAACTCCCGCTGGGGTGACTACACGGATATGACGGTCGATCCCACCGACGACTGCACCTTCTGGTATGTCAACGAGTACTACCAGACTACCCAACCACCACCAGACCGAAATTGGCAGACGCGTATTGCCAGTTTCAAATTGCCCGGCTGTCACTAAGACGATAAGCTGGGACTATTCGAGGTGAGTTAGGGCCCGGATGTAGCGAGTAAGGTGGAGGCCTGCGATCCTGGAGTTTACTCTACAGTGATCGTTTCTTCAGCAGTTCCGACGCGACTCACCGCGCGCACGTTCCATTCGCCGGGCGCTAGCTGCCAAAAAAATCTGCTATCATGCTGAGGTAGAATTCGCTCGTTGTTAACAAACCATTCGACATCGCGGGCCGCCGCAGCAGTGAGTTCGACCATCTGTTGTGACGGCGGCAGGACAGGATCGATCTCGTAATGCGCGTTCGGTGGCGGACTGGTGATGCGAAAATCCGATCGGACGTGCGCGCCGACCTGCGCTCATCAGCGCCGCCCGTCTGGACTGTAAGATCATTGATAATCGGTTTTATTCTCGGGCTGCGTCGCCAGGACGCAGCGAAAGCCGTAAATGACGTCACGATCATTGCGGTCGATAACGTTCCGATATGAGGATTGCATCTCGAGCCGGTTGCTCGTTGCCCAGGAACCGCCGCGCAGCACGCCCCAATCACGACTGCTTCCGTTCGTGCCGCCTTTGTACGTATCAAGGCACCATTCCCAAACGTTCCCGCCGAGGTCGTACAACCCTAACGAGTTCGGCTTGAAACTTCCGACTGGCATCGTCGCGCCGCGGCGCCGGCCAGTTGCTGCGGAATAATTTGCTGTACCGTTGGGCGGCGGCCATTGTTTCCCCCAAGGGAATTCGTTCTTAATCTTGCCGTCGCGTATCTCAGGCGTCGCACCGCTTTCATTAACAAGACCCACCGCCGTGCTCCACTCAAGATCGGTCGGCAGCCGGTACGCTTGCCGCTCTTCAATCAGGTTTTCGTCGTGTTCCTTTTCCGTTAGCCATTTGCAAAACGCCATCGCGTCGAACCAGCTTACTTTTACCGCCGGATCGGTTGCTGTTTGATGGAAATCCGCCGGCTCATAATGGCGCCCGGTCGCGCGACAAAACGCTTCGTAATCTTGCACCCGCGTTTCCCACACTGAAATTTGAATGTCCCCGAGTGGAACGAACTTCATCCCTAATGAATTTGTGAATGGCTGCCCCGGCGCGGGACCGACGCTCTTTTCCAGACGCATCGCCAGAAACGTTTGCTGTTGCGGCTTAACGCTACCACTGACCGAAGCCGGCTTGTAACCTGCCAGCTGTAGCTCGTAGGTCACATCACCAGGTTTTACTCCCTCGATCCCGAGGGGCGTTTGACCCAGCGTGCGTCCATCCGCGAGCACTGTTGCGCCACCGGGCGCACTCGTAATTTTCACGCTGCCGTTCGCAAAAACAAAATGCGTGGAATTCTCGTGCTGGCCTTCGACGGCAAGGGCCTGCCGTTCCGCAGGCCAACCGTCAAGTTGCGCAATCAATTCATGCGGGTGAGCCGGAAGGTCGATTCGCAACGGCGTCCGTCCACGCGGTATTCCATCGATAAAAATTTGCGCACCGGGCGGCTCACTACTGATACTCACCGGGCCATTAACGAATGCGAATGATTTTCGCGCGGTCTCGCCACGCTGAATCTCAACACCGTCGCGCATTTCCCAATCCCCGCGCTTTGCAATAAGCCCATACTTCCCGGTTGGAACGTCGGCAATTTTTTGCGGCGCAACTCCGGCCCGCGAAATCCGGCCGTCCTCGCTGCGCAAAGTAAACTGCGCGCCGGGCGGATCGGATTCAACATCCAACGCGCCTTTGCTCCGTGCCAAATGAAAAACGGGTGGCTCAACTGATTTCCCGCTGCCAAGATCGACACTCGTCTCGATCGGATCGTAGCCTGGATTCATCGCGCGCAATTTGTACTTGCGTGGCTCCAGCTCGTTAAATGTCGCCGGGCTTTTCTTGGCATGATCATCGAGCAAAACCAAAGCGCCCGGCGGGTCCGTGCGAATTATTGTTTGCAAATTGAGATCGGTGGTCGCTGGGGCGGGCAAACGGGATCGGATGGAGAAGACGATCGCCGCGATCAACAAAATGGAAAAGGCGGCCACGGCGAATTTTACGCGCGATTTCTCTCGCGGCGGGCGTTCGCCTCGTGTCAGGGCTGCGAGGTCATCGCGCATCTGTGCGGCTGACGCGTAACGCTTGCGCGGATCGTTCGCGCATGCTTTCAGCAGCACGTCGTTCAACCGGAGCAGCGCTTCCCGATCCGGACGCGCGCTTAGCCGTGAATCGATCTCTGGAAAATCAAGCCGATCTTTTCCCGTGCTGATTTCATAAATTACTTTGCCGAGACTGAAGATGTCGGCCTGCGGTGTGCCGGGCCCTTCCGGCGGAACATAACCTTCCGTGCCAACGAACGAGCGTTGCCCGGTCGCCGCCACCAATCCGATGTCGGCCAACTTCGGCTTGCCATCGATGAAAATAATATTCGACGGTTTGATGTCTCGATGGATAAGTTCATGCTCGTGCAGCGCCTGAAGCGCTTCAGTTAACGACACCCCGAGTCGAATCGATTCGGATGCCGAAAGATGTTTCTGCCGTTCCAGTTCGCTTTTTAGCGTGCGCGGTTCGTAATGGACGATGTCGATGTTGCGGCCAGCCAGATGATCATCGGCCAGTTCCATGATGTAATAGAGGTAGTCGCTCGTGCGACCGACATGCAGAATGTCGATGAAGCCTGCATGTGCACGCGAGATCGGTTCGAAGCTGGACATGCCTTCGAATTCACGTCGAAAGGCGCGCTCGCTTTCGAACGTGCTGCGGTAAACAATTTTGACTGCCCGTAATGCACCGGTGAGAGTGCGCGCCAGCCAAATTTCTCCGTAAGCGCCGCGACCGATCACACGCAGCACTTCGTGGTCAGGAATAACAGGAACCTTGGCCGAAACTTGGTTGGGAATGAGCGCGATTTTACACAAACGCCGTGTGCGAAGCAATTCCGGGGAAGCGCGCGAGGATAGCGGCTTTAGGTCGCAGCGTATCGTTCAAGGGTTTTTACTTCCTTTTTGATCAACGCCGAGATGCGGTGCCGCGCGAGATAAACCTGCCCCACGCTCACTCGCAATTGTGCAGCCACTTTTTGCGCTGACCATTCTTTGCGCACGTAACAATCGAATATCTGAAACTGTTTCGGATCGACTTTCTTCTTCACCCGGGCGATCGCAGCGTCGAACAAGTTTTCCTGCCATTCCCGTTCCCAGAGCACGTCAAGATCTACAATGTTTAAGTCAGGCAGCCGCTCGATGGTGGCCGTCTTGCGATCATCATCCGAATGTTCGCGCTGAGTTTGCAGACTGTCGCGCTTTCGAAATTGATCCGCGATACGCCAGCGTGTGATTTGCAATAGCCAGCCTTTGAAGGAGCCGAGCGCTGGATCATAGCGCAACTTGTCGATCTTCTTTGCCACGGTAATGACGGTTTCCTGCACGACTTCCTGCGCCTCGGAATCGGTCAGACCGGATTTTTGTGCCGCCGAGTAGATCAGTTTCCAATAAGTATCGAAAAAGTCCTGCCAGCGCCGTTGATCGTCCCAGTTCGCAAGTCGATCCACCAGGCTGCGACGAGTGGCTAGTAATCCGGCAGTCTTCATGTGGATTAGATTGTAGCTGAGGGCATTGACCCCGGCCAAGTCCGTAACCACGGTCAACGGCCGTGGTTATCTAACCGTTTGTCCCAGGCACAATTATTATCGATTTCCTGAAAGATTTGCGCTGAACTCACGTATTCCCCCTATGAATACAAGCGCGTTAGTCACCCGATTACTTCACCTGGCTGCGCGGCCGTTTGTGCTGCTCCTGGGATTTCTGAAGAAGGTCGCTCTCGCGCTGTTCGGTCGAGTGCAATGGAGTCCGCCGCGCTGGCTTTCACAAAGCCGTTCCGCCTTCTCCCGTTTCAATCGGGCCCATCCCCTGGTCACAGCCTCCGGAATCATCGTCATCCTTTTGCTCTTCTGCGGGGGTGCCTGGACGTGGCACTGGTATCAACATCGGCCGAAGCCGCGCTATGTCAGTGTTAAGATCGAGCCGGTTCCTGTAACGAAACTTGAGAAAGACTTAACGTTTCCCACCCTTGACCTCCGATTCAGCGAGTCGGCGGCGCGCTTGGAAGATCTGAAAAAAACGTCGGTACCGGGCGTCCGGCTCGATCCTCCGTTGTCCGGCAAATGGATGTGGGCCAACGATCAACATCTGTTTTTCAAACCAGCCGAGGACTGGCCGGCCGACCAAAAATTCAAAATCATCTTCGACAAGAAATTTTTCCCTCCGCACGTTTTAGTGGAGCGCCGCGTTTACGAGTTCACGACGCCGCCGTTTGAGATCGCCATCAAAGATCTTCAACTTTATCAAGACCCGGCTAATCCAACGCAACGTCAGATCACGGCGACGCTGGAACTGACACACGCTATCGAGCCTGGTGAATTAGATCGACATCTCCAACTCTTGATGATCGGCGGATCGACAATTTTTCCGCCTAACGATCCGGCGCCGCATTTTGCACTCACCTACGGATTGCATAAGCGCATCGCCTATTTGCGCAGCTCGAATGTGACTTTGCCGGAGAAGGAAGATTTCCTCAAACTTGAGCTGAGCAAAGGTGTCCGGACGGCGCAAGGCGGAGCGAAAACTAGCCAGGCAACGGAGGACAAGCTGCGCATTCCCTCGAATGGCACCGCCTTTCAGATCGAGTCTATCGCGGGGACCATCGCGCGGAACAAGAACGGCGAACCGGAACAGATTGTGATTTTAAACACGACTGCCGATATCAGCAGTAGCGAGCTGGCGAAAGCTATTCAGATCCGGCTTCTGCCGAAACGCGAAGCCGAAACTACCGAAGAAACCGACTCACAAAGTTCCGATTCGGAAACGGCTGACCAAAGTAATACGAGCGACGAAAACGCGCAGAGCGCCGAATCGGAGGAGGACGAATCAAGTGAGACGACAGAATCAGATCAAACCTCAAAATGGCAAAGTCCGACTGATGTGCCGGACGATGTCCTCGAGCAAGCCAAGCGAATCGAATTCACGGTTGCGCCCTCGGAAAAGGCACAAGATCGGCAACACGCTCTTAAAATACGGGTGGAATCGGAAGGTGAGCTTTATGTGCGGGTCGCAAAAGGAGTGCGCGCCTCCGGTGATTATCCTCTGGCGGAGGACTACAACGCGATCGTTGCGGTGCCACAACTTCCGCGCGAAGTGCAGATCGAAGGTCAAGGCGGTTTGCTGGCGCTGAACGGCGACCGGAAATTGTCGATCCGGTCACGCGCTCTGGCAGGGATCGAATTCGAGGTTGCGCGTGTTGCTACGACTCAAATCAACCACCTCGTTAGTCAGACCCAGGGTAGATTCGAAGACCCAGAATTTCGCGATTCCCATCTATTCAATCAGGAAAATATCTCGCGGATCGCTATCGAGCAGCAGCCGATTGCACTCGAAAACAAATGGAAATCGAATTATTCGGCCTTCGATTTTTCCGAGCATCTTCGCAAACCGGCAGACGGGGGGAGCGAGCGCGGTCTTTTCTTTCTCACTGCCCGCGGTTGGGATCCGGCGAAAAAGAAACCGATAACGTCGGTTAACGACAGCCGGTTTCTTCTCGTCACGGACATCGGAGTTTTAACGAAGAAAAATACCGATGGCAGCAGCGACGTCTTCTTGATGTCGATCAAGAACGGCCAGCCGATTAACGGCGCCACTGTTGACATTCTGGGCAAGAACGGCGTGCCGATCCAGACGGCCAAAACAGCGGCGGATGGTCATTGTGCTTTTCCATCGGTTGAAAAATCGGAGCGCGAAAAAACCCCTGTAGCGTACGTCGCGCGCAATGGCGAAGACATCGCTTTCATGCCTTTTGGGCGCGAAGACCGCATCTTGAATTTCTCGCGGTTTGAGATTGAAGGCGCGGAGAACATCGCGCCGGAAGGTCTCGACGCGTTCGTTTTTACCGAACGGGGCATTTACCGGCCGGGAGACGAAATTCACATCGGGCTGGTAGTGAAACAGCGCAACTGGGGCGGCAATCTCAAGGGTTTGCCGATTGAAACCGAAGTGGTCGATGCGCGCGATCTGCGGGTCCAAACTAAGAAACTCACTTTGCCGGAAACGGGATTCACGGAATTGAGCTACCAAACGGCCAATGAATCACCAACCGGCCTTTACACGATCAACATTTACCTGATCAAAAATAACAAGCGCTCGAGTTTGCTGGGTTCCACCACTGCGCAAGTGAAAGAGTTCCTGCCCGACCGCATGAAAATCGAGACGCGGCTTTCCAAAGGCGCACCACACGGTTGGATTCACCCGAGGGAAATGCAGGCGTTCGTTACCCTGGCCAATCTTTATGGCACACCTGCAACCGATCGGCGCGTGACCGGCAAGGTTGAGCTCACGCCTGCGGCATTTTCATTTCCAGAATTTCGCGACTTCACGTTTTTCGATCCGCTCTTTGACGAAAACAAAAATCAGCAAGAGCAAACAGTCGATCTCGGTGAGCAGAAAACCGATGGCGAAGGCCACGCCGCTTTTGAGTTGCAACTGGAACGCTTCGCCGATGCGACTTACGCCATGCGATTCATCGCCGAAGGCTTTGAAGGCGAAGGCGGGAGAAGCGTGATGGGCGATGTCGGCGCCTTGGTCTCCGCTCTGCCTTATGTGATCGGCTACAAGGCCGACGGCGACCTTCGTTACATCGACATGAACAAGCCCCGCGCGATCGACCTGGTCGCGGTCGATCCACAACTGAATCGCATTGCCGTCGAGAACGTCACGGCCAATGTCATCGCACAGGAATACGTTTCCGTGCTGAAGAAACAGGAGAACGGCAATTACGTTTACGAGTCGGTGCTCAAAGAGCGCCCCGCGAAATCGGAAAAAATCTCTGTCGCCGCCAGCGGTAATCACTACGCGCTTCCGACCGATGAGCCGGGTAATTATGTGCTCGAACTGCGCGACGATCAGAATCGCACTTTAAGCAAGTTGCGCTTCTCAGTGGTGGGTCACGCCGCAGTTGCCGCTACGTTGCAGAAAAACGCCGAGCTGGAGATCAAACTCAATGCCAAAGAGTACAACGCTGGTGATGAAATTGCGGTGAGCGTGACAGCACCTTACAGCGGGTACGGCCTCATCACGATCGAACGGGAAAAAGTCTACGGGTACAGCTGGTTTCAAACGAACACCGCGAGCAGCATCCAGCACATTCGTTTACCTCAAGGTTTTGAGGGTAGCGGTTATGTGAATGTCGCGTTTGTCCGGGCGCTCGATTCCAAGGAAATTTTTGTCAGCCCGCTCAGCTACGGCGTTGTCCCGTTCACGGCCAACATCGAAAAGCGCAGGCTCAAGGTCGATCTCCAAACGGCGGCAAAAGCCAAGCCGGGCGAACCGTTGCACATCGGCTATAAAACCGATCGTCCAAGCAAGATCGTCATTTTCGCGGTTGATCAAGGAATTCTGCAGATCACTGATTACAAAACGCCCAATCCGCTCTCGTATCTCTTTCGCAAATGCGCTCTCGGTGTGGAGACGGCGCAAATTGTCGATCTCATCATTCCGGAATTTTCGTTGCTACGTTCTCTCTCCGCCTTTGGAGGAGACGGCGAAGGGGCGCAACGATTGAATCCGTTCAAGCGCGTCACGGAAAAACCAGTTGTCTTTTGGTCCGGCATCGTCGACGCGGACGCGACCACTCGTGAAGTTGTCTATGATGTGCCCGATTTTTTCGACGGCACGCTAAAAGTGATGGCGGTCGGTGTTTCCAATGAAACCGCTGGATCGGCCGACCGCGATGCGCTCATTCGCGGACCGTTTGTCATTACGCCAAGCGTGCCCGTGCTGGCTGCCCCTGGCGACGAATTTGAGGCTGGGGTCACGGTCGCGAATAACGTTGAAGGCTCCGGCGCAGAGGCGGAGATCGTACTGCGCGCCGAGACGTCCCCGCAACTGTCGATCCTGGGCACGGCGACCCAAAAATTGCGAATTGCCGAAGGGCGCGAGCAGAGCGTGAAGCTGCGCTTTCATGTTAACGACATGCTCGGCTCTGGCGAAATCAAATTTGTGGCCAGCCGAAATGGAATCGAAACGCGCCGGCGCGCTACATTGAGCGTCCGTCCGCCGGTCCCCTATGCGACCGATGTGCGCAGCGGCAATTTCAAGAAACGCAACGCGGATGTTCAGATTACGCGTGAAATCTATTCCGAGTTTGCCAAACGCGAAGCCGCGATCGCAGCGGTCCCGTTGGGTCTCGCACACGGTCTTTACGTTTTTCTCAAAGATTTTCCTCATGGTTGCAGTGAGCAGATCACCAGCGGTGCGTTCTGCCGGCTCGTGCTGGCAGACGAAGCCGATTTCGGCCTCAGTCGCGCCGAGGTAAATGCTCAGCTCGAAAAAGTCTTTGGAATTTTGCGACGTCGTCAAAACGACCAAGGAGCGTTCGGTTATTGGGCGCCGGAAACTGATGAAAAGATCAGTTTCAATTCCGTTTACGCGATGGATTTTCTAAGCACAGCGAAAGCAGCCGGGTTTGCGCCGCCCGCGGACATGTTCGCGAGTGGCTTGCGCTATTTGCAAAAGATGGTTGGGCGCGAACCCTCGACTCTTCCAGAAGCACGGACGGTCGCCTACGGGATTTACGTGCTCACGAGGGAAGGCGTTGTCACCACCAATTACATTCTTAATCTGCGAGATTACCTCGAACAGCATCAGGCTGATGCCTGGGAGAATGACATCACCGGCGTTTATCTCGCCGGCGCGCTCAAACTTCTGCACAAAGACGAGGACGCGGAAGATCTAATCGCCGCTTACAAGATCGATAAGGGATCGACCAGGGAATACGACGATTTCTGCCAGCCCCTCGGATCCGACGCGCAGTATATCGCCATACTCGCGCACGCCTTTCCGGAGCGACTGAAAAAAATCTTAGGCGAGGAATTCGAGCAAATTCTCCAGCCGATTGGGCGCAGCGAGTTCAACACGCTTTCGGCGGCCTACGCTGTTTCGGCGCTGAAATCGTACTCGCACATGATCGCGAAAAAGCTGCCTGACCTCAGCGTTACTGAAATCCATCGAGACAAGCGCGAAGTCGCTCTAACGAGCGGCGCAAAGTTGCTGCAACGTGCCGTTTTTTCCAAAGATGCAATTGCGCTCCGCTTTAAAACCGCCGGAATGCTCAGTGGTCCCGGCGCCTTTTTCCAGGTAGTCGAAGCTGGATTTGATCGACATGTGCCGGCGCAACCGGTCACCGCAGGATTGGAAGTTCATCGCGAGTTACTCGACAAGAATGATAAGCCGGTGACGCAGACGAAACTCGGTGAACCAATTCATGTTCGTCTGTACCTGCGAACTGTGCGCGACGAACCGGTGACCAACGTTGCCATTGTCGATCTCTTACCAGGCGGATTCGAAGTTGTCGGATCATCGCTGCAGCCGGGCGTTTCGACAATTTCCGGCGTCGATTACGTCGACGTGCGCGAAGATCGCGCCGTTTTTTACGCGACCGTCTCGAGCAGCGCACTCGAGATCAATTATCAGATTAAATCGTCTAATCGCGGCGAGTTTACGGTGCCGCCAATTTTCGCGGAGTCGATGTACGAGCGAAACGTCAAGGGCCGCGGCGTCGGAGGAAAGATCAGCGTCACGGAATAGCGTTTTGAGCAACACGAAAATGAAAAAGCGTGTCATCCCGATCCCGCAGTCGCGGGAGAGGGACCTCTCAACCGGGGGTGGATTATGCAAGTTTTACCGCGTGATCCGGGCTCCATGGGTGAGATCCCTCGCTCTGCTTGGGATGACCGCATGGTTTGTTTGGCTGCTACTGCCAAAACCACCGTTGCTAGATGAGATCTCGTTTTCTCAATGTGTGCGCGATCGCAATGGAAAATTGCTTCGAATCACCCTCACCTCCGATCAGAAATTCCGACTCTGGACTTCTTTGTCAGACATTTCGCCCGCGCTGATCGATTCGACCCTCCGGTTTGAAGACAAATATTATCGGCAGCATCCAGGTGTTAACCCATTCGCATTATTGCGCTCGGCGTTTAACCTGCGCGCCAGCGGCGTACATAGCGGAGCATCGACAATTACGATGCAACTGGCTCGGTTGCGTTATCATCTCTGCACCCGCACGCTTCGCGGAAAGTTCGTTCAAATTGTCCGCGCACTCGAACTGGAGCGGCATTACTCGAAGGCCGAAATTCTTGAAGCCTATCTGAATCTCGCACCCTATGGGCGAAACATCGAAGGCGCGGGCGCGGCCAGTCAGATTTATTTCGGCAAGACTGCCGACCATTTGACGACACCAGAGTCAATAGCCCTCAGCGTGATTCCGCAAAGCCCCACTCGGCGGGCATTGTTTGCGGATCGGAATAACCGCTCGCTTGACTCGGCCCAGGGCAATTGGTACGACCGAGCGAAAATCAACCGGCAGTTCTCCGCGCGCCTGTTCAGCGCACGGGCACAAACCGAACGCAAATTTCTGGCGCCGCACTTTGTTCAGCAGGTCCTCGCGACCGAAAAAAATCGCAGCGAAATCGTCACCACGCTCGATTTGGCGAAGCAGCAATTAATCGAGCGACGGATTACCGATTATATCCAAACGAATCGCGGTCGCGGAATTCAGAACGCTGCAGCCATCCTGGTCGATACGCACACCATGGAAGTGCTTGCACAAGTCGGCTCCGCAGATTTCTTCAATTCCGAAATACAGGGACAAGTGGATGGAACACGTGCGCCGCGCTCGCCCGGTTCCACTCTGAAACCGTTCGTCTATGCGCTGGCTCTGGAACAGGGATTGATTCATCCGTTGTCGATCCTGTCTGATGCGCCACACAGTTTCGGCGATTACGATCCGGAAAATTTCGATCGCGAATTCGTCGGCCCGATCCGCGCGTGCGACGCGCTCGCGCGCAGCCGCAATCTTCCAGCGGTTGAACTTGCATCCCAGTTGCATCATCCAACGCTTTACGAATTCCTCCGCGGCGCAGGCGTCAAATTGCCGCGCTCGGAATCGCTTTACGGTCTGACGCTTCCGCTGGGCGGAGCCGAAGTCACAATGGAAGATTTGGTGCGACTTTATGCGGCGCTCGTGAATAACGGAGAGCTGTGTCCGCTTCGCCGCACATCGCGTGATCCAACCGCGCTACGAGGCCGCTCGATCATCATGCCGGAAGCGGCATTCCTGACTCTGGAAATGCTCAACTTGCCACGGCCTGAAGTCGGCCGTGCATATTCGGACCAGGCTGCGCCGGTTTTTTGGAAAACGGGAACATCCCATGGCTTTCGCGATGCTTGGTCAGTCGCTGTCTTCAATCATTATGTGCTTGCAGTCTGGATCGGAAATTTTGAGGGCCGCGGCAACGGAACTTTTGTCGGACGAATTGCAGCCGCTCCCCTCTTGTTTCAAATCATCGACAGTTTGCGCGCCACCTGGCCGGAGCCGAACCAACCGCATCTTCCGCCTCCGGGGGCAAATTTGAAACGTGTTTCGTTTTGCGCGGTCTCGGGTGATTTACCTGAACCGTACTGCGCGCAACAGATTGAGGGATGGTTCATTCCCGGAATCTCGCCGATCAAACTTTGCGATGTCCATCAGGAAGTGCTCGTCGATGCTATAAGCGGGCTTCGCGTCGCGCGTGATGACGGCACGCGCCAGCTCCGGCGCGAAGTCTATGAATTTTGGCCGACGGAGTTGTTATCGATCTTTCGCCGTGCTGGAGTGCCCAGAAAATTGCCGCCGCCTTTCTTGCCGGACACGGATCCGGAGCTGGTCGCGCGCACTGGGAATCCTCCCCGGATTATTGCTCCAGCGGCGGGGAGCACGTATGAACTTCTAAATAGTGAGTCCAGTCGCAAACAGGGAATTCCGTTGCGAGCAAAAACGGATGCCGATGTTCGTGAAGTATATTGGTTCGCCGACAAGGCTTTTATTGGAAAATCTGCTGCCACCGACATTCTTTCCTGGAAATCAGCCCCTGGCCGCTACGAGTTAACCGCGCTGGACGATCACGGACGCTCCGGTTCCTGCACGGTAACCGTGCGTTGATTGGGTGGACAATTGCGACGGTGCTGGACCGCCGCTACAAGTGAATCGGAATGTCCCGTCAATATACGCTGCAACGCGCATCAGCATCCCGCGACGGCGGGATCCATATCGATTATGCCGCGGAGCTAAACGAACAGCAGCTTGCGGCAGTGACTGCGCCGCCAGGTCCGCTCCTTGTGATTGCTGGCGCGGGCTCGGGGAAAACACGCACGCTCACCTATCGCGTCGCGTACCTGCTGGAAAACGGAATCGATCCGCGAAACATTCTGCTTCTCACATTCACGAACAAAGCCGCGCGCGAAATGCTGGGCCGCGTCGCGAATCTGCTGCCAGTCGATGCCGGCGGGCTTTGGGGTGGCACATTCCATTCGATAGGAAACCGGATTTTGCGCCGGCACGGCACCGCTCTCGGCTACTCAAGCGGGTTCACGATCATGGACCGCGAAGATCAAAAGGATTTGATCGATGCTGTCGTAACCAGCGCAGGGATCGATCCGAAGGAGATTCGATTTCCGAAAGGCGATGTGCTCGCGGAGATCTTCAGCTTCGTCGTCAATACGGAAAAACCGATCGAGGAATTGCTTGCGGAAAAGTTTCCTTATTTCCTTCCTCTGCTCGACAAAATTCGATTTGTCCGGGAGCGCTACGAAAAAAAGAAGAAGGCGACGAACTCGATGGATTTCGACGATCTGCTGCAAAAGACGTTGTCGATGTTTCAACAGCACGAGCGAATCGCCGAAATTTACCGGCGGCAGTTTCAGTTCATTCTGGTCGATGAATACCAGGACACGAACAAGATCCAGGCTGACGTCGTTGATCTGCTTGCCCGCGATCATCACAACGTGATGGTAGTGGGCGACGACGCGCAGTCGATCTACTCCTGGCGCGGCGCCAACTTCCAAAACATTCTCGAATTTCCGAAGCGTTATCCGGATGCGCAGGTGTTCAAGATTGAAATGAATTATCGCAGCGTCCCCGAAATTCTGGAGGTAGCGAACGCGGCCATCGCCGCAAACGTCCAGCAATTCCGAAAACACTTGAGTGCAACGCGCGAATCAAAAGCGCTGAAGCCGGCTTTGGTGGCGCTGAACGACAGCGCCGAGCAAGCACAGTTCGTCGCGCAGCGGATTCTCGAATTGCGTGATGAAAATGTCGATCTCAACGACATCGCTGTGCTTTATCGCGCACATTATCACGCGATCGAACTACAACTGGAGCTTTCCCGGCGTGGAATACCCTACCAAATCACCAGCGGCATCCGATTTTTCGAGCAGGCGCATATTAAAGATGTGACTGCATTTGTGCGCGTCGTAGTCAATCCCCGCGATGAAGTCGCTTTCAAACGGATGGTGAAATTGCTTCCAGGCATTGGCAATCGCACCGCTGAAAATCTTTGGCAAAGGTGGGAAAGCGGTCTCGCTGTAGCCGGGATCGGTGATCCCGGCCGGGAAAAAACGTCTGAGTCAGCCGGGGCCAACGCCCCCGGCTACAGCTTTGGCGAACGCCTCGTGGCCATGCCTGTTCCGGTGAAATCAAAGAAGGCGTGGGAACAACTCGCACATACGCTGGACGAAATCGCTCCGGCTGGTCAGCCCAGTATGCCATCGGAAATGATCACCTCCGTGGTCGAAGCCATCTACGATGATTATGCCAAAGCGAATTTTACAAACTACGAACTCCGCCGTGAAGATTTGAATCAGCTCGCGATCTTTGCGCGTCAGTTCAAAGACGTGCACGAATTTCTCTCCCAATTGGCGCTGATCAGCAACGTTGATGCCGAGGCCGCGCCAGGCCAAGTAATCGACAAAGAGGCCGTCAACCTTTCTTCGGTGCATCAGGCCAAGGGCCTTGAGTTTCACACTGTGTTCGTGATCTGGTTAACCGACGGGATGTTTCCCAGCAATCGCTCGCTCGATACGCGCGACGCGCTCGAGGAAGAACGGCGTCTGTTTTATGTGGCCATCACACGCGCGCGCGATGAGCTTTATCTCGCTTATCCGCAAATGCGCCTGAGCGGAGGGTACGGCGATGTTTTCCAAAGGCCCTCGCGTTTTCTCCAAGAAATCCCAAATGAGCTCGTGGAAGATTGGCAAGTGAGTAGAAAATGACGAAGCCCGAATGACGAATAACGAAGGAAGACTCTGATGATCGCATGACGAGAACAACCGCAAAAATTTTTCGCCATTCGTGCTTCGTCATTCTTTCGTCGTTCGTCATTCGTCATTCGTCATTTTTCAGCAAGTGAACCTCACACCGGAAAAAAAGATAGCTGGTGTCCTCGTGCCTGTGTTTGCATTGCGCGGAGAGAACGATTTAGGTATCGGCGACATCGGCGCGTTGCGGGAGTTCATCGATTGGGCAGCCGAGATTGGATTCAAGCTCGTCCAGCTTCTGCCCATCAACGAAACCGGGACCGACAACAGTCCATACAACGCGATCAGCGCTATGGCGATCGAGCCGACGACGGTGCACCTGGCGCCAAACTCGCCGCAAGATCTAACGCGGGAAGATTTTGATGTCGTGTTAGCCGGTATCGACCTTCCAGTGCTCCGCAGCGGGTCAATCAAGTATCGCCAGGTGAAAAAATTGAAGCGACGAGTCCTTGAGAGAGCCTTCGCGAATTTCTCTGCCCGCGCCAGCGTGGATCGACAAACTGCTTTTCAGAGATTCTGCGAAGAAGAATCCATGTGGCTGCATGACTATGCATTGTTTCGGGTCTTAATGGAGGTGAATGACGATAGCCCGACGTGGAATCGCTGGCCGGCGCAATTTCAATCGATGGAACGAGCACGAAACTGGTTGAGCGATCTGCCCCAGGATCAACAGACGGTCATAAGGGATCGGCAAAATTTCTTCGGCTATGTGCAGTGGATCGCGTACCAGCACTGGCGCGAGATCAAATCGTATGCAGAATCGCGGGACATCGCGCTGATGGGCGATATTCCATTTGGTGTGAGTTATCATAGCGCCGATGTGTTCACGCGGCGGGATGAATTCATGTTGGAGTGGTCGGGCGGGGCGCCTCCAGAGCCGTATTTTAAGGATGATGCCTTTGTGCAAAAATGGGGTCAGAACTGGGGTATACCGGTTTATCGCTGGGAGAAAATGCGTGCAAACAAGTTCGCGTGGTGGCGCGAGCGCGTGCGCGCAGTCCGATCTATCTTTCATCTCTTTCGGATCGATCACGTGCTTGGGTTTTATCGTATCTATGCCTTTCCCTGGCGGCCGCGGAAGAACAACCATTTCCTCCCGCTCGATTGGAATCAGATGCTGGAACAAACCGGCGGCCGGGCGCCACATTTCATTCCGCGGGACGATCAGACACCAGAAAACTGCGAAGCAAATAAACGCGATGGCGAAGAGTATCTGCGCATTGTCTTGGAAGAGGCTGGCTCCACATGTGTGATCGGCGAAGACCTGGGCATGGTACCCGATTACATGCGCCCAGACCTGCACTCGTTAGGCATCGCCGGATTCAAAATCCCGCAATGGGAAGTGCGCGATGGCGCGATCACGCCGGGAAACAAATATGAACGGCTTTCGGTTGCGACGTATGCCACCCATGATCACAAGCCCGTCCGCGCATTATGGGAAGAAGTCTTCGAACATCCAACAGCTACTTCGGAACAATCGAGATTCGATCTGGCAAAGATCGCCGTCTTCGCCGGTTTCCAGCCAACCATCGACCAGATCCAGTTCGAAAAGGATTTCTATCCGGCGATCATGGAAGCGCTTTTCAAGAGCGAGTCGTGGCTTGCCATTGTCATGATCACCGATCTACTGGCGCGCAAATATCGCTTCAACGTCCCTGGAACAAAGGCGAACTTGAATTGGACACGGCGGATGCAGCGCTCGATTGCGCAGCTACGCTCCAGTCGCAAGGAGCGAGAGAGAATGAGCTTGATCCATGAGTTGCTGGTAAAAACCGGAAGGACGTAATCCGGATTGGGGAGCGAGGGCGCCATCGCCAGCGCGCGAGGCGCGCGCGCTCCCCACCCGCTTATCCGCTTTTTTCAATCGGCGCGCCGACCTTGTTGCCCCATTCGGTCCAGGAACCGTCATAGTTACGGACATTATTTAATCCCAAGAGATAGGTTAGCACGAACCAGGTGTGACTCGATCGTTCGCCGATGCGGCAATAAACAACTGTGTCCTTGTCGGGGCCGACTCCGCACTGATCAAAATAAATTTTGGCTAGTTCTGAAGCAGATTTGAACGTGGCGTCATCATTAGTAGCCGTTTTCCACGGCATGCTTTTTGCCCCGGGGATATGGCCGCCCCGCAACACGCCTTCCTGCGGATACTCCGGCATGTGCGTGATCTCGCCCTTGTATTCACCTGGCGAACGCACGTCGATTAGAGGTTTGCCGCTTTTGCTTTGCGCCAGCGCTTCATCGAAGAAAGCACGAATCTCTTTGTCGAATCGTTTCTTCGGCACCGGATAATTTGTCTTTGGATACTTGGGAACTTCGCGCGTCATGGGGCGGCCTTCGGCTTTCCATTTGTCCCGACCGCCATTGAGAATTTTCACCTTCTCATGTCCAAACAGCCGGAAAGCCCAGAGTGCGTAGCAGGCCCACCAGTTGGCTTTATCACCATAAAAAATGCAGGTCGTGTCTGGCGTGATCCCGTTACGACTGCAAAGCTCCGCAAATTTCTCAGGCGAGATATAATCACGGATCACCGGGTCCTGCAGATCAGCACGCCAGTCGATATGTACTGCGCCGGGAATGTGCCCGGTATCGTAAAGGAGCACGTCTTCGTTTGACTCAATGATCCGAATTCCTTCATCTTTGAGGTGTTGCTCAAGCCAATCGGTCTGCACCAGTGCTTCGGGATGCGCGTATTGCGTAGGATGCGTAGCCATAGGGACAAAAACTTCAGGCTGCTCTCACAGACCGGCAAGGGATTTTACAATCTGATCGCCGATAGACGCAGATAAGACGACTCGCCCATGATCGGGCGGCAGTTCCTACGTCCTAATGCTTCCTCGCTTGCAACAGCTTGATTGCGTCGCGCAACTCCGCGGCGCGTTCGTAAAGCTCCTTTGCAATCGCAGTTTGCATCTCGCGCTGCATGATCTCCAGTTTGGAAAGCGGGCGCTTTGCTTTCACTTCCTCAAGCCATTCCTCGAGAAATGCGATCTCGGAGCTCTTCGATACCAGTTCCGGAAAGTTTGACTGTTGCAAGAATTCCGTGATCGCATCACGGCCGTGCTCAATTTCGCCTATGGCTTCGGCAAATTTGCCCTGCCCAAGCAAAATAGACGCCTTGGCGCGCGTGTTCATCATGAGCACGTAAGGCCGGAACTGTTGGAGGCTCCAGGAAAATTCCTCGCGATCCGTGTGCTCGGAAACAAACGTGAAAAGATCCAGATTGCGCTGCGTATCGCGGACTACGCCTTCGAAATCATTGATCTGAAACAGGCTTAGATAACGATGATAATATTGGATGCCTTCCTGTTGAAGCTCTGCGCATTGTTCAGGCGTAAGCTCGTAGGTTTCGCCTTTCGCCGCCGTGCGGGTCGCCCGCTTTTGATGGTATTCCAAAAGCGACTCACAATTATGCGGCCGGCGGCCGTCCGGCCGGCCAGCCACTTCCATTTGTAATACGCCCAGGTCCACCCGCAGCTGCAATTTCTCGCGCCCATCGAGCCCGGCGATCTTACGGACTTTGATATTGCCGTTCTCGTGCGGCCAATCTCTCAGGATGGTATTGAGATCCAAGCTCATCGGTAACCAAACATCGAACACTTAACGTTGCCTTGTCAATAATATCGCGAGTGCGCTTCCTGTTAGACGTAGCCGCCTGATCGCGAACGCCTTCAGAGTTCCGACCGCAAATCATCGGTTTTGCAGACGACGCGCCTGCATCTACAGTGTGGAAAATGGAAGACGCGATCGAGTCGTTTATCCGTTTCCTCGCCATCGAGCGTGGCCTTTCTGAAAATTATCAGCTCTCCACCCAAAGGTCATTGAGCGAATTCACGCGGTGGTGTGCCGCCAGGAAAAAAATCGAAGATCCGCGCTCGGTGACCTTGCCGGCTATCAGCGAATATCTTGCAGATCGCAAGCGCGCTGGCCTCTCCGCTTCCTCGATCAAACTCATCGTAGTCGCGTTGAAGATTTTTTTCCGGTTCCTGGTCGCTCAAGGCAAGCTTCAGCGCGATCCGGCTGAAGCGCTGACACTCCCGCGAATCGAGCGGTATCTCCCGGAAACGCTGAACGAATTGCAAATCGAGCAGTTCCTGGAAAGGATCGACACGAATGCTGTTCACGGATTGCGCGATCGAGCGATGATTGAGCTACTTTACGCCAGCGGTCTGCGTATTTCTGAGCTTGCAAACGCGCGTCTTGAGAATTTCAACTTCGAAGAGCGAGTCGTGCGCGTGACTGGTAAGGGCAACAAGACCCGCGTTGTGCCCGTAGGTCGCAAGGCGTGCGGAGCGCTGGCGGCGTACTTGTCCACCGAGCGGCCGAAACTCGTAAAGCGCCGTAGCAGCAGCGAGATTTTTCTTTCGGAGCGCGGCACCAAACTAACCACAGCGCGTATCTGGCAGATCGTGAAGGAACATGCGCGCCGCGCCGGACTCGAACAGAACGTTTATCCGCATCTTCTGCGACACAGCTTCGCGACGCATCTCCTGGGGAACGGCGCAGATCTGCGCATCATCCAGGAAATGCTCGGCCATGCTGACATTTCAACTACGCAAGTATATACGCACGTCGACCAACAGCGATTGAAAGCTGTGCATCGCCAATTTCATCCAAGGGCGTAACTAGAGCGATACCGGATTCTCGCCCTGGATCCCCAAGCAGTTTGCGTTTGATCCAGTATCAAGCATCGAGTATCCAGCATCGGCCGCTTTGAGACGGTCGTAATTATGAGGCGAATTCTGTTGTTGATCATCGCGGTCACCGTTGCCGCATACGCTGGTTGGTACTACTGGAATTTTTCCCAACGAATTTCGAGCGCTCCTGTTGCCGGGCTTCTGCCCCGTGACACAATTTTCTTGGCGCACATGCCCGACTTTAACCGGACGCAGAACGAGTGGTATCAATCGGATATTTATCAGCTGTACCGCGAACCAGCTGTGCAGGATTTTTTGCGCAAGCCACTCGGCAACGTGCAAAAACAAAACCCGGTCTCTCAGACGTTGCAGGAGATGGAACAGCTCGACCCAAAGAACGTCTTCTTCGCCTTGACGTCGATAAGCGATAGCGCTCCAAGCGTTGTGGGCGGCCTTCGTTTTCGAGGGACCCAAGAGGCGGCCGAGCGGGTCATCGGCAAATGGCGCGCTATGCTTTTGGATCAGCGTCCGGGAACGAAGGGGGAGAAACTTCAATATCAAGGCCATGAAATCGACGTGGCCAAGGCGACTCCATTTACTCTGGCAACAACGTATGATCGCCCATGGTTTTTCGCGGCAACAAACGTGGCAGAATTAAAGGCATTACTCGATCGCGTCGACCGTCGCGCGAAAAGTTCAGGGGAAACTCTCGAAAATGACGAAGCATATCGTACGGCCATCTCGCATCGGCCATCGAATTACGCAGTGTCTTTCTATCTCCAGCCCAAGGCATTTTCTGAGCGGCTTGCTGCGTTGCGTGCTGCTGTGCAATCAAGCCCGACTCCCGGCGAAACCACGATGCTTGAAAAAATGCGGTGCATTGCGGGTTCGACGCGATTCGAGAACGGAAAAGTACGTGATGTGCTTTTTCTTGGAATGTCAAAGCTCGAGAATAAGGCCACACTCAGCCGCTCCTCGCTAACGCTTGGAACAAAGGAGACGTTTTTTTATCTGGCGCTGCTGCTCAATCTCGGAGAAAAGATGGAAACACTAAACCAGGCCGCTACGCTGGGTGGCGCGGTGCAGAAAGCTTTCCAGGGTTTCGCCATTAGCGGGATTGCAGCCGATGATTGGAAAGCTGCATTCGGCCTCGAGCTGGGAGCGCTAGCAGATTGGCCATCCAGTGCGCATTGGCCATCTTTACTTCTGACTCTGCCGGTGCTGGACATGGCCAAGGCGAATAAGATCATCGAGGCGTTTACACGGGCCGATGAAGGGGCAATTTGGACCCAAACAGAGAAGGACGGTGTCCGCTATTTTTCGAAGCAGTCGGCAGCAACACTCGTCGCAATTACTCCAACCATCGCATTATCTGATCGGATTCTTATCGCCGGTTTCAATCCCGTATCAGTCGAAGAGGCGGTGAAGCGCAGTGGTGGTAGCTCGTCGGAGCTCCTCGATTCGCAAACTTACAAAGCAGCTGAGCGACTGCTACCAGCGCCGACGAATTTTTTTTCATACGTCGATACAGCGCTGTTGTACTCGCGGCTTGATGCTTCGCTTCGACCAATGTTGCTAATGGCGGCGGCTTTCATGCCGGCAATAACTCGCTCCGTTGATCTGGGCAAGATTCCATCGCCCGAGGTGATTACAAAGCACCTGAGTCCGATTGTCTCCTCGCAAAGATATTACCGTGATGGCTATGTGGCGGAGTCGCTCGGACCAATCACGTTGGACCAAGCGGCTATGGGCCTCGCCATCCTGAGCAGCGTCGGCACGGCGGCACGACAACAAGCCGTCACAGGCTTGGGTGGTTGGGCGCCTTCTTCGACAGCCACGCCGCAGCCGCCGATGAGCAGCCCCTCCGCCACGCCGTAGGTGGGAAAGAATTGCTCGGCTGGAGAGCTGCGCCATTTCGGCACTCTTTTAAGTTTTAGCCACGGGAGAACAAAGAAAAGTGCTGCAGTTTGGCAAAAACCTGCTACCTTTCTCGCCTTATGGCTATTCTAAAGAAAAATGCATTCTCCCGTCGCGTTCCTGATCTGGTAACTGAGGAGCTGGTAGCTGTCCTCTCACGGCGTTCGTCGTTCGAATTTAAGCAGTTGTTCGACATCGTGCACGAGAATCTTCGGGCCCGGAACGCTGCCAGCGGTGGCGAGGAAATGCTGCGCTTGCGAGCCTATGAGAAATTGCAAAATCTCGTGGCGCGCGGAGCGGTCAAGAAGAACGGCAAGAAATACAAGGGGTTGCCTTCGGCTTTGGCCAACGCAATTGCCCAGCAGAATGGCCATCTTGCTGGTGTAAAATAACGGAACGCTCCTGATTCCAGAGAATTCCGGATGCTAGGCGAATATTTGCCGGTTCTCCTGCAAATCCTGGTAGCCATCCTCTTCGCCGCTTCCGCGTTGGTCGTCAGTGTCTTGGTGGGCAAAAGCGGAAAACGTACGCCCGCCAAGGATACCGCGTATGAATGCGGCATGATCCCTCAAGGTGAACGCCAGCCGCGCTTCAGCGTGAAGTTTTATGTCGTGGCGATGCTTTTTATCCTGTTCGACATCGAGATCGTATTCATGTACCCGTGGGCAGTCGTGTACCGCGACGCTATCAGGCAGAGCAGCGTCGTTTTCTGGAGCATGCTCAGCTTCATCACGATTCTGATGGTGGGCTACGCTTACGCGGTCAAAAAAGGCGCTCTGGATTTTAAAAGGTAGGTCTCTCGTCTTACTGTTGCTCTTAGTCATGCTCTATAGAGGCGGAATCCGAGCGTGAGCAGGATAGGAACAGAGAGTGTTCAAGTCATTCAAGATGCTGCCAAAGGATGAACGCCTCAGGGCGATCTTCTGACCCCACTCCGCGATTTCTGCCGCTCATCCTCCTGTTGAGCGTTCTTCTTTGGGTCTTCACCACGACCGGTGGACGACAGGTTTTTGTTAAGGAAGTGCTAGGCGGTGCCTATGATTCCCAGGCGGAGCATTTTCTGCGAGGCGATGTGGACGTCGATGCAGAGGCAATCAGTCACGAAGCAATGCTCGTAAACGATCACGTGCGCATGTACTTTGGACCGTTCCCGGCGTTGCTTCGGATTCCGTTAAATTTCGCTTATCCGGCGGGACATGGAAAATGGTCGCGTATTTCAGGATTTTGCGCGGCTGTCGTTGCGCTATTTGCCGTCGCGGGTCTTATCGGCACAGCCTTGCGCTCCTCTCCGCTTTCCTCACGAGGCCGTAGCTGGCTAGGAAATGCATGCATCGTCGGGTTTGCGCTCGGCTCACCCCTACTCTTACTGCTTGGAAATCTTTCCATTTACGACGAAGCAATCATCTGGGGCCTGGCTT
>Ga0209057_1000486_pt1 | contig 35721 bp, 30 predicted proteins | sample GraSoiAngelo_146_FD_185903 | JGI IMG/M metagenome (GOLD analysis project Ga0209057, IMG submission 185903) | Grasslands soil microbial communities from the Angelo Coastal Reserve, California, USA - 14_1009_05_30cm (SPAdes) (version 2) | ecosystem: Environmental > Terrestrial > Soil > Grasslands ... | reverse complement strand
GCCATCCGGCTCGCCGTCGATTCCATTCCTCCGCTCCTGATGATGGGCGTCCGATGCGTCGCCGCCGGCGCGCTGCTGCTCGCGTGGGCCGCGGCGCGCGGCGCGCGCACCGGCTGGCGCGCGTGGCGGCAGGCGATCGTGGCGGGCGCGCTGATGTTCGGCTGCGCGTACGGCGCGCTCGCGTGGGCCGAAACGCGGCTGGCGTCGGGCGTCGCCGCGCTGTTCGTCGCGACGCTGCCGTTGTGGATGACCCTCTTCGACTGCGCCCAGCGGCGCGAGACGCCCGCCGCGCGCACGGTCGTCGGCCTCGCCGTCGGCCTGGCCGGCGTCGTGCTGCTGCTCGCGCGAACCGGCGCGACGGCGTTCGCACTCATTCCCGCGGCGGTCGTCATTCTCGGTGAAGTGGCGTGGGCGGCCGGAGCCCTCTACGCCCGCCGTCTGCCGCAGACGCTCGCGCTCAACGCGGGGATGCCGCTGCTCGCGGGCGGTGTCTTTCTCATTGCCGCCTCATATGCGGCGCGGGAATTCCGTCAGTTCGATCCGCATGCCGTCTCCGTCGTCTCGGCCGCGGCGCTCGTGTATCTGATCGTCTTCGGATCCATCGTCGCGTTCTCGGCGTACGCGTGGCTGATGCAGGTGGCGCCGGCCGCCCGCGTCGGGACGCACGCCTACGTCAACCCGCTGATTGCCGTGGTGCTCGGCTGCACGATCGCGGGCGAGCCGTTCACGGCGGCGATCGTCGCAGCGTCACTCGTCATCGCCGCCGGCGTGGCGCTGGTGCTGGCGTCATGACCGCCTACCTCGACGAAGCGTTCGCCGGGCCGTCATGGCACGGGCCCGCGCTTTACACCGCGCTCCGCGGCGTGACGCCGAAACAGGCGGCGTGGCGACCGGGCCGCGGGCGCCACAGCATCTGGGAGCTCGTCGTCCACGCGGCGTACTGGAAGCACGTCGTCCGGCAGCGGTTGTCGGGCCGCCGCGCCGAGCGATTTCCGCTCAGAGGTACCAACTGGTTCGTTCGGCCATCCGGCGATCGCACCTGGCACGACGATGTGCGGTTGCTCGCGGAAGAACACGAACGGCTGCGCGAGGTGGTGAAACGCCTGCCGCCGCGGTCGATGACGCGCATCGTCGGGCACGGCCGCGACACGGCGGCCTACACGATTCGCGGCATCGCGGCGCACGACCTCTATCACGCCGGGCAGATCCAGCTGTTGAAGCGGTTGCAGCGCGGGCGTCCCATATAATCCGCGCGACGTGAATCGGGCGCGAGATGCTGCTGCCGCAACCGCCGCCTACGCCGCGCTGACGATCGCCTTCACGTGGCCGCTCGGCGCGGGGCTCGCGCGCGACGTGCCGTCCGATTTCGGCGACCCGCTGCTGAACGCGTGGATCCTCGCCTGGGACGCGACCCATCTCGGACGCGGATGGTGGAACGCCAACATCTTCCATCCGCATCGGTTCGCGCTCGCCTACTCCGAGCATCTGCTGCCGCAGGCGATTCAAATCGTGCCGGTGTATGCGCTGACGAAGAATCCGATTCTCTGTTACAACCTGCTGTTCCTGTCGACGTTCGTCCTGTCGGGGCTGGGGATGTTCCTGCTCGCGAGGGAGCTGACCGGAGCTCGCGCGGCGGCGTTCGTGGCGGGACTCGCGTTCGCGTTCGCGCCGTACCGGATCGCATCGCTGCCGCACCTGCAGGTGCTGTCGTCGGCGTGGATGCCGTTCGCGCTGTTCGGATTCCGGCGCTACTTCGAGACCGGCCGGTGGCGCGCCCTCGCCGCCGGGTCGGCGGCGTGGGTGGCGCAGAACCTTTCGTGCGGCTATTACCTGCTCTTTTTCAGCCCCGTCATCCTCATATATATAGGTTGGGAACTGGCCATCCGGAGAGCGGAATGGCGGACCCTCGTCCAGGTCGCCGCCGCGCTCGCCTGCGTCGCGCTTGCGACCGCCCCGTTTGCGCTCCCGTATCTACAGCTGCGCGAGCTCGGTTTCGGGCCGCGGCCGATCGCCGAGATCGAACGCTTCTCCGCCGATGTGTACGCGTACTTCACCGCGGATGAAAACCTGCGTCTGTTGGGATCCGTCGTGCGCGCGTGGCCGAAGGCAGAAGGATCGTTGTTTCCGGGATTCACGATCACGGTGCTTGCGCTGCTCGGTGTGGGGCGGGCGTTTCAGGCCCGCCTGGGTCCCGGCCCTAAAAGGGCCGCGCGACAAGTCGCAGTCATCGTGCTGGCCTGCGCCATCGTCCTCGTGCCGTTGCTCGGAATCCGGCTGCCGATCGTGAAAATCACGAGCGTCTCGCGCGCGATGCTGGTCGCTACGATCATCGTGGTCGTCGTGCTCGCGTGGTCGCGAGAGCCGCGACGCGCCGTCGCGTCGTGGCTGCAATCGCCCGTCGGCTTCTTCACGTTCGCCACGCTGTTCGCGATCGCGATGTCGTTCGGACCGGTGATTCACGCCAGAGGCCGCATGGTCGCACAGCCGGGCATCTATGCCGCGTTCTCCGACTGGGTACCCGGTTTCGACGGCATTCGCGTCCCCGCACGTTTTGCGATGATCGTCACGCTCTGTTTGTCGTCGACAGCGGCGTTCGCGATCCGGACGTCCACGGGCGCAGCGATTGCCGGCACCCTGATTCTGCTCGAATCGCTGGCCGTCCCAATCTCGGTCAACGCGAACTCCACCGGATACACGCAACCGCACCTTGCGCCGCTGCCGGACCGCGTCTCGATTCACGACGCTGAGGAGTTGTACGCATACGTTTCGCAGCTGCCAGACGGTGCGGTTCTCCTCGAGCTGCCGCTCGGCGAGCCGGCCTTCGACATTCGCTACATGTTCTACTCGACGCGGCACTGGAAGCCGCTGGTCAACGGCTACAGCGGCGGCATGCCGGAGGAGTACAACACGTTGAACTTCAGCCTGCAGGACGCCCTCGACCGGCCCGACCGCGCCTGGCAGGCGCTGCTCCAATCAGGTGCAACGCACGTCGTCGTGCACGAAGCGTTCTACGAAGAGCGGCGCGGGCGCGCGATCGGCGACTGGCTGCGATCGCGCGGTGCTCAGGAGCTGGCGTCGTTCGGCGGCGACCACGTGTTCCAGATCCGGCATTCAAATTGAAGTTGATATCCATGGCCAGGGAAAACGGTAGCCGCGTGGAACATTTGTATAAACGGTGGGACAACCCGAGGAGTCCGTTCGGCGATTTCGTGGTGCTGGCGTTCTTCGCCGCGCAAATCCTCGACGGAATGTTCACGTATGTCGGCGTCAGCATGTGGGGACCGACGATCGAGGCGAACCCGGTCGTCAGCTCGGCCGTGGCCGTCGCCGGACTCGGCGCCGGATTGGCCGGTGTGAAGGCGGTTGCGATCGGATTCGGCATGCTACTCCACTTGCGCCGCCTGCACACTCTCGTCGCGCTGCTCACGGCGATCTACGTCGCGATCGCGATCCTCCCGTGGACCGCGATTTTCCTGTTTCACTAGCCCGAGTGGGACATCCTTGCCGAATCGGGACCGACCGCGCGCTCCACGAAAATCACGAAAACACGAAAAATCACGAAACATACAAAAGTTTCGTGTGCTAATGATTCAGCGTAGACGGTGCGCCAGTCGTTGGTCGTTTGTCGTTGGCCATATACTGACCCTTTCGTTGCCAACGACCAATGACGACAAGGCTCGATCCGCTTTCGTTTCTCGACGCCGACCTTGATGCGCTGCGACAGCAGGGTCTGTACCGGCACCTTCGTGTGCTCGAAGGCGAGCAGAAGCCGTCGTCGACGTTCGATCAGCGCCAGGTCGTCAACCTCTCATCGAACAACTACCTCGGGCTGACCACGCATCCGAAGCTGCGCGAGGCGGCGCTCGACGCGACGCGCCGGCTCGGCGTCGGCTCCGGATCGGTCCGCACGATCGCCGGCACGATGGAGATCCACATGGAGCTCGAACGCCGCCTCGCGGCGTTCAAGAAAGTCGAAGCGGTCGTCGTATTCCAGAGCGGATTCACCGCGAACGCCGGCACCGTCTCCGCCGTCTTAACCAAGGATGACGTCGTTGTGTCCGACGAGCTCAATCACGCCAGCATCATCGACGGCAGCCGTCTGAGCCGCGCGACGATCAAGGTGTTTCCGCACAAGGACGCCGCCGCCGCGCGCAAGGTCCTCGAGAGCCTGCCGGCGAGCCAGCGGAAGCTGCTCATCACCGACGGCGTCTTCAGCATGGACGGCGATCTCGGCGCGCTGCCGGAGCTGTCCGCGCTCGCCGAGGAGTTCGGCTGCATCATGATGGTCGACGATGCGCACGCGAGCGGCGTATTCGGGAAGAACGGACGCGGCACCATCGACCATTTCGGCATGCACGGCCGGGTCGACATCCAGGTGGGGACGCTGTCGAAGGCGATCGGCGCGCTCGGCGGGTACGTGGCGGGATCGAAGATGTTGATCGAATACCTGTATCATCGGGCTCGCCCGTTCCTGTTTTCGACGTCGCACCCGCCGGCGACGGCGGCGGCGTGCATCGCGGCGATCGACGTGCTCGAGCAGGAACCGCAGATCATCGACCGGCTGTGGGAGAACACGCGGTTCTTCAAGGCCGGCCTGCAATCGCTCGGGCTCAACACCGGATTGAGCGAGAGTCCGATCACGCCGGTCATCGTCGGCGACGGCGCGCTCGCGATGAAGCTTTCGGATCGACTGTTCGAGGAAGGCGTGTTCGCGCAGGGGATCGCGTTCCCGACCGTCGCGCGCGACAAGGCGCGCGTGCGGACGATCGTGACGGCGACCCACACGCGGGATCAGCTGCAGTTCGCGCTCGCTGCCTTCGGACGGGTGGGACGCGAGCTCGGGATTCTGAAGCATTGACGGCACCGAACCGGCTCACCGAATTCTTCGACACCTACACGCGGGATTTGAAGGCCGAGGATCTGCAGCGGCTCTTCACGCGCGACACGCGCGAAGCCTATCGCTTCTTCACGCGGCATCTCGATCCGGACGCCCTGAAGGGACTGCCGTGGCACAAGCGCGCGATCGCGCACGCGCGCGCCGTGTTCATGGCGTTCACGATGAAGCTGTCGCCGGCGCGCCGCGTGGTGTTCGGCTCCGCGCTCGTGCTGGCGCTCATCGGTCTGATCAATCTGTTCCGCGGGATCGGCCTCATCGAAGTCGCCGCCTTTCCGATCGTGGGCGGCGTCGGCATTCCCGGTCCAATCTTCCGCCAGGGTACGTGGTCGCTGCTGTTCGCGTTCCTGCTGATGAACCTGCTCGTGCTGCTCGAGGTCGCCGACCGCTTGTCGCTCAAGAACGATCTCGAGATCGCCCGCGACATCCAGCAGGCGATGTTGCCGAGCGGCCTGTACGACGCACCGGGCGTTGAAACGGTCGGATTCAGCCGGCCCGCGAACACGGTCGGGGGCGATTTCTACGACATCCTCCCGCTCGACGACGGTCGGCTCATCGTCACCGTCGGCGACGTCGCCGGGAAGGGCAGTCCCGCGGCGCTGCTGATGGCGCTGCTGCTCGCCATGCTCCGCACGCTCGTCGACGAGAAGCTCGAGCCGGCCGAGCTCGTCGCGCGTCTGAACGTCCAGGTTTCGCGCCATGCGCCGGGAACGCGGTTCATCACGTTGTTCTACGCCGTCTTCGATCCACGGACCGGCGAGCTGACGTACGTGAACGCCGGCCACACGGCGCCGCTGCTGCTGCGCAACGACGGATCGATCGAGCGCCTCACCGAGGGCGGCATCGCGCTCGGCATGTTCACGCACTCGACGTACGAAACCGGACACGCGACGATCCAACCGAATGAACTCGTCGCGACCTACAGCGACGGCATCACCGAGGCCGAGAACCCGAAGGGTCAACCGTTCGACGAGAGCGGTCTCGAGTCGACGCTGCGGGCGAATCGCGGTCTGGAGATTTCGGCGGTCGGCAGCGCGGTCGTCCGCGCCGTTGAGCTCTACACGGCCGACACGCGGCTCGCCGACGATCTGACGATTCTGCTGCTCCGCCGCCGTATGATTCCGGCGGCTGTCGCCGTCTAAGGCGGCTAAGGCGGGGCCGCCTTCGCACTGCACGCTTCGGCGCGGCGGGTACACCTACAATAGAGACACAGGACAAATGCGGCGGTTCGGTGCGACGCTCATCGCGGCGCTGATCGTGGCTCTTTCGCCGACGCCCGATCTCCACGCGCAGGCGAAAGACAATGTCGACGTCTTTCTGCGCCGGATCGAGCAGATTCTGCAGCGGTCCGACGCGCGCGCCTACCTCGCGCTCCACTCCGAGTCGGCCAACCGCGCGCGCGCGCTCGATTTCGCGAGCTCCGAGCTGCTGCCGCGCGCGACGCACGCGGTCATCCAGGAACGTGATCGCGAACCGCTGCCGGGCACGCTTCCCGGCAACGGCTATCGGCTGATGGTCGACACCTTCGTCGACTTCGGCGCGAGCGGGCGCATCGCCACGTGGCGTCTCGACATCAAGCGCGCCGGTAGCCCGGGTGCCGACGACGAGTGGGTGATTGCGGAAGAGGAGAAGATCTCGTCGGTCGAAAACCTGTATCGGCTCGCGCTGAACACGACGAAGCAATTCTCGGCTCGTGGTCTGAAGATTTCGGCTGAAGACATCGACCTGACGCTCGCCGAAGGATCGGTGTTCGTCTCGGACATCGACATCGGCGTCACCGGCATCATGCTCCTCGGACGCGGCACGCTCAACTTCCACCCGGCGCCCGACACCGAGAAGGGCCAGGTGAAAATCTTCTGCGGCAGCGAGGCGCTCGACACGGGCTTCAGCGCCGCGTACATCAGGGTGAACCCGGGCGACTTCGAGTCGGTGGTCAACGCCTCCGCCTTACAGCCGGTCCCGATCGATCCGCGCGAGCTGAAACGCGCGCAGGCGCTCTTTCAGAGCGAAGCCACGAAGTCGTTCGTCATCGATCTGGGCGATTTGAGCCGCGACGCCTGGTCGTTGCTGCCCGGCGTCGGCGACTTCGTCGCCGAGATCCACACGCGGAAGTACGACACGCTCACCTACGCGCGATCGGCGTCGGAAGCCGAGGACATCACGCTCTTCGACCGCAAGCGGAAGCACAACATCTCGATCTACGCGTCGAAGGACAAGATTGCGCGGCGCGGCCGCTTCTACAACGAGGACGAGCTCACCGACTACGACGTCCTCGACTACGACGTCGACGTCGTCGCGATGCCCGATCGCCAGTGGATCGACGGCCACGCGATCATGCGGTTGAGAGTGCGCGCCTACGGGCTCGCCACGCTGTCGCTTCGCCTCGCGGATCCGCTGGTCGTCTCGTCCATCGTGAGCCGCGAATACGGGAGGCTGTTCGGCATCCGCGTGCGGAATCAGAACCTGCTCGTCGTCAGCCTGCCGACGTTCGTGCCGCGCGACACGCAGATCACGCTGACGGTCAATTACGCCGGCCGGCTCGAGCCGCAGGCGCCGGATCGCGAGACGATTCGGCCCGGACAGGTCGCCGAAGATCTGCCGATGATGGCGGCCGAGAAAAGCTTTCTCTACAGCAACCGGAGCTACTGGTATCCACAGGCGACCGTCAGCGATTACGCGACGGCGAAGCTTCGCCTCACGGTGCCGAACGGCATCGACTGCGTCGCGAGCGGCGAGCTCGAGCCGGGATACCCGGTGCCGATCGAGCCCGGCGGCGGCTATCCGGCGCGCAAGCTGTACGTGTTCAGCGCGTCGCAGCCGCTGCGGTATCTGTCGTTCATCATGAGCCGTTTCACCCGCGCGGAAACGGCGACCGTCGCATTCCCCGCCCGGGAAGTCCGGCCGAAGCCGAACGCCAGCGGGAGTTCATCAGGGGGCAACAGCAGCGGCACGCCGCCGGGCGGCGCCGCGCCGAGCGGCATCTCGTACAAAAGCCTCAATCTCTCCGTCGAATCGAATCCGCGGCAGGTGCAGCGCGGCCGCGACCTGGCCGAGCGAGCGGGCGACATCGCGCAGTTCTACAACTCGATCATCGGCGACTGCCCGTATTCGGGCGTCACGCTCGCCCTCATCGAGAGCGATCTCCCGGGCGGCCACAGCCCCGGCTACTTCGTGGCGCTCAATCAGCCGCTGCCGATGTCGACGCTCGTGTGGCGCAACGATCCGGTCGCGTTTTCGGGCTTCCCCGATTTCTTCATCGCGCACGAGATCGCGCATCAGTGGTGGGGACAGGCGGTCGGGTGGCGCAACTACCACGAGCAATGGCTCAGCGAAGGGTTCGCGCAATATTTCGCCGCGCTCTACGCGCAGCATCAGCGCGGAGACGACGTGTTCCAGTCGGTGCTGAGGCAGATGCGGAAGACTGCGATGGACAAGTCCGATCAAGGGCCCGTGTATCTCGGCTACCGCCTCGGACACATCCACGACGAGAGCCGCGTCTTTCGCGCCCTCGTCTACAACAAGGGCGCCGCCGTGCTGCACATGCTGCGCCGCCTCGTCGGCGACGAGCCGTTCTTCCGCGGCCTGCAGCGCTTTTACACCGTGTCGCGCTTCAAGAAAGTCGGCACCGAGGAATTCCGCAGCGCGATAGAGATGGAGACCGGCCGCAACCTCGATCGCTTCTTCGAGCGCTGGATCTACGGATCGACGCTGCCGAAGCTGAAGTTCGCGTACCGCGTCGAAGGATCCGACCTCGTCGTCCACGTCGAGCAGATCGGCAGTGAGATCTTCGACGTGCCGCTCCCTCTCACGCTGCAGTACACCGACAGGAAGCCGGTCGACATCGTCGTCGCCGTCACCGATCGCGCAATCGATCAGCGCATCCCGCTCGCGGGCACGCTGCGCGGCGTCGACTTCAACAAGGAGGATGGGTGTCTCGCTGACGTGGTGAAATGACTCGGGATTCGGGATTCGGGATTCGGTCCGGCGAATCCCGAATCCCGAATCCCGAATCCCTATCGAAGATAAATCGCAGCGACGCGCGGCGTGCCGCGGCGCTCGAACGGCTCGAAGACGAGGATGAAACTGGTGCCGGACAGCTGATACGAGCGAACGGTGCGAGCGCCGAGCGGTCCGCGCTCCGTCGACTGCTTGACGAGCGTCACCGACGCGTCGAGACGCGCGAGCGCGTCGGCTTCCAGATCGCCCACGCGGATTTCATTCGTTCCCAGCATCAGCGTCGGCACCGACACGGCGTCGGGCGGAACCGTCGTCGCCGTGGGCGCGGGCTCCGAGGCGAGCGCCGGCGGCGCCGTGCGAAGCTCGCGCACGACGAGAACCGCGACCACGAGCGTCGCGGCAAGGAACAGCGCGGCCGTCAGCCATTCGCCAGTGAAGCTGAGCCTGGTCCGGGTGGCCTCAATCACGACAAGTGCTCCTGCTGCTTCCGAAAGGACTGGACTGTAGGCCCGCGCTCGACGCTTGTCAAGGTGGCGACGTTGTATTCTTGATTGATATGGACACCGTGACGCTCACGATCGACGGACGGCAGGTCACCGTCGAGAAAGGCAAGACCGTCCTGCAGGCCGCGATCGAGAACGGCATCTCCGTGCCCTACTACTGCTATCACCCCGGCATCGGCATCGACGGATCGTGCCGCGTCTGCATCGTGAAGATCGAGAAGATGCCGAAGCTGCAGACGTCATGCTCGACGGTCTGCGCCGAAGGCATGGTCGTCTCGACGCGCACGCCGGACGTCGTCGAGGCGCGCGCCGCCGTCTTCGAATTCCTCCTGATCAACCACCCGCTCGACTGCCCGGTGTGCGACAAGGGCGGCGAATGTCCGCTCCAGGATTTTTCGTACACGTTCGGCCGCGACGAGAGCCGCATGGAATTTCCGCGCCGCGTGTTCGACGGCGATGGCGTGAAGGCGGACGTTGATTTCGGTCCGACGCTGATGCTGAATCGCAACCGGTGCATCCTGTGCACGCGGTGCGTCCGGTTCATGCGCGACGTGGACGGCGACGCGCAGATCAACATCATCGACCGCGGCTACGGCAGCGAGATCGCGACGTTCCAGGAGGAAGGGGTCCACTCGATTCTGTCGGGCAACCTGATGGACGTCTGTCCGGTCGGGGCCATTACGACGCGCGACTACCGGTTCAAGTCGCGGCCGTGGGACAACCCGTACGCCGCCGACACCATCTGCACGCTCTGCTCCAAGGGCTGCAACACGACCGCGTGGATCAAGGCGAAGCCCGAATGGGCGAAAGGCTCGCGGCTGATCCGGTTCACGCCGCGGCTGAATCCCGACGTGAACGGTTACTGGATGTGCGACATCGGCCGCTTCGAGTACCACTGGATCGAGGGCGATGACCGCGTCCGCAAACCGATGGAGCGCGCGGCACATGGATCGGACGTCAACGCGCAGCAGCCGGTCACGTGGAGCGAGATGCTGTCGAAGCTCCGCGACAGCCTGGGTGCGGCCGGCACGGCGAACCCCGAAGGCGTGCGGTTCCTGGCGTCGGCGCACGCCTCGCACGAAGAATTCTTTCTCCTTCGCCGGCTCACCGAGGAATTAATCGGCGATCGCGGCGCCGACGCCATTTCCGTCGCGTGGCGCCACCGCGAGAAACCGCAGCCGCCGCAGGCGATATTCAAGGTGCCGCCGGTCGACGCGCCGAACGTGAACGGCGCGCGCGCGTTCGGGTTCGTCGACGGCGCCGTGGGCGATCCGGTCGGCGACTCGGACCTCGCGGTGCTGCGCCACGCGGTGGAAGGCGGCCGGGTGACCGCGCTGTACGTCTTCGATCCGGGGCCCGATGGATCGCTCGGCGAGGTGAAGTGGATTATCGATGCGCGCCGGCGCGGCACCCTGCCGCTCCTCATCGTACAGGGCGTGCTGATGACCGACCTCGCGCGCGCGGCCGATTTCGTCCTGCCCGGCGCATCGTACGTGGAAAAGGAAGCGTCTTATACGAACGACCACGGACGCCTTCAGGGTACGGCGCGCGCGATGGCCCCTCCGGGCGAGGCGATGGAAGACTGGCAGATTCTGGTGAACCTGGGCGTCTCGCTCGGCGTGCCGTTCAACTACACGGCGTCCGCGCACGTGCGCGCCGACATCGCGGCGCGATACCCGAACCGCAAAGGGCTCGAAGGCCTGACGACGCTCGCATTCAACCGCCCGACGAACGCGCGCCACTGGCTGCAGGCGTCCAATCCGTCGGAGCGATGGAAGTGGGACTTCATGTTCCAGGACCTGCCGCCGGTGAAGTTCGATGGCGAGCCGTTCTCCACGAATTTCGGCGGAGTGATTCCTTTGAAAGAAGTGAAGTAGATGGGAAGCGAGGACGACACAGAGTGATCGGAGAACACAGAGACGATCAACCACAGAGACACAGAGACCCAGAGACGATCGAGCGCGGCGCGCGCACGAGTGAACGCCGATCGGGTCGACGCGAGGCGCTCTGGGTCTCTGTGTCTTTGTGGTTCCTGTTCCTCTGTATTCTCTGCTCCCTCTGTGTCGTCGCCCCCGCTGCAGCACAAATTCGCCGTCCCCGCGCCGACGTCACGCCGCTCGTCGCCGCCGACAGCGTTCATGCGGGCGGTCCCGTGCGCGTGGCGCTGAAAGTGTCGCTGCCCGAAGGGCTGCATACCCAATCGAACAAGCCGCGCGACGAGAATCTGATCCCGACGGTGCTGACAGTCGACGCGCCGGCGGGCGTCACCGTCGACGAGATCGTGTGGCCGCCGGCCCAGGATCTGAATCAGATTGGCCAGGACAAACCGCTCGCCGTCTTCGAACGCGAGTTCCTCGTCGGCGTCCAGCTGACACTCGCATCATCGGTCGCGCCCGGCGATCTGGTGGTTCCGGCGCACCTGCGCTATCAGGCGTGCGACGCGAACCTGTGCTACGCGCCGTCGACCGCCGACGCCGGGTGGCAGCTGAAAATCGTGCCTGCATCGGTCGCGACGACGGAGAGTTCCGATCAGGCAAAGACATTCGCATCAATCAAGTTTGGAAGCGGCGAGAAACCGCCTGGCGGTGACAGAAGTAGCGTCCGGGTGCCGGACGCTACCACGCCTGGCGACGCCGCCGCGGCAGGCGGAAGGGATGAACTGCGAGCGCTCGCGGATTTCACCGTTCTTGGAACCACCGGCGGATATCTGGGCACGACCGACTTCCTGACGTTCATCCACAACGCGGAGACCGGCGTGAAGGAGCGCGGCATGTTCGAAGGGCGCGGGCCGCTCGCGATCCTGCTGCTCGTCCTCATCGGCGGCCTCGCGCTGAACCTGACACCGTGCGTTCTGCCGATGATTCCGATCAACCTCGCGATCATCGGCGCGGGCACGCAGAAACGAGCCGGCGAGGGATCGTCGTCGCGCGGCCGCGGGTTCCTGCTCGGCGCCGCGTACGGCGGCGCGATGGCCATCGTGTACGGCGTCCTCGGCCTCGTCGTCATCCTGACTGCGGGCACGTTCGGCACGATCAACGCCTCGCCCTGGTTCAACCTCGTCATCGCCGCCATCTTCATCGTGCTCGGCCTGGCGATGTTCGACGTGCTGATGATCGACTTCTCGAGCTTTGGCTCGCGCTTCTCGCCCGGCGCCGGCACCGGCACGTTCGTGATGGCGTTCTCGATGGGCGCGATCGCGGCGCTGCTCGCCGGCGCGTGCGTGGCGCCCGTCGTGATCCAGGTCGTGCTCTTCTCGAGCAATCTGTACGCGACCGGAACCAAGATCGCGCTGGCGCTTCCGTTCTGTCTCGGCCTCGGCATGGCGATCCCGTGGCCGATTGCCGGGGCAGGTCTCGCCGCGCTGCCGAAGCCGGGCATGTGGATGGTGCGCGTCAAACAGGCATTCGGCGTCTTCATCCTGGCGACGGCGGCGTACTACGGGTATCAGTCCTACGAGCTGTTCGCGAACCGCTGGGTCGATCCGGCCGTCGTCGCGTCGAGCGTGCAGGAGAAGCTGAAGGCCGGATGGCACCAGTCGCTGGCTGAAGGTCTCGAAGCCGCGAAGCGCGAGCAGAAGCCGGTGCTCATCGACATGTGGGCGACGTGGTGCAAGAACTGCCTGACGATGGACAAGACGACGCTCGAGAACGGCGACGTGCGGGCGGCGCTCGACAAGTACGTGAAGATCAAGTTCCAGGCGGAGGATCCCGACCGATCGCCCGCGAAGCCGGTGATGCAGAAGTTCGACGCCGTTGGTCTGCCAACCTACGTCATCCTGAAGCCAAAATCATGACCGTCGTCGCCGGCCGGTCGAAAATAGCCACGACGCTCGGCATCGTCGCTGCGAGCCAGCCGCTGGCCGCGCGCGCGGGGGTGCAGATCCTCGAGCGCGGCGGCACCGCGTCCGACGCGGCGATTGCGGCCAACGCCGTGCTCGGCGTCGTCGAGCCCGAGATGAACGGCATCGGCGGCGATCTGTTCGCGATCGTCTACGAAGCCAAGACGGATCGGGCGTACGGATTGAACGCGAGCGGGTGGGCGCCGACCGGTCTCACGACCTCGCTGCTCCGATCGCGCGGCCTGACGTCGATGCCGTCGACGGGTGTCTATACGGTGACCGTGCCCGGATGCGTCGCCGGATGGGAGGCGTTGCAATCGCGGTTCGGGAGCCTTCGAATGGCCGACGTGCTCGCGCCGGCGGTGTTCTACGCCGAAGAGGGATTTCCGGTGTCCGACATCGTCGCGGAGCGATGGGCGGCCTACGCCGACAAGCTCGCCGGCGACGCGAGCGCTTCGGCGACGTTCCTCGTCGACGGCCGCGCGCCGCGCGCGGGCGAGCGGTTCGCGAATCCGTCGCTCGCGCAATCGCTGCGCACGATCGCAGCCGACGGCGCTCCGGCATTCTACGCAGGACCGATTGCCGGCGCGATCGTCGACGCGCTGCGCGCGCACGGCGGCACGATGACCGCCTCGGATCTCGCCGAGTTCAGAGCCGAGTGGGTCGCGCCGGTCTCGACGACGTACCGCGGCTGGCAGGTATTCGAGCTGCCGCCGAACACGCAAGGCTTTGCCGCGCTGCTGATGCTCGACATCATGGAGCAGTTTCCGCTGCGTGAATATGGGCTCCACAGCGCGCGAGCGCTGCACGTGATGATCGAAGCGAAGAAGCTCGCCTATGCCGATATGCTCCGCTACGCGGCCGATCCGCGCTTCGCGGCGGCGCCGCTCGCGGCGCTGATCGACAAGGAGTACGCGAGATCGCGGGCGGCGCTGATCGATCCGGCGCACGCCGCCGCCACCGTCGAGCCGTCGGTGTTCGAAGGCATCACGACCTCGCACGGCGGCGATACGATCTATCTTGCCGCCATCGACCGGCACGGCAACATCGTCTCGCTCATCCAGAGCACGTACCACGGATTCGGCAGCGGCATCTGTGCCGGGGAACGCGGCTTCATGCTTCAGAACCGCGGCGCGCTGTTCACGCTCGACGCCGATCACCCGAACGTGCTCGCGCCGAGAAAGCGGCCGCTCCACACGATCATTCCCGGGTTCATGGAGAAGGACCGCGTGCGCATCGGGTTCGGGATCATGGGCGCGTGGAATCAGGCGCAGGCGCACGCGCAGTTCGTCGCGAACGTCGCCGACTTCGATCTCGACATCCAGCATGCCCTCGAGGCCGGGCGCTTCACGAAGCCGACCTTCGACGGCGCCGACGTGCTCGTCGAGGCGCTCATCCCCGACGAGACGCGCGCCGAGCTCGTCTCGCTCGGACACGACGTCACCGTGGTCCCGCCGAGGACCGGCGTGTTTGGATCGGGTCAGGCGGTGATGAGCGTCGCGAAGGGCGTCCACTACGGCGCGTCCGAGCCCCGTCACGACGGGGCGGCGATTCCGGAAGCGCCTCCGCTCGCCTGAACGGCCTCCGCTCGCCTGAACGGCCTCCGCTCGCCTGAACGGCTCGCGCTACCCGAATGGACAGTGTAGCGCGAGGCTTTCAGCCGAGCGTGAGGCTCAACGATCCGAGATCGATCATTCGGCGAGAGGCGCCACCTGCATCGACGGCACTTCACCGCGATGCGCCGCGCGCATCGGCTTGACGACGAGCAGAGCGCTGGCAGCGACCGCGATGTTCGCGATCGCCGCGACGACGAACACCGCATGCCACCCGCCGGTATAGGTTTGCAGCCAGCTCGCGGCCGGAACCAGGAACGACGCTGCGCCCTTCGCCGTGTACAAGGCGCCGGCGTTCGTCGCGGCGTATTTCGGTCCGTACACGTCGGTGCACAGCGCGGGAAACAAGCTGTAGATTTCACCCCACGTGAAATACACGAGTCCCGCGGTGGCGATGAACGTCCAGGGCGAGTTGCCGATCGTCCCAAGCGCCCAGTACGCGCCCGCGCCGCACGTGAAGACGATCGCCATCGTGTTCTCGCGGCCGATGTGGTCCGACACCCAGCCGAACGTCGGCCGCGCGAGCCCGTTCAGGATGTTGTCGACGATGCCTGCCATCACCAGGACGGTGGAGCTGATGAAAAGAAAATTCACCGGCAGTCCCGCAATCTTGTAGTCCCTCGCGATCGGCGCCACTTGCGCCGTGACCACGAGACCGCTGGCGGCGACCAGCACGAACATGACGTACAGAATCCAGAAGAGCGGCGTCTGCAGCATCTCTGACGGCCTGTAGTCGCGCGTGCCCTGCGTCACCCTGCGCGCCGCCTTCGGCGCTTCTCCCGGTCTCGGCGCCTTCAGAAACTGCGAGAGCACCAGGATGACCAGCCCCTGGCCTAATCCGAACCAGAGGAAGGCGCGGTCGTAGCCGTAGTTCTTGATGACGTAGATGATCGGATACACCGTCGCCGCCGCGCCGGCGCCGAACCCCGCGGCCGTGAGGCCAGCGGCGAAACCGCGCCGATCGGCAAACCACTTCAGCGCGTTGCCGACGCACGTACCGTAGACCGCGCCGGCGCCGACGCCCGAGATGGCGGCGGCGAGATACAGCATCGGCAGGGTAGCGGCGATCGAGTTCAGCCACCAGGCGGACGCGACCACGGCGCCGCCGAACATGACGACGATGCGCGGCCCGAACCGATCGACGAACCACCCCTCGACGGGCACGAGCCACGTCTCCGTGGCGACGAAGATGGTGAACGCGATCTGAATGTTCGTGCGGCCCCAGTGGAATCTCGCGTCGATGGGATCGACGAAGTACGTCCAGCCGTACTGCAGGTTGGCGATCATCACCATGCAGACGACGCCCGCGACGAGCTGAATCCAGCGGTTGACCGGAATGATGCTGCCGGCGGGAGCTTCCTGTGTCGACATCTCTGGGCCGCCTCCGTGAGCGGGGCGTGCGTAGCTTAGCCCAAACCGCGCCTCAGCGGCCGGGGTTCAAATCGCGCATGACCACGTGCAGTACCTGGCCGGCCACGCGCGCGTCGCGCTCGACGACGAGCCGATCGCCGCCGTCGCGATACGTCCGCGCGACGGCCGGCAGCCGCGAGCAGGCGCCTCGAATGAGGCCCGCGCGCTCCGCGGCGGCGATCCGTTCCGCGAACGACAGCGCGGCGATGTGCGTCGCGTCGCCGTCTCGCGCGTGGGCGAGCGCGTCGGTGATGATCGCCTCCAGAATCCCGCACGTCGTCGCGAGCGACAGCTCGTAATCGCGACGGTCGAGCGCGTCGCGGCTCTCCACGTACGCGTCCTCGAGCACGGGCCGCAGCTCGCGGTCGTGGACGAAATCGAACCGGTGCGGCGCGGGCTGTTCGGCCGGCGCGCAGGGCGCATCGCGCACCTCGGTAAGCGATCGAACCGCCTGCGCGAGCACGCCGACGATGCGATCGACGATGTCGGCGACGTCGGCGCGCTCGAGCGCCAGCCCGTTCGCGCGGACCAGCAGCGCATCGCTGTAGGCGCGCGCCAGCCAGTGGCTCTTGCTGCCGCCCGACAGATCGGCGACCGCCGCTTCGCAGTCGTGCTGCCAGATCCGCGCGCCGGCGAACGCCGCCGGATCGTCGGGCGCGCGGCGCAGCGTGTCGCGGAGCCGGCGTCCGCGGCCGATCGCCTCATCGAGGCGTACGAGATACGCGTCGATGTCCGCGGGATCCATTGCCGTGATCGGGCTGCAGCAAATCGGCGATCTGATCGATGTGCGCGTGCATCGCGCGCGCGGCCGCGTCGGGATCGCGGCGGCGCATGGCGGCGACGATCGCCTCGTGGCCCGACAGGGAACGCTGGGGACGACCCTTCTGCTTCAGCGTGAGCTTGCGCGACTCGATCAGCAGATCGTTGAGCGTTTCCATGATGCGGACGGCGACGCGGTTGCGCGTGGCGCGCGCGAGCACGGCGTGGAACGCCGTGTCGTCGCCGATCGCCGATTGGCCGGTCTTCAGCTTGCGCCGCTGCGCGTCGAGCACCCGCTCCATCTCGGCGAGGTCGTCGTCGGTGACGCGCGACGCGGCCGCGCGGGCGACCGCCGGCTCGAACATGCGGCGCACGTCCATCAGCTCTTCCTGCAGGTCGCGCTGGAACGTGATGACCGACGCGATCGGCGTGACGAGCCGATCGACCGAGAGCTCGCGCGGAAACGTGCCTTGTCCGTGCCGCGCCTCCAGCAGGCCGACGGTCTCGAGCGTGCGCAGCGCGTCGCGGATCGATCCGCGGCTCACGCCGAAGCGCCGCGCGAGGACGCGCTCGGAGGGCAGCGCCTGCCCCGGCCGGAACGTGCGATCGACAATCAGCCGCCGGACGCGGTCGGCGATCTCCTCGGGAATCCGCGTCTTCTTGATCGGGGCCATCAGCTTGACAGCCCGGGAGCCGGGTGTCAGACTGTGCCGCCTGACTGGTTCGACCACCGGGCCAGTCTAGCACGACGCGGCCCGCGCCACAGATTCGCACGAATGAACGTCATGCTGGAATTCACCGCGTCGGGATCGCCGAAGACGATCTCCGCGGCCATCGAGCAGTGCGCCGTCGCGCAGGGCAACGTCAGCGCGCTGGTCGTGCCGTGGGAGAGCGACCGGCAGACGTTGAGCATCGCGGTCACCGCCGTGAAGGGCGAGGGCTGGGCGATCGAGCACACCAACCTCGGGACCATTCGACTGACCGATCTCGGCGGCGAGCAGACGCGCGTCGCCATGTCCCCCGCGCCTCCCGATCATCCCGAAACGCAGAAGCTGGCGGCGCTCTTCGAGCGTTTCGCGCAGCAGGTTCAGAAGCAGTTCCAGGCTTCGACGCACGCGGGCAGGGAATGACGGAGCCGGCCACCTCGCCCGCCGCGGCAAGCCTGACCCTGCGCGTCGCCGAGGCGCGCGTCGAGGATGCGGGCTGCGCGATCGCGCGGATGGCGGCCTCCGACCTCGTACGGATCGGCGCGCACCCCGGCGACATCGTCAAGATCGCCGGCCGAACCGCTACGGTCGCGCGCGCCCAATTGTCGGCGCCGGACGCGCAAGCCGGCACCGTACAGATCGATGGAACGCTGCGCAGCAACTGCGGCGCCGGCTTGCAGGAACAGGTCTCGGTGACGGCAACCGAGCACGCACCGGCAGTCGCCGTGCGGCTGTCGCCCCTGTGGAGCAGCGCGAGCGGCGCGGCGCCCGCGATCATCGCGCCTGAACGGATCCTCGAGGATCTCCTCGACGTGCCGGTGCTGACCGGCGGCGTCGTGCGCGTGCCCACGTTCGCCAAGGCGGTGAACTTCGAGGTCATCCGCACGATTCCGTCGGGACCTGTCGTCATCGGACCGCGCACCGATCTCCGCGTCGTCGAGGGCGAAGCGACGTCGGTCCGCGCGCCGGCGGTGTCGTACGAGGACATCGGCGGGCTCGAGCGCGAAGTGGCGCGCGTCCGCGAGATCGTCGAGCTGCCCCTCAAGCATCATCGCGTCTTCGAGCGGCTCGGTATTCTGCCGCCGAAAGGCGTGCTGCTGTACGGGCCGCCGGGGACGGGCAAGACGCTGCTCGCCCGCGCGGTCGCCGCCGAGAGCCGCGTCCATTTCATTCACCTCAACGGCCCCGAGATCATGCGGAAGTTCTACGGGGAGAGCGAGGCGAAGCTCCGCGAGGTGTTCGAGGAAGCGGCGCGCCGCGCGCCGGCCATTCTCTTCATCGACGAGATCGACGCCGTTGCGCCGAAGCGCGCCGAAGTCGTCGGCGAGGTCGAGAAGCGCGTCGTCGCGCAGCTCCTGAGCCTGATGGACGGCTTCGTCTCGCGCGGGCAGGTCATCGTCATCGGCGCGACGAACATTCCCGAGGTGCTCGATCCGGCGCTGCGCCGCCCGGGCCGGTTCGATCGCGAGATCGAGATCGGCGTGCCGAACACGCAGGCGCGGCTGCAGATCCTGAAGATTCACACGCGCGCCATGCCGATGGGGCCCGACGTCGATCTGCAGGAGATCGCGAACCACTCGCACGGCTTCGTCGGCGCGGACCTGGAAGCGCTCTGCCAGGAAGTCGGCATGATCGCGCTGCGGCGCTTCCTCGCGTCGGCTCCGGTCGACGCGGACGCTGACGTCCATTCGCTGATCGTCACGCGCGACGATTTTCTCGCGGGCCTGAAGGAAGTCGAGCCGAGCGCGACGCGCGAGTTCTTCATCGAGCGCAGCGCCACGACGTTCGCATCGATCGGCGGACTCCACGACGTGAAGCAGCTGCTCGAGGCGGTCATCGAGCACTCGCACGTCGGCGACGATCTCGACGATCTCTACGGGTCGTTCGGCCTCTCGCCGCCGCACGGCATCCTGCTCGTCGGACCGTCGGGCACCGGGAAGACGGCGATCGCGCGCGCGCTGTCGGGCGAGAAGCAGCTGCCGCTCATCAGCATCGACGGCCCGCAGCTGTACTCGAAATGGCTCGGCGAGTCGGAGAAGGCGCTTCGCGAAGTCTTCAAGAAGGCGCGCCGGTCGGCGCCGTGCCTGCTGTTCTTCGACGCGATCGACGCGATCGCGCCAAAGGTCGGCGCCGATCAGCAGACCAGCTCGGGCTCGGATGTCTACCAGCGGATTCTGAGTCAGCTGTCGCGCGAGATCGACAGCCTGCGCGACGTCAAAGGCGTGATTCTTCTGGCCGCCACCAGCCGGCCCGAACGGATCGAGCCGGCGCTCTTGCGCAGCGGGCGGTTCGACTATATCGTGCGCTTCGCCAAACCCGGCGCAGCCGATCGCGCGACGATTCTGCGTTTGTGCTGCCGTCAGGTGCCGCTTGCAAAGGACGTCGACCTCGACGCGATCGCGGCGCGGACCGAGGGATTCACCGGCGCCGATCTCGAGAGCCTCTGCAAGAAAGCGACGCTGCTGGCGATTGCGGAGTATCGGCGAGGCACAAGCGGCGGCTCGTTCAACGTTCGCCGCGACGATTTCGAGGCGGTGATCGACGACGGCGCAGGGCTGGAGCCAACTCCGCCCGCGGCGACCGAGTCGAGCCGCAGCGAGCGGGGGCAGCCTTGAGCCAAGCGTGGGGGGGCCCCACGCGACTTAAGAGCGTTCCCCGCGAGCAGTAAAAAAGAGGATCGGCATCATGGCGTACACCGAGCTCACGGTTTGGACCCGCGGCATCATCATGGACAAGGAAGGCCGCGACATCGTCGGGTCGATTGGCGCGGCCGCGCGGATGGAAGGCAAGTTCTCGCAGTCGATGGAGAATTACGTCGACAATCCCGATCGCACCAACGCGCCCACGCGCAAGTACTGCCGCATCAGCGACAGCGAGATCGAGAACGCGCTCACGTACGAGAACGAACATCCCAACATCGTCGTGCTCGTCGAGGAGACGATGGTCAAGGGGTGGGATTACATGCGGGGCATGCCGCCGGGCGGCACGCTCGTCATCAACACGCACTACACGCCCGACTACATGATGCGGTTCGTGCCGGGGCCCGAACGGCTCTCCCAGCTCGTCTGCGTGGACGCCGCGAAGCTCGCCGATCACCAATGGCTCTACTACAGGCTCGGCGAGCTGGGACTCGATCGCCTGTCGACGGAAGGCGCGGCCGAACGCAGCAAGGCCATTGCGCCCGACATCGCGGCGCCGCTCATCGCCGCGGTCGTGAAGACGACAGGCATCGTGAAGATCGAGACGATCGAGCCGATGATCGCGAACAAGGCGGCGTTCCGCGCGGCGCTCGACAACCTGCACATTCTTCCCCTTGGACAGGCGGTGGCGTAATCCATGTCGACCAAAGGCACACACATTCCCGATTGGCTGCAGGTTCCGTTCGCGGGCATCACGCCCGCGCCGACGCAGGAGAAAGGTCAGGACCTCTTCCCGACCGGCAACTGGCGCGCGATTCGGCCGGTGTATCGCGACAAGATGCCGCCGTGCAACAACGCGTGCGGCACGAACGAGAAGATTCAGGGGTACCTCGATCTGGTGAAGCGCGGGAAGTATCTCGACGCCTACGCGCTCATCAAGGAGGACATGCCGTTCCCCTCGATCACGGGACGCGTGTGCTATCACCCGTGCGAGCAGGCGTGCAATCGCGGCCAGTACGACGAGGCGATCTCGATTCGCGCCGTCGAGCGGTTCCTCGGCGATCTCGGTCAGGCGCTGCCGCGCGACGTGGTGAAAGCCGGCGCACCGAACGGAAAGAAGGTGGCGGTCGTCGGCTCGGGACCCGCGGGACACAGCGCCGCGTATCAACTCGCGCGTCTTGGCTACGGCGTGACGATTCTCGAGAAGTCGCCGAAGGCGGGCGGTCTGAATCGCGGCGGCATTCCAGATTGGGTGCTGCCGCAGGACGTGCTGGATCGAGAGATCGAGCGGCTCGTCGAGCTCGGCGTCACGATCAAGACGAACACCGAGGTCGGCAAAGACGTCAGCTGGGACGATCTGAAGAAGAACTACGACGCGGTGGTCCTGGCCGTCGGCCTCACCGAACCGAACAGCGCACGCGCACAGGGCGAAGACAAGGACGGCGTCCTGTTCGGGCTGCCCTTCCTTCGCGACATCGGCATGGGCACGTCGAAGGTGACGCTCGGTCCGCGCGTCGCCGTCATCGGCGGCGGCAACACCGCCATCGACTGCGCGCGCGAGGCGTTCCGGCAGGGCGCGCAGGAAGTGACGATGATCACGGTCGAGGGCGGACAGAAAGAGATGCCGTGCGTGCCGGAAGATCTGCACGACATGCTCGAAGAAGGGGTCGATCTGATGCACGGCCTCGCAATGACGTCGGTGGTCGGCAACGGGAAGGTCGAAGCGCTGCAGCTGCAGCCGGCGCGGTTCACCGGCGCCATCAACGCCTCGCCGATCGCGATCGATCGCGACTCGGCCGGAACGAAATTCCCGGTCGACAACGTCATCATCGCCGTCGGCCAGCACGCGTCGCTCGCGTGGCTGCCGGCGGAGTTCAGGAACGAGCGCGGAACGATCAAGATCGACCAGTTCGGCCGCCTCGGCGACACGAACGTCTTCGCCGCCGGCGACATCGTGCAGATCGGCTCGGGTCAGCCGCTGATGGTAGTCAACGCCGTCGGCGACGGCAAACGCGTCGCGTTCAACCTGCACAGGGTGCTGAGCGGCCAGGCGCTCGAGGCGCGGACCGTTCCGCTCGACGTGATCACCGATCTGAACCGGATGAACATGACGTACTTCCCGCATTTCGCGCGCGTGCCGCAGGCGATGCTCCCTGCAGCCAGCCGCAAGCTGACGCAGGACGAAGTGATTCGATCGTTCTCCGAGGAGCAGGCGATTGAAGAATCGAACCGCTGCTTCAGCTGCGGCACGTGCAACGCGTGCGACAACTGTTATCTGGTCTGCCCGGAGCCGTGCATCGCGCGCTCGGTCCGCTCCAACGGTCTCTACAAGATTCTGATCGACTACTGCAAAGGCTGCCGAGTGTGCATCGAGGAATGTCCGACCGGCTGCCTCGAAGGCGTGCCGGAGCTCGATTTCGACACCGGCGTGGTTCGCATGGACACGGCGTTCGCGATCACGCAGGGGCTGCACGGACGCCAGGCCGAGCAGCTGCGGCAGGTACCGAACCTGCCGCCGAAGGATATAGAAAACTGGAGGTAGGGCAGAGGGCAAAGGGCAAAGGGCAAAAGGGCACCGTGCCCTTTGCCCTCTGCCCTCTGCCCTCTGCCCTCTGCCCTGAGGAGACACATGTCAACAGTTCTCGACAAGAAGCGAACGGTTCGGATCAACGGATGCGTCGCCGCCGCGCAGGCGGCGAAGTACGCGGACGTCGACGTGATCACCGCATATCCCATCCGGCCCTACACCGCGACGATGATGGCGCTGGCGCAGATGGTGGCCAACGGCGACCTCGACGCGGAGTACATCGTCGCCGACAGCGAGCACTCGCAGCTGTCGATCGCGCACGGCGCTTCGTCTTCGGGCGCGCGCGTGTTCACCGGCAGCTCCGGCGTCGGCGTGCAGTACGCGTACGAGCTCTACTCGCCGATTTCGGGCAGCCGCATGCCGGTCCAGATGATGATTGCGGATCGCACGCTCGACCCGCCGGGCGACTTCGGCTCGGAACACACCGACGCGTTGTCGACGCGCGACATGGGTTGGCTCATGGGCTGGTCGTGCGACGCGCAGGAAGCGTTCGACAACCATCTGCTTGCGTACCGCATCGGCGAGGATCCACGCGTGCTGCTGCCGCAGATGGTGTGCCAGGACGGATTCTTCGTCTCGCACATCACGTGCGACGTGCAGCTGCCCGATCCGGGGCAGGTGAAGGAATTCCTGCCGCCGTACAAACATCCGTATCCGCTCGATCCGCGCCATCCCGTGTCGCACGGACCGCAAATCATGCCGGAGCAGGGACCGCCGCTGCAGCTCGAGCGCGCGCGCGCGATGGAGGGCGCCGTGCCGATCATCGAACAGGCGCATCAGGAATTCGCCGCCATCTTCGGCCGCCGCTACGACCCGTGGCTCGAGGAATTCATGACCGACGGCGCCGAGGTCGTCTTCTTCCTGCAGGGCGGCCATGGCGTCACGGCGCGGCATGCGATCCGGCACATGCGCGAGCGCGGCGCGAAGGTCGGGATGGTGCGCCTGAAGACCATCCGTCCGTATCCGACCGACCGCGTGATGGAGTCGCTGAGCAAGTTCAGGGTCGTCGGCGTCATCGAGACCAACATGGGGCTCGGCAGCGTGAGCAGCGGCGGATCGCTCTACGCCGAGGCGTGCGCCGCGCTCTACGAGAGCGCCCAGCGTCCGCTCGTGCTGTCGTTCATGGCCGGCATGGGCGGCGAAGCGATCGTGCTGAAAGAGTTCTACTGGATGACACAGAAGATGCTCGAAGCGCAGAAGCGCGGCGGCATCGAGAAGCGTACGCACTGGGTGGGTTTCGAAGAATGAGGTTGCTGGTTTCTGGAGGCACTGATGGCCGTCATTGAAGTTCAACGTCAGATGCTGCCGATGCTCGGCAGCCCGAATCAGGGCGCGCGGTTCTACAACCCCGACCTGCCGCAGACCGAGCCGTTCGTGCCGGGTCATCGCACGTGCGCCGGCTGCGGACCGTCGATCCAGTACCGGATGACGAGCAAGGCGTCGGGCGACAACACGATTCTCGTCGGACCGACCGGGTGCATGTACGTCGCGAACAGCTCGTACCTCTGCACGCCGTACAACGTGCCGTGGGCGCACACGCAGATCGGCAGCGCGGGGAGCTTCACCGCGGGCGTCGCGGCCGCCTACGAAGCGATGATCCGCAAGGGCAAGTGGAGGGGACAGTTCCCGAACATCATCTGCGAAGCCGGCGACGGCAGCGCGTCGGACATCGGCATCGGATCGGTGTCGGGCGCGCTCTACCGGAACCACGACTGCCTCATCATCTGCTACGACAACGAGCAGTACGCGAACACCGGCATCCAGGCCTCGTCGCGCACGCCGTACGGCGGCATGACGACGTTCTCGCCGCCGGGACCGAAAGTGCCGGAGGCCAAGACGCTGTTCCCGAAAGATCTCGCGCGCATGATGGCGGCCGGCCATCCGCACTGCTACGTCGCGACGGCGAGCGTCGGCTATCCGATCGATCTCATGAACAAGGTCCGCAAGGGGCTGAACCACCGGGGCGCGGCGTTCATGATGATCTACACGCCGTGCCAGAAAGGATTCGTCTACGAGACGCCGCGATCGATCGATCTGGGCCGGCTCGTCGTCGAATGCGGCCTCTATCCGATCTGGGAATGGAATCCGGAGAAGCGCGAGTACGACTGCAGCTTCCGCCCGCAGAGCATGCGGCCGGTCGCGGAGTACCTGAAGCTGCAGGGACGATTCGGGCATCTGCACGCGGAGCACATCGCGACGCTGCAGCAGTTCGCGAACCAGCAGTGGGCGATGATGGGCATCCAGGTCCCGGAGGCGCTGATCAAAGCCGCCGATCCGAAGACGCAACAGAACATGGCGGCGGCGGAGGCTGCAGCCGCCATCGCCGACACCGTTTGACAAAAGGCGGTTGCATTTGAAGGCTGCTCATGGCTGATACGAACTCACAGGAAAGCTACATCGTCGCCGAAGGCAAGAAGCGCGGCGCGACGCGCGACGTGCGGCCGGAGGCGGCGCACGACAAGTTCTACACCGTGCTCCGCGTGCATCCGGGCGACGCCATCCTCAACGACAACTGGCACACGAACGAGGTCTTCGCGCACGCGAAGGACAACTTCGAGGGCTACACCTTCGCGATGCGCACGCTCGAAGCGTGGGGCGCAGCAGTCGAAAACGATCACCGCGGGTACTACACGGCGGGTGGGCGTGTGTGGGTACTCGACCTCGAACCGTCGGCGACAAAGAAGAAGCGGCTGCCGCCAAATACGTGAAAGTCCTCCTGATCGACGACACGCCAGAGATCGCGGAGCTGCTCTCCTTCGCGCTCCGCGATCGCGGCTACGACGTCGCGTCGAGCGGGTTCACGACCGACATCAACGAGATGATCGACGGCGAGCGCGCCGACGCGCTCGTCCTCGACTGCTCGGTCTTCGACATGAACGAGTCGCTGTTCGACGCCGTGCGCGACGATCCGGCGCACGCCTCCCTCCCCGTTGTCATCGTGAGCGACACGCCGGAGAAGGCGGACGCGAGCCTCCGCGCGCGCGACGCCGCGAACGTGCTGCTGATTCCGAAGCCGTTCACGGGGTCGCAGATCGCGCGCGCGCTCGACGAGCTGCTGAAGAAACCCGCCTGATGACGGCGTTCACTCCAGCTCCCGTGAAGCCGGTCGTCTCCTTGTCCGTCGTCGAATCGCTCGACATCCGCGTCGGCACCATTCAGACGGTCGCCGACGTGGTTTCGTCGAAGAAACTGTGAAGCAGGAGCGCGCGGATCCGCGGGAACTGATCGGACGCCAGGCCTTGTTCATCGTCAACCTCGAGCCCAGGCGGATGGCGGGCGAGGTGTCGGAGGGACTGGTGCTCGACGTCGGTTACGCCGACGGATTGCTTCCCGTGCTGTCGACACCCGAGCGCCCCGTGCCCGACGGCGCGCGGGCGGGTTGAGGGTCATCCGCGATGCCGCTCTGGTCCCTCGACGACTGGAAATACATCGAACGCCGAATCGTGACCGGAGCGAACGGACGCCAGTGGTGCGTCGCGCTGATGGACGTCCTCGGACAGGAAGGCGATCCCGACATGCCGAGCCTGACGATGGAGCTGCAGTACGCGTCGGGACGGTACTTCACGCTGGTGTATCCGCCAGGCGGATCGCTGCAGTGGGAGCGCGGCTACGCGTCGCTGCACGACGCACAGGTCGCCTACGAGCGGCTCGTCGCGGCGGTCGCGGATGGACGCCTCGATCCCTCTCAGCCGGTGTTCAGAGAAGATCTTGAAGATTGACGTCAGCCTAATCCCGCAAGGCGCCGCAAGGCGCTTGCGTTGACGCCCAAGGGGCTGCGCCAATCGGTAGCGCCCTCACGGCGGCGAGACCGCGTGCAGGCCCCCCTCGCTCAGGCGCACCGTTCGACCGTCCGAACAACACACGACGCCAGCAGCTTTATTTCAATCGCTTGTCCACGTACGCGGCCGCAGGCTTGCGGCCGCGTCTGGAGGCTGGCGTCGTGTGTTGTAGACGATCGCGGGTTGACGGACGGCTCAAGGTGCGCCAGATCGAGGGCGGCCCGCACGCTCGGACAACGCCTCCGAGGACAGTCACCTCGGCGACGACGAGCGTCGTGGAGCGGCGGCGCGTAACGCGCCTTCGAGCCGGCGGTCGACACGCGATCGGTCACAACACGCGCCGTCAGCCACCTCACGCGACCGCAATTGCGGTCGCGTACGTGGGTACGCGTTGGAGATAATGCTGCTGACGGCGCGTGTTGTTCCGACGGCGAGCGGCGCGCCAAGCACCGTCGCTCCACGACGCGGCTCGGATCGCTGCGCTACATGTCAACGCAAGTGACCTCCGGGACTAAAGGGCCGCGCTACCGGTCGCTGTCATTGCGGGAGAACGACGCTGGCTTCGACGCTCGTCGAGCAGCTTGACCGACGCATAGACCGCGCGCGTCGACGGAATGGAGACGCCGAGGCGATCGGCGAGCTCCACGACGGCGCCGACGACGGCTTCGATCTCCATCGGACGTCCCGCCTCGAGATCCTGCAGCATCGACGTCTTGTGCGCGCCGACTCTCTCCGCGCCGGCCATCCGCTGATCGATCGAGATCGGCAGCTCGATGCCGAGCCTTGCGGCGACGGCTTCCGTCTCCGTCATGATCTCGCGCACGACGCGCGAGACGTCGGGATGACGCACCATCTGCTCGAGCGTCGCGCCGGTGAGGGCGCTGATCGGATTGAACGAAACGTTGCCGATCAACTTCACCCAGATCTCGTGGCCCAAGCGCGTCGTGATCGGGCAGCGGAATCCGGCGGCGATGAGCGCCTCCGCGATCGCCCGCGCGCGCTCTGACCGCGAGCCGTCTGGCTCGCCGAAAGTGATCCGATTCCCCTCGGTGTGATGGATGACGCCGGGCTCGGCGACGTCGGTCGAGAAGTACGCGAGCGAGCCGACGACGCGGCGCGGCTCGATGCTCGAGGCGATGACGCCGCCCGGATCGACGCGCTCGAGCCGGAGCCCGTTCAACTCCCCCGGATGATGCTGGAAGTACCACCACGGGATCCCGTTCTGCGTGCTGACGACCACCGTGTCGGGTCCGAACAGGACGCGCAGCTGCGGGGCGAGCGACGCCAGGCTATGCGCCTTCACGCCGAGAAAGACCACGTCGGCGGCGCCGATCGATCCCAGATCCCCCGTGACCTCGGGCCGGACCTCGAAGTCGCCGTCGGGGCTGACGACGCGCAGGCCGCGCTCCCGCATGGCGCGGAGATGCGCGCCGCGTGCGAACAGCACGACGTCGGCGCCAACCCGCGCGAGCCGCGCGCCGATGTATCCGCCGATCGCGCCGGCGCCGGCGATGACGATCCTCACGAAGCGTCCTGCGAGTACGCCTCGGCGACCATCCGCCGCTGAATCTTGCCGGTGGCGGTGCGCGGAATTCTTTCGGTGATGTGGATGCGCTTGGGACTCTTGAAATCGGCGAGGCGCTCGCGGCAGTGCGCCATCAGCTCCTCTTCGGTCGCGGTGTCGCGGAGGACGACCGCTGCCGCCACTTCCTCGCCCCATGTCGCGTGCGGCACGCCGAAGGTGACCGCTTCGGCAACGGCCGGATGCGCCAGCAGCACCTCGTCGATCTCGCGCGGCGCGAACTTCTCGCCGCCGCGGTTGATCAGCTCCTTGATCCGCGCGACCAGCGTCAGGTAGCCGTCGCGATCGAGAAAGCCTTCGTCGCCCGTCCGGAACCAGCCGTCGAAGAACGCCTGCACGTTCGCTTCCGGATTGTTCTCGTAGCCGCGGATGACGTTCGGCCCCTTGATCACGACTTCACCGCGCTGACCGGCGGGCAGCAGATTGCCCTCCTCGTCCATGACGCCGACGCTGACGTCGGCCCCGCAGCCGACCGATCCAGCCTTGTGCTCCGACGGCGGCAGCGGATTCGAGGCGATCTGGTGCGCCGCTTCGGTCATCCCGTACGCCTCGAGAACCGGCGCGCCGAACGATGCCTCCATCTCGTGCATCACGCGCGGAGGCAGCGACGCGCTGCACGAGCGGATGAAGCGCAGCTTCTCGCTGCCCGACGGGCGGCCGGCGCCGCGCCGCGCGAGCAGCAGCTGATGCAGCGTCGGGACCGCGGAGAACCACGTGACGCCGTGATCGCGCGCGACGCGCCAGAACGAGAGCGGATTGAATTTCGGCGGCACGACGAGGGTGCCGCCGGTCGCGAGCGTCGCGAGCATCGACGCGACGAGGCCGTGCACGTGGAACAGCGGCATGACGCACAGCGACACGTCGTCGGGGCCGAGCGTGTACCAGCGCGCGATGTTGCGCGCCGATATCGACAGATTCGCGTGCGTCAGCGGCACGCGCTTCGGCCGGCCGGTGCTGCCGCTCGTGTGCAGCACCAGCGCGACGTCGTCTTTGGACGGAATGGAGATCGAGGCGCGGCCGCTCGTTCCCGACAACTGCACGATCCCGGTGGGCGCGGCCTCGGCAGTCAGGATGCGGATCCGATCGCCGGCCGCCTTCCTGGCAGCCTCGGCGCCGTCCCGGGGAACGATCAACGTGCGCGCGCCGGTGTCGTTCAGGTAGAAACGGAATTCTTCTTCGGTGTACGCCGGGTTGAGCGGCGCGGCCGTCCCGGCAACCGATGCCGCGAGAAAGCAGACAACCGCCGGCAAGCCGTTCGGGAGCGCGATGCCGACGCGATCGCCGCGCGCGACGCCTGCCGTCGCCAGCGCTTCGGCCAGCGATTCGATCTGGCTCCGGAGCGAACCATACGTGACGCGGATATCGGTGCCGGGAATGGCGATGGCGGTGTGTCTGTCGGACGTGGGCTGAAGCAGATCGACCAGAACCAACGGTTCGGACGACGAGATCATGTGACTTGCTCTTTCATCATCAACTCATTATAGGCGGCCGATGTGAAGAGCTCCTCGAGCTCGTCCGGTGTGGCAACTTGCACCGAGTGCCGAGCAACCTCGGCCCCGGCCAATCAGGTGTGGCGTCACCGATCGCGTCGTGTCGAGCCTTCGGCCGATTCTCCGCGGCACTTCGTTCGCGGCGAGAATCGGCGCGCGAGATCTTCGCTCGGCTCTTTCGATCGGCGGTCCGTTCGTGCGAATGCCAGAATTCATCGCGTCACCCGACTGGATTGAAATCTGGTACGAATCTTGTACGTCACGTCGGCATCGCGATCGAGCTTGAGCGAAAAAGAATGCGTACGCGGCAGCTGCAAGATTGATCGCCTATGGTAATGTGTTTGCGAATGCGATCGTCTGCGCTTCGAGTCACGGTAGTTGCGCTGGTGTTGATCGCGTTCGCAGCCGCCGCCGCTTTCCTCTTCAATACCGAACGACAGATAGCGGCATCGACCGCTGCGCTGCGCGCGTTCGATCGCCAGGCGCGCGACGCGAGCGACGCGCTCGGCGACGTGCGCGCGAGCGAGCAGGCGTACGTCGCCGCGGGCCAGGGCGTGGCGTTCTGGATGTCGAAGGTGTCGGCGACCGCCGACGCCGTGACGAGCTCGGTCGACAGCCTTCGCCGCTCCGCGTCGAGCGCAAACGCGCGAGCGGCGCTCGATGAGGCTGCCGCCACGGTCGCCGAGTTCACGGCGGTCGATCGGCGCGCCCGCGACTATCTGAAATCGAGTGAGCCGCTCATGGCCGGCGACGTGATTTTCACCGAAGGCGCCGAGAGGGCCGCGGCCGGCGCACGGCAGATCGAGTCGGCGCGCCTGGCGGAACATCAGGACTTCGACGCGTTCGAGGCGCAGCTGCGGCGGCAGCAGGCGATGGCCGCGGCCGGCGCGGGAGCGTTCACGATCTTCGCCGTGCTGCTGCTCGCGCCGATTCGCCGTCAGGCGCCGACCGCGGACTCCGAAGACGCGAGGGTGGATCGCGCCGACCCCTCAATGCTCGCGTTGAACCTGCCGAGAGAGGAGCGCTTCAGCATCCCGCGATCCACGTCGGTGGGACCGGTCATGCGCACGGCAGCGGATCTGGCGACCGAATTCGGCCGCGTCCGCGACCTGCAGGATTTGGGCCGCCTGCTCGGGCGAACGGCGGATCTGATCGACGCGAGCGGCGTGGTCGTGTGGATGGGCAACACATCCGGCGGCGATCTGCGGCCGGTGATATCGCACGGCTACTCGCCGCAGGTGGCGGCGCGGATGCCGCTGGTGCCGCGCAACGCCGACAACGCCGCGGCCGCCGCCTACCGTACGGGCAAGATGCAGATCGTCTTGTCGAGGCCCGGCGGATCGAGTGGCGCGATCGTCGCGCCGATCCTCATCGCGGACGGCTGCATCGGCGCCTTCAGCGCTGAAATCAGGAGCGGCGGAGAGACCTCGGAAACAATTCAGGCGCTCGCCACCATGTCGGCCGCGCATCTGGCGGCCATCGTTCCCGCGGCGACGGCGACGGCCGCCGCGGTTCAATCAACAGCCACAGCGTAGGGGCGGACCTATACAGGGCGGCCGCGCATCGCGCGCCGCACCGGCTCGATTGTGGCCTTCACGGTGCTCTCTTTTTTGTCGCGCACGATGCCGATCGCGACTTCGGGCGCCTCCGCCTGGCGGCGATCGGATGCGTCTCGCAGCGCGCGCACGAGATCGTCGCGCGACTCGACGCGAGCGCCGTTGACCGACGTGATGACGTCGCCCGCTTTCAACCCCGCGCGCGATGCGGGCGATCCTTCTGTGACCGCCGTGACGAGCACGCCACGGCGCACGCCGAAGTACGACGCCAGCTGGTCGGTGAGCTCCAGAACCGACACGCCCAGACGGCGGCCCGACCCGAGCTCCGGCAGATCGAAATCGAAGTTGAAGTTGAACCGATTGCTGAGATCGCCGAGCTGGTCGCGCAGCCGATCGCCGTCTCTCATGACGCCCTGGACGCCGGCGCCGCCGCGGCGCCCCGAGTCCGGCGTGATCTGCAGATCCTTCTGCTGACCGTCACGACTCACCGTCATCCTGACCGTTCGGCCGGGCGGCGTTTCCTGCACCAGTCGGGCGAACTGGCGTCCGCTGCGCACCCGCTCGCCGTCGAACATCGTGATCAGGTCGCCGGCCTTCACGCCGCCCTTCTCGGCCGCGCTGTCCGGTTCGACCTCGTCGACCTTCACGCCGTCGGCGGCGTCGGCGATCCGCACGCCGATTTCCGATCCCCGTCCCTCGAGCAGCATGAAGTCGCGGTTCACGCGTTCGAGCTGCTGCCGGGCCTGCGCGATCGCCCGCGAATCGAACGCGCCGAAAACGGACGGCACGGCAACGATCGCCAGCACCGCAAGCCCGGCCAGCGCCACCAGAACTCCGGATACTCTCAACAGTTTCATAGGCGCCCCCGTCCAGTCAGACGAATAGTCGGTGCGTAAAGTTGGCTACAATCGTCGCGCCGCTCGGCTGAAAGCCTCGCGCTACGGCTGTACCGCGAACGCCAGCCACGGCTGTACCGCGAACGCCAGCCACGGCTGTAGCGCGAGCCTTTCAGGCGAACGTTTGCGCACCGACATGGCCAAGACAGCGACAGGAACCCGTGAAACGAAGGCGCAAATCCTCGAGCGCGCCGAGCGCGAGAAGGTCAAGTTCATGCGCCTGCAGTTCACCGACATCCTGGGCACCATCAAGAACGTCGAGATCCCCGATCGCCAGTTCGAAGAAGCGCTCGATGGCAAGATCATGTTCGACGGATCGTCCATCGAGGGCTTCGTCCGAATTGAAGAGTCGGACATGTACCTCAGGCCCGACCTCTCCACCTTCCGCATTTTCCCATGGCCCGGCACGACGGGCGAAAATGTGGCGCGGATGATCTGCGACATCTACACGCCCGACGGTCAGCAGTTCATCGGCGACCCGCGAGGCTGTCTGAAAAAAGTGATTGCGCTCGCTGCGGCCAAAGGGTACGCGCTCAACGCCGGTCCCGAAGCCGAGTTCTTCCTCTTCCAGACGAAGAACGGCACGGCGACCACCGAAACGCACGATGCCGCGAGCTACTTCGATCTCAGCCCCGTCGATCAGGGCGAGGACGTGCGGCGCGAGATCGTCCTCGCGCTCGAAGCGATGGGCTTTCACGTCGAAGCGGCGCATCACGAAGTCGCCCCCGGCCAGCACGAGATCGACTTCCGGTACGACGACGTGCTCACGACCGCCGACAACATCACGACCTTCCGCTTCATCGTCAAGAACGTGGCGATCCGAAACGGGCTTCATGCGACGTTCATGCCCAAGCCGATCTACGGCATCAACGGCTCCGGCATGCACACGCACATGTCGCTCTTCTCCGGCGGATCGAACATCTTCTACGACGCGAAGGCCGCCTATCAGCTGAGCGAGCTCTGCCTGAACTACATCGGCGGCGTCCTCCGACACGCGAAAGGCTTCTGCGCGATTACCAATCCGCTGGTGAATTCATACAAGCGGCTCGTGCCCGGCTACGAAGCGCCGACGGCAATCTCGTGGTCAGAGAAGAACCGCAGCCCGCTCGTGCGTGTGCCCGCGACGCGCGGCGTCGGGACGCGCATCGAGCTGCGCATGCCCGATCCGTCCTGCAATCCGTATCTCGCATTGGCGGTGATGCTGCGATCCGGGCTCGACGGGATCGAGAAGAAGACCGATCCTGGTCCGCCGATCAACAAGAACATCTACAAGATGAGCCACCGCGAGCGGCGTCACCTGCGGATCGACGAGCTGCCGGGCAACCTGACCGAGGCGCTCGACGAGCTCGAGAAAGATGACCTGATGAAGGAGACGCTTGGCGACCACCTGTTCGAGCATTTCGTGGCCGCCAAGCGCGAAGAGTGGTTCGACTACATCAAGCACGTCTCGCCGTGGGAGACGCAACGGTACTTGGAGATGTACTGACGCGTGCACGCGTCTCGGGATTTGGGATTCGGGATTTGGGACTCGGCGGCTAATCCCCACTCCCGAATCCCGTCGAATCCCGAATCCCAAATCCCGAATCCCGGATCCCGACTGGGTCACCAACTGAACCTCCACACCAACTGAATCACGCGCGACTGGTTGTCGCCGAGCAGCGACGTGAAGCGGAAATTGTCGGCCGTCGTCGTCGTCGGGTTCGCCAGCGGGATGCCCGCCGCGCCTTCGTACGTCGGCGTCGAGAGCTGATTGAAGCCGCTGACGACGCCCGTTGCGACGTTCGGGTTGAAGTACGGCGAGTTCAGCGCGTTCAACATCTCCACCCGGAACTCGGCTGACGCGCGGCCGCGCAGCTGAATGCGCTTCACCGCGCTCAAATCGAACCGCACCAGCCGCGGCGCGGTCAGCACGAGCGACCGGACGCCGCACGTGCCGAAGCCCGGGGAGGTTTCGATGCAGTCGGGACCGTTCGCCGGCGCGAGGTACCGCCCCGTCGGCGCGCCGAGCGCGCTGTACCCGTTCGGCGACGTGGCGCTGACGCTGAACGCCTTGACGGTGTTGTCGATGATGTCCTGCGGCAGGTAGAACAGCTGTCCGTTCGCGCCAACGCGCAGTGCGAGCGCATCGCGCAGCTCGTCCACCGTCATGCCGACGATCCGCACGTTGCCGAGATCCAGCAGCTCGCCGGTCTGAATGCGTCCCACGCCGATGATCTGCCAGCCGCCGACGATGCGGTCCATCACCGGCCCGAGGTTGTTGGCCCACCGGTGCTCACGGCCGAACGGCAAATCGAACACGCCGTTGCCTTTCAACGCGTGCGCCACACCACCGACCGTGCCGCTTTGCAGCACTTCCGCATCGTCCTGCCGGAAGCCGTACCGGTTGTTCTGATACGCGCGTCCGAAGACGTAGTTGACGCCGATCTGCGCGCCGCCGTGCAGCCGCTGGCGGTACTCGAACTGCGCCGACTGATAGCGCGTTCCGCCGCCGTTCGTGTAGAAGTTCGCTCCGAGGTTGTTGGCGCTGCCGAGGACGTCCGGATTCGCGACGAGGAAGTTCGACGGCAGCCCCGCCGCGATCGCGTTGGCGCGGCGCGCGGCGCTGTTGATCAGGTTGTACGCGAAGCTCGGCGTCGTCGCGTTCGTGCTGCAGCACGGCTGCGGGTTGAACGTCGCGAGCGAGTTGATGAAGGTCGAGTCGGTGAACGACGTCGACGTGTACTTCGCGGGATCGGCGGCCTGCCCCGAGGCGACACCGTTGAAATACGCGAGGATGATCGGCAGCGGCGACGTGCCGGGCGCGCCCGTGTACGCGAACGTGTTGCCGCGCCCGGCCGCGATGTTCGCCTGCAGGTTGGCCTGCGCCTTTCGGAACTCGTTCAGGAAGCCGTTCTCGACGATGTTGATCTCGTTGATGTTGTTCTGCACCCAGTCGTCGACGTGGCGGCTGCCGACGTAGCGGGCCTCGATGACGGAATTGCGTGTGATCTTGCGCTGCCACCCCGCGGTCCACGACCGGGCGTAGGGGATCTGCAGATTCGAGTCGAAGATGTTGACGGAGTTGCCGATGGACGCCGTGATCGGATATGCCGGTGTCGTGTTGAAGCCCGGCGTCGAAATCTGGTTGGCGTTGCGCAGAAGCGCGCCTGCCGCGATGTTGCCGTTCGCTTCGGTCCGATCGGTCACGCCCGTGATCCGGAGACCCGGGTTGGCGCCGTAAACGTCGGAGAAATTCGACATGCCCGGACGCTCGTAGGCCGTGCCGAACCCGCCACGAATGACGCTGTCGCCTTCTTCCCTGCCGAGCACGGCGCCGAGGAGGCCCGAGCCTCCCGACAACGACCACGCCGCGCCGACGCTCGGCGCGAAATTGTTCCGGTCCGTTAATTGTCCTGGATGCTCATGCCGTCGAGCGTGATGTTGATCGCGCTCTTCGGCAGGCCGCTGATCGTCGAGTCGCGTGCCGTGCCCGACGTGTTGAACCCGGGCAGCGACGTCAGCGAGTCGATCG
>Ga0209057_1000478_pt1 | contig 35985 bp, 32 predicted proteins | sample GraSoiAngelo_146_FD_185903 | JGI IMG/M metagenome (GOLD analysis project Ga0209057, IMG submission 185903) | Grasslands soil microbial communities from the Angelo Coastal Reserve, California, USA - 14_1009_05_30cm (SPAdes) (version 2) | ecosystem: Environmental > Terrestrial > Soil > Grasslands ... | reverse complement strand
GCGGTCCACGCACGCGACATCTCCGCGCCCTCCGCCTGCGGGGAGGGGGCACCATCCGCAACGGCCGCGGCGGCCTTACTGGGGCCTTGCATCGGCGTGTAATATCATCTCCGTACCGATGACGTTCAAGCGGGATGCGACGAGGGGGGTCCGGTGAGTCGCGCTGAGCTGCTCTCGACGTCGGCCAGCGTGGAAAAGGCCGCCTGCCTCCTCGCGCTACTCATCCTCGGCGGCCTCTACGCTTGGAGCCGTCGGCGCGACGCCCTGTCCACGGACCGGGTCGAGGAGCTGAACCTCTCTCGTGTCGGGGAAGGACTCGCGCTGCTCTCCATCTTGCTGCTCGCCGTCGTGCTCCGGGTCGTCAAGTGGGACGAAGGCATTCCCGGGACGATCTATGCGGGAGAAGTGATCACGGCACGGGCGGATCTTCTGATGCGGCGGGGCGGCTTCCTGTCGCACTGGTGGTCGCTCCTTCGACAGCCGAACCTCGGCGGCACGCTCTACGACTCGCCCGTGATCGAGCCCGTCGTAGTTGGATTCCAGTGGCTCTTTGGCGGACGGATTCACAGCATCGCTCTCGCGGGCGCGGTGTTCGGGGTCACGTCGGTGGCGCTCGCGTGGTGTCTCGGGCGGCTCCTTCGCGGCTCGCACTTCGCGCTGCTGTTCGCGGCCTTCGTGGCGGTGTCACCGCTCCAGCTCGTCTGGTCGCGGCTGGGATACCGCGCGGTCGCCGCCATCCCGCATGTGCTGGCGGTGCTGCTGCTCACCGTGATGAGCTGTAGGACGCGCAGCCGGATCCTGGCCCTGCTCGCCGGGGTCCTGGCCTATCTGACCGTCTACAACTACGAGGCTGCCCGCGTTGTGTTCGCGCTGTCACCATTAGCCGCATGGACCCTGCTCCGGGATCGACCGCGGTTCTGGTGGACGTTCACGAGTTTCACCTGCATCTTCGTCGCCACGGTTCTCCTCCTCGCGTCGACCCTCTCGAGAGGGAGCCTTCGCCAGACTCTGTGGCCGAACTATGGGAGCTACGCGGGAAACATGGGGGAGAAGGACGTCGTCGAACTCGTTCAACGAAATTATCGGCGGTACGCAGACGAAGGTTTGAAGAGCCTGCGCGACTATTTCGTGCTGAACCGGAACGACGGCGGCGGGCTGCGCCTGCCCACGTGGCTCGACAGCCCACCGCAGCCGTCGCAGGTGGGCTGGGGGGCGCAGTACGGTGGCCTGGTCTTCTTCCCCGTGACGCTGCTTGGCCTCGTCGGCGCACTGGGAATCCTGATTCGGCGCAGAGCGCCGGATCTCTGGCACTGGGTCCTGTTCCTCGGCATCTCCATGCCGGCGCTTGGATGTGCCTCGGCAAGGCGGCTGATCGTCTTCGACCTGGGTTGGTGCGCCCTCGCAGGCGAGGGTGCGCTCCTCCTGCGCGAATCCCGCGTCTTTCGCCACATCCGCCCTACGGTGGCGGCGGGCGCGGTCGCGGCGTTCATTCTTTGCATGGGCACGTGGAGCTTCGCGGTCATGTACATCCTGCGCGGCACGGCCGAGACCTCTCCCATCTACCACGTCCCCTTTGCGACGGGCTGTGTGCGCGACATCACGACGTGCCCGCATTGCGTGGCGGTGGGTAAGCAGTGGGAGAACGACATCAGGAAGGGCGCGCTGGTCGTCTTGGTCGACAGCGACATGGACCGAGAGAATGCGACGCGACCCGCTGGGCTTCCCCTGTACGGGCAGCTCGCGGCGATCGCCGCTGACAAGCCCGAAGCTTTCCAAGAGCTGTATCCGATCCTGTGGGGCTTCACCACGTCGCCCGAGGTCCGCACCTATTATGCGAAACGAGGTGACTTCGTCCCGTTCCTGAGTCGGGTGATTTCGGAAGTTCGGCCGACAAAAGTCATCTGGCATGCGGAGCGGCCTACGGCTTGGGATCGCAAACTCGCGACCAACCTGTCTGCAATAGGGGGTCGTCTGGAGTTCTTCGAGACTCCCCTCAGCTCGGGCGGAGGCTTCCGAGTCGAGACCGACCGCGCGCTCGAAGCTCGCGTGCTGGACCTCATACAGAGGTGGGCTACTGGTAGGGCCGAGAGCCCTCAGTCCTCGTGCATCTCACATGAGCTCGTCGAGACGAAAAAATTGTCACTCCCCTCTCATCTCGTCGCGCCTGCACTACCGTCGTGGATCAGTACCCACTGGGCGAGCCTCGAGGCTGATGGTCAGACATGGCGCGTGCCCGACGTGGTGGGCTTCGCTCTCGAGACGGACGCCTCGGGGGAACGGATCGCACACGTCTTGAGCTCGGACGGAAGCGATCAGGCGCACAGGTGGCCCGCAGGGGAAGGAGCGTCATCACGGTACCACGCCGGATTGCGGCCGATAGGTCTCCACTGTGCAGCGTTCCGGGGAAACGGCGAATGGTGGGTGGTACAACCTGAATTCGGCGAGCTCCTCCGGTCGCTGCCGGGTGAATCGCCGTTCGAGGTCCGCTGGGCTCCCGAAATCTCGTGGATGGGCGTGGCGGCGGCTGGCGGTGAGGTCGTCCTCGCGGCAGCTGCGCAGGAGGTGGTGGTGCTCGACCCGGAGCACGAGCGCATTCGCGAGCGATTTCCCGCCCGGGTTCTTCCAAATCGCCTCCGTGATTTCGGAGAGTGCACCCAGGTCCTTCGCGGACGAAACTGGATCGGAGTCTTCGATCATCCCGCCAACTCGCTCGACTTCTACTCCGACGAGGGAAAGGCCCTCGGGACGTGGGACCTGACCGCGATGGGCTTCCCCGGGGTGCAGGCGCTCGCCGCGCACGATGACTTGATCGCACTCGGCCAGGCGGATTCGACCCTCATCGTGCTCAAGGTCGACACCTCGCGCTGTCCGCAGGAGGGCCGAGAGGCTCTGCTCCCCTTGGCCGTCCCGTAGGCTCGCCCGACGGTCGCGGCCCCGAGCCGGCTTTTTGGGCCGAAGCTACAGCACGTCCGCCAGGCTCTCCTCCGCCGAGCGCACGGAGAGATCGAGGCGGCGGAGATCCTCCGCCACCGGCGCCTGGCGGAGCCCCCGGATGGCGAGCACGCTCTCGGAGCGGAGCGGCAGAGGCACGCCGAGCGCCTCCGCAGCCCGCAGCGCCGCCAGCACGGGCGCGAACGGCAGCGGCAGGAAGACGCAGCGCACGCCGAGGCGCGCCACCATCGCGCGCAGGAACACCGCCATCGAGAGCGGGGCGGGCTCCGCGACGTTCAGCGCGCCGGTCAGCTCGCGCTCGAGCGCGCGCGCGACCCCCTCGCAGAGGTCGTCCAGGTGCACGGTCTGGAGCGGCTGGCGCCCGCCGCCGAAGAGCGGGATGAGGTGCGTCCGCCGCGCCACGTCGCGCATCATCTGGAAGATGCCGTGCCCCTCGCGCGCCAGCACGAGACCGGGGCGGACGACCAGGTCGCGCCCCGGGTCGCAGAGGCCCTCGAGCGCGTGCTTGCTGCGCGCGTAGTAGTTCGGCGCCTCGGGCTGGGCGGCGACGGTGGAGACGAAGACGAAGCGCGGCACCCGGGCCCGCCGCGACGCCTCGAGGAGCCGGCGCGTGCCGTCCTCGTTCACCCGGCGCGCGCGCTCGCGGTCGGTCTCGCGCGTCGCGTAGGCGCAGTGCACCACGACGTCGGCGCCCGCGAGCAGCGCTTCGTCGAGCGTGTCGGGCAGCTCGCAGCGGCCGACGCGGCCGCCCGCCGGCGGCGGGCCGAAGGCCGCCGGGTCGCGGACGAGCGCCCGCACCTCCCACCCGCGCGCGGCGAGGTGGGCCGAGAGCGCGCGACCGATGAGCCCCGAGGCCCCGGTCACGGCCGCGACCCGAGCGCTCATCCGAGCTGCCTCGCGAGCAGCGTCCCGACGCGGTCCGCGTTCGCCATCAGGTTGAAGGTGAGGCCTTTCGGCGGGATCCAGGGGAAGATCGAGCCGTCGGCGAGGTAGACGGCGCGCGTGGCGCGGAGCCGGCTGTCCCGGTCGCAGGTGAGCGGCCCGCCCTCCCGCAGGATGGGGAACGTGCCGGCGTAGTGGAGGCTCGAGCCATGCCCGGGGCGGATCGTCCGGAGCGGCAGGCACCCCAGCCGCCGGAAGCAGCGCAGCAGCACGCGCTCGTCCGCCTGCTGCAGGCGGGTCTCGTCCGCGCTCGGCCGATACGTGATCTCGAGGCAGTCCGGCCCGCCGCTCCCGCGGCGGAGCACGCAGGCCTTCCCCGTCGCGGGCCGGTCCTCGTGATGGATGCCCAGGATGGCGAACTTCGGGATCAGCACGCGCAGCACGCGGAGCCCTTCGCGGTAGGCGAGCGGCGACTCCTTCATCAGCTTGAAGGTCAGGAGGGAGCGGTAGGAGAAGAGCTGCGCCTGCACGATCCGGCCCGGGTTGCCCGGAATGCGCAGGAGGGCGGTCAGCTGCGCCAGGCTCGAACGCCGGTCGCGCGCCGGGCGCCGCAGCATGCCGAGGTTGAGCGTCGGCACGTAGGCGTAGGCGTTGCAGAGGATCGGGACGGGCCGATCGTACGCGCCCAGCGAGGCGAGCACGATGCGCGCCGTGCCGAGCGTCCCGCCGGCCAGGACGAGCGCGGCGGCCTCGTGCGTCTCCTCCTCGCCGCTGTCGGCGCGCGTCGCGCGCACGCGCACGCGACTCTCGTCCTCGCTGAAGGCATGCACGAAGCGGCGATTCAGGTAGGTGAAGTTCGGCGCGCGCAAGAGCTCCTCGAGCGTCCACTGCGGCCGGTAGACGCTCCGGTCCATGTCGGCCCAGTAGTCCAAGTCGAGGTAGGCGTACGGGCCGCGCTCGCGGTGCCGCTCGGTGCAGGCGGCCAGCCGCGTGCGCCCGAGGAAGAAGCCGGCGGCGTTCAGCACCGCGCGCCGGCGCAGGTAGCGCGTGAGCACGACCTCGGCATTGGAGTCGAGCTCGAGCGGCGGCATGATCGACGGGCTCTCGGGCAGGAACGGCTGGAGGTCGTCCTCCGCGCCGCACACCCCGATGCGCTCGGCGACGGCATCGTAGTGCGCGCCGAGCTCGTCGAGCCCGAGGCCCATCGCGCCGAGCTCGTCGTCCGTGAAGGGGAAGACCCCCGCGCTCCAGCCCGCGCCGAGCCCGCCGCGCGCGAGGCTCATGGAGGCCGCGAAGCCGTCGGACCGGACCGGCATGCGCTCGGCGGCGTCGGTCAGGATGTGCATGCGCGGCGGCGTCAGCTGCGCTCCCACGCGCACGGGGCCGAGCGGGATGCCCTCGAAGTGGTCGCCCAGGAAGTAGCGGTGCTGCTGAGCGTCGGTGCGTCGCAGCTCGGAGAAGGGCCGGCGCGGGATGAGCGGCGCGTAGCGGCGGTCCTCGTTGCCGTAGTCGAGAAGGACGACCCGCCGTCCGGCGGCGACCAGCGGCGCCGCGGCGTTCACCCCCCCGGGGCCCGAGCCGACGACGATGACGTCGGTCATGCGCGCGAGCGGACGGCGGCCGCGTAGACGACCGCCCCGAGCGCCGCCCGCGCGACGGCGACCGTGCCATGCGCGAGGAGCGCGAGGAGCAGGCGCAGGGGGCGCGCGTCGCGGGGCAGGAACTCGTCGGCGAACGCGGGCGAGGTCTCCAGGATGGCGGCCATGAGCAGGATCTTGTTGCGCAGCAGGCTCCCCGGCCGGAGCAACCCCGAGGCGGCGTCGAGCAGCGACACACTCCACGGGTGCCGGTGCGCGAAGGCGACCAGCGCCGCGTCCTCCCGGGCGACGGGCTCCGTGAAGATGGCCGCGTTCGCCGCGCGATAGCGGTCGACCAGCTCCGCCGGCGGCGGCCGGCCGACCAGGTAGCGCGTGAACAGGCGCGCCTCCGCCTCGAGCGCGGGCGCCTCGTCGGCGTCGTCAGGCATGCGCGGAAAAAAGCAGATCCGAGCGGGCGCGGAAAGCGAGGCGGAGCAGCAGGCCCGGCCTGCGCATTGCGATCCCGCCTCATGCCCCCGGTTGCCGTGCAGCAATAGGGGAGGAGGCGCCTCGTGCAGCACCGGACAGCGTACCGACATCGGCGGGACCTGCGCGTGCCGTTGAGAGTTCCATCCTCCATTCTCGCGAGAGGCGCGACGAGGAGATCCAGTAGTTGAAGAAGGCGTGCGCCTCCCCCCGCGACTGGACCGACGAGCAGCGCCATCAATCGGAACCGGAAGCGCACGACAGGAGCGTGCGTGTAAGCCCTGCGACGTTGTGATCGTCGACCCGGATGAGTGGCGGATGCGCCCGCGGCGCGCCACGGGGCGCTCGTCTCCCCCCTGCGGACCGATGCGCCTCGTCCGATGAGGGGATTGTGACCGCCGGCCGGGGATGGGAGCCTACGTGTAGTCGCGCGAGGGACACGGGCGAATCCCCCGGAGGAAACGCGGAGGCCAATCATGCGCAATGCGATCCGCGCGTTTCTTGCTCTGAGCGCGCTTTTCGGTTTGATGGCAGCGCCCCCAGGCACGGCGGCGCCACACAAGGGGCACCTTTCGTCCAACGACGGCACCCTCGACGCGGGGGAACCCTGTGGCCAAGAGCCCGATGACGCCGATCAGGTTGCTGCCGTCCGCGCGATGGCAGACGAAGAATGCGATTGTGACAGCGCAACCAATCACGGCAAGTACCTGCACTGCGTGGCCAAGGTCGCGGGTGAGGCGGTAGCGGAGGGAGAGCTGCGGGAAGAGTGCGAGGACGCCGTGGTGTCTTGCGCGTCGCAGTCGACCTGCGGCATCCCGGGCGCCGTGACCTGCTGCCGCACTGATGTCGCCGGCAACACGACCTGCACGATCAAGCGCAGCGCCGGCGCCTGCAAGCCGCCGCGCGGCGGGACGGCATTCGTCGGGTCGGCGCCGAGCTGCTGCGATGCGTGCGGCGCGCCGGCCAGCAGCACGACCACGACGGTGCGCACCGTGACCAGCACCACGGCGACCATCGGGCCGACGACCACGACGGCACCCGGCGCGACCACCACCACGGCGCCAGGGGCGACCACCACCACGGTGCCAGGGGCGACCACCACGACGTCGCCCTTTCCTTCGACCACCACGTTCCCGACCGCCACGACAACGACGGCGCCAGGGGGGACCACCACGACAGTGCCCGCCGCGACCACCAGCACCACGGCACCCGGCGCGACCACTACCACGGTGACCACCGGGACGAATACCACGGCGACCCTCGGATCGACGACCACGACGGTACCCGGCGCGACCACCACCACGGTGCCAGGCGCGACCACCACGACGTCGCCCTTTCCTTCGACCACCACGTTCCCGACCGCCACGACGACGGCGCCCGGCGTGACCAGCACCAGCGCGCCCCCGTGACAACCACGACGACGCTCCCGAGCTCTGTAAGCGGTGCCTTCCTGGAACGTCCCGAGGCGCTCTGGTAGCCGCTCGCCCACTGCCGCCCCCGCCCGCCACGGAGCCGACGGGCAGGGGCAGCAGTTTTTTTGCCGCGGCGCGAGGGCGGCGGCGGAGCCAACTCTCCGCCCCCGTCGCCACGCGCGAGCCGTGCACCATGCGCTCGCGCCCTTCGGCGCTTGTCGATCCGGGCTACGGCGTCCCACCGTCGATCGCCAGCACTTCCGCGTTCGCCGCGCGATAGCGGTCGACCAGCTCGGCGGGCGGTGGCCGGCCGACCAGGTAGCGCGTGAACAGCCGCGCCTCCGCCTCGAGCGCGGGCGCCTCGTCGGCGTGGTCAGGCATGCGCGGAAAAAAGCATATCCGAGCGGGCGCGCAAAGCGAGGCGAAGAACCTCATTGACGAGTGCCACGGCACGCGAATAGCCTGCGTCACCGCGAGGTGCCATGAAGCCAACGCTCCGGGCGGTCAGGCGGCTCATGGCACTGGTCGTCCTGTGCATGACGTTGGCCCTGCCGGCAGGCGCTCAACCCGTCGGGGACCACCTCAAATGCTACAAGGTGAAAGACCCGCTGGCGAAGACGTCCTACTCCGCCGATCTGGGTGGGCTGGTGGCGGAACCCGGCTGCACCATCAAGGTGCCGGCGATCATGGCGTGCGTGCCCTCGAGCAAGACGAACGTCACGCCAGAGCCGCCGGGAAGCGGCGCGACTGGAACGCCCAACGCCTTCGGCTGCTACAAGATCAAGTGCCCGAAGGCGAAGTTGCCGACGATCCCACTGAACGACCAGTTCGGCACCCGCGACGTGACGCCGCGCGCGCCGAGGCTGCTCTGCGCACCGGCGACGATCACCATCACTACCACCAGCACCTGTCCGCCGGCCACGGCCGCCTATTGCGGCGCGGCGGACTGCGGCGAGGGCGGCATGCCCAGCTGTGATCCGACTTTCAGCCCGTTCTGTCCGCAGGGCATGACCTGTACGACGATGGGGGCGACGTGCGGCTGCACCGGCCCCACGATCCCCTGCGGCGACCCCAGGCTGAGCGGTCTGACGTGCAACTTCTGCAAGTGGGGCACCTGCCCGCCGGGGATGACGTGCGGCGGCGTCCCGAAGAGCGGCGCGTGCGGCTTCGACTGCGCCTGCCGGTGAAAGGGCTCAGCGCCGCTCTCGCAGCGCCCGCTTGTCCACCTTGAACATGGGCGTGAGCGGCAGCTCGGCGAGCACGGTGAGCCCGTCGGGTCGTTTGAAGCTCGCGAGCTCCGCGCCGACGAAGGCGCGCAGCTCGGCGAGCGTGGGCGGGTCCGCCGGGTCGCGCGGCACGACGAAGGCCCAGCCCACCTCCCCGAAGACCTCGTGCGGCACGCCCACCACGGCCGCGCGCGCGACCTTCGGGTGGCGGGCGAGGAGATCCTCGATCTCGGCCGGGTAGACGTTGAAGCCGCCGCGGATGAACATCTCGCTCTGCCGGCCGCGGAGGTGGAGGTAGCCGGCGTCGTCGAGGAAGCCCACGTCGCCCGTGTGCACCCAGCCCTCGGCGTCGATGGTGGCCGCGGTGGCCTCGGGGTCGCGCCAGTAGCGCACCATCGCCGCGGGCGAGCGGACGACGACCTCGCCCGGCGTCCCCGCGGGCACGGGCGCGTTCCGCTCGTCGACGATGCGGAGCTCGACGCCCGGCGTGGGCCTTCCGACCGTGGTCGCGAGCCGCTCGGGCGGATCGTCGGCCAGCGAAGCGGTGGCGATCGCCACCTCGGTCGAGGAGTAGCGGACGCTCACCTCGACGCCGAGCGTGTCGCGCACGCGGCGGACCAGCTCGGGCGAGGACGGCGCGCCACCCAGGAGCACGCTCTTGAGCGACGAGAGGTCGCGGCGCGCGCGGTCGGGGTGGTCGAGCAGCATCACGACCTGGGTCGGGATGCCGCCCAGGTGCTCCAGGCGCTCGCGCTCGATCGTCTCGAGCACGGCGGCCGGGTCGAAGGCATCGTGGATGAGCGTCGCGGCGCGGTGCGAGAGCCCGATCGCGATGCGCGCCATGGTGCCCACGTGCGCGAAGGAGAGGCCGGCGGCGAGGTGCTTCGCCGCGGGCGGGGCGCCGGGCGGGTAGCGGCGCGCCTCGATCTCCGCCACGGCGAGGAGGTTCCGGTGCGTGAAGCAGGCGCCCTTCGGCACGCCGGTCGTGCCGCTCGTGAACACGATGGCGACCGGATCGTCGGGGGCGACCGCGGCGGCCGGCGCCGGGCCGCTCCCGCCCAGGTCGGCGACCGCCCCGGCCGTGCTGGCGACGAGGCGCGCGGCCGGGAGCCAGACCACCTCGCGGAGCTCGGGCAGCCCCGAGCGCAGCCCCTCCACCGCGGCGCGGAAGTCGGCGTCGTGCCAGCGCTCGACCGCGAGGACCAGGGCTGCGCCGGAGCGGCCGAGGATGTGCCCGATCTCCGTCCGCCGGTAGCGCACGTTGATGCCGGTCGTGATCGCGCCGAGGCGCGCGGCGGCGAGGTAGCCGACCAGGTAGAAGGGCGTGGACGGCAGGAGCAGCGCGACCACGTCGCCGCGGCCGATGCCGCGCGCGGCGAGGGCCGCGGCCGTCTCGTCGGCCAGCGTGTCCCAGTCGCGGTAGGTGAGGCGCTCGCCGCGGTAGCGGAAGGCCTCGGCCTCGGGCCGATCGCGCGCGGCCGTGCGGAGGAGGTCGCCGAGCACGCCCAGCCGAGCCACTCCCGCGCCGCCCATGATCGCTCGCCGATCCATGGCACAGGCGCGTCTCCTTGCAAAGGCTTGCCGCCCGGCGCCGAACCGTGGCAGGACGGCGCATGATCCCCACCCAGGGCGTCAATCACATCGCGCTCAGCGTCTCGGACATGAAGCGGACGCTCGAGTTCTACACCGGCGTGCTCGGGCTGCGCCTCCTCGGCCTCTTCCCGATGCACGGCGTGCCGGGGGCCTCGCATGCCTTCCTCGACATGGGCGGCGGGCGGATGCTCTCCTTCATCCAGTTCGCGGCGCCGCCCGAGAAGCGCGAGGGCGTGACTCATCCCGCGGACCCCGGGAGCCCCTCGGCGGTCGCCACCATGCACCACCTGGCGCTCCAGGTGCCCGACGCGGCGGCAGAGGCCGCGCTCCGCGACCGGGTGAAGCAGGCCGGCATCCGCGTCTCCCACCCCTACGACCACGGCTTCTGCGTCTCGATCTACTTCAAGGGCCCCGACGGCGAGCAGCTCGAGGTGACCTACCAGACGCGCCCGCTCGGCGCCGAGGAGCTCGACGCGGCGACCTTCCGCGCGCTCGGCATCTCGGCCGAGGAGCGCGCCGCCATGACGCGATGACGGCGCGCCTCCGCTTCCCGCACGAGTACGTGGCGCTCGATCCGGCCGTGCGGCGCGAGATCGTGGACTGCTTCGCGGCCGACGGGCTCTCGACCGGCGCGGGCATTCTCTACCTGCCGCCGGGAAAGGACCCCGAGGTCGCCGTCCTCGCCATGCACCCGCGCGTCGGCTTCTTCCGCCACTACCTCGTGCCCAGGCTCGTCGGCGCGGGCTACGCGTTCCTGGGCGCGCCGACGCGGAGTCTCAACAACGACGCCGACGCGCTCCACGAGCGCCTCCTCCTCGACGTGGCGGGGAACGTGGCGTGGCTCCGCGAGCGGGGCTTCCGCCGCGTCGTCCTGCTCGGGAACTCGGGCGGCGGCTCGCTCTTCGCCTTCTACCTGGCGGAGTCTGGGAAGCCGCCGGCCGAGCGGCTCTCGCGCGCCCCCTCCGGCGACCGCGTGCCGCTCGGCGAGGTCGAGATGCCGATGGCCGACGGCCTGGTGCTCCTCGCGGCGCACCTCGGCGAGGGCGTCTTCCTCCTGGACCGCCTCGATCCGTCGGTGATCGACGAGGCGAGCCCCACCGCCGTGAACCCGCGCCTCGACATGTACGATCCCCGGAACGGCTACCGCCCGATGGCGGAGGGCGCGTCGCGCTACTCCGCCGACTTCCTCACCGAGTTCCGCGCCGCGCAGCGCGCGCGCTGCGAGCGCATCGACCGCCAGGCGCTCGGCTGGTGCGAGGAGGCGGCATACTTCCGCGCCAAGCTCGAGAGCGACGGCGCCAGGATGGCGCCCGGCGAGCGCGCGCTCGTGACCCGCCTGGCGCTCCAGCGCCGCTACCTCCTCGTCTACCGGACGCTCGCCGACCCGCGCTACCTGGACCCGAGCCTCGAGCCGTCGCCGCGCCCGCTCGGCTCGATCTTCTCCTACGGCCGCGACCCGATCGCCGGCAACTACGGCGAGGGGCTCGGGCGCGTCATGAGCGCGCGCGGGTGGCTGTCGACCTGGTCGGGCCTGCAGTCGAACGCGGCGCTCGAGCGGACGCTGTCCGAGGTGCGCGTGCCGACGCTCGTCATCGCCGCGCTCGCCGACACCGACATTCATCCCTCCGAGTGCCGGCGCGCGTTCGAGGCGTCGGCGGCACGCGACAAGACGTACGCGGAGCTGGCGGGGGCGGATCACTACCTCCGGCCCGCCGGCGCCGCCGGAGCGAAGCTCGGGGACCCGAAGGATCGCGTCGCGGACGAGCTCATCCTGCCGTGGCTCGGCGAGCGCTGGCCGGTCTGAAGGCGCACGAGCGCCTCTCGATCGGCCACTACATGCTGCGGCGGTGGTCGCTCGAGGAGGACGTGCGGCACCTGGAGCGGCTCGGCTTCCGGTCGATCAGCCTCGCGAGCACGAAGCTCGGCGCGTACGGGGTGGAGCGGGCGATCCGGCTCTTGCGCGCGTCGGCGCTCGAGGTCGCGCACGTGGGCTCGTACGGCTGGTTCGGGACCGAGGGGCGTGCGATCCGCCAGGGCGTCGAGCAGGTCCGGCGCGCCATCGAGTGGGTGCACCGCCTGGACGGCGACGCGCTCTTCGTCATCAGCGGCGGCCGGGACGGCGCTTCCTGGGAGGCGGCCGCGCGCGCCTATCGTGACGCCTACGCGCGTCTCCTTCCCGAGGCGACGGCCGCCGGCATCCGTCTCGCGATCGAGGTGATCCATCCGCTGCGCCAGGACCTGTCGTTCATCAACACGCTCGCGGACGCGCGCGAGCTGGCACGGGCGGCGGGCCGGCGCGGGGGGTACGTGCTCGACCTCTTCCACTCGGGCTGGGAGCGGCGGCTCCTCGCGACGATCCGGCGCGACGCTGCCCGCCGCATCCATGCGGTGCAGATCTCGGACGTGAAGCGCGTGACGCTCCGGACGATGGACCGCGCGCTCCTCGGCAAGGGCATCCTGCCCCTGCGCGCGATCTTCCGCGCGCTCGAGCGCGGGGGCTACCGCGGCTGGTACGAGGCCGAGATCATCTCGGACGACCTCGAGCGGATGGGGTACGAGCGGGCGCTCCGGCAGACGCGGGCGGCGTTCGCGCGGCTGGTCAGCTGATCCGCCGGGCGGGCGCGTCCCGGAAGGGCAGCTATCTACGGTGCGGGCCTCGCCTGCTGCTCGCTCTGGAGGATGAGGGCCACCCGCTGGAGCTCCTGCTCGAGCTCATCCACCAGCGGCACCGCCTCGCCGAGTGTGCGGTGCTTCGCGAGCTCCTCGATGCGTGCGCTCAACGCCGAGAGCCGGCGAGCCCCGAACATGCCGCTGCTGCCCTTCAGGCTGTGGACCACGCGCCGCAGGGTCTCGGGGTCGCCGCGCGAGAGCGCCGCCCGCGCCTCGGCGCACTCGTCGCGCGCCGAGTCGAGGAACTTCGCGATCAGGCGCTCGAGGGCGTCGGTCTCGCCCTCGAGCTGGTAGCTGCGGAGCTCCTCGAGGGCGCCCATGTCCACGCTTTCCCCCGTCGCATCGACCGCTGCCCCCGGCGCGCTCGGCGCGGCCGCCCCGCCCGCCCAGTGCGCGAGCACCTCTCGCAGCTTCTCGAGCTTGACCGGCTTCGAAACGTAGTCGTCCATCCCGGCCCGCAGGCACCGCTCGCGGTCGCCGGCCAACGCGCTCGCCGTCATGGCGACGATGGGCGTATGCCGGCCGATGCCCGTCTCGCGGCGCCGGATCTCGGCCGTGGCGGCGAAGCCGTCCATCTCGGGCATGTAGCAGTCCATGAGGACGACGTCGTACGAGGCGCGCGCCAGCGCCTCGACGGCCTCGCGGCCGTTGCCGGCGACGTGCGCCTCGACGCCCAGCCTCGCGAGCTGTCGCGACGCGACGTCCTGGTTCACCGGGTTGTCCTCCGCGAGGAGGACGCGGATGCCCGGCCGCAGCGGCTCCACCACCCGCCCTGCCGGCGCGTGGGCCGCAGGCAGGTCGGCCTCGCGCCCCAGCGCCGCGTGGAGAGCGTCGTGGAGCAGCGAGGCGCGAACCGGCTTCGTGAGACAGCGCAGCACCCCGGCCTCGCGGGCGCGCTCGGCATCCTCGCGCATGCCGAACGCGGTGAGAAGGATGACCGCCACCCCGGCGAGCGCCGCATCGGCCCTGATGCGCCGGGTGAGCTCGACACCGTCCATGTCGGGCATGACGAGGTCCACGACGGCGACCCGGTATGGTCGGCCCTCCGCGTGCGCCGCGCGCAGGCGCGCGAGCCCCTCGGCGCTACTCGCCACGGTGTCGACGTCGAGCCCCCAGGTTTGCAGGAGGCGCGCGAGGATCAGGCAGCTGGTCGCATTGTCGTCGACGCCGAGCACGCGGACAGCGCCGGGCTTCGCCAGCGGGCCCTCCGCGCGCCGGCCCGGCCCCGGCCGAGCCTCCAGGGGCACGGTGAAGCGAAACACGCTTCCCCTCCCTGGCTCGCTCTCGAAGTCGATCTCCCCGCCCATCAGCTCGACGAGCCGCTTGGAGATCGCGAGCCCGAGCCCCGTGCCCCCGTGGTGGCGTGTCGTCGAGGTGTCCGCCTGCGTGAAGGGCTGGAAGAGACGGCCCTGGACCTCGCGCGGGATGCCGATCCCGGTGTCCGCGATCTGGAAGCGCACGAGAACGCGCCCGCCGACCGCGTCGACCCGGAGGGCGACCTCGCCCTGCTGGGTGAACTTTATGGCGTTGCCGACGAGGTTGTTGAGCACCTGTCGCAGGCGCCCGGGGTCGCCCGCCACGACGGGCGGGAGGGCAGGGGAGACGAAGCAGCTGAGCTCGATCTTCTTCTTCCGCGCGCCGACGGCGAGGAGCTCCGCCACCTCCTCGATCGTCTCGCGCAGCTCGAAGTCGACCTGCTCGAGGTCGAGCCGTCCGGCCTCGATCTTCGAGAAGTCGAGGATGTCGTTGAGGACGCCGAGGAGCGCCTCGCCCGAGGAGCGCGCCGTGTTTGCGCAATCCCGTTGCTCGGGCGTGAGGTCCGTCTCGAGGAGCAGCCCGATCATCCCGATCACGCCGTTCATCGGGGTGCGGATCTCGTGGCTCATGGCGGCGACGAAGGCCGACTTCGCCCGCGTAGCGCTCTCGGCCGCGCGCAGCGACTCCTCCAGCGCGCGGGCGTGCAGGGCGTTCTCGACGCTGAGCCGCTCGCGCTCGCGGAGCGTGCGGACCCGCACGGCCTGGATGACCGCGCCGATCACCGTGGCGGAGACGAGGCCGCCCGCAAAGCGCATCACCTCGCCGGAGGCCGCGAGCGCCGGCACCAGGGCGACGAGGCGCCACACGACGAGCGTCCACCCCACGAGCGCGCCCCCGACCACGAGCGCGAGCCAGGCCGATGACACGAAGAGCGACCCAGCCCCGACGAGGAGCAGGAGGAGAGTCGTCGTGTGCCGGAGCTCCGCCGTGAGGTAGAGGTGGAGGAGGCAGTTCGCGAGCACCACGAGCACGATCCCCGCGGCGACGGGATGGGCATGGCGCGCCGGCAGCGGCCAGCGCCCGAGGCCGTAGCGGAGCGTCCCGAGCGCCGCGGCCGTCGCGGCAGCGAGCAGGCTCATCGGCCACCGGGCACCGGCGGGCAGGACGAACAGATGAGCCACCGCGAGGAAGGCGAACAGCACCGCGAGCCCGGCCGTGACCGGTCCCAGACTGGCCTGCGCGACCGCATCGAGCGCCGCCTCGACCTGGCGCTCGTCGACCTCGGGATCTGCGGGGCCTCGGGGCCGATCGTTCGTCGCCATGGTGGCTGCGGCCGGGGGCTCCGGACCGGCGCCCGCGGATCCTCTCCCCTCCTTTTCGGCAGGCGGACGGAGAACTTTAGGTCGTCGCCCGCCGCGGCGTTCGCGGCTGACGTTCCGCCGGTCAAGCGAAAACGGAGCCCGGCGCGTACCCGTCCGCTCGCGCCCGCCGGCGCTGGAAGAGCCAGCGTGACCCCCGGCGCACGAACCGGTCGCGGTAGCGACCCCAGTGGTCCGGCCCGCGATCGGTGATCGCGAGGAAATAGGACTCCGCGGTGGCGTCGTCGGGGCCGGTCAGGTCGATCGCGAGGTTCGAGACGTGATGCCGGATGAGCGGCGTCGCAGACGCCGACGCCAGCCGCTTCCCGGTGCCCAGGAAGAGCTCACGGATGGCGGCACGCCCCCTGGCCGGCGGCTGGTCGCCCGCCTCGAGGACGCCGTCCTCGACGAACAGCTCGAGCAGCTCGTCGATCCGTCCCCGGTCCACGAGGTGCGCGTAGCGCGCCACCGTTTCCCCGATCGCCTCGCGCGCCGCCAGCTCCCAGAGCTCCATGGTGCACCTCCGTGCCTGCCCCGTCGCTCTGGCACACCGTGCGCCCCGGAGCCAGCATGGCGCGCATGACGGCCCCGGCGATGGCTGGCGGTCCGTGCCCCGAGTGCGGTGCTAGTCACAGCCTGTCGCCACCGCGAGGGCGCGGCACACCGCGCGCATCTTGTCCGCCCGCAGATGTCCCACCTGCCGTGTCAGCCTCGCCTGCTCCACGGTCCGAACGTGGTCCAGGTTGACGGCGGAGTCGTGCTTGAGCCCCTCGGGAGGTCCCACCACGACTTCGCTCGGCGACGGCTGACCGGCGCTTCCTTCGGAGGTAGTCGAACACGGCGCGCCTCATCACCGCGGAGCGCCCGTCGCGCTTCACCTCCTCGTCGGCGTCGAGCCGCGCGAGGAGCCGTTCATCGAGGGTGATCTGGATCGCCTTCACGCTCGCTCACCTCATGTGGACCGTCGATCAACATCAAGTATCGACATCCGCTCAGCAGGGGGCCGCGCGCTCGACGGCCGCGGCACCAGGAGCTCTCGTACCCGCTACGGCTACTCGATCCCGTAGAGCCGCGCCGCGTTCCGCCACACGATCAGGTCGCGCTCGCGCGGCGGCACGTCGGCGAATTGCTCGGCGACCGCCTCACGCGAGCGCGGCCAGGTCGTGTCGCTGTGCGGGTAGTCGCTCGACCAGAGGATGTTCTCCAGGCCCGCCTCGTGGCGCAGCTTCACCCCGGGATGGTCCTCGATGAAGGTCGCGTGCCCCTGCCGGTACCAGTAGCTGCTCGGCGGCTCGGTGATGATCGATTTCGTCCAGAAGCGGTGCTTCTTGAAGGTCGAGTCCATGCGCTCGAGGTAGTACGGGATCCAGCCGATCCCCGTCTCGACCACGACGAAGACGAAGCCCGGGTGGCGCTGGCAGACGCCGCAGAAGATGAGCTGCGCGACCAGCTCGCTGATGCCCATGGGCGAGAGCGAGATGAAGGCCTCGCGCACGCCCGGCGTCGGATCGAAGAGACGCGCCGCCTGCATGCCCCGCGGCCCCTGGATGTGGAAGGAGAGCGGGATCGCGGCCGCCTCGAGCGCGCTCCAGAGCGGCTCCCACGCCGGGTCGCTGTAGTGCGGCGCGCCGACGGCGTCGGGGAAGGCGTCCACCTGGACGCCGCGCGCCCCCAGCTTCGCGACGCGCTCGAGCTCGGCGCACGTCTCCGCGACGCCGCCGTTGATGGGCAGGATGGAAATGCCGACCAGGCGCCCGCCGCTCGCGCGCTCCAGCTCGAAGAGCCAGTCGTTGTAGCGCTGCGTGCAGAACGCGCGCAGCTCCGGCTCGTCGAACCGGCTCGGCCCGCCGCCGTAGAGGACGTCGGCCAAGATGCCGTCCTGGTCCATGTCGGCGAGCCGCGCCTGCGGGTCCCACGAGCCCGGCCGCATCTCCTTGTAGGCGACGCGCGGGGTGTAGTCCTTGTAGTCGCGCCCGCCCATGAAGGTGAGGCCCTGCACGGGTGACGCCTTCTGGTCGACGACCCAGACGTCGCCCTCGGGGGTGGACTCGACGCGGGGGACGCGGTCCTTGAGCCGCGCGGGCGCGTCGCGGAGCCAGAGGTCGGGGGGTGGGTTCACGTGGGAGTCGGCGGAGATGAGCTTGACCGACATGGAGCCGGGCTAACATGGGGTCCCGCCCGGCGACAAGCGCCGCCTCAGGCGGGGGCGCTGACGGTAAGGCCCAAGAGGCGGGCGGCGGTGGCGGCGGCCGGCCTCCGGCGGCGCGCGCGGTCTACGGGTCGTCGGTCGCGGACTCGCCGCGGCACCCACGGCAGCATGGCATAGGCCGGCAGCGCGAGCGTGAACGTCAGCGCGAAGTAGTGCCCGTACCCGAGCCACTCCACCCCGCGCCCCGACACCGCCCCCGCCAGCGACCCGCTCAGGTTGAAGAGCGCCGAGAGCAGCGCGTACTGCGTCGCCGCCTGCTGCTTGTCGCAGACGTTCATCAGGAAGGCGAGGAACGCCGCCGTGCCGAGGCCGGCGCCGAAGCTCTCGCCGAGCGAGGCGGCGTAGATGCCCGCCCGCCCCGCGTGGCTCCACGCGGCGGCCGCGTAGCCCAGATTGGCGACGGCCTGGAAGAGGCCCAGCACCCAGAGCGCACGAAAGATGCCCCAGCGCGACGTGAGCGCACCGCCCACCAGCGCACCGACCACCGAGGCGCCCACGCCGAGCGTCGTCGAGACGAACGCGATCTCGTCGAGGCCGAGCCCGCGGTCCACCCAGAACGGCTTCACCATCGGGCCGATCGCGTTCGTGTCGAGCTTGTAGAGGAGCACGAAGAGGAAGACCGGGATCGCGCCCGGGCGGCTCACCCACGCCTGGAGCGAGCGCGCCCACACTCTCGGCGGCTGAGGGCGGTGATCCGTCAGCGGCGAGCGTCCGATGGCAAGCGCGAGCGCGAGGAGGCCGACGGCGCCGACGGCGAACGTGATCGGCCATCCGGCGCGCGCCGCGAGCGCCACCAGCACGCCGCCGGCGAAGACGAGCGCGGCGCGATACGCGGAGACGCGGACGCCGTTCGCCACCCCCTCCTCTCCGGGCACGAGCAGCTCGATCGTGTACGCGTCGATCGCCACGTCCTGCGTGGCGGCCGCGATGGTGAACGCGAAGAGGGCGACGACGAGCGGCGCTGCGACAGGCGCGGCCGGCAGCGCCGCCACGGCAAGCAGCGCCGCCGCCATCACGATCAGCGCGCCGCGGATCCACTGCCGCCGCTCGCCCACCTGGTCGACCAGCGGCGACCAAAACACCTTCGCCCACCAGGGCGTGCGCAGGAGGCTCAGCGCCCCGATCGCGGCCAGCGACACCCCGTGCAAGCGGAAGTAGACCGGGAAGTTGTCGAGCACCATCCCGAAGGGCAGCCCCTCGGCGAAGTAGAGGAGCGCCACCCAGGAGAGCTTCCGCCGCGTCCCCACCGCCCGGCCTCCGTAACACGCGGCCGGGCGGGCTCAAAACGCCCCTTCCGGTCCGCCCGGGTTGTTTGCTAAACGACCGTTTGGGAGGACTCCGGCATGGACCCGATGATCTCCAGCGACTCGCACATCGTCGAGCCGCCCGACCTGTGGGAGCGGTGGCTCACGCCGGAGCTCCGGCCGCGCGCGCCGAAGCTCGTGAAGGACGAGGAGGGCGGCGACGCGTGGCTCTACAACGACGGCGGCGCGCCGGCGCCGCTCGGCCTGGTCACGGTGACGCGCGGGCGGCCGCGCGAGGAGCTGCGCTGGTCGGGGGCGCGCTACAGCACGATCAACCAGGGCAACTTCCGCGGCGACGCGCGGGTCGAGGAGATGCTGGAGGACGGCGTGGTGGCCGAGGTCATCTACTCCCCGCAGCGGACGATGCGGCACTTCATGTTGGGCACCGAGGACGACTTCCACCTGGCCGGCATCCACGCCTACAACGACTGGCTGGCGAAGGACTTCTGCGCCCAGGCGCCGGAGCGCCTGATCGGCATCGGGCAGATGCCGAGCGTCGGGGTGGAAGCCGCCATCGCGGAGATGCGGCGCTGCAAGGAGATGGGGCTCCGCGGCGTCCTCCTCTCCGCCTGGCCGAGCGGCAATCTCAACCTCTCCGAGGCCGACGACGCCTTCTTCGCCGAGGCCGAGCGCCTCGGCCTGCCGATCAGCATCCACTGCGGGCTCTCCGCGCGCGGCAAGGTGCCGTCCAAGCCGAAGACGCCGACGGAGGAGAAGGCGGCGCGCGGCGAGGCGACGGGCGGGAAGCAGGTCTCGGCGCTCTCGGGCGCGGGCCTGGACACCATGCCGCTCATCATGGGCGAGATCATCCTGACCGGCGTCCACGACCGCTTCCCGAAGCTCAAGTTCGTGTCGGTCGAGGCCGGGATCGGCTGGGTCCCGTACTACACGGAGCAGATGGACGACCGCTACGACCGCAACAAGTACTGGGCGAAGATCAAGCTCGACCGGCAGCCGAGCGAGTACGTGCGCTCGAACTGGTGGTTCACCTTCATCATCGACCACTACGGCGTCGCGAACCGCCACGCCATCGGCATCGACAACATCATGTGGTCGACCGACTACCCGCACCACGGCTGCGACTGGCCGCAGTCGAGAAGGGTGGTAGCCGAGATGATGAAGGACGTGCCGGCGGCGGAGTGGCGGAAGATCGTCTTCGAGAACGCGGCGCGGCTGTACGGCATCCGGCTCGGGGAGTAGGCGCGGCCGCCAACTACGCCCGAAACCGCGCTCGCAGCACGTCCTTCCGGACCTTCCCCGTCGCGTTGCGCGGCAGCTCGGCCACCACCTCGAGCTGCTCCGGGATCTTCTGCCGCATCACCCCCCGCGCCTCCATGAAGGCGCGCACCTCGGCGAGGGTCAGGCTCATCGCGCCCGGCCGCAGCACCACGCACGCACACACCCGCTCGCCGCTCACGGCGTCGGGCACCCCGATCACCGCCACGTCGGCCACCTTCGGGTGCGCGGCGAGATCGTCCTCGATGCCCTTGGCGGAGAGGTTCTCGCCCTTGCGGATGATGATGTCCTTGCGGCGGCCGGTGATGCGGATGAAGCCCTCGTCGTCCACGACGGCGAGGTCGCCGGTGCGGAGGAACCCGTGCGGCGTGAAGGCGACGTTCAGCGCCGGGTCGAGGTAGCCGACGCAGAGCTGCGGCCCGTAGACCTGCAGCTCGCCCTCCACCCCCGCTCCGACGGGTCTCCCGGCCTCGTCCACCAGCCGCGCGCCGCAGCCGGGCACCGGCCGCCCGTCGGTGCCGAAGCGCTTCTCCTCCGGGTCGCCGGGCGCGCCGGAGGTGAACATCGGGCACTCGGTCATACCGTAGGAGCGGTGCACGAGGGCGCCGCCGAAGCGCTCCTTCGCCTCGCGCATGAGCTCGGGCGATACGTCGGCCGCGCCCGCGCCGCTCCCGCGCACGCTGCGGACCTTCTCGGGGGAGAAGTTCCTCGCGGCGAACATGGCCTGCAGCACCGCCGGCGGCCCGCCGGCGCTCGTGATCCGGTGGCGCTCGATCAGGTCGACGGCCAGCTCGGGGTCGAAGGTCTCCATGAACACGGTGCTCGAGCCGTGCGCCACCGGGAGGATGACGAACATCACGACGCCGCCGAGGTGCGGGAGGGGGAACTGGAGGAGGCTCCGGTCGTCGGGGCTCGGGTGGAGCAGCTCGGCCTGGAAACGGATCACCGCGCCGAGCGTCGAGGGCGTGTGGAGGACGCCCTTGGGATCGGCGGTCGTGCCCGAGGTGTAGAAGAGCATCGAGACGTCGTGCGGGCCGTGCCGCGTCGGCGGCAGGGGCTCGGCCGGCGTCGCCTCGAGCGCCTCGAGCGCGCGCATCCCGGGCCCGGGCTCGGCCCGCACGGTGAGCACGTGCTCCAGGTCGGGCGCTGCGGCGCGCACCGCCCGCGCGAGCTCGCGATGATCGACGCCGCGCACGACGCCCGGCACGACCAGCACCCGCGCGCCCGCCTGGCGGCAGACGAAGCTCATCTCGCGCTCGCGGTAGATGGTGATGATGGGGTTCGAGACGGCGCCCAGCCGGTCGATCGCGACCGCGAGCGCCGCGCCCTCGAACCAGTTCGGGAGCTGCCACGAGACGACGTCGCCGGGCCGCACCCCGAGCGCGAGTAGCGCACCTGCGATCCGCTCCGCGCGCGCCGCCAGGTCCCCGAACGTGTAGCTCCGCCCGCCCTCGCGCCGGCCCTCGATCAGGTAGACGCGCTCCGGCGTCCGGCGCACGCGCTCGGCGAGCATCGCCGACAGCGAGGGCTGCGGCCACTCACCCGTCGCCTCGTGGCGCGCGCGGCGCTCGTCGGGGGGACGCGTCGCCTGCATGGCGACGCGTCGCCTACCGCATCCGCGCGCGCGCGTCCACGCGGGGGAGGGTCGACATGGCCCGCGGCGGCGTCCTATACAGAGCCGCCATGGAGCAGGCACGCGCCCTCGCCGCCAGCCGGCGCATGTTCGTCGACGGAAAGTGGGTCGAGGCCTCGAACGGCGCGACCTACGCGATCCCCAACCCCGCCACCGAGGAGCCGATCGGCACCGCGCCCGACGCGACCGTCGACGACATGCGGCGCGCCATCGCCGCCGCCCGGCGCGCCTTCGACGGCGGTCCCTGGCCGCAGACGTCGCGCCAGGACCGGGCGCGCGTGCTGACCGCGGTCGCCGACGGCATGGAGCGGCGGAAGGAGGAGCTCCGCCAGCTCGTGATCGCCGAGGCGGGCGCCACCTACCTGACGCACGACATCCAGATCGAGCAGCCGATCCGGATGATGCGGAACTATGCCGAGCTGGCGCTCGGCTTCGACTTCGAGGAGCAGCTCCCCACGCGCGTCAGCGAGAGCATGCTCGGCACGCAGGTGAACTCCGGGATCGTCTACCGCCATCCCGCCGGGGTCTGCGGCCTGATCCCCACCTGGAACTTCCCGCTCTTCGTGACCGTGCAGAAGCTCGGCCCCGCGCTCGCGACGGGCTGCACGATGGTCTTCAAGCCCTCCCCCTACGGGCCGCTCATCAACCTCTTCCTGGCCGAGATCGTCGCCGAGGCCGACCTGCCGCCCGGCGTGGTCAACTTCGTCACCGGGCAGTCGAACGCGATCGCGGAGACGCTGGTCTCCGACCCGCGCATCGACAAGGTGAGCTTCACGGGCAGCGTCGCCACCGGGAAGAAGATCATGGAGGCGGCGGCGAAGACCTTGAAGCGCGTCCACCTGGAGCTCGGCGGCAAGTCGGTCGCCATCTTCCTCGACACCGACAACCTCGACCTGATCGCGCCGCAGGCCGCCTCGCCCACCTTCTTCCACGCCGGACAGGGCTGCGCCATGACCACGCGCGTCCTCATCCCGCGCGAGGCGCACGACACCCTGGTGCAGAAGATGGTCGACTTCGTGCAGGGGATGGTGAAGATCGGCGACCCGGCCGACCCGGGCACGTTCCTCGGGCCCGTGATCCGCGAGGAGCGGCGGCAGAAGATCGAGGAGTACATCGAGTCGGGCAAGCGGGAGGGCGCCGTCCTCGCCCACGGCGGGGGGCGGCCGAAGGACCTCCGGCGCGGCTACTTCCTCGAGCCCACCATCTTCTGCGCGGTGCCCAACACGATCCGCATCGCGCAGGAGGAGATCTTCGGGCCCGTCGTGTCCGTCATCCCCTTCGCGGACGAGGACGAGGCGATCCGCATCGCGAACGACTCGACCTACGGGCTCGGCGGGATGGTGCTGACGCGCGACACCGCCAAGGCGCTCGCGCTCGCCAAGCGCATCCGCACCGGTGTCGTGTGGATCAACAACGGCCTCAACTTCCTCGACGCCCCCTTCGGCGGCTTCAAGGAGAGCGGCATCGGCCGCGAGGGCGGGCGCTTCGGCATGGAAGAGTACACGGAGATGCAGCAGATCGTGTGGAAGGCGTGAGGAGAGGAGCGAGATGGCGATCGACGAGGGGAAGCTGCGGGAGTTCGTGGGGAAGGCCATGGGCGACATGGGCGCGGCGATGGGCGCCGCGCTGGTCGTGATCGGCGACAAGCTCGGGCTCTACAAGGCGATGGCGGGCGCGGGGCCGCTCGCCTCGGCCGAGCTGGCGAAGCGCACCGGCTGCGCCGAGCGCTACGTGCGCGAGTGGCTCGCCGCGCAGGCGGCGGGCGGCTACGTCACGTACGACGCGGCGGCGAAGACCTACACGCTGCCGCCCGAGCAGGCCTTCTGCCTGGCCGACGAGTCCAGCCCCACCTTCCTCCCCGGCGGCTTCCAGGTGATCGCGGCGGTGGTGAAGGACGAGCACAAGGTGGCGGAGGCGTTCCGCACCGGCAAGGGCGTGGGCTGGCACGAGCACGACCCGGGCCTCTTCGAGGGCACGGAGCGTTTCTTCCGTCCGAACTACGCGGCTCACCTGGTGAGCGAGTGGATCCCCAGCCTCGAGGGCGTGGCGGCGAAGCTCGAGAGCGGCGCGCGCGTGGCGGACGTCGGCTGCGGCCACGGCGCGTCCACCATTCTCCTGGCCGCGGCCTACCCCGGCTCGACCTACGTCGGCTTCGACTACCACGAGCCGTCGATCTCCTGGGCGCGCAAGGCGGCCTCGCGCGCCGGCGTCGCCGACCGGGTGCGCTTCGAGGTGGCGTCGTCGAAGGCGTATCCCGGCAAGGGCTACGACCTGGTCGCGTTCTTCGACTGCCTGCACGACATGGGCGATCCCGTCGGCGCGGCGAAGCACGTGCTCTCCACCCTCGACCGGGACGGCACCTGGATGATCGTCGAGCCGTTCGCCGGCGACCGCGTCGAGCAGAATCTGAACCCGGTGGGGCGCGTCTACTACGCGGCCTCGACCATGGTGTGCACGCCGGCCTCGCTCGCGCAGGAGGTGGGGCTGGCGCTCGGGGCGCAGGCGGGGGAGGCGCGGCTCCGCGAGGTGGTCACCGCGGGCGGCTTCACGCGCTTTCGGCGCGCGACCGAGACGCCCTTCAACCTGGTGCTCGAGGCGCGGCCGTAGCCCAGACCTGGGATCCGGCGCGCTACGCGCGCACCGCGCGCTTCGTCTCCGAGCTGGGCGCGCCGGTCGTGGAGCTGCTCGCGCCGGTGGCGGGGGAGCGTATCCTCGACCTCGGCTGCGGCGACGGGGCGCTGACCGAGGCGCTCGTCGCGCGCGGCTCGGCGGTGGTCGGCGTCGACGCGAGCGCGGCGCAGGTCGAGGCGGCGCGCCGGCGCGGCCTGGATGCGCGCGTCCTGGACGGGCAGCGCCTCGCCTTCGAGGCCGAGTTCGACGCGGTGTTCAGCAACGCGGCCATGCACTGGATGACGGAGCCCGACCGCGTGATCGCCGGCGTGTGGCGCGCGCTCAGGCCCGGCGGACGGTTCGTCGGCGAGCTCGGAGGGCGCGGCTGCGTCGCGCGCATCGTGGCTGCGCTGCGCGGGGCGCTCGCGCGCCAAGGCGTGGACGAGAGCCGCATCCAGCCCTGGTACTTCCCCGGCGACGACGAATACCGCGCGCGGCTCGAGGCTCACGGCTTCACGGTGCGGTCGATCGCGCTCATCCCGCGCCCGACGCCGCTCCCCGGCGACCTCGCGGACTGGCTCGAGACCTTCGCGGAGAGCTTCCTCGCCGCCGCGCGCGACCGCGGGGCGCTGCTGGAGGCGGTGCGCGCCGAGCTCCGGCCACACCTCTGCGACGCCGACGGCCGCTGGACGGCGGACTACGTGCGGCTGCGGTTTGCGGCGGCGAAGGCCGCGTGACTCAGTCGCGCGCCCGTACCGAGTAGAGCGCCCCGCTCCAGCGCACGTGCACGCGGTCGGGGAGGATGCGTGCGACCTCGAGGTCGCCCGCCCGCTCGCCCTCGTGCAGCGTCTCCGTGCCGCTGCCGTCGACGCTCAGCAGGACCGTCCGTCGCTCGGCCACCGGTGAATAGAAGAGGAAGCTCACCTGCACGTGCGGGGCGCCCGCCGGGAGACGGGGCAGCACCTCGAGTGGAGGAGGGGGCGCGCTCTCGGCTTCGGGTGGTGAGCTCTCCTCCGCGGCGGGCGGACGCGCGGGAGGCGGCTCGGCCCGGCGCGCCACGGCTGGCGGCTCGGGCGGCCGGACAACCGGCGGTGCGACGGGTGGCGGGGCGGCTGCCGCGGCCGCGACCCGGGCGCGCGGCGGCTCGGCGTCCACCGCCGCCTGCGGCAGCGGCGCGGCGGGCGCGGCGAGCGGCAGAGCCTCCGCCACGGCTGGGGGCGGCGCGGCGGGTGGCGGCAGCGGAGGCTCGACGGCGACCACGGGCGCGGGAGGCCGGGCTTCCGGTGCGGCGGTGGGAGACGGGCTCGGGGCGGCGGCCGGCTGCGGCGGCGCGCTCACGACCGGCGGCGCCGGCGCGGGTGCGTGCCCGGCGCGCAGGAAGAAGGTCAACCCCGCCCCGGCGCCGAACGCGAGCGCGATGCCGGCGACCGTGAGCCCGAGCGCGCGGGGCCGCTCCCGAGGGACCGCAGGCTCGCGCGCGGAGGGTGCCTCGGCCGCCTCGAGCTTCTTCAGCGCATCGAGGATGGAGCTCACGACGACGCTCCGAGCGCCGGCCGCGGATAGCCGCCGACGGCCGTGTAGAGGACGATGCGCGTGAGCCGCCCGACGCGTCCGTCGACGCCGAGGAAACGCGCACGCTGGAAGGCGCGCACCGCGGCCTCGGTCGCGGCGTCGAGGTGGCCGGTCTCCTTCCCGTCGTACGCGCCGGCGCGGCGGAGGAGCGCTTGGAGGCGCGCCACCGGCGGGCCGTGCCCCCCGGGCCCGAACGTCGGCCCGAGCGCCTCGAAGTCGCGCCAGAGGACGTGCGCCGCGCCGAACCAGTGCCGGTCGAGGAAGGCGGCGTCGACGGGCGTGGGGCTGCCGTCGATGACGAGGACCGAGCGGCCGTCCGACATGCCCGTGAGCGCGACCGCGCGCGGCTGGTCGGCGCCCGGGATGCGCAGCTCGAGGATCGCGGGCAGGTCGAGGAGACGCAGCATGCTCCCGTTGCCGACGAGCGGCAGGTCCTCGAGGCCCCGGCGGGCGGCGACCTGCGCGAGATCCACCGGCTCGTCGGCGGCGAGCGGCCGCGCGTGCCAGGCGGCGAGGATTGCGCCGATCGCAGCGCGCATGCTCGTGGGCGCATCGTGGCTCGCCAGCCGGCGTTCGACCTCGTCGGCTGGCGTCACCGGTGGCGCGGGATCGGCGGCCGGTGCGGGCGGGCTGGGCTCCGCCGCGGGTGGAGGCGGCGTCGCCTCCGCCACCGCGGGCGCCGGCGTCTCCTCGGCCGGCGTCGCGACGGCGCTCGGCGCGGGGCTCTCGGTGGCACCGCCGAGGCGCAGCTCCGGCCGCCACGCGAGCGCGACCACGCCGAGCGCGACCACGCCGAGCCACGCGCCGACTGCGGCCGCGGCCCACGCCGTCCGCCGCGACGCCGGCGCGGCGGCGGCGAGCGGCAGCGCCCCGATCTCGCGGTACGCCTGGCGCACGCACGCCGCGTTCACCACCCGCCGCTCGGCCGCGAACGCCGCGACCAGCGAGCGGTGCGCCACCATGTTGACGACCCGCGGCACGCCGCGCGAGATGCGGTAGACGAGGCGGAGGGCGGGGCGCGTGAAGACGCGCGGCGCCGGATCCCCGCCGCTCGCGACGCGCAGGCGGTGGCGCACGTAGGCGACCGTCTCGTGGCGGGAGAGCGGCCCCATGTGCCAGCGCAGCGTGATGCGCTGGTTCAGCTGCACCAGCTCGGGGTGGAGGAGGAGCGCGCGGAGCTGCGGCTGGCCGACCAGCACGATACGGAGCAGCTTCTCGGTCGTCGTCTCGAGGTTCGAGAGGAGACGGAGTTGCTCCAGGACGTCGATCGAGAGGGCCTGCGCCTCGTCGATGACGACGAGCGAGCGCCGCCCCGCCTCGCGCTGCGCGAGGAGGTGGACGTTGAGCGCATCGACCAGCTTCTTTCGGCTGCGCGTCGCGGTGAAGAGGCCGAGCTCGCCGTTGATCGTCTTCAGCAGCGCGAAGGCCGACACGGGCGGGTTGAAGATGTAGGCGCTCGCCGTCTCGGGGCCGAGGCCGGCCAGGAAGGCGCGCAGCAGCGTCGTCTTTCCCGTGCCGACGTCGCCCGTGATGCAGACGAAGCCGCTCGACTCGCGCAGCCCGAGCTTCAGATGGGCGAGCGCCTCGGCGTGCTTCGGCGAGAGGAAGAGGTAGCGCGGGTCCGGGGTCAGCCGGAAGGGCGCGTCGGCGAGGCCGAAGAAGCGCTCGTACATCCCGATCTCGCGTGAGGGCCGGGCCTCTTATAGAGGAGGGGGAAGAGGCCTGCCAGAGGGAGGACGCGCATGAGCACGGTTCTATTCGAGACGGACGGCGAAGTCGCCGTCGTCACCATCAACCGGCCCGAGGTGCGCAACGCGGTCGACGACCCGACCGCGGCGGCGCTGGTGGGGGCGTTTCGCCGCTTCGACGCGGACGAGGCGCTCGCGGTCGCGGTCCTGACCGGCGCGGGCGGCACGTTCTGCGCCGGCGCCGATCTGAAGGCGGTCGCCGCCGGCCAGCTCCGGCGCGGCGCCCTGATCGACGCGCTCGGGGAGTACGTTCTCAGCGAGGACGGGGACGGGCCCATGGGGCCGTCGCGCATGCTGCTCGGAAAGCCGGTCATCGCCGCGGTCGAGGGGTACGCGGTCGCGGGCGGACTCGAGCTGGCGCTGTGGTGCGACCTCCGCGTCGCCGCCACGGACGCCGTCTTCGGCGTCTTCTGCCGGCGATGGGGCGTGCCGCTGGTCGACCTCGGCACGGTGCGCCTGCCACGGCTCATCGGCCACAGCCAGGCGATGGACATGATCCTCACCGGACGCGGCGTCGCGGGCGAGGAGGCGCTCCGCATGGGCCTCGCGAACCGCCTGGCCGAGCGCGGGCGGACGCGCGACGCGGCGGTCGAGCTCGCGCATCAGCTGGCCCGCTTCCCGCAGCGCTGTCTTCGCGCCGATCGCCTGTCCGCCTACGAGCAGTGGGGGATGCCGTTCGAGCAGGCGATGCGGAACGAGTTCCGCCGCGGCGCCGAGGTGATCCGCTCCGGCGAGACGCTGGCGGGCGCCGCGCGCTTCGCCGGGGGCGCGGGGCGCCACGGCAGCTTCGAGCCGGGGGAGCGCCGATGAAGACGCTCCGCACGGAGACGGAGGCCGGCGTGCGCTCGATCGTGCTCGCGCGGCCCGGCGAGTACAACACGATCACGCCGGCGCTGCGCGACGAGCTGGAGGCCGCCATCGACGAGGCCGACGCCGACCCCGCCGTGCGCGTCATCCTGCTCCGCGCCGAGGGCCCCGCCTTCTGCGCGGGTTACGACCTCGACTGGTCGACCGAGGCGCAGCCCGAGGAGGGAAAGCGTGGGCGCGTGTGGGACTCGGTCGCCGATCTCCGCATGATCTCGCGCTTCGTCGACACCTACATGAAGCTCTGGTACGCGGCCAAGCCGACCATCGCGGCGGTCCAGGGCTGGTGCGTCGGCGGCGGCACCGACATGGTGCTCTGCGCCGACATCATCATCGCCGCCGAGGGCGCGTCGTTCGGCTACCCGCCCTCGCGCGTGTGGGGCACGCCGACCACGGCGATGTGGGTCTACCGCATGGGGCTCGAGCGCGCGAAGCGCTATCTGCTGACGGGCGACGAGATCCCCGCACCCGACGCAGCACGCATCGGGCTCGTCCTCGAGACCGTGGCCGACGACCGCCTCCAGGAGCACGCGCTCGCGTTCGCGCGCCGCATGGCGCAGGTGCCGACGAGCCAGCTCGTCATGCTGAAGCTCCTCTGCAACCAGACCGCCGAGAACATGGGGCTCTCGTCGAGCCGCACGCTCGGCTCGCTCTTCGACGGCATCGCGCGGCACACCCAGGAGGGGCTCGACTTCGTCGCCCGCGCCCGCGCGGGCGGGTTCCGGCAGGCGGTCCGCGAGCGCGACGACCCGTTCGGCGACTACGGGTCGGGGCCGCGCTCGAAGCGGCGGCGGTAGGATCGCCGGCTGATCTGGCTTCATCGTCCTCGCCGGGCCGGCGTAGGGCAGGCGCGAAGCCGCGAGACGCGGAACAGGAGCTTGCCGAAACACCCCGCCGGGGGCTACACGACACTCCGAAGAGGTTCCGCCCCGTCCACCTGGGAGGTGTCGGCCAAAACCAGACGGCGGCGCCGCAGGCGTGGCGGGCGTCCCACGGACTCGAGGAGAACACGATGAGCCACGACACGAGGACCCTTTACGAGCGCCTTGGCGGGTACGACGCGATCACGGCGGTGGCGAACGACCTGCTGCCCCGGCTCCAGGGCGATCCCCAGCTCGGCCGCTTCTGGGCGCATCGCGGGGAAGACGGCCTCAAGCGCGAGAAGCAGCTCCTGATCGACTTCCTCTGCGCGAGCGCGGGCGGACCGGTGTACTATCGCGGCAGGGACATGCTGCTCGTCCACCGAGGCATGCGCATCAGCGAGAGCGACTGGAACGTGTTCCTCGGTCATGCCGCCGCGGCCCTGGCGAAGTTCAAAGTGCCCGAGGCCGAACAGCGCGACTTTGCCGCGTTCGTCCAGAGTCTCAGGAAGGACATCGTCGAATAGCGTCGCCCACCGGTTCGCGCGCTCGAAGCGGCGGCGCTAGGGGAAGGCACCAATGGACGTCCTCGGCGTGGACCACATCGATCTCACCGTCAACGACCTCGCCCGCTCGGCTCCGTTCTACGAAAAGGTGCTCGGGGCCCTCGGCTTCCGGCGCGTGCCGCACGCGACCTACCTCGTGTGGGCCAACGCGCACCTGGCCATCGGGCTTCGTGCGGCGGCGCCCGCCGCGCGCGAGGCGGCGTTCGACCGCTACCGGGTCGGGCTCCACCACTTCGCGCTCCGCGTCCGGCGCCGGGACGAGGTGGATCGCGTCCACGACCTCCTCGTGCGCGACGGGATCACGGTCCTCGATCCGCCGGCGGAATACCCCGAGTACGGCCCGCAGTACTACGCGGTCTTCTTCGCCGATCCCGACGGGATGAAGCTCGAGGTCGTCCACTTCCCGTGGGGGTACTGGCGCAGGGTCCAGAGCGAGGGGGGCGATGAGCGGCCGCGATACGCCCCGAAGTGAAGCGCCGCTCACCGGGCGCTGCCACTGCGGCAACGTCGAACTCGCGCTGGAGACGAGCGTGCGCCCCGAGGAGCTCGCGCTCCGCGCGGACACGTGCTCCTTCTGCCGGAGACACGGCGCCCGCACGACCTCCGACCCGAGCGGGCGCATCGTCATCACCGTCCACGATCCCGAGCAGCTGCTGCGCTACCGCTTCGGCCTCCGAACGGCCGACTTCCTGGTCTGCGGCCGCTGCGGAATATACGTGGCCGCCGTGATGAACGAGGGCGCCGGCTGCTACGCGACGGTGAACGTCAACACCGTCGACGCGGTGGACCGCTTCACGCAGCCGGCGACGCCGGTCGCGTACGAAGGCGAGAGCGCCGCCGCGCGCTCGGCGCGCCGCCGGGCACGCTGGACGCCCGCCGTGATCGTCGAGGAGCGACGCTAGCCAACGGACGCGAGCTCGAGCGTCGGGTACGGCGCGAGAAGCCCTCCGAGCCCGGCGAGCTCCGCGAAAATCTCCCGGTCGGCCGCCCCGCCCACGAGCCGTCCCGCCGCCACCACCGCCACCTCCAGCTCGCCGAGCAGCGCCTGGAGGCACTTCCGGTTGTAGCCGGCGCGCGCCGCCCGGAACGGCACGCCGTCGTCCAGCTCGACGGTGAGCGGTCCCTTGGGCGCCTCCTCGAGCGCCTTCGCGTTCGCGACCGCGAAGCGGAGGTAGGTGCGCGCGATCCGGCGGGCGAGCGGGGCCAGCGCCTCGGCCTCCGGCGCGGCGTCGCCCGCGTGCTCGGCCTCGGCACCGTCGGCCCACCGCTCGACGTCGGCGAGCCAGCGCCCGTGCGGCCGGGCCGGGTCGCCGACCATGACGCGTCCGGTCGGGTCGCGGCGGATCTGGTTCAGCTGCCCGTAGAACGCCAGGTCGGCGACCGTCGGCTCCGCGCCGCCGAGGAAGCGATGCGCCGCGAAGAGCGCGTCGAGGTCCGTGACCAGGCCGCCCAGGTCGTTGAGCAGGAAGCCAAGCGTGTCTCGCGTGGCGCCCATGGGCGGCAGCGTCGCCATGATCGCCTGCGGGAACATCTCCTTGGCCACCGCGACCTCGACCTCCGGCGCGCCGCAGGTCATGTCGGCGGCGATGACGGTCCGGTTGTGCTCTGCGTCGGGCTCGTGCAGCCAGCGTGAGGCGAGCATGACGCGCACCACCCACTCGTCGGCGTAGTCCTCGAGGAGGGCGTCGAGGCCGCAGCGGCCCGGGTCGGCGGGGCGGACCGCCGGCGAGGGGCAGGCCGCCTCGAGCCTGCGCGTGATGTGGGTCGAGTCGTTCAGGGCCTCGTCGGCCGGCGTGATGACGACCGGCACCATGGTCCTGCCCGTGCGCGCCCGGAGCACCTGCTCGCGGTTGCGCAGGTTCTCGCGCACCTCGACGACAGGCAGGCGCTTCAGCTTGAGGTACATGCGGATCTTGTCCGAGTACGGGCTGTTCGACATCACGTAGAGCGTGTAGTGCGCCGCCATCAGTCGATCTCGCGGCCGAAGTTGAGCGAGGTCTGCGTCATGCCGCTCGCCAGGTAGAAGCGGTGCGCGTCCGTGCGCGTCACCGCCGAGTTGAGCAGGAGATGCGTGCAGCCGCGCTCGCGCGCCCACGTGGTCGACGCGTCGAGCAGGCGGCGGCCGATGCCCTGGCTCCGGCGCTGCGCCGTGACCACCAGGTCCTCGAGCCAGCAGCGCCGGCCGAAGCGGATGGACTCGAGGTCGACGTACACGGACGAGAGGCCGATGATCGCGCCGTCTTCCGCGACCGCGAGCAGGAGGTCGGCATCGGGGTTGGCGAGCGCGTGGCGGAAGCCGGCCGCGCCGCGCGCGCGCGTGTAGCCGCGCGGGCGGCGGCCGGGCGGGTCGAAGAGCTCCTCGAAGAGCATCAGGACGGCGTCCTCGTCGGCGGGGGTGGCGCAGCGGATGGTCATTTCATCCTGCGCTCCCGCGCAGGACCTCCCGGAACGCCTCCCCCGTCACCTCGAGCACGCGCGCGACGTCGGCCTCGCCGAGCGCCGCCGAGACGAACCAGTTGTGGTGCGGGTGGAGGTAGACGCCCCGCGCGGCGCACGCCGCCGCGAAGACGCGGCTCCGCTCGAACGAGCCCTCGTCCGCCGCGAAGGTCATGAACGGGATGGCGGGCGGTCCGCTGTAGCAGATCTCGAGATGATGCGCCGCCGCCTGCTGCTCGATGCCGGCCCGCAGTGCGCTCCCGACCCGCGCCATGTGTGCGATCGCGCCGCTCGACTCGAGCTCCTCGAGGCAGGCGATCGCCGCCGCCATCGCCACCGCGCTGGTCCAGAACGAGCCGGTGAAGAAGACCCGCGTCGCGGCCTCGCGCAGCGCCTCGCGGCCGAGGCAGGCGGCGATCGCGTGGCCGTTGCCGAGCGCCTTCGAGTAGCAGGCGAGGTCGGGCTGCAGGCCGACATGCTCGCCCGAGCCGCCCAGGTGAAGCCGGAAGCCGGCGCGCACGTCGTCCAGGACGAGGACGGCGCCGAGGCGGTCCGCGCGCTCACGCAGCCCCGGGAGGAACCCGGGAGCCGGCATCTCCAGGTCGTGGAAGACGTCGTGCCGGAACGGGCTCACCATGATCGCCGCCACGTCGCCCGGGTTCGCGGCGAGCGCCGCGTCGACGCTGCCCAGGTCGTTGTAGCGATAGTGGACGACGTGCGCGCGGTCCTCGGGCGTAGTGCCCTCCGGTATGGGCGTGCACCAGGCGTGCGCTCCGTGATACGCGCCCTGCGCCACCAGGATTTTTCGCCGCCCCGTCGCCGCGCGCGCCACCTCCGTCGCCCAGGTGCAGACGTCGGAGCCGTTCTTCGCGAACACGGTCCACGCCGCCCACGGCGTGAGTCGCACCAGGTGCTCGGCCAGCTCGACCCACGCCCGACCGGGCCCGTTGAAGCAGTCACCGTCGGCCGCCTGCCGGCGCGCTGCCTCCTCGACGCGCGGGTGGTTGTGGCCGAGCACGATCGGCCCGTAGGAGCACATGAGGTCGATGTACTGGTTCCCGTCCACGTCCCAGACGTGCGCTCCCTGCCCGCGCGCGAAGAAGTAGGGGTAGGCGCCGGGGACCAGCATGAGCGGCGACTGGTGGCCGTAGATGCCGCCCGGCACGACGCGCTGCGCCCGCGCGAAGAGCGCCTCGGTCTTCCGGAACCGGCCCGGCTCGGCGCTCACGGGCGGCCCCGGGTGACGGAGCGGGCGGGGTTGCGGCGGTCGATCTGCGCCGGCGGGGGCGCGATGGCGGGCGTGACCAAGCACAGGGCTGAACTCATACCAGGGCCTTCGCGTATCACCGCGTGCTCGCGTCGGTCAACGAGAGAGAGAGATGGCGGTCGTCCGTCGCCTCGTCCGCCCGACTGGCGGGGCCGGGCGCGGCGGCCCGCCGCGCGTCGGTGATTCCGTTCGGATGCTCGCGTGGACTCGCCGTCGGTGCCGCGGGACGCGACATGCTTGTCTTGCAGCCGTGCGGGATAATGCGGTGGCCGCGGCGGGTCGGCAGGTGTCAGGTGCCTGGAAATCCTGGCGACCGGGGTGGGCGGTGGGAGCGTTTGAGTTAGGCTGCGGCGGGGAGGATCATTCGCCGTTGTTCAATAATTGTCGGGCGGCCCAGCGTCGGTCGACACCATCGTAAACCCCAGGGCATCCAGAGGATCCCAGGGACCTGCCGCTGTGACGGTCTGCCAATCTGCTACGGCAAGGTGCCAAGGTCGGGAGCGATGAGGAGTAGCGGCCGATGAGCCCATGGTTGGACGTACCTGCACTCGAGGGTTCCCTCGTCAGGCTCGAGCCGTTGTCGGTCAGCCACACCAACGACCTCGCCTCGGCCGCGGAGGAAGACCGCAGCAGCTACGCCTTCACGCTCGTGCCGCGCGCCGACGCGATCGGGGAGTACCTGACGGCCCAGTTCGAACGAGTCGCGCAGGGACTCGTTCCGTTTGCCCAGATCAGGCGCGCCGACGGTCGTGCAGTGGGTTGCACCGCGTATTGGAACCCCCGTTACTGGCCCGGCCGCAAGGATCTGTGTGCCATCGAGATCGGCTTCACCTGGCTCGCCGCCTCCGCCCAAGGCTCGGGCATCAACACCGAGGCGAAACTCCTCCTGATGAGCTACGCCTTCGAGAGCCTGCGGGTGGCGCGAGTCGATCTCAAAACCGACGCCCGCAACGTGCGATCACGACGTGCGATCGAAGCTCTCGGCGCCACGTTCGAGGGAGTATTGCGCAGCTGGTCGATGTCGTGGGCACCAGGCGAAGAGGGTCTACTCCGGGACTCGGCGGTGTACTCGGTGATCGCCTCGGAGTGGAGCGCGGTCAAGGACCGCTTGGTCGAGACCCTCGCGAAACGCTCGACCGGCGTTGGAACCGATGCAAGACGAGACACCTGAAGCACCGACACTGCCGTGGGTTCGCGCCGCGCCTTCGGGGTGCGGGTGACTCACGCCGCCCGCGTTGCGTGATCGGTCGTGATGTTAGGGCCGCGGCTACAGTGACCCGTACAGCGCCGCCAGGATGCCGGCGGCGCGGGTGTCGCCCGTGGTGCCGGGGGACATCTTGTTCATGATGTAGGCCCAGCCCACGCGGGCGTCGAGGTCGGCGAAGCCGAGCGACCCGCCCCAGCCGCCGTGGCCGAAGGTCCGCGGGTTCGGGCCGAGCGGAAGCTCGCGGCTGGTCAGCATGAATCCGAGGGCCCAACGCATCGTGAACCCGAGGACGAGGTCCTTCCCGTAGCGCTGCTCCTCGATCGCCTTCGCGATCGTCTGCTCGCCGAGCAGGCGCACGCCGCCGAGCCGGCCGCCACACGCGAGCGCGGCCATCACCCGCGCGACCGAGCGGGCGTTCCCGTGCCCGTTCGCGGCCGGGATCTCCGCCCGCCGCCATTCGGGCCGGTTCGCAAACTCGGCTCTGAGCGGTGGGTTGCTCAACGCCCTGCCGGACAGCGACTGCGAGCCGAGAGCTGGGGACGGATCTGCGGCGGTCTCCGCCGCGCTCGGGGGCACCATCTCGGCGACGCGAGCATCTTCCGATGGCGCGAGGCCGATGTGGAAGTCGGCAGCGAGAGGTGCGGTCACCTCGTCGCGGAGGAACGTTCCCAGGGTCTTTCGGGTGATGCGGCGGACGACCTCGCCGACGAGATACCCGTAGGTCAGCGCGTGGTAGCCGTGGGCGCTTCCCGGCTCCCACCACGGCGTCTCGGCAGCCAGTGTCTCGACCATTCGTGTCCGGTCGTACAGCGCCTCGGTCGGCAGTGGCCGCCGCAGCGCGGCGAGCCCTGCGCTGTGGGTCAGGAGGTGCCGCGTCGTGATCCGCTCCTTCCCCGCCTGCGCGAACTCGGGCCAGTAGCGCGCCACGGGCGTGTCCAGGTCGAGCTGTCCGCGATCGACGAGGATGTGAGCGCACAGCGCGGTCATCGCCTTGGTGGTCGAGAACACGTTGACGATCGTGTCGCGCTCCCACGCGCGCGTCCTTGCCGCGTCCGCCGAG
>Ga0209057_1000475_pt1 | contig 36157 bp, 35 predicted proteins | sample GraSoiAngelo_146_FD_185903 | JGI IMG/M metagenome (GOLD analysis project Ga0209057, IMG submission 185903) | Grasslands soil microbial communities from the Angelo Coastal Reserve, California, USA - 14_1009_05_30cm (SPAdes) (version 2) | ecosystem: Environmental > Terrestrial > Soil > Grasslands ... | reverse complement strand
CGAACTGGCGCGGTGATGCGCGGGCGGTGATCGCGGGCCTTTCGCTGGGCACGCAGCCGGCACAGCTGTTCCGGGGGGCGATGGAGGCGATTACCTATCAAATGGTCGCCGTCGCGGCGGCAATGCAGCGCGTCGTCCCTCCGCCACAATCGGTGATCGCCACCGGTGGCCAGTTGATCCACTCGCCGGCGTGGACCCAGATGCTCGCCGATGCGCTCGATGTTCGGGTGACGGCCTCGCCGGAGCGGGAGGCATCGAGCCGCGGAGCGGCCCTGCTCGCACTTCACGTATTGGGCAAGCTGCCAAAGCTGTGGTCGAGCACGCCGGCACGCGGCCGCAGCTACCGGCCCCGGCCCGCAGTGCACGCGCGCTACGAGCGCGCGCGACGCCGCCAACAACATCTATATGAGCTGCTGTTTCCCTCTATCGGCGCGGCGGGATCAGGTTCCAGAACGAAGGATCTTCGAAGCCGAGGCGCCAGACGCTGATCCCCTTCAGGCCGTACTCGTACATCAGCGGCAGCTTGCGCCGCAGGGTGTCCGAGCTCTGTATCCAGAGCTCGTGGTGCACCCCGTAGACGTCGTAGCCGAAGTGCATCTCCTCCTCGACGGCATCGAGGGCGGGCGTCGCGCCATAACGCTGCGCGAGGATCATTGCATCGTCGTACGAGCTCGAGGTCAAGCGTCCGACGCCCGTCCAATCGTGATAGTAGGTTGGGAGGCCGAGCGTCGCCTTCTCGGGGGGCACGCCCTGCAGCGAGAACTCCAGCGCCTGACGTATCCAGGGCGTCCCCGAGACGGCTCCCGGCGGCGTCACGCCATTGTGCTCGTCATAGGTCATGAAGGAGAGGAAATCGGCGGCCTTCGCAAGCGCGGCGAAGTCATAGGCTCCGGACCACTGCCGGAAATAGTCGAGCAGCGTCCCGCTCGCGCTGGCATCGCCTGGCAGTCTCGGAATGACCGCAATCGACAAGTTCAGACCGGCCGCGTGAAAGGCAGTGGCGCAGTCCTGCGTCAGCGCGGTCAGGAGGTCGCGGTCGGTCCACCGGATCTGCTCGAAGTCCAGCTGAAACCCGGCGTAGCCGTAGGTCTTCGCTTCATTGACGAGGTTGGCGGCAAGGGCAGCGCGCCGGGCAGGATCCGCCAGGATCGCGTGGGCAACGTCGGGATCGACGTCCTTGTTGACGACAAGCGGAATAATCGCGACGCCGCCGGCATGCGCCGCGTCGATCACGTCGCGTCGAGCGTACCCGGTGATGCTGCCGTCGGCGTTCGCGTCATACCAACCGGGGCTCAGCACGTCGATCTGGGGTAAGTGGGCGAGGAGGGAGGCGCGGCCCTCATCGGTATTGACGTAGTACATCTGGACCATGCGGCCCGGCAGGACTCGGGTCAGCGTCGAAGGGACGGTGAGCTCGGCACTCTGGCCCTGACGGCTCCACGTCCCATCGGCGGCCTGGATCCCCGGGTCGACCGTGACGGCGGCGTGGTCCGATAACGCAAAGCCGGTCGAGACCAGCTCGACGGTGCGGGCATTGCGCCAGGTGAACGTCGGATTTCCCGTCATCCGCAGGTGGGTCTGCGCCTGGGCGCGATCCGCCACCGCCCGCGAAAATTGGACGGTCGCCGCGAAGCTGGCTGGGCCGTCAACCTGCAGGTGATAGAGGCGCATCGACACCTCCGCGCTGAGCGGCGGGACAACCTGGAAGGCTGCGCGGACGTGCATCGCCCCGGCGGTCAGCTGGACGGTGTGCTTACTGCCCATGGGGAGCGGACCGGGAAGCGCGACGCGAAGGATCGTCGCCACGGGTGCGGCGGCGAGCGCGACCGGGCGGCCGTCCATGGAGAGCTGCCAGTCGCCCGGGCGCAATGCGCGGCTCACCCGGACGACCAGCTCGGGCCTGGGCGAGACCTGGGGCAATGGGGCGGACAGGATGGAGGCGCCGTCGAGATCCATGGCATCGACGTTGACCACCGGCACCGGGTTCAGCTCGGTGGCCGCCAGACCCCCCAACAGCAACATGCCGGTGGTGACGGCGCCGGCGCCCAGGAAGACCGGAAGGCGCATGCCGGTCGCGAGTATCGTCGCGCGCCATCAGGACCGCAAACGATCGTCATGGCAGCAACTGAGGCTCAGCCGTTAGTGCTTTACGGCGTCCCTGCACTATCAGATTTGCTTCGTTTGTCGCCCGGGAATCAGGGGTAGGCTGATGGCGTGGACAACATGCTCGATATCCTTCGCCGCCAGGCGGGCCGCTTTCAGTGCCCCAAATGCGGGCAAAGCCTGGCCGACTGCCAGCTCGAGATGGTGGCGCATCACGATGACCAGTCCCTGGTCAAGGTGACCTGCGTGCATTGCCAGGACGTCCGCGTGATCGCGGTCGCGATCGCCACCGAGGCCGAGACCGCGCCGGTGGTCGACGACGTTCGGGACCAGCCTGTCGATGAGCTCGGGGCGCCGATCACGCCCGACGACGTGCTCGATGCGCGGCTGGCGCTCGCCGCCTTCGAAGGCGACTTCGCCAGCCTGCTGCGCTGACCCCTGTCACCAGGTCGTAACAATCCGCTCGGCCAACCTCCCAGGGCTGTGTCAAAGCAGACACCGCCGCCGCTGGACTTAACCCAGCCTCGACTTTAAGATTGGGCCCGTGAAGCGGGGGTGGCGCCGTGCGCTGGGGGCGAGCGTGCTGGCGCTTGCAGCATGGTCGACTGCCGGGCTTTCGGTTACCGCCGCTGCGGCCGTCCCCACCTTCAGCCAGCGGTCGCACCAGTGGTCGCGCGACGCGCTGGGGAGCGATCCGATCGACACCATCGGCTCAGCCGGTTGCGCCCTGACCGCGGTCACGATGGTGACGGCGGCCTACGGCTACTCGACCAACCCGCAACAGCTGAACCGCTGGCTCACCGAGCACGGCGGCTACATCGAGAACGATTTGTTGCTGTGGCGCCAGGCGGGCGCCGCTACGCAAGGCTCCGTCCGCTGGCAATGGCTCCACGTGCCGGGCATCGTGTCACAGCTCAAGACTGGCGACCAGGACATCGAGGACCTTCCCCCGCAGTCACTGGTTGAAGCACAGCTCGACGCGGGCCGGCTCGTCGTGGCTGAGGTGCGACTCTATGGCGGGATGCACTTCGTCGTGATCACCGGGCACAGCGGCCACATCCTTAATATCAACGACCCCTGGTATGGCGACCGCACAACGCTGCAGGCGCGCTACGGCAACTACCAGCAGGCGGTGCATTCGGCGCAGATCTACTACCGCGGCTAGGACACCGGCTCAGGCGGCGGTAGCCAGCTCATCGTCGTAACCGGCGGCACCCCACTGCCGAGTCCGCTGGGCGAGGGCGGCGCAGAGGTTCTCGAAGGTATCCTCCCGGAAGAGCGCCCGATCCAGCTTCAGCACCTGGGTGCCCGCGGCGATCTCCAGATGGCCGCCCTTGCGGGTGATGACCTGGTTCATCCCCTGCACCCGGTTCCATGGAATCAGGCGGGGTTCGCGATTGAGCCAGCCGTGGCCGACCGGCCGGAGCGCGACCCCTTCGCCAGTGACGATCACTTCCGTCCACTCGATGAAAAAGCTGTGGAAGAGCAAACCGAGGCTGAAGGCCATGCCACAGCCCATCGCAATCGCGAGGGCGGCGAAGGATCCACTGTGGGTCTCCGAAATCTCGACGACGGCCAGCACAAAGCCCAGGGCACACGCCGCGATCGGCACGCCGGGCCAGAGGATCACGAGGCGGTTCAGCGGGCTATCTGGCCGAAAGCTCATGCGTGCTCATACCGTATCGGCGCAGATCGAAGCCAACATTTCGGCAATCGATTCGCCGCAAAGATGTTTCCGGTGCGTCACGCGTCGCCCCGCGCTTTCGCGCGTATTAGACGTCCAGTTCTTTGACGTCGAGATCGCGTAATTCGGGCGGCGCAGAGAGCCCGTTATCGACCAGGATGCGCAGCAACCGCAGCACGTAGCGGGCGCCGTTCAGGTTGACCCCGTGCTGGCGGGTCAGCGTCTGGATCGCCTGCAGCTTGCGGATGTCTCGCTGCGAGAACCGTCGCCGGTTGGTCGATGTCCGCTTGGGAACGACGAGGCCGAGGTGCTCGTACATCATCAGCGTCCGCGGATGCGTCTGCAGAATCTCCGACGCGACGCTGATGGTATAGATCGGCTTATCGAGCGAGAGGCTCGTATCGCTGGGTGCGCGGCGGGTTACTCCTTTAGCCAATCCTCGATTCCTTCTGAGAGGCTGGTCGGCGTCGTGCGCGCTTTGATGAGGTACTCGTGCGCTCCCAGCCGCAGCCCTCGCGCGACCAGGTCTTCTTCATCGTAATTAGAGAGGATGATAACCGGAATCTCGCGCGTCTTATCCTGCGCTCGCAATTTCCTCAAAACCTCGAGTCCGTCCATTTTGGGCAGACGGATATCGAGAAAGATGATGTCCGGCTTCAGATCGCTCGCCTTCTTGAGGCCTTCCTCGCCGTCGAGCGCGGTGTTGACGCGGTAGCCATCGAGCTCGAGCTTGAGACGGTACATCTCGAGGACAGACGGATCGTCTTCCACGAGGAGAACATCGACCAGGTCCTCATCGGCCTGGGCCGCCTGACTGGCAGGGCTCGCGCCGGCGCTGCGGCGCGTCTTACTTTCCATAACACTCCCCTTGGCGCGAAGCAGTATAGACGAACTTCGCGCATCTCGCGACGTTTACGGGAAGCAATACGTCGGACTCCTTACAGGGCATACGCTTACGTCTCAAACGCTCGGACGGTACGTCCCGCGCCCCTCGCGTGGAGCGATGCCCCGACGGGCCGACAATCCCCGGAAAAGTTAAGGCCCTCCGAAGGGAGGGCCCGAAGAGGGGGGCAAAAGAACTAACTCGGATTATAGGCAGGGGCTGATGCCTTGTCAACACCGAGACAGTAAGGAAGTATCCTGCCGCCACTGTCGATAACGTGCTACCGCGTTGCAAAACGCGGCGCAAAAATTCTAAACGTCCAGCTGCGAAACGTCGATGTCGCGCAGCTCGACGGGCGAGGGAAGCTGATGCTCCTGTAGCAGCTTGAGCAGCTTCAGGATGTAGCGAACACCGGCCAGGTTGACCGAGTGATGCCGGGTCAGCTTCTGGATGGTTTGCAGTTTCATGACGTCGCGCTGCGAGAACCGTCGGCGGTTAGTCGAGGTGCGCTTGGGGACGACGAGGCCCAGGTGCTCGTACATCATGAGCGTGCGCGGATGCGTTTCGAGGATCTCGGAGGCTACGCTGATGGTGTAGATCGGTTTGTCGAGGGAGATATTCGTGTCGCGCCGAGTATCACGCTTGACGACGGTTGCCATAGGAGCCTCCATCATGTGTCTGCCTCCGGGTCTTGAATACGGCGAGCGCCGCGTGATATCTGCGACCGGCGGAAATCCTCCCGAGTATAGGGACCCGACCGCCCCAGCTCAACACACGTTTCGTAAATAGATGTGAACTCACTTGAAGGCCCAGCTCCACGCTCACGTTGTAGACGGAATCATGGTGCCCCACTATAATATTTTGTAACAGGCGCCGTATCGCGCTGAAAAAGCGGAGGTGCAGCATGGGCGAGTTGCGTGACAAGGTCGAAGGCGAGGTCAAGGATACCGGCGGCAAGCTGAGCGGCGACAAGAAGATGGAATGGGAAGGCAAGGGCCAGAAGGCGAAGGGCAAGGTCGAGGAGGTCGGTCGCGAGATGACCCAGGGCGATCCGACGACCCCAGAGCCGCCCGGCGACAAGGACCTGTAGGCGAACTCGACGGGCCGGTCCGGTTCGGGCCGGCCCTTTTCTATCGAGGGGCGGCGGGAGGCATGCCGGGTGGCGAGGACTCGGCGGTGGCCGCCTCCGCCGGGCCGTCGGCCGCGGCCGGACGCCGGCCGGCGTGATAGCGGGTGACACCTTCAGACGATGGCGGCGATCCAGCATTGCGCACCCGGATGTGGCTCAAGGTCGATTCGCGCAGGATCAGGAAGAGCAGCAGCGCAATCGAGCCGAGGAGGAAATTCGTTCCGAGCCAGCTGTAATTGATGAAGAAGCCGAACACGAAGCCAATCAACGCCATCAGGAAGGCCGCGATCGTCCCCAGGTGGGTAAACGTGTCCTGGAGGTGATGCCGGGGGAAGATCTGGCGAAGCCGCTGCTCGAGACCGTCGCCAGCGCTCGGTTGGCGGGCTGGCGCGGACGACGATGGAGCGGAAGCCGAGCCGGCGACCGGGTCGGCCTGCGACTTGCCGCAAAACCGGCAGAACCGGGCGCCCGCCTCGATGGCCTTGCCGCAGGAGCGGCAGAATACGGTGCCCGCTTTCGCCACCGGTTCCGAACTCGACAAGGCGGCCCCATTATACGGGCGTCGGATCGCGATCCGCGTGAGCCGCCTGGCGCCGTAACCAAACCGCGCCGCCGCCCGTTGGACAGCCAGCAGGGGGAAATTTCAGGCGCCACGTAACTCGAAGGTGGGCCCTTAGGTTATAATGACGAAGTCAATTTTTTCGGAAACAGGACAGTACGATTTAAGGGGCCTGATTTGATAAGTATCCGGCATGCGACTCACCCAGCGACCGCCAGTGGCCTCTCATCCCTCGCGGCCCGGCGACGCCAGATCCGGCGGCAGCGCCGGTCGGCGCTCCGAACCCTTGCCAGCGGCGCGGGGTGGGGAGCGGTTATCCTTGTCTCTCTTTGGCTCCTGTTTTCCGGGATTTTCGGGTTTCTGAGCGCCTAGCCGCCCGCCGGCGAAGCCAGCGTCATCTCGCTCGCTGGCGCAAGCGGAGCCGCCACGATTTTCGGCGCGTGGTCATTCTCGGCCTCATCGTCGTCTTCCTCCTGCCGCTCATGGGCATCCCGGCGATCACGGCGCAGGCGGTCGGTCCCCTCCCGGCGGTCAGCGGGCTGGCCTCGAACAAGATGGATCAGGACACCCTCATCTACGACCGCCACGGCACCCTGCTCGCCGATATCGGCAAGGCGGGTGACCATCGCATCGTGGTGCCGCTCAACTACATCTCGCCCTGGGTGGTCAAGGCCACCCTGGCAACCGAGGATCGCACGTTCTATTCCAACAGCGGAATCGACATCGGCGGCATCGTCCGCGCGGCGGTCGCGAACTACCAGCATCACAAGGTCAAGCAAGGTGGTAGCACGATCAGCCAGCAGCTGGTGAAGCAGGTCTACATCGGCACGAATGCTCCCGCCGATATCCAGCGCAAGCTGAAGGAAGCGATCCTCGCCATCGAGCTCAACCGTGAGTACAGCAAGAACCAGATCCTCGAGATGTACCTCAACACGATCTTCTACGGAAGTCAGACCTATGGGATCGAGGCCGCTGCCCGCAGCTACTTCCAGACCAACGCCCACGATCTCAGCCTGGCGCAGGCCGCGATGCTCGCCGGCTTACCGCAGGCGCCGACGCAGTACAACCCGGTCGTGAACTTTCAGTCGGCCAAGCAACGACAGTCGCAGGTGCTCGCCGCCATGGTCGGTGAGAAGTACATCACCGCCGCGCAGGCCGAAGCGGCCTACGCCGTCAAGCTCCAGGTCTCGCCTCCCATTACGAAGTTCGAGGCACCCTACTTCGTCGACTACGTCCTGAAGACGCTCGCCAAGCCCCCCTACAACATCAACAACTCCGACAACAACCGCAAGGGGTATCGCGTCTACACCAGCCTCGATCTGAACCTCCAGCACATGGCCGAGCAGGTGGTGCGCGAGCAGATCGCGCAGAAGGGGAATTACTACAACTTCCACGATGCCGCCCTCGTCAGCATGGACCCCAAGACGGGCGAGGTCCTGGCAATGGTCGGCGGGGATGACTACACGCGGCCAGGCGGACAGTTCAACCTTGCCTACGACGTGCCGCGGCCTCCGGGATCCAGCTTCAAGATCTTCACCTACACCGCCGCGATCGAGAGTCGCAAGGTGAACATGGTGAGCCCGGTTCTGGACGCCCCCATGGTCTTCCCCATCGGTGGCGATGGTCCGGGGTTCGTGAGCGGCTTCGCCAAGTACGTTCCGCTCAACTACGACCGCCGCTTCCACGGCACCCTCCCCCTGAAGATGGTGATGGGCAACTCGCTCAACATTCCGGCGCTCAAGGTCGAACTGCGCACCGGCATCCCGGCCGTGGTCGACATGGCGTCACGCCTGGGCCTGACCTGCCTTGGCGAACCCTGCGGCTCGAAGAAACCCGAAGACTACGGCATGAGCTTGACCCTCGGTGCGTATCCCGTGCGCCTCGCCGACATGGCGACCGCCGCGTCCACCCTCGCCACGCTCGGCGTCCGTCACCGTGAGGCCCCCATCCTCAACATCAAGGACGGGCTCGGGAAGGACGTCTTCACCTATGACCCGGCCAAGAACGAGTACCGGGCCGTCGATCCCGGTGTCGCCTTCATCATCGCCTCGATCATGTCGGACGACCGCAACCGCTGCATGTCGTTCGGCTGCCACGGTGACCTGACCCTCGCCGGCCGCCACGTCGCCGCCAAGACCGGCACGACCAACGACTTCAAAGACAACTGGACGGTGGGCTTCACGCCCAGCCTGGCGACGGCGGTCTGGGTCGGCAACCCCGATAACAAGCCGCTGAGCCACAACTCCACCGGCATCGTCGGGGCCGCACCCATCTGGCACAAGTTCATGACCCAGGCGCTCGCCGGAACGCCCGATCAGTGGTATCCGGTGCCGACCGGCCTGCACCAGGTCGGACAGGACTTCTTCCTGCCGGGCACCGAAAACCTGCCCAAGACGCTGGCGCAGCCATGGCCGCAGTGCAAGCTTCCGGCGAAGTACAATCCCTACTCGCTGACTTATAGTCAGATCACGGTCGACGGCGTGTACTGCATCGTGAACGCGCCGCCGCCGCCGCCAACTCCGGCGCCGACGCCGACGCCGTCACCGACGGTCTGCTCGCCGCCGTTCGACCCCCAGTGCAAGCCGCACGACTAGCGGCGCTGGCGGCGTTCCTGGACCGGCGCGGTTAGGGGTTGCCCGGCTGCTCGCTGGGTGCCTTTTCGGTGCGACCCTGCTCCCCGTCACCGAACGGCCGGCGGGATGCCAGCTCACCGGCGCGATCCCGCAACTCGATCCCGCGTTGCATCAGGTCGTCGCGCAGCTCTTCGCCGGACTTGGGCGCGAGCAGCAACGCGAGTCCGAAGCCGACCGCGACCCCAATCAGCAGCCCCGTGACGAACCGTTCCGCGCCGCTGTCGTCGTCCTGGGTGATCCGGGTGCGCCGTAGGGCGGCGACCGCATCCGAGAGGCGGTCCTTCACCTCGAAATCCTGCGCGGCCTTGTTGGCCCGCTCCAGTAACTCGCTCAACCGATCGACCGTCTTTTCTACCGTTTGATCCATCGCCGTCCTCCCTAAGGCCGCCTGACCTTGCTTTCGGTGCCGCCTGCTGTCCGCCGCCGGGGTGTCGCCGTCGAGGTCGTCGCCCCGCCGCTGTCGGAGGACAGGATGGCCTCCGCCTGGCCGAGGAGCCGTGAGACCCGGCGCCGTGTATTCGCGCCCGAATCAGGCGCGTAAAGAAAGGCGAGGATCGCCCCGGCCACCGCGCCATGCGTGAGTCCTCGCAAATAACCCATGCGAAATCGCACCAGCCATCGTATCACGTGTCCCGCACTTGCCCGCCGATCGGCCCTACTCCGCAAATTCAGGTTTTTGGAGGAAGGTGCGATATACTAACGACCGGTGGAAAGGGGGGAAAGGTGACAGACGTGATGTCCATTTTGCATCTGGCGTCATCAGCCCGCTCCGGCGTGGAAAAGCGGCGGTTTCGTCCATGAGCCCGCTCAGGCGTGGAAAAGCGGGCGGTTTGGTTAAGGAGGGGATATGAGTGAGGTAATCGACGAGGACGTAAACGTCCTGTTCATCGAGGACGATCCGGCGGTGGCCGAGATGTACAAGCTCAAGTTGGAGCTGGACGGCTATCGGGTGACCGTCGCGAAGTCCGGCGAGGAGGGCCTCGATCACGCCAAGAGCCAGGTGCCCGACATCGTCTTCCTCGACATCCGGCTCCCCAAGATGGACGGATTCGCGGTGCTCGAGAACCTCCGCTCCGACGGGGTCACACGGAACATCCCGGTCATCATCCTCTCGAACTACGGTGAGAAAGAACTGGTCGACCGCGGCCTGAAACTCGGGGCGCTCGACTACCTGATCAAGTCGGAGACGACGCCTGCCAGTCTGAGTCGTGGCGTTCAGGACTGGGTCAAGGAATAAATCGCTTGGTTCACAATCGCGATCCCCGGATCGGCGGAGCCTTCGACCTGGACAAGCCTCTCTACACCATCAGCGTGGCGTCCGAGATCCTGGAGACGCATCCGCGAACCTTGATGATGTACGAGGACCTCGGCCTGATCGAACCCTATCGCACCGCCACCAACCGGCGGCGTTACTCGCAACGCAACGTGCGCAAGCTGCAGGTGATTCAGCAACTGACGCGGGAGAAGGGCGTCAACCTGGCGGGCGTCAAGTACATCCTGATGCTTCTCGAGTCGCTGAAGAATGGTAGCGTCAAGCCGCCCGACGACCTCAAGCAGGTCTACGACCTCTACGAGGAGATTATCTAGCTCGCGGCGATCGGCGGTAGCCCCTCGCGCTCCTGACGCGAGCCACTCGATGCCTCCTCCCAGTCATCGGCTTGCGCCGCGGCGATCCGCGCCGCAACCGCCGACTTGACTTCGGGCGACACCACGATGGTCGGTGGGACAGCCTCCCCCAGAAGCAAGCGGTCCAACTCCGGGCCGTCGATCGTTTCCACGATCTGCAGGTGCTCGGCGATCCGGACCAGGGTGGCGCGACGGGTTTGGCAGATGTCGTACGCCAGCTGATAGGCCGCATCGGTCAGTGCCTTCACCTCGGCATCGACATCGGCCGCGGTCAGCTCGGAGAAGAACTGGCTGTCGCCATCGCCTTTCCGGTGCAGCGTGACCAGGCCGAGTCGCTCGCTCATCCCGAACTCGCACACCATCTGGCGGGCGATGCTCGTGGCCTGTTCGATGTCCTGCTTCGCGCCGGTGGTGACGTCGCCGAAAATGATGTGCTCGGCGGCGCGCCCGCCCATGGCGGCGGCCATGCGGGCGTTGAGCTCGGACTTCGACGTCAGGTAACGGTCCTTGAGTGGCAACTGGATCGTGACGCCCAGGGCCTGCCCGCGTGAGACCACCGACACTTTGTGCACGGGATCGCTCTTGGCGGTCGACTTCATCACCAGGGCGTGGCCGACCTCGTGATAGGCGATGATCGCCTTCTCTTCCGGCGTGATCATCCGACTACGCTTTTCCGGACCCGCCATCACGCGAAGGCTGGCCTCCTCCAGCTCGAGACTGCCGATCGCTGCTTTCTTGTTGCGCGCCGCCAGGATGGCGGCCTCGTTCAGGAGATTGGCGAGGTCGGCGCCCGTGAAGCCGGGCGTCTGCCGCGCCACGACGTCGAGGTCGATGTCCTCGGCGAGTGGCTTGTGCGCGGCGTAGAGGCTCAAGATGGCGCGCCGGCCGTTGAGGTCGGGCGCGTCGATCGCGACCCGCCGATCGAAGCGGCCGGAGCGGAGCAGCGCCGGGTCGAGCACGTCTGGGCGGTTAGTGGCCGCAATCACGACAACGGCACAGTCGGTATTGAAGCCGTCCATCTCGACCAGCAGCTGGTTGAGGGTCTGCTCGCGTTCTTCGTTGGTACGAATCTGCGCGCCGCCGCGCCTGCGGCCGAGCGCGTCGATCTCATCGAGGAAGACGATGCACGGCGCATTCTTCTTCGCGTGCTTGAAGAGGTCACGCACGCGCGCCGCGCCAACGCCGACGAACATCTCGACGAAGTCCGAGCCGCTCAGCGAGTAGTAGGGAACCTTGGCCTCGCCCGCTACCGCGCGTGAGAGGAGCGTCTTGCCGGTGCCGGGCGGGCCGACGAGCAGGATGCCCCGCGGCATGCGTGCCCCCAGCTGACCGAAACTGTCAGGCGCCTTGAGGAACTCGACGACTTCCTCGAGCTCGTGCTTCGCCTCGTCGACGCCGACCACCTGGGCAAACGTAACCGGCTCGCCGTCACCAGCGCGGGACTCCGCCAGATGCTTGGTCATCGCCCCCATCGGATTTCCGAGGAGGTTCGAACGCCGGAGCAACATGAAGAGGAGCGCCAGGAGAACGAGCAGGCCCACCAGGTTGGGGAGCACGGTCGCGACCGAGGTCTCGTCGGTGGACTGAACCGCGACCTTCACGTTGTGACTGCGCAGGTATTGCTCGGTCGCGCCCATCGACGATTCCTTCTCGATGGTCCACGACTGCTTGCCCGCGGTGTCCGTCAGCAGGATGCGCTGGCCGCTGATACTGGCCGTGGCGATCTGGCCGCGATCGACACGATCGAGGACGTCGCTGATCGGCACGCTCGGCTGGTTCCAGACGGTGTTGGCGCCGGAGTGCCCGAGGAACCATAGGCCGCCGATGATGGCCAGGACCAGGACCCCGAGTGCGGGCATGACCACCCACTTGCGGCGGAGGGCCGCCGGGAGCGTGAGACGGCGAAAGAAAGTTTTCATGTGGTTCCTCAACCCCTCTCCTTAGTACGCGACTGGCTGGTCGGGTAGCGCGATCAACGCTTTCGCCGCGATGCCTCCCGGGCTGTATCGCTGCCAGAAGGGGAAGGCGGTGATCGCTTGCTGCTCTTCGTCCGTGACCCCGTTGTCCGCGTTCGCCAGCCGGTAGTACGACCAGCTGATGCCGCCCTGGGCGCGGGTCTCATTCATGGAGATCACGATCTCATCGCCCGGCGGCGCCCCCGGCGTGCCGTACTCGGGGGCGGCATCGTAGGCCTGCGCGGTGATCGTCAACGGACGCTTGTATGGGTTGACGCCCGGGTCGCGGAACTGCTGGAAGACCTGGGCGACGTATGCCCGGGTCCCATCGGCGCCGCTGTACTGCGGCAGCCCGGTCGCGCGCCAGTACACCATCGGGGCGAAGACCTGGCAGTAACGGGACATCGTGGCATAGGCATAGCCGGGATGATCGTAGGGGGTGGGCAGCGTGCTGGCAATCAACAGGTAACGCTCGCCGAGCCCATTCATACCGGGAATCCCACCGCGAATACCCGACAGGTATTGGCCAACATTTGGATCCGACGTGCTATCCCCCTCGATGGTCAGCGCCAGTCCGTCCAGGCGCTGGCCCTGCTCTTCGAACTGCGCCGCCGCCAGTGCATCGGCCGTGTCGGACGTCGGATCGTCGAGCATCGGCTCGATCCAGCCGAGGACGCTCAGGCCGTGGGCGTGGGCAATCGGCAGCAGGTCCATCAGGGCGGACGCGCCGTAGAAGTGGTGTCGCGAGTCGGCAATCCGGATGTAGAGATGGCTGAGGTCGGCGCGGACCGCGGCGTCCACGATCGACGCGGCGCGGTCGGCATCGGGATCATTCCAATCGCCGTCGAAGATCATCAGCCAGGCACCCTTGCCCTTGACCCCATCGAGCGGTGAGCGAGGCGTCTGCACAAACGGCCGGGCGGTGACAGGGGTCTTGACCATGGCGGCCACCGGGCGGCCGAAGCTGTGCGTCACCTGGGCGGCCTGGACTTGCTCCTGCGCGCGCGCGTCCAGGTACGCCCGTAGGCCAAACGGAGGTGTCAGGAGCGCGAGAAGCATCACGCCCAGCACCACCTTGCCTCCAAACGCCGTGACTTGACGTAAGATGCCCGACATGCTCGAGGGAACGGCTTCCGCGCCGTTCGGGCGTGACACTATCGACAAGTTCGGGCGCGTTCAAGCGCGGGGTCCCACGGCTAAGGTGATATGCCCCCGCACAGTCATTGGGTGACCTTTACCGCTTCGTCACACTGTTCCGGCGTGCCGCCACAATTTGTGCAAACGTCGTCGCCGTTGGCTGTTTATCACTAATGTTGATATGTTGGGTATAATGGTTTACAGTATTGCGTTCTGGAGGGACCCACTTGGCCTTGCCCCATAAGTCCAGCGAAGTCTCCGACATGTTCGACATCGAGCCTCGCACGCTCTTCGTCTACGAGAGCGAAAACCTGATCGCGCCCGAACGGACCCCCACCCAGCGTCGCCGCTATTCGCGCCGCGACATCGAGCGCATCCGGCTGATCCGCGAGCTCACCACCGTCCATGGCATCAACCTCGCCGGGGTCAAGGTGATCTTCTCCTTGATGGAAGCGGCGGTGCAGAGCCGGCTCCAGATCCCGGAAACCGAATTTCCAGAGCTCGCCGGCGCCCGCCATCTCTGGGCCTGAGCGCGGCTCCGCCGCGCCGCCCTTTCGGGCGTAATAGGGCGGGCGTAGTATGCCGAGTGTGCCGGGCCTGCCGGCCCACGCGAGCGGCGCTTTAGTGCCATGCGAGCGTTTGAGGCGTTCGTTGACCGCTGGACGACGCCACCGCCCGGTTAGATCGAGCCCTCGCGCCCGACGACGATCGGATCCTCTCTGGCTAGCTCGGGCTGCCGTGCCGCCTGTGGCTCGACCAGGTCGCGGATGTCCTGCAACTGCGCGGAGATCCAGCGCGCAACGTCGTTCTGCTGCACCACCGCCCGCATCTTTTCGGCGCGCGCGTGCCGTTCGACCGGATCCATCAGCAGCGCTCGGTGAAGAGCCTGCGCGGTGGCATCGACATCGAAGGGATTGATCGTGATCGCCCATTCGCCAAGCTCTTCGTGCGTGCCGGCATTCTCCGAGAGGACGAGCGCACCGCCGCGGCGGTTGACCGTGATCCCCTCCTTCGCGACCAGGTTCATGCCGTCGTAGATGGGATTGACCAGCAAGACGTCGAACTGCTTGTAGCCGGCTACCGCCCGGTTCATATCATCGCGGAGCTCGAGGCGGATCGGCTGCCAGTCACCAGCGCTGAAACGGCCGTTGATGACGCGCGCGGTCTGCACCACCTGGCGGGCGTACTCGCGATACTCCGGCACGTTCTGGCGCGTTTTCTGCAGCATCGCCCAGAACATGACGCGCCGGTGCCACTCCGGATGGGCCTGCAGGAGCCGGTCGTAGGCGATGAACCCGCGGATGATGTTCTTGGAGAGGTCCATGCGGTCGACCCGGTAGACGAGTTGCTCGGGACGCCAGCGCAGCACCTCGCGCTCGGCCCGTTCTACCGCCGGGCTGGCGGCGCTGCGCTCGAACTCGCGAACGTCGATCGAGATCGGATAGCGACGCACCCACACGGTGCGACCGCGATAGAACGCGGTCTGCTGGCGGAGATCCACCGGCAGGCCCATGTTTTCCTCGCATGTCAGCAGGAAGTTGCGTACGTCCGAGTGCGTCTGCAGGCCGATGATGTCCGCCGCCAGCAAGCCGTCCATGATCTCATCCCGCATGTAGTGCGGCAGGACCTTCCAGTACTGCGGCGTCGGCCAGGGGATGTGGACGAAATGCTGGATGACAGCGTCCGGCAGCTCGCGTCGAACCAGCCGCGGCACCAGGTAGAGGTGATAGTCATGGGAAAGGACGAGTGGCCGCTTGCGACCGCGTCGCGCTTCACGGACGATCTGCTGCGCGAACAGCTGGTTGACCAGGCGGTAGCCCTCGGTCCAGGCACGATGCGTGCTGTCGTCCAGCACCGGCGCTTGCGCCAGGTTCCACAGGTAGTGCTGCACGAACCAGAGCAGCGGGTTGGCGATCGTGTTGTAGTAGAGGTCGTAGACCAGCCGCGGCGGATTGACCCAGCTCACCTGGAAGCGCGAGCCGTCGGTGGTCTCCACCATCATCGGCTCGCCGCCGTTGCCCAGCTCGAGTTCGCCCTCGAAGCCGTCGCGCACGGAGGCGACCCAGACCGCCCCCGTCGCCTGCGCCAGTCCGGAGAGCCCGGTGACGAGCCCGCCCGAGCCGCGCACGAAGCGCTCGCGTTCGGCCGGATCCGGGGCCAGGTCGACCGGGGGCCGGTTGGCGGCCACGATCGGGTGGAAGTCCTTGAGAAGGCGCCGGGTGTATTGCTCGATCGCCAGCATCGCTCGCGTCTAACTCTACGCGGCCACCTCCCAATCGGCCCCCCAAAGGACCGGTCGCTTGCACGCCTCGTGAATATGTGATATCGTAAATATAAAGTTAGGCTCCAGGCAGGCGTGCGTATGGGGCCAGGGGGTTAAGCGTGGGAAAACGGAAGCGGACATCGGCGATCGCGCCCGGCCGGGCGGTCTTCACGCCGAGCATCGCGAGCGAGATCCTCAACCTGCATCCGCGCACGCTGATGATCTACGAAAGCGAGAACCTCATCAAACCGCAACGGACCGCCACCAACCGGCGGCGCTACTCAGAGGACGACATCCGGCGGGTGCGCGTGATCCAGTTCCTCACCCGTCAAAAGGGCGTCAACCTGGCAGGGGTCAAGTACGTGCTCCGCCTGCTGCAGTCACTGGGCAATCAGGGCCTCGACCTGAACCAGGTCCGCGAACTCGACACGCTACAGGAAGTGTCCGGAAACGGCCTCACCGCCTGATTTCAGCACTATCCGCCGCCCTTTGCACGTCGGGGGCGGCTATTTGCGAAAACCCTTGACAGCCCTTCCCAACTATGTAACAGTAGGCGTATCAGCTTTCGTGCCTAAATGATTCAGGGATATTCGCGTCAGTGAAGGGAGCGAATTAGATGTTGAGCGATGCGATCGAGGAAATACATCGCGAGTTCGAGGCGGCGGCCGATCGGCGCAACCAGGAACTGAAGCGGCGCGCCGACGTGCGCCGCGTCGACGACTTCCTCCTGTCAATTGAGGACATCATCGAGAACCGCCGGGGTGCGGTCCCAGCACCGCTGATGGATGACATCACCCGCTTCGTGCGCCCGCTGAGCCGCAAGCTGCTGCGCGCACTCAACCGCAACGTGACGCGTGACCCGGTGCGCGTGCTGGACGTCCTCTTCGATTGCCAGCAACTGCTCTTGCCGCGGATGATGGTGGCGTAATCCTGGCGTAAGGGGGGTTCTCCGCCAAGAAAACCGTTAGCCAGCGCGCTCAATAAGCCGGATAGCCGTTGCAGTTGATTCCGGATTGTGCGTGAAATAGCCTGTGCGGCCGGTCGGAGTACCCTGCTGAGGATCCCTTGATGCGCCAGACCTTGACCCGCAACCACGGGTTGGCCGCGATGCTGAAGCGTCGCTGGTGGATTTTCCCCATCGTCCTGCTGCTGGTGGCGGCCGCGCTGGTGTTCCGCGCGCTCTCCGCACCGCTGGCGGTCAGTGCCAGCGTCGCTGACGGGGACCACGCCGTGGTTCGGAGCTCGACCGTCGCGCTCAGATTCAACCAGGACATGGATGTGGCGTCGGTCACCAGAGGCTTTCACATCATTCCCGCAGTGCCCTACACGGTGGTCGTCAAGAGTCCGCGGAGCTTCGAATTCCATCCGCAACTGGCGCCCGACACCGCATACCGGATCCAGGTGATCGGAGCCCGCAAGGGGGTCGGATTCGGGAGCGAGAACTATTCGGTCGCGTTTCGCACGGAACCCGCCCCCAAGGTCGCCGGTGCGACCTTCAACGATGCGCCGCTTGCCGACGGTCAACAGGCCGTCGCCCTGCGAGGTAACCTGAAGGTCGCCTTCTCGCAGCCGATGGACCCGGCGCGGACGCCCATCCTCCTGGACGGAGCCGCCGTCGATGCCAAGAACATCACCTGGGACGCGACGGGCCAGAGCGCCACGCTGGCGGTGACGCTCAGCCATAGTCGCACCCACACGCTTCTCGTCCCCAAGACGGCGATGAACCGCAAGCAGGATCTCGCTGTCGCCAGCTGGACCATCGGCTTCAGCACGGTGGTCCAGGTGCCATCCGCCGGGTCGACGACACGGATCGGGACGTCGAGTGCGCCGATCATCATCCAGATCGAGAACAGCTCACAACCCACGGTTCGGCCGCAGACCGGTATGCAGCAGGCCGACATGATCTACGAATACATCAGCGAGTTCGGAATCCCTCGGCTCAGTGCTGTCTACTGGCATGTGCCGACCAGCTTGATCGGTCCGGTGCGAAGCTGCCGCCTGATCACGCTGCAGCTCGAGCAGATGTATCGCGGCATGATCTACTGCTCCGGAGCAAACGACTATGTGCTCGGCCAGGTCTGGAAGTGGCCCAACGTCGTCTATGACTACGCCTACATGTACTCCTTCATGTACCGTGCATCAGATCGGTCTGCGCCCCACAACGTGATCGCCCGCCCCGACCAGATCACCATGCATACGGCCCAGGCGAATCTGCCAGCGCTTAACTACGACATCGCGCCGGCCCACCCGGACGTACCGCTCCCAGGCGCCACGCCGGCGACCAGCGTTTCCATCCCGCAGCATGGGGCGGTCTGGCGGTATGATGCCAACTCGCATGAGTACCGCAAGTGGCAGGACGGCGCGCCCTTCAGCAATGTTGGCACCGGTCAGGTCCACGCCAAAAACCTGATCATCGAGCACGTCCAGTCGCGCCTCGATCTGAACCCGGCCAATACCGGCGTCCACCATACCTACAACACCGAGTACTACGAGCTGGCCGGCGAGGGAACGGCCGACATCTACTCCGACGGCGGGATGATCCACGCGACATGGAAACATCCCAATCGCGACCTACCGGTTGTTTACTACGATGCCAGCGGCAACCCGGTGGACCTCAACACCGGATTGACCTGGGTTCACGTGATAGGGAGTGATCAATGACCTGGACGCACACACTTCGACAGCGCTGGTGGCTGCTGCCGATCGCCATCCTGGCAGTCGCGGCTGCCATCGTGATTCGCATCATCACCACCCCGCTCGAGGTGAGCGCCAACGTCAACAACGGCGACCAGGCCGTCCCACGAACGGCGACCATCGATCTCCACTTCAACCAGGAGATGAAACCGGCTTCCGTCCAGCGGGCCTTTAGCATCACGCCGTCCGTACCGGTCTCATTCAAAGCCGTTAGCCCCAAGGAATTCCAGTTCCGGCCGGCGATGAAACCGAGCATTGCGTATCACGTCACCCTGAAGGACGCCCAGAACACTTCGGGACGTGGCGTCAGCAGCGGCTTCAGCTTCAAGACGGAGCCCGCGCCCGCCGTTGCCGCCGTCCTCGTCAACAGCAGCGCGGTCACCGACGGCCAGCAAGCGGTGAAGCCAACCGGCGACGTCAAAATCAATTTCTCCCAGCCCATGGATGGCGCCAGGACGCCAATCTCACTGAACGGCAAGCCCTATGACAAACCCATCAGCTGGGCGAGCGATGGGAAGAGCGCCACGCTCGGCCTCAAGCTGGGGCACAGCCACCAGTACCAGCTCTCGATTCCGCAAACCGCCGTCAATCGCAAGCAGGACCCGCTGGCGGCCGACTGGAAGTTCTCGTTCACCACGCTGATCGAGGTCCCGTCGCAAGGCGACCCCGCCCGCATCGGGGCCGGCGTTCCGGTCATCATCCAAATCGAGAACAGCGTTGACGCCCGCCCCCAAGCGGGGATGCAGCAGGCCGACGTGGTCTATGAGTACATCAGCGAGGGCTCGATCCCGCGACTCAGTGCCGTCTACTGGCACCCGTTACCGGACCTGGTCGGGCCAGTACGCAGCTGCCGGCTGATCACGATCCGGTTGGAGCTGATGTACAAGGGCATGATCTACTGTTCCGGCGCGAACGACTATGTCCTGGGCATGGTCTGGAAACACCCCAACCTTGTCAACGACTATGCCCGAGGAGCGGGGAACGTCTTCTATCGCGACAATGCCACCCGTTATGCCCCGCATAATGTGATGATGCACGGCAACAACGTCGCACCCTTTACCGCCCTCCATGGCATCCCGGCCCCGCCCTACGATATTGCCGCCAAGCACCCCGACGCCAGCTTCGCCGGTGATGCGGCGCCGGTGATCAGCGTTCCCGATCACGGCGCGGTCTGGTACTACGACCCCGCCTCAAAGCAGTACCTCAAGTCGCAGGATGGCGCGAACTTCATGAATTTCGGAACCGGCCGCGTGCACGCGAAGACGGTCATCGTCGAGTACGTCAACTCGTACCTCGACACCAATCCGGCGAATAGCTTCCACGGCTACTTTACTGAGGCCTACGAGCTCACCGGTGACGGCAAGGCCGACATCTTTGTGGACGGTGTCGTGATCCACGCCACCTGGCATCATCCAGACCCGAACGTTCCGGCGGTCTATCTCGATGCCAGCGGGAACCCGATCGACCTGGACAATGGTCTGACCTGGGTCCACGTGATCGGCTCCCAAAAGTGGCACGGAGTCGGCTGATCGATTAGCACGACGACGGTCTACATCGTTCCGCATACCCACTGGGACCGTGAGTGGTATGCGACGTTTGAGACCTTCCGGGCGCAACTCGTCGAACTCTGGGACCAGCTCCTCACCCTCACCGAGGCCGATCCCGACTTCCGTTTCCTGATGGACGGGCAGACGGTGGTGATCGACGATTACCTGCAGGTCCGGCCCGAAGCGCGAGGACGGCTCGAGCGCGCCGTTCGCAGCGGACAGATCCAGGTCGGCCCCTGGTACACGCTCCCCGACGAGTTCCTCGTGAGCGGCGAGACGTTGGTCCGTGACCTGCAACGTGGGCTCGCGTCGGCGGACCTCCACGGCGGCTCGATGCGGGCCGGCTACTTACCGGACTCGTTCGGCCATGCCGCCCAGATGCCGCAGATTTACCGCCAGCTGGGCTTTAAGCACGCTGCCGTCTGGCGCGGCGTGCCGCTCGCGATCGACCGTGTCGCCTTCGACTGGGAGGCGCCGGACGGCAGCCGGATTCTTACCGCCTACATGGGCAATTCCTACTCTCAGGGGGTCGATCTGCCGACCGAGCGCGACGCGCTCGCGGCGCGCATTGCGAGCGTGCTGCAGGCGATCGCCCCCTTCCACCCGACCGCCGATGTCCTGTTGATGAATGGCAACGACCACGTCCTTCCCCAGGCGGCGCTGAGCGCAGCGGTGCGAGAAGCAACCGGATGGCTCACCGGCACCGTGATCCGGCTCGCCCGCCTCGACGACTACCTCGCGCGCCTGCCCGAGCATGGCTGGCCACGCTGGCGCGGCGAATTGCGCTCCTCGGCACGTGCCAACGTCCTGATGGGGACACTCTCGGTTCGCGCGCCCGACAAGCAGCGTCACTTCGAGGCCACCCGCGTGCTCGAGCGGATGGCGGAGCCCCTCGCCGCCATCACCGGAGTCGATGCTGCGAAGGCGCTCGACCAGGCCTGGACGCTCATGCTGCAAAACGCCGCGCACGACACGGCCTGCGGCTCCGGCATCGACGCCGTGGCCGAGGCGTCGAGGCGACGCAGTACGGAGGTGATCGAGATCGCTGAGCGGATCATCGATCAGGCTCTCCCGCGCCTGGCCGGGGCGGGTCAGGTCTGGAATCCCAGCCCTTTTCCGCGACAGGGCCTGGTCGAGGCCGAGGGCGCGCTGGTTCTCACCCCCCTCATCCCGGGAGGCTCGATCGTTTCGTTGGCGACCGCGACTCCCGCGGCGCCGATTCGCGCGCGCGGAACTCGACTCGAGAACGCCGACCTCGTCTGCGACCTAGGCGCCGACGGCACGCTCGCGATTCTCGACCGGCGAACCGGAGTGCGCTACCAGGGGCTGCACCGGCTGGTCGACAGTGGGGACGCCGGCGATGAATACAACTTCTCACCGCCGGCTGGGAATCCGCAACCGGCCGATCCGGTGCGCAACTTTCGGAGCGCGCTGCTGGAAGAGGGACCACTCCGAGGACGCCTGGAGGCACGCTACGATTTCGCGGTCTTCAGCGGGCTCAGCCATGATCGGCGGCGACGCGGCGAGGCGGAGACGGCGCTACCCGTTCGACTCATGCTCTCGCTCGAGGCCGACCGACCGCGTCTCGACATCGAGCTCGAAGTCATCAACCGTGCGGAGGATCACCGCCTCCGCGTCCACTTCCCGCTACCCTTTCAGGCCGGTCACTCGGTCGCGGATACCGCGTTTCACGCGACGGCGCGCGCCGTTGCCGCGGCCCGGCGCGATCCCGGCGCCGCGGAACTCGAACTGCCCACCTACCCGATGTGGTCCTTCGTCGACGTCAGCGATGGCCGCGCGGGCCTGGCGCTGATTGCACACGGCCTGCACGAATACGAAGTGCTGCCGGGTCCTCCCCAGGAGCTCGCGCTCACCCTGCTGCGTTCGGTCGGCTGGCTGTCGCGAGATGACCTCGTCACGCGCGCCGGACATGCCGGTCCCGAGATGGAGACGCCGGGCGCCCAGGTCCCTGGCGGACACCGGTTCCGCTACAGCCTCTTCTTCCACGCCGGTGACTGGCAATCGGGGGGCGTATGGCGCGCCGCCGAATCGGTCCTGCAGCCCATCGTGGCCGCACGGGGCGCACCTGTCACCACCACGCCCCCGGTGATCGAGCTCGAACCCGGCTGCATGCAGATGACGGCACTACAGCCACGGCCCGCAGGCTACGATCTCCGCTTCCTCAACGCCTCGGATGCTTCACAGGAGGCGCGCGTTCGACTGCAGCCGCAACCGGCGGACGTGAGGGTCGTGACGCTCGGCGACGTCGAGCGCGAGCGCCTGGTGCCGGCGGGTGGTGTGCTGCACCTCCCCGTCAATCCCTGGGAAATCGTGACCCTGCGCGCGACGCGCTAGCAAACAAGCGACGCGCGTGGTTACGCGGCGGCGAACGCCTTCTCGTGGTTCATCCAGCGCGGCAAGGCACTCAGAAGCGCCGGCCCCTCGACCTGCGTCTTGATAACGTACTCCAGGGCACCGAGCTGGATGGCACGCTTGATCAAGGTGGGCTCGCTGAAGTTCGACATCACGACAACCGGTGTGTTTTTCGTCTCGTCGGAGGCACGGAGGGTCTGCAGCACCAGGATGCCGTTCTGGCGCGGCATCATGACGTCCAGCAGGATCACCTGTGGTTGGACGCGGGCGCAGAGGTCGACGCCCGATACGCCGTCGTTGGCAACCTCGACCTGGTAACTGTTGCCGCGGAAGAGCGTCGCATAGTAATTGGCGGCCACCGGATCATCCTCAATGATGACGATGGTCCCGGCGTTCGGCCCGTCGCCGGTCGCGGTTGTCGACGGGACGTCCGCCGCCGGCTCTTCGTCAGTCGCCGCCGCGGCGACGACCTCGGGCTGTGCCTCCGGCTCGGGCTCCGGCGTCGCATTCCAGGGGCGCCACGAATCGGACTCGGTCGAGGGAGCGACGGGCTCCGGAGCCGATGTCTCTTCCTCCCAGGGGTGGCTGGCCGTGACCGACTCCGGTTCGTGCTGTGGCTCGGACTCGGCTTCTGGCTCCGCGGCGACCGGTGCGGGAGCTGGCTGAGGTTCTGGCGCAGAAGCCGCTTCCTCGCCAAAGAGCATGTCTCGCATCGACCGTCGCGCATCGTGCTTCGGCTCTGGCTCCGGCTCCGGCTGCGTTTCCGGTTCGACCTCAGCCTCGGTGGCAACCGGTTCCTCCTCCTCGACGGTTGTCTCGGCAGCGGCGGCCTCGGACTCGTCGGATGTCGCCTCAGCCGGTGGGCCGAATGCAAGGGGGAGTGACTCGCTCTCCGCTGGCTTCTCTTCCTCGGCCGGGATCGCCTCGACGGGCGGCGCCGGCTGCGCGCTGGCGCTCAGCGAAGGCGCCGGTGAAGGAGCGGATGCACCGGGCGCCGGCGCGGCCGCTGCTACCGCCGGCGGGGTCCAGGTCGCCGGCGTTCCCGGAACAGGCGGTGTCCACCCCGTGGTCGGTGGGGGCTCCGCGATCTTCGCCTGCACGATCTTCTCGAGATTCTCGAGCACGTTGAAGTTGAAGCGGCGGCGCTTGGGCTTTCCGCGGCGGCCCCCATCGCCACCAGGCGGTTCTGCCGCGGGGGGTTGAGCGGCCGCTGCATTGCCCGCGAGGTTCGGCGGGGCGGGCGGCGCACCTGACGTCGCAGGCGGTGCGAAACTCGGCGGCGCGGCAGGGCCGCTGGTTACCGGCGCGAAGCTGGGTGGTGCGAACGGCGAGCCGACCGGCGGCCCGTAGGGCCCGGGGACGCCGGGTGGCGGGGCGATCGGCTGAGACATCGGCGCTTGGGGCGCGGGCTGAGGTTGGTAGAACGGGACCGGAGTCGGTGAAGGGCCGGGCATCCCACGTCCAGGGCTTGCCGGATAGCCAGCCCATGGCGATCCCTGCGGCGCGGCCGGGGCGGCCCATGGGACGTTTTGAGGAGGAGCGTACGGCGGCTGGCCCGCGTTCGGCTGTGTTGGACCTGTGTTTGGCGCCCAGCCCGGGGGTGACGGGGGCGAGTAAATCTGTGGGGCCATGCCGGCTTTCTGCAGCGCGGTCCCGAGGTTGCGGGCGTAGGTCCGGCCGCCCTTGACCGGCGGGAGAGCTCCTCCGCTCTCGACAGGAGCCTCTTCGACAACCGGGGCGTTGGTGACATAGCGCCGGCCGCCGCCGCCGCTGCTGGGGCCGGCCGACTTCGCCGACGCCAGGTCGCGGTGGAGGCGTTCGTTCCGCCAGCGCGTGACCAACAACCACACGGTGAACCAGGCCAGCAGCAACCCCAGCAGAAGAATGACCTTGTCGCGGTTGGCGAAGACGAGGTGGCTGAAGGGGGTCAGGAAGTTTTGTAGTCCACTCATTGGCCGTTTCCGCCTGCGGAAAGATGGCCTTCGACCACGGAGCAGGGGCGCTGACTGGGCGGAGGCACGTTAATAGAACGCTGAGTGGCAGAAAGGCTGTCACTCGGGAGAAGCGGACGTTACCGGACCGTCACCTCTGTCCGGCTAGGCGCGCACGGCGAGGCGGCGGTAGCCCTCCCGCAGGCGGGGAATCAGCTGGGCGAAGTTGATCGCCCATCCGATGCCAATCACGCGCTCGGTGAAAATCCGATCGTCGTTGGGGTTCCAATAGGCGTCACGGAACCGCCTTGGCGTGGGGACGCGAAAGTCGTAGGGCACGCCGGCAACCTTCCCGTGCCAGGTGCGTTGACCTTCCGGCTTGCTCAGCTCCTGGGCGACGGCCGCCAGCGTCAGGAAGAAGAGGGCGGCGCGCAGCAGGCGACTGATCCGCATCGTCAGCCGACCTTTCGGCCCTGGAAGCCGAGGTTGGGAAGATCATCCTTGAGGTTCTCCATCGACTTCGCGTAAATCCAATAATCCAGGGCCGCCTTGGAAAAGACGATGCGATCGCCCACCTTGGTGAAGGGGATATTGCCTTTGGCGACGAGATCGTCGATCAGATCCTTGGGTACGCCGAGATAGCTGGCGGCCTGCAGCGTGTTCATCACGTAATTGACCGCGGTCGGATCGTAGATCACGATCAAATCCTCCGGGTGATCTGGGTGAGCCTACCTATAATATGGGTTCGCCGCGGAGGCCCAAGGCCCGTTCGTCTAGCTGGTCCAGGACGCTGCCCTCTCAAGGCAGAAATCAGCGGTTCGAATCCGCTACGGGCTATGACCAACTCCTTTGTGCTAGTGGCCAAACATATCCTCTGGGCCAACAGGGCGCATATAGCTCGCCGTAACGTATGTATCCCCTCGCACCTGCTCCCAAATGCGCTCAGCCTCGTGCAACGCTGTCAAGCCATCGGCGTTGCCCGTCGGAATCGGAGTGCATTGCCACTTGCGCACATCTTGGTCCGTATCCGCAATGGCGCCGATGTATGGGTGGGGGCCGGCGATTGGCTCAGCCACGGCTATGGGATCCGCCCCAGCGCGGACAGTGAAGCAGATAGCGTATTTAGCATTCGATGGTGGCAACCAAGCCGTTCGCCATGGCGGAAATCCGTGAGAGAGTCCCAGCAGGCTGATAAGGACGGCGCAGCCAACGCCGAGAATAACCGCTGCCCTCGGCAGGCTAGTTGGAAGCCTCAGCTGGCGCATCGCTCGAGGCAGGTTGAGCCTCATTTAGATATGACGTGGCGTCGTTCCCCTTCCGTTCCGTGTTCGAATAGTGTCCGCCAGGCTACCAGTACCCCCCGGCCCCTCCTGCCCTCCTAGCGAAAGTGTCCGCCAGCGGCAATTGACCACCTGAGTCCTCGTGGGATTTTGAAGAGAGAGTGCCCGACACACCCTCTCTGCCTCTCGATGGGCGAGTTCTTTGCGCCTTACGCTGCCTCGGGTACTCCGGCAACCTCGGTGGGTTGTGGACGGCCCTTGATAACGATAGCCGCCACCCCGAACCCCACAAGCGCGATCACGGCGGAGATTGCAAACGCGCTGCGATATCCGTGGGTAAAGGCCTGGTTGATCAGCGCGTGAGTAGGAATGCGACTCGCGAGCTGGTTCCTGGTGACGGTAGCCGCGATGGTTCCCAGGACGGCGATCCCGAGTGAGCCGCCGAGCTGCTGGCCCACGTTCAGAAGCGCGGAGCTCAATCCCGATTCCCTCGGCGAGACTCCGGCAACGGCGACAATCGTGGTCGACACAAAGATCAGCCCCAGGCCAAACGAGAGGGCGAGCACCGGACCCAGAACGCCCAAAACGTAGCCAGAGTGTTCGGTGACTCGGGATAGCCCGAACAACCCGACGGCACCGACCAGGGCTCCAAGTGACATCAGGGGGCGGGGCCCGATCCGCCCGATCAGCCGGGAGGCCGACTGGGCGCCCAGGACGACGCCCACCGTGATCGGCAAAAAGGCGAGACCAGCCTCGAGCGGGCTGTAGCCAAGGATGTTCTGCATGAACTGCGTCAGGAAAAACAGCATGCCCGATAGAGTGGCCCCAATGGCCAGCCGGACTGCGTAGGCGCCCGAGCGATTGCGATTGGCAAAGATGCGAAGCGGCATCAACGGCTGCTCGCTGCGGAGCTCGATAGCGATGAAGGCGGCCAGCAGCACTACGGCAGTCACGAGCGACCCGACGGTCAAGGTGTTCGTCCATCCGCTGCTGGCGGCGCGACTCAGTCCGTAGACGAGGAGCGTCATCCCGGCCGTCACCGTGGCGGCGCCAGGCAGGTCGAGCCGGCCCGGCCGGCCGTGCGTCGCTGCCAGCACCCGCGGTGCGGCGATGGCGAGCATCACGCCGATCGGCACATTGACGAACAGAACCCAACGCCAGGAGAAGTAGTTGGTGATCAGACCGCCGAGGAGCAGGCCGAGGGCGCCGCCGGCTCCCGATACGGCCGCGTACGCGCCGAGCGCGCGGTTGCGACCACTCCCTTCCGGAAACGTGTCTGCGACCAGCGACAGCGCGGTTGGAGCGACGATCGCTGCCCCGACGCCCTGGGCCACGCGAGCAATGATCAACCAGGTCGACGTGCTGGCAAACCCTCCCGCCAGCGAGCCGAGTGTGAACAACAGCACGCCCGTGCCAAACACGCGGCGCCGTCCGAACAGGTCGCCCGCGCGACCGCCGAGGAGCAGCAGGCCGCCGAATGCCAGGGCATAGCCGTTGACCACCCACTCCAGGCCAGTTGGCGTGAAGTGCAGAGCCCGCTGGATCGACGGCAGCGCGATGTTTATGATCGCCGTGTCGAGCACCACCATGAGTTGGGCAATCGCGATGACGACGAGGGCGAGGCCGAGGTTGCGAGTCTGCGGCGCCGTGCCGCGTCCTGCGCGGCGAGCGACAGAAGCTGTTGTAGCCATTGGGTTCCTCCTTTAAGCGGTCGCTGATGAATGCGCGATGCGAAGCCGAAGGTATTCGTTGATGCCGATAAGGCGGAACTGCAGCCGCTCGTAGCGCGGAAAGGCCGCTGCCGCCGTTGTGTAGTCGATGACTTCGGGCTCGACCAGCGTGTAGTCCTTTCCGAGGTACGTGACACGGCCCCCGCCCGCCGCCATCACGTTCCGATACCATGCCGCGTCCTCACCGAAGGTGCGCGGCATGACGAAGGTGTCGCCCAGCGGGCGCATCCCCAGGGGTGTGGCATACGACTGGCCGGAGCGACGGCCGACATGGTGCAGGACGCCGAGGACGGGCATCCATCGCCGGCCCGCCATCTGCACGGTGACGGGATTGACGAAGCGGGCAACGGACCGGACCACGCGCCGAGTGCGCGGTCCGAGCCTGATCGTGTGGATCGCCGAGCGTGACGTGGTCATTTGAATGCCTCCAAAACTGAATGAGTTATGACTTGTGCCTCTAGGACGGCCGACCGAGGGGGAACGTGACATCGGCGGTCGATGTCACATTCCGGACCCCTACCCCGTCCTTGTGTTGATGCAAAGCGCATGCTTTGGTCGAGGCGACGGCAGATGATCGAGAACGACACCTGGGTCACGCAGGCCTGGTCGGAACACCACGGCTTCTTGCTGGACGTCGCCTATCGACTGCTGGGTAGTTACAGCGAAGCGGAGGACACCGTCCAGGAGGCGTTCACCCGGCTCCTCCGCACAGACCTTGATCCGATCGAAGACGTGCGAGCCTGGCTGGTCGTCGTCGTCAGCCGCCTCTGCCTCGACCAGCTGCGATCGGCCCGGGTCCGGCGCGAGGCCTACGTGGGGCCATGGTTTCCCGAACCGCTGATCCATTCGGACGAGATGTCAGACCCGGCCGACATCGTGACCATGGACGAGAGCGTACGCATGGCGCTCCTCATTGTCCTCGAGCGCATGTCCCCCGCCGAGCGCGTCGTTTTCGTGCTCCACGACGTGTTCGACTTTCCCTTTGAGAAGGTCGCGCCCATGGTCAAGAGGTCACCGGCCGCGTGCCGGCAGCTCGCTAGTCGCGCACGCCGCCGCATCAACGAAGAGGCAGCCTCGCCTCGCTTCGCGATCGATCCGCAGGAGCAACGGCGGGTCGTCGATGCCTTCATCGCCGCCTGCGCGGGCGGGGAACTCAAGGCCCTGCTTCCGCTGCTGGATCCTTCGGTCGTCGGATGGGCTGACGTGGGTGGGACGTTGGCCGTGGTCAACCAGCCAAACGTCGGCCGCGAAACGGTCGCCCAGCAAGTCATGAGGTTCTTCGGTGACCCGGGAACGACCCTGACCGCCCGAGAGATCAATGGTGAGCCCGGCATCGTTGCCTTGCGCAACGGGGTAGTCGCCGCCGTGCTGGCTCTCACCGTCAGGGAGCATGTGATCACTCGGATCTACGCAGTGGTAGACCCACGCAAGCTGGCTCAGGTCAGACGGGTGCTCGAGACGCGCGGGTAGCTGGTTCGGACTCGACGGAAGCTGATCCTAGCCGGCTCCTCGAGCTGGTCGAGCGGCGGCGCTGTTATTCATTTGCTCGATTAGTGTCCGCCACGGGCTACCACTACAAACTGACTCGCGCTGGCTGAGCTCATTCTCGAAGAAGCGCTGGCCCTAGACTGCAGTCAACCGCATGAATCGACACCTATGGCGCTGGCCTCCGTTTGGCATCGTGGGCGTTCAACTTCCAGGGTGGCTGTGCAAGATCATCGGCCATCATTACGAATTCAGGGGCTGGGGGACGTTCGGGCCCGATGGGCCAGAAGTTGGGCAGCGTCAATGTTCGCGGTGTGGTCGCGATGGCGGAGTCGGAACCCTGAAGCGCTAACGCGTCGGCGGCCGACAGGCAGCCGGCCGCTCTAACTGGGCTGCCGCGAGCGACTCGATGGTTCGATTAGTGTCCGCCATGGGCTATTGATCGAACTCGAATCTTCGATTAGCGTCCGCCACGCGGACGACCAGACTCCCCGTCAATGCGACGCTCGATAAATTGCCAGACCGTTTGCGTGCTGGCGTTGGCATAGGCCCAGGCCTGGACGCGTTCTAGCCCTACCCGGAACACGGCGTCGACATTGGCATCGACCATGGCGCGGTTTCCAGTCGCCGGATCAACGTACTTCCTGCCGTACGCGGCGTTTACGCGCTCCAGGTCGCTCGGTTCCACCACCGCCGTCGCCCTCCCCTCGATGATGATCGGATCTACACCGTCGCCGTTATGAACGATCACGGCCGGTCGCTTCGCGAGGCTCCGTGGCTTGAGAGTCCCGGCGCGCGCGGTGAAGTACAGGCTGACACCGTCCCACCAGAACCATACCGGCACTGAATGAGGCCTACCATCAGATCGCGTGAGGGCAACCCAGACCTCTCGAATGGCGTGCAGCCGCAAGTCAACGGTGCGCCAGCTAATGTGTCCACGGATGCGACGCGCGTCAGTCAGCTGCGGCTTAGCCACTACGACGAGCGTACCGTTGTTCGGATACTGTCCGCCGGGGGCTACTTACCCGACGCTTTTCGAACACCCCTACACTAACGAGACCGGGACGAGGCCGCCAATCGCTGAGCCTGGTGGTACCAGCTGAGCACGCGCGTGGCGCGGAGGGTGTTCCACCGGCTCGGTCTCCCCTCGCCCTCGTCCATCGCGAAGTGCAGCTGGCCGGGGTGGGGATTCTCGAGGGGCCATCGGCCGTCCGCATCGCGCTTGGACTCAACCAGGTCGATCGCCTCGGCCACCCTCTCGTCCGGAATGGCGCCGGCCGCGCGCAGGTAGTCGAGACCGCGGAGCACGTCATAGTGCCAAAAGGTCGGGTAGGAGAACTGTGTCCAGGCCGCGGGGCGTTGGGTCTTGCGGTCCTGGTCGATCACCTCACCGGTCGACAGCCGGCGAAGCATCCGCCGCTCGAGTAGGTACTCCTGGCCGCGGAGGCGGGCAGCGGTCACGTTCGGGACGCTCCCCACCGCCCGCTCGTACTCCAGCAGACCCTCCAGCACGTCGATCGTGGTGTGGAACGACCCCCGCGTTGATCCGTTCTCCTGCTCGCAGTTCCACCCGCCATCGCTCATCTGCTCGGCGAGAAGCCGGGCGACGATGGGCTCGACGTCCTCGCCGAAGTAGGCCCCGATCGCCACGGTTCTGCCGTTGATGCACGGCTCGACCTCGCCCTTAAAGAAGGGCTCGCCGTCGTGCTCCCATCTGCAGTGTTCGCGGACCAGACGGACGGCCTGGCGCGCTTCCGGGCTGGCAGGATCAAGACCGAACGCCTGCAACAGCGTCAAGCTCCAGGTAGTGGAGGTCCATTCGGGGAAGAGGGTGCCTTGCCTCTCGGCTGGCAGTGATTGCCACCAGTTCGCTGCGGCAGTGGAGGTAAACGTGGGGATGCCTCCATCCCACTGGCCATCCTGGCGCTGGAGGGCGAGCACCCGTGCGCCCCAGCCTTCAGTAGCGACACGAGCACGCTCGGCCGCGACGGCGTCGTCGGGCGCATCAGTCAGGTCACGCATCACCTGCCAGCGGATCGCCGGGTCGATGTCCAACAGCCACTCGACGACATCCATAGCGGTTCTATCGCGAGTCTACGCCGGCCGATGACGCGAGATTATCGGGTGAGAAACGTCAATCCGACTCCAGCCGCGAGCTGGACGAGCAAGCCCCAGTTCGTGCTCCGAGTAAGCGCCAGCATTCAGGCGGGGCCTCGCTGGCGTAACCACTTGACCGAGAGCCGCGTCTTTGGACGAAGTCCGGCCAATTCGGCGGACATACTTTCGCTCAATTGCTCGCCCAGAGTACTCGGCAATCAGGTAGCGCGAGGCATGAATGCATAGACCAGCAAACGCGAGCCACGAAACGGCTGACCCAATCAGGAGGCCGGTCTGCCCCGCGGAAGCGCTGATGGCTCGGCGGGCAAGGTGGAAGCTCGCTGGCCTGACCAGTCTCAAGGTTTCATCGGATACGCTCTCGGGGGTTCGACTCCCTCCTCCTGCTCCCCGTTCCTAATCCGATCCTCTCTGGGCCCTCTTGACATCCTGCGTGCCAGGTCCATAGTCGAGGCGAGCGCTGGGTTGTGGTCACGCCCGTGTGGCCCAGGGCAAACGGCAGAAAGGGGTGGGAAAGATGGAACGTTCGCTCTACGAGCGCCTCGGTGGGATGGATTCGATTACCGCGGTCGTCGAGAACTTTCGGGATCGGGTGGCGGCGGATGACCGCATCAACAAGAAATTTGCCAGGACAGACCTGGTGCGCCTCAGAAAGATGCTGATCGATCAGGTCTGCGAAGCAACCGGGGGACCCTGTCAGTACACGGGCCGCAGTATGAAGGTAGCCCACGAAGGCATGGGGGTTACGAGCGGCGAGTTCGACGCCCTCGTGCAGGATCTCGTGGCGACCTTTGACCACTTCAACGTGGGTCAGAAAGAACGGGGTGAGGTCCTTGCTGTGTTGGGGCCCTTGAAGACCGAGATCGTCGAGCTCGATTCGAGCCAGGTGGGAACGCCGCTTCCGGCTGCGTATCAGGTCGCGCCGGCGCTCGCCAGGTAGGGTGGTCTAGCGGCTGCCCCCGGAGCGAATGGATCGTAGCTACCCGCGGCGCTGTCCGACGTAGCGAAATCCCAGCGGCTGGATCGCACCTGCCTCAATGGCCCGGCGCTCGCGCGCTTCAGTGTCGACGTCCCCTGGAAATTGGTGCAGGTAGGGCGTCCAGGTGAAGAATCGCATTGCGAATCGCCGATCCAGCGCCCGCCGAAGTTGCGGGTAGCGATGGAGGTCGTGAAACGTTCGCCGCCACTTCTTCAAAGAATCCGCAGCCGTGCGACCACCCAGACGTTGTCGGATCCTTGGCTTCAGGGCGCTGCGCCGCATCCAAAACCACTCGGCCGTCTTTCGGTCGAATTTGTCCCAGGCGAATTCATACACGATGATTCGGCCACGCGCGCGCAAGAGGCCGCTGACCCTGTCGAGGACAACGGCCAGGCTGTCGACATGGTGTAGCGCGAGGCCGGCCACCGCGACATCGAAACGGCGGGCCTCATCGAAATCTTCGATCCGAGACTGACGGAAGATCGGACCCTTCGGCGCCCTTGGATCCACGGCGACGACGTCATACCCACTGCGTTTCAGGGCACGCGCGAGCCGACCGTCTCCGCATCCGACTTCGAGGACCCGCGCAGGCGGACGTGGGAGTATGGACTTAACCCACGCCTCAGTGGACATCCAGGAGGATGGCGGTTTCGTTGCCGACCGTCCAGGCATCGTGTCCGGGCGGAATCACAAAGGCGTCGCCGGCCTCCAGCTCACCTTCCGAGCCATCGCGGCCGACGATTTTCAGCCGCCCCTGGACCATGTATCCGACGTGCCGAACCTCGCAGCGATCGGTCTTCGCCATCGGCTTGATGTGCTCCGACCACCGCCAACCGGGCTCGTAGTGCAAGCGGAAGATGCTCACGTCACCGAGCTTCACGACCTCCGCCTTGCCCTTACCGAAGGCGCGCGTTTCGTCGGGCGCATCAAGGCGCTTCTTTTGAACCGCGGCCTTCTCGGTTGTGGATGCGTCTGCCATCGTGACCTCCTTTGAATCGACTCGTCAGCTCCTAGGAACGTCCTTCTTGTCGAACCGAGCCTACACCCCGATGTCTTTGCGGACGAATCGCAGGGCGCCAAGGCTCAGCGCGAGCGCGCTGACGGCGAGGACGCCCAACAGTGGAACCAGCGGCAGTCCGTGCAGCAGTGGCGTGCCATAGTAATAGAAAGGTGAGAGGCGGAGGGTGGCATCCGGCCACTTGAGTTCCGGTCCGATGAAGCTGACGAAGAACCAGACCAGTAAGAGGAAGCTCAGAAGCCCGGTATCGGCGGCGGTGCGCAGCCAGCCGGCGGCCAGGTAGCCGACAGCGGCGATCAGCACACCCAGCGGGATCATGCCCAGCGTGGCCGCCGCCAGGTTGCCCAGGTCGAGCGTCAGTCCTGAGGCCGCGGCAGCCACGGCCGACGCGAACAGTGTGATCACGCCGATAAACACGGTGGCGGAGCCAAGCGCCGCGAAGCGCGCCAACAGGACGCCGAGCCGCCGCTGCGGCGTCGCCAGCAACAGCTCGAGCCGCCCATCCTGTTCGTCGGCGGACCAGCCGTTGACCTGGGTGACGGCAAAGGCCATCAGGAAGAGCGGCAGCAGGACGAACATCGCGCTGAGGAAACCGGCATTGAGACTGGCGTCGCCGCCGCCGATGTTCTTGATGAGGTTCATGACGGTGGGCGAGCTCGCGAACAGCGTCGACAGCCTCGCCTCCATCTGCTGGACCGCGAAAATCATCCAGCCGGCGAAGCCCGCGATGCCCACCGTCCACCAGATGGCGGGCATCGCGATCATGCCCAGGCTGCGCGCGTAGACGGAGCGCAGCGACCAGTCTCCGGCAGGTAGAGCACGACTCGCGGTATGGGCCGGCCGCCGCAGCCAGCAAGGCAGGGGGACCGTCCCGCCGACGTCGCGGCGAGCGAAAAGCCAGATCGCCGCCCCGCTAAGGACCAGGGCCAGGACGAGCAGGAGCAGCATCGCGCCGGCATTCGTGCCGTAGCTCGGCACCAGCGGCTTGCTCCGGTTGTAGTAGTAAATCGGAGAGAAGCGGGAGATCCACTCGCTGTTCGGAATGACGCGGTGGACCATGTCGAGCACGATGAAGAAGAGGAGGAGTCCGGCGGTCCAGCCGGCCGCCGGGCCTGCCTCCTGAGTGAATTGCGAGATCAACAAGGCGACGCCGCCAATGACGGCGCAGACTAGAGCGAGATTCAGGCCGAAGAGGAGGCCATCGCCCAGGCTGAAGCCGCCGCCGAACTTCTGCCCACCGGCGAACGTCAGCAGCCCGATCAGCAGACCCATCGCGAGCAGCGCGGTCCACATCGCTGCCAGCTTTTCCAGCGCCACCACCAGGCGGGATCGCGGCACCGAAAGCAGCAGGTCGAGCGCGCCGCGATCTTCCTCGCCGCGGAGCATGCGGCTGGCGGCCAGCAGTGGCCAGACCGCGATCAGGAATATGAACATGCCAATCTTGAAGGTCGCGTAGCCGCCAATGGTGTCGACCGCGACCACGTCGGCATTCCAGGCAAAGGTCGCGGCCAGCCCAACCAGCTGCTCCCGAGCCTGCGGCGTCGAGAGCAGCGTGGCCACACTCGCCATCGGTGACACCACGACCAGTCCCATGCCGATACCCCAGCCCAGAATCGGGATGCGGTAGTCGCGAAGCGCCTTGAGGAAGACGCTCCTAAGCCACATGATCGGCCTCCGCCGAGCGCGGGCCGTCCCCTTCGTAGTAGCGGAGGAAGATGTCCTCGAGGCTCGGCTCGTAGCTGGTCAGCGAGATGACCGGATAACGCGCGGCCGCCTTGACGACCGCATCCGCGGATCCCTGCATCGCCAGGTGCACCCCATGCCCGTTATGCAGCGCCTCAACCTCGATCACTCCGTCGAGCGACTTGAACGTCTCGACCGGAATCGCCGTGGCGAATGTGATCGTCATCTCGTAACGCTTGATAGCCTTCACCTCCGCGACGTCCCCAATGCGGACGAGACGCCCATCGCGGATGATCCCGACGGTCGTGCACGTTTTTTCGACTTCGCTCAGGACGTGCGACGAGAGAAAGATGGTGCGCCCCTCATTGCGCGCCTCGAGCACCATGCGATCGAATTCCTGCTGGTTCAACGGATCGAGGCCGCTGGTCGGTTCGTCGAGGATCAGCAGGCGCGGGCGATGCATGAAGGCCTGGATCAACACCACCTTGCGCTTGTTTCCGGTCGAGTACTGGCGGAACTTGCGACTGGTGTCGAGCTCGAACCGCTCGACCAGGTGCTTGAGGTACGCGTCATCGACGCCACCGCGCAAGTGGGCGAAGTACTCGAGGATCTGCCCGCCCGTCAGATTGGGATCGAGAGCAGGCTCACCGGGCATGTAGCCGATGAGGCGCTTGATCTCCAGCGACTGCTTCCAGCAATCGAGCCCAGCGATGCGCGCCGTGCCGGCGTCGGCGCGCAGCAGGGCCATCAGCAGCCGGATGGTGGTCGTCTTCCCCGCACCGTTAGGCCCAAGGAAGCCGAAGACATCGCCCTCTTCGACCTGGAACGAGACCTCGGCGATGCCGCGCTTGCCGCCGTAGCTCTTGGCAAGTTTCTCGACTTCGATGATGGCCGTCATGTGTCCCCCTTTCAGCCGAACCAGAAATGCAGCGTCGACTCATCGGTGAGCGTCAGCGACCCCTTCGGAATGCCGAGGATTCGTTCGAACGCCTCGGTGAAGGACGCCACCGATCGCTGGACGACCGCGAACGTGATGGTCCCTGCCTGGCGGGCGATGAAGTAATCGTTGGCGAGCTCCTGAAAGCCGAGCATGAGCGAGACGAAGACCGTGGCCGTTTCGTCGGGTGACGCGACCTGGAAGACGCCCTCATCGATGCCCTGCTTGATCACCGCGGAGAGGAGCGGCACCATACGGCTCACCGTGAGTCGCCGGAGTTTCTCACGGACGATCGCATTGCCGTCCGAGTTCCAGATCTGGATGATGGCGAGGACCAGGTCCTTTTGCTCCGCCTTCCGGCGGGCGACGCCCGCGAAGAACCGCTCCAGCTTGCGAAGCGCCGGTAGGTTCGG